>ULWE01006863.1_pt1 | contig 23264 bp, 22 predicted proteins | sample 1960071 | NCBI WGS metagenome assembly ULWE01 (sample SAMEA4835804, study PRJEB28245) | human gut metagenome | biome: gut microbiome; material: fecal sample | place: Denmark | collected 2008 | reverse complement strand
CCAGAGGTGGCAGAGAAGCAGAGAAACCCAACTCACCATACGCAAGAAACTCTATATTCCTGACCATACTATTTTATATGCAGAATTGGAATTATAATGATTTTCTAATGCATAATTAAATGATTTTGTCAACAAACCTTTAATTGAAATAATAGTATTAATTGAAAATCCATCATTATATAAATCTGTTATAAAAATCTGCAATATCTTTTTATCTATACTGGATACTGGATACTCTATATCCCCCTAATTCCGGTTTAAGATATAATCTGATTTTTTTCTCATAGCCATATAATGTACTTTCCTTACATGTCAGTTTACAATCGTTTTCCATCCATAAATCCAGAAAATTAGCATATGAAATTCCCTATCTACCATTACCTGTCCCACATTTTCATATTCAGATAATTCTTTTCTTCCAGCTATTCTTGCGTCCATTTTACTAGCAAATCCAGATTTTGATTTACGCTTTCTTTTTCCATCAACACTTGCCATCTCAAATGAATACTCATATACTTTTTTGCCAGACCTCAAAAAACGTTCTCTTACCATAATCTCATGCAAATTCCGCTTCATCGGATCACCGATTCCGCTAGCAACGGTTCAGTGTTTCCGGTCGTAACGGAACACTTTTCCACTTCGCCGGATCACGCATTCTTATAAAGTGTTACATTTTTTTCGTAGTCATTATTTTTAGATTACGAAAGGAGGCATTTTTATGCAGGACTAAACCTTTCCAGTGCCTCCATCAGCTCATCATCCTCTAAGTCTCAAATTTCAAAAGAGCCTCTCTTCATTGAAAAAGACTTGGGAAAAGGCTATTTAAATTGTAATTTTGAAATTATATTTATTTTTTGATAAACCCTGTAATATTACTTGCAATAACTGCTGCAGTTTCTTTACTTATTTCTGTTGAATCTTCTCTCTTAATACTTTCCGTTGACTCTGTCAAATCAACTGAATTATCCTTATTATCTGCTGCATCTTTTAAAAGTTCTTTTACTTCTACAATATCTCCATACACAGACTTAAAATCTTCTTCTGTTCTATTTTCTTTCTCATTTAGTATCTTTATATCAAATGCTGAATATGCTGGATGCTTTATAAGATTTCTTAAAAATGCTTCTGCATTCTTATCTATCAGAAAACTCTCATTATAATTATAATGTTCTGTTGATATTTCTTTATTTGCAACTTCATCCTCTGTAATTCCATAATACTTAACCATACCTTCAGCACTTGTTTCTGTACCATCTGGTAAATGTATTGTTAAATCTAATGAATAATTGCCACTTTCGTCTTTTGAAAAATGCTCATCCAGTATATCATTTACAAATTTATTGTCTTTATATTTATCAGTAAGTTTGACTCCTGTTACTATACCACTAATATCGTCCCTCTCTATTGAATCATCCAATGCTCCTATAGCTTTTAAGTAATCAATATAAATTTCATTTCTATCCATTATTCCAAGATATGCTGTCTTTCCTTGAGCCCGTAAAGCCCAGAACATCAGTTGATTATTATTATAGATACGATATGTTTCTAAATCTTTCATCATTGCTTTATAATTATTTTCTATGTCATCCTCATTTTTATAACTGCTACTGTCAAAATAACCTTTATCTTCAAAATAATCTGTATCATAAAATTTAAAATCTTGCTCCTCACTATCATAGATCAATACTGTTGCATCATCACCATCAGTCTCTTCATCATGATAATAAACTTGTATTCCAGCTGTTCCAACACCTAAATATAGATTACATCCACTAGCACCTTCTATTTTTTTCTCAGCTAAGATATTAACTTTGTCATTCTCACATGAACAGAGTTGGATGCGATTAACTCTACCTTTACTTTCCGCATAAGTAAGCCATAACAACGGCAGAGAGTCACTATCTAAAGTTATAGCTGCTCCCACTACACCATCATAATCCTTTTCTTCGCTTTGAAAATAATCTAAATATGCCTCCATTCTCTCAGCATATTTTTCTTCTGTTTTATCACTTTTATCACTCACATTTTCGACAGTCTTATTTGATGTGGTTTCCTTACTACCACAACCTGTCATCATTCCTACAGCCATGATTGCTGACACGATTGCACACAAAATTCTCTTTTTCATTTAACTATCCTCTTCCTTTCTATTTTTGTTATAATGAAAACTTCTTTGAAATTATACCATAAAACTTCTATATTGGACACTTTTTTTCTTCCATTTTGGATAATATTTCATCAAAGAGGTGAACTAAAATGGCTGAAAGAATTAATCAACACCTGAATCCACTAATCGGCACTAACATAAAAAGACTACGCAAAGAGCATAATATGAAAGCTACTGAAGTTATTGCCAAGCTACAATGTAAAAATGTCAATGTCACAACAGGCATATTCAGTAAAGTGGAGAATGGATATAATAATCCAACTGTAGATATGTTGATTGCACTTACTAAAATTTTCAAGTGTGATTACAATGAATTCTTCAAGCAATAAGCGACTGTTTCCAAAATCAATATATATGACAGTCGCTTATTTTTATGACATTATCTTAAACTTATCCTTTTCTATGATAACTGCTATACTGCCAGACTGTGGTGGTAGCCAATGACCTTGTAACTGGAGAGCATCATCTACACAATACACCCTGAATCTGCTACCTACAGGTTTTGGAGCATATGGATCTTCCAAAGGGTCTACAAATTCAATGATTGTACCTTTAGGATAGCGAGCCGTATAAACTGCTTTTTTATCTATTGGATGCGACATACTATTCAGCCTCCTTATATTCTGTAAGATTGTCTGGCATAATGGCAACTAAGTTCTTTTCAATGACTGGAATATCTTCCTCTCTTATCGATGTGAATTCGCCTTCACTATTATGCCTTACACACATTGGAGCTATCTTCTCAAAATACTTTACACTCCAGTAATCATAAAGTTCACCTACTGTAGTAATCTTAGTAGTAAGGTCATAAGGACTCGAATTATACTCTGCAAGCACAGCCTCTGCCTCTGCCTTAGTCTTGAATACCCCAAGAGATTTTGAAGTATATATAACTCTTTCCTTCTCTGCATCAAACTTACTACCTACTGTAACTCTAACTTGATACTTTTTCTTTCCTTTTGAGTCTTTAAGTGGTTGTTACACTACCTTGACCATTTCCTCTCTCCTTATAAGCCATATAAATAAAGCCTCCTTCAAAAAATAAATTACACTTTTTATAAGTAGACTCCAGACCGAACTTATTTCTAAAAATAACTTACAATCTAAATACATGGATGAAGTGCGTAGCAAGTAAATGGAAATCTTCGTAGCAAGTAGCACATATTATTTAGCAAGTAGATGCAAGTAGGTAAAAAAATCAGGGCAAATCAAACCGATTTACACCGAATTTGATTTGCCCTGTAAATGCCCGTTTTAAGCGGTTTTATAAGGTTTTAAGCCATCTACCGATTAAAATTTGCCCTCATCAGCAGCCTGCTGTACAGAAACGGCAACTGCTACTGTAGCACCAACCATTGGGTTGTTACCCACGAAATTCTTCCGTTTAATAATATATTTCACTATGTCATGTAATGTTCAGTAATGATTTCAAATTAGCCTATTACACGCTATTACCTAAATATTATTATGCTTACCAATATTATTTTTTGAAATATGTTATTTTCTACAATGTTGTCCTGTCGTTGACTTTGCCTGATTCTGACATTATCACACTACACATAACATCAAGTGTCTAACACGTTTTTATTATATCATCACCATCTTTTTTACAATACTAACGCTTATGAAATATACTAATAAAACAAGGTCAGTCTTTCCACACCATGATGATTCCAAGACTGACCTTAATTTAACTAATTCATATTCTGTTGCAATTCTTTTATGTTGTCCAAATCAGACAAATCCATTCCTTCATATCTCTCAACAAAATCTATCAATGTTGATTTACGAACCTTTAGACTACCTAACCGAAGTGCAGGTAATAGTTTTCTGTTAATCAGCTCATATACCAGATGCACATTCACCCCTAATACCGCTGCCGTCTCACGCACATTGTACAAAAGCTTTTCGTCTTTTAAATCCTTTTTATCCATTTTACACCATCCCTCCTAAATATGTTCCTAAAATCGTATTTGCATCAGTTTTGTAAAAATTAATAAATCTAAAAAGCATCTGAATACTCATTCCCTTTGAGCCTTCCTCAATTCGTGCATAATGACATAAACTCATATCCATTTCCTCAGCCGCCTTCATCTGTGTCATTTTTCTTTTTTCACGTAAATCTCTTATATTATTTCCAATCACATATGGATCAAATTTAGTTCTGCTCACTTCTGCCACCTCCATCAATTAACATCCATACTCCTCTGCATGTGATATTTTTCTCTTACTCATAATAAATTATCTCCTTTACGATTTCGTATTGGAGAGCTCCGGCGCCTTCACTCTCGTGACATGCTCTCTCAAGCACATGTTTATTGTATATTGTCATGGATAAATTGCCGACCGTGTTTACGCGACAATTTTGTCGTGTTAACACGACATTTGCATCTGCTTCTAATATACTTAAATATTTTTTACAGATAGGACTTCCGTTCGAAGCCAAAAAAAGAATCCATGCCTTTCCCGCATGAATTCATTTTATCGTTCCTTAGTAAGATTATCTACATTTGCCTTTATTTCTTTGACATATTTAATCATAAAGAGAACCTTCAAAAGCTCTACATCGAACTCATCCAGCTTACTGTTATTCTCTGCATCTGAGATTACCTGACTGTGTTGGTGGTCAATAAATTTATGCAATGGATCATAGAAATAACTGAATGGAACCAACACACCATCTTCTTTATCCATCACTCTGATTGCCGACTCCTGAAACAGTGCAAGCATAGAACGTGACTGATCAGACAAATGCTTTCCACTTGCGCCATGTGTTCTGACCGCAGTAAGTACCTGTCCTAAAAGATTGAACTGATATGGTATGAACGGATAGCAGTCTGCGAAATCCGCCTTATCTGCATACAGCTTCTTGTCCGCTGTATCCGCTGTAAATGTAATGAGATTCTTGATAATTGATTCTTTCTGCTCATAGAGAAGTCTGAGCGTCTGTGTTGCTGTCTCATTTTTTGCAAGCACACGCTTACGGATTACTTCGTCAACATTGGATGCCGAAAGAGAAAGTCTCGTATCAAAACGTCCCTGAATCTTAGAGAAGTCATTTCCCTTTGTCTTTGTAATAGAGTCAATATCCTCCTGGCTCGTTACGATAACCCATGCCTTACCTTTACAGGCTGTTCCAAGGTCTTCCACGATTGTCTGGAGATTGAGCATAAGCTGTGTATCATCTGCAATATACTGACCAATCTCATCAACTAAGAAGATAACATGATGATTCGGACCTTTCTTCACACAATATTCCTGCACAAGTGATACGAACTTCTCGATACTGAGGTCATAGCTGCCCTTTGCATTCTTGCACCAGTTGTGGGCTGCTTCCTCACTCATGAAATCCATCTCGACTAATGTCTTTACTACTTTATCCTGAATAACTGCAAATGCCTGTCTCTTTTTATCCCAAGGTGCTCCAGCATTCGCCTCGAACCTCTCTTTGAATTCTTCAAATCTGCCCTCGTTATCCAACTGACGTTCAAATTCTGCAAGATAAGGAATTGAACCACAATAACCCTGCATCTCATTGAACACTTTCATAAATACTTCAACGATAGCCTCCTTGCCGGAGCCTACCTTTGCAGAACCCTTTGAATCAATATTGAAAAGCATGACATCTGACTCAATAGTTCCCGCCTTTGTCATCTCTGCAATAAGCATCGGATCTTCTATTTTCTTACCATCCGTAAAATACTCAATGGCTCTTTTACCTTCTACTGTGCTGTTTTTTAATAAATAAGACAGTATTTTTAGGAAGTGAGATTTACCACTTCCAAAGAATCCGGAAATCCAGACACCCATCTTATCTGTATATCCGTCTACACCCTTTTCATAATTGTTGAAGAAATCCCTGAAATGCTTCAGAAGCTCCTTGGTCACTACATATTCATCTAATTCCTGATATACATTTTCTTCATCCGACTGACCTACTTTAATAACACCTTTGATGTCACGATCAATCTGCTTTTCAAACATATTTTTAATCTGCATTGTTAATTCTCCTTGTTTTCTATTAGAAAATGCGACTGCCCTTGCAGGAGCAGAGAATTTTCCTCCTCTACACCAGACGGAATGCCCTGTAATAGTTGTGTGAATCCATTGTTCCAAATAATTTCAAATCCTGTCCGCTATACTCTCCCGGATAGAAAAGCACTACCGGGACACTATCAAGCACTTGATGCAGGTTATTTAAGATGTTGTGGCTTGCGATTATCGGATGGCACCTGCCTACTCCGGTAAGAAATACCACACTGTCTGTCAAATCTTCCTGCAATATTCTTGATATGATGAGATTCAGTTCATTTGTCTCATCCAGTCCCAAAGTCTCTACAAGGCTGTCCGCCATCTCAAAAAAACCATTCTCTTTTTCCAAATCAAAGAATGCTTCCAGATAACCTTCCTCCTGCAATATCTCAACCATCAGGTGAAACAGGTCAAACTCAACTATTCTGAAATCTTTGTTTCCGTTGTTTATTCTATCCTTAAGGTATGCTATATGATTTCTCACATACAGCTCTTCTCTTGGATCATAATCGAATATATAATATCCGACTTCATTTCCAAGTCCTTTATTCTCTCTAAACGACTTCTCTGATATTTTGTCTTCTATCTGATTCAGTCTATCATCCAAACTTAACTTTGCCATGCTCAGACTCCTTTCACAGCTTTCAAGTATTCTCCCAGTCCATTTGCAGTCAGCAATTCCTCTGTACGATAGTCAATGTGAATTGGCTTGATTGTTCTTGGTTTTGCACTACTTTCAAGTAATCCCGCCTCAAACATCATTCTAGTAAAGCACTGTTTCAGTTTCCGTACTGCTGTATCCGTCCATCCAGCCACAACATCACTCTGCAACGCTTTATCCGAAAAGAATACATTCAAATCCCTGTCTGTGATTTCCTTTTCTCCAAGTCTGAGCTTTTCATCATACACTTCATGAAGAAATTCAAAAAATAGTCGGCTATCCATAAGAATTGCAATTAAGTTTAAAATCTTTGCCGTCTCCACATCACAAGTGGTAAAAGCCCGAAGCACTGCTTCCGGTAAAGCAGATACTCTACGATAAGTACCATTCAATATCTCATATGCACGATATTCTGCTTTTACTTGATAGATATTCTCTTCCCAGGCTATCTTGCGGATATCCGCCTTACTATATCCATCCAGGATATATCCTGCGGTCTTTCTGGACTCCTGTAGCCAAAACAATTTTGATGTAAGTCCTGCACTATATACTAACTCTGCCATTTTGCACTCTCCAACAAGGTTTATTCTTCATCTTTCACAAACTCACAGATATCACTAATATCGCAATCCAGATATGTAGCAATCTTGAGTAATACACTCATAGACACTTCTCCATCCTTACGCATCTTTGTAAGGGTATTCGGAGCAATATCTACAGCCTTTCTCAAATCGGCTTTACTCATCTTTTTGTCTACCAATAACTTCCATAATTTATTGTAACTTACTCTCATTCTCACACCTCGTGGCTTCTTCTATAGACATGTTATATTTGTCACAATTGAGTAAAAACTCGCTTTGTAAATTATAGTACAAAACGCTTATTCTTGCAATCAAAATAATCGCATTTTCTTGCGAGCTTTAATTATTTTCATTTAAAAGTCATTAGTTTTTGTGAGAAAGAAATTCATAACCTTGCTTTTGAGGGTAAATAGTAACCCGAGAATCCCCTTTGTAACCCAAGACTCCCTCTTTGTAAATGAAAATCCTGTTTTGTAAGCGAGATTCCCGGTTTGTAAATGAAATTCCCGGTTTGTAAGCAAGATTCTCGAATTTTCATTTCTATTTCGATATGATATAATACGTTCAGCAATAAATTTGCGTACAACAACCAGAGATCAATTCCCTCTCGAAATTTTTGTATTCGGAGAATCCATCCCTGTTTTGATTGGATAGAGTTGTTCTATTCTGGCGGCACTTAGCAAATTTATTTGTTACTTTTTGAGAAGTTTAGGCTTTAAGATGATGTTCTCGGCGGCAATCGGTGAGCATCCCAGTTTCTTAAGCACATCTTCTCCATAGTAAAAGCTGAATGTTTCGTATGGGCTACGGTTGTTCAGCTTTTTTCTTTTATAAGAATTGATATGGTTCATCATCAGAGTAATATCCTGTTGTGTCAGCTCATCAAAACTGCTTCCTTTTGGCAGGATACGACGTATCAATTCATGGTTGACTTCACTGGCTCCTTTTTGATAAGGAGCACTTGGATCGCAATAAAATATCTTTGTTCTATTGCATGGAATGGTGCTACGTTTTTCGATTTCCTTTGGATTTGAAAACTCACTTCCGTTATCTGTCAGAATAACCGGAAACAAGCTATTAAATGTTTTTGTCCCAAGGACTTCATCCAATAAGTTTATGATCTCTATTACAGAGGCTGATGTATTTGCGTCCCGCAAAAAAGCCAGCATGAGACTGCTTTCTACAAAGTGTATGGTAAGAAGACATTTTCCTCCCACACGGCCAATCACGCTATCCATTTGTACAATGGTCGTTTCCGGGTTTGCTCCCAGATATTTTTGAAAGTCAGCGTAGCTTCGTTCAATACGGCAGCCCCGGTCAACTTTAAATTCAGGCTTCTTATAACGGGGACGGTATTTCACTTTACGGGGCAGATCAATGTTCCTGATATCAAAGAGCTGGGCATCCACGTAGTTATACAATGTCTTTTCACTGCACATCAGTTCATCTACATGAGCAAGATAGATTTGATGAAGCGACTGCCCGTTTTTAACTAAAGGACTGATGATCCCGTTAATTCTTGCAATATCATCTTCGTTGGACATGATACCGGTTCTGGCTTCCGAAACAGCATGATGTGCACGCTCATGTGCATCTGCCGGATCATAAATACGTTTTAATAACGTGCATTTCGGCAGCTGACGGCAGCCATTACAAACATAAGGCGACTTATTTTTGACAGAACAGACATCTTCTACAAAATCAGAACAATGTAAGGTGCATTCAGAGCACAGGCTGCATTTGTAAGCAGATTGGTGTGTACAGCTTGTTCCGCAAATCCTTTTTGCTTTGCATGTAGCACGGAATTTACAAGGATTATACGGATATCCAGGACGACCGCTTTTCTTGTCATAGGAATACTTTTTAATCTCCTTGGCAATGGTTGTACAGTCCTTTCCTAACTCTTTGCCAATTGCCCCAAAGGATGCATTCTCCTGAAGGCGTTGAGCAATAATCATTCGATCTTCATAAGATAAAAACTTTGACATGGTGACTCCTTTCCAGCCGCCAGAAATCAAAGCATAACAGAAAAGAGACGGTAAATAGTAACCCGAGACTATACAAGAAAAAAGCTGTAAAGTGGTGTGAATAATTTGACTCCAATAAAAAATGGTGTATGGCGACTTGAGGGCAGCGTGCAGCTATTTTTACACCAAATCCAGAAAATGAGCTAAAAAAAGAGACTCATACCAAAAATGATATGAGTCTCCAAAAAGCCTATAAAATCAAGCTTTCTATTTAGAATTTGCCTGCATCAGCAGCCTGCTGAACAGAAACGGCAACTGCTACTGTAGCACCAACCATTGGGTTATTACCCATTCCGATAAGTCCCATCATCTCTACGTGAGCTGGAACTGATGAAGATCCTGCGAACTGTGCATCTGAATGCATACGTCCCATTGTATCTGTCATACCGTATGAAGCTGGTCCTGCTGCCATGTTGTCTGGGTGAAGTGTACGTCCTGTACCACCGCCTGATGCTACTGAGAAGTACTTCTTGCCCTGCTCGATACATTCTTTCTTGTATGTACCTGCAACTGGATGCTGGAAACGTGTTGGGTTTGTAGAGTTTCCTGTGATAGAAACACCAACGTTCTCGTGATGCATGATTGCAACACCTTCCTGAACATCGTCTGCACCGTAACACTTAACTGTTGCACGGAGTCCATCTGAGTATGCATGCTCAGATACGATGTTGAGCTTAGCTGCCTTGTAATCATACTGTGTCTCTACGAATGTGAATCCGTTGATACGTGAGATGATCTGTGCAGCGTCTTTTCCAAGTCCGTTAAGGATAACACGGAGTGGTTTCTGACGAACTTTGTTAGCTTTCTCTGCGATTCCGATAGCACCCTCAGCTGCTGCGAATGACTCATGTCCTGCTAAGAAACAGAAGCACTCTGTCTCCTCCTCGAGGAGCATCTTTCCAAGGTTACCATGTCCTAAACCTACCTTACGATGATCAGCAACTGATCCAGGGATACAGAATGCCTGAAGTCCCTCTCCGATTGCTGCTGCAGCGTCAGCTGCTCTTCTACATCCTTTTTTGATTGCGATTGCTGCACCAACTGTGTATGCCCAGCAAGCGTTCTCGAAACAGATTGGCTGGATCTTCTTTACCTGATCGTAAACATCAAGTCCAGCGTCCTTTGTGATCTTTTCAGCTTCTTCGATTGAGCTGATACCATAGCTGTTAAGTACAGCGTTGATCTGGTCTATTCTTCTTTCATATGATTCAAATAATGCCATTGTCGTTCTCCTTTCCTCTTATTCCTGTCTTGGATCGATGATCTTAACAGCACCCTGCTCTGGAGTTACACGACCATATGATCCTGAAGCTTTCTCCCAAGCTGTGTTAGCATCATCACCCTTTTTGATAAAGTCTGTCATTTTTCCAAGAGAAACGAACTGGTATCCGATTACTTCATCGTTCTTATCAAGAGCGATTCCTGTTACATAACCCTCTGCCATCTCAAGGTAACGAACTCCCTTTGCCTTTGTTGCGTACATAGTACCAACCTGTGAGCGAAGTCCCTTTCCTAAATCCTCAAGTCCTGCTCCAACAGCAAGTCCATCATCAGAGAATGCAGACTGTGTACGACCGTAAACGATCTGTAAGAATAACTCTCTCATAGCTGTATTGATGGCATCACAAACTAAGTCTGTGTTTAATGCCTCAAGAATTGTCTTACCCTGTAAGATTTCTGCTGCCATAGCTGCAGAGTGTGTCATTCCTGAGCATCCGATAGTCTCAACTAATGCCTCTTCAATTACTCCATTCTTTACATTGAGTGAGAGCTTGCAGGCACCCTGCTGTGGTGCACACCAGCCTACACCGTGTGTAAATCCTGAAATGTCCTCAATTTTCTTAGAATGAACCCATTTTCCTTCTTCTGGGATAGGAGCTGGCTCATGTTTTGCGCCCTTAGCTACAGGACACATGTTTTCAACTTCCTTAGTGTAAATCATCTTAAGACTCCTTTCGTTATGGTTTTAACATACCCGATTTATTCTCTCATATTTTTTGTCATAAGTCTAGAGTATCATCGACAAAAAACAACAAAAATACAATATTTTTTCAAAAAACATTACTATTTTTTAAGAACTACGTTGTCCTTGTCCTTAAAAATGTGGTTTGCAGGGATGACTCCGCGTACTCTTGAAAGCGGATAAATGTTTGAATTTCTTCCTATTACTGTTCCCGGGTTGAGCACTGAGTTGCAGCCTACCTCCACATGGTCACCGAGCATAGCGCCGAATTTCTTGCGGCCGGTTTCAATCTCCTCTTTTGTATCATAAACATCCTTTACGACTACAAGAGTCTTGTCGCTCTTTACATTTGATGTAATAGAGCCTGCGCCCATATGTGATTTGTAGCCAAGAATTGAATCACCTACATAGTTGTAATGAGGCACCTGTACTGAGTTGAAGATGATGACATTTTTGAGCTCTGTGGAGTTACCTACTACTGAGCCCTTTCCTACGATTGCGCTGCCACGGATAAAAGCACACTGTCTGATTTCTGCGTCCTCGCAGATGATTAGCGGACCGTGCAGATATGCGCTGTCAAATACTGTTGCGCTCTTTGCTACCCAGATATCCTCTCCTCTTTTCTCATAGATTTCAGGGTCGAGTGTTGGTCCGAGCTCCTTGATGAAATCACTTATTCCGGCAAGTGCCTCCCATGGATAAGTGAACTGCGATAAATACTCCTTTGCGATTGTTTCATCCAGATTATAGAGATTTGTTATTTTAGCGTTTTCCATTTTCTATGTCCTTTCTTTTATTTATTATGTGAAAATTATTGACTATTTTTTTAACTGTCATTTTAATCTTAAATATAAGCATTAAACATAAATATAAAAATTCATATTAATTATAGATTTAATAATTAATTATAGGCAGAGCTACTCACCGAACAGCTCATGCGCGGCCGCAAGTGCCGCCTCCGACACATCATCTGCCTGTGCACTATCAGCTGCCATATCAAATCCTGCCAGAAATTCCTCTGGGATTCCCATCTCATCCATGGTTGTATTATTCAGGGTTGTCTCATCCGGCGCATCATCTGCCGTGCTCTGTACTTCAGCATTGTTATGTGCATCAGTATTGCTCTGTGTATCAGCATTGTTATGTAATTCAGCCGCGCTCTGCACTTCTTCCTCACCTGGGTTATCGAAATCAAATGATATCTGGTCATTTTCAAACTTAAGACATGTATCAAATACATTTCCCGCCTTGGAGGTGAAGCCTGTGACCTTCTTTTTGGTCTTTCCTGTGGTAAACAGCTCCGTGAGAATTTCCTCTGAAAGCTCCACCTTTGCCACAGTATGCCAAACATTGAAGCCGCACTCACACTCATATTTCCACTGTGTCTTTTTGAGAGGTCTGCCACACTTTGGACAGAGTACATTGGTCTCGATTGGCTTTGGTTTTTCGGGGAAATCAAAGGCTATATCTCCGTCTTCGGTGAGCTTTAGCGGTGCGTCAAACTTCATGCCTGTCTTTGAGACAAATCCTGATATAACTTCTGTCTTTTTCTTTGTCAGAAGCTCCTTAAGGACTGATTCCTTTATCTTGACGCTTGCGACCTTGCCCACCATAAAGCGGCAGCTCTCAGGATCATCACGTCTGTTGTTCTCGCATACAAAGCCAAACGGCGCCACCTGGATTTTGCCTCCGCACTTCGGACATACTACATCCTTCACTGTCTTTGGCTCTACATGGTCAAAATCAAACTGGACAGAGAGCTTCTTGTTTTCATCCTCCTTAAGCACCAAGCACGCATCGAAGCGTTTCCCGCTTTTGGATTTAAATCCTCGTATGGTCTCGGTCTTTTTATCATTAAGAAGCTGCTTTAGGTTTGCGGCTGTGATTGTCTTTCCCGCAATCTGTCCCACCGAAAAGCGGCAGCTTCCCGGCTCATCACCCTTGTAGTTCACACATCCATAGCCAAACGATGTCTTTTTTATCTGACCACCACAAAGCGGACAGACAACATCCTTTATGATTTCATCCTCCACATTGTCAAAGTCAAAAGCCACGACTGTATGCATTTTCTCACTGCCCTCTGTGACAGGCTCCTTCTTTAACATAAGACATGCGTTGAAGCGCTTTCCCGATTTTGATTTAAAGCCCTTTATCGTCTCTGTTCTGCCGTTTGCCATGAGCTCTAAAAACTGTACCTGTGACAGCTGCTTGTCTGCTATCCTTCCAACGAAGAAATGGCAGCCATCCTCTGTCTGTCTGTTATAGTTTGCACATCGGTAGCCGTATGGCGACACATATATATCGCCTCCACAGTCCGGGCATACAATGCCCTCGACCTTTTGCGGCTTTACATTTTCAAAATCAAAGGTGGCTGATACCTTGTTCGTCTGTTCATCCTTGTTGAGCTTTAAGCATGCATCAAAGCGTTTGCCGCTCTTCGACTTAAAACCACGGATTGTGTCGGTGATTCCTTCTTCAATCAGCTTTTTGACCTGTTCCTCCGGAATATCAAGTCCTGCCACCTGTCCGATATTAAAATTACATCCTGATTTATCATTTTTGTAATTGGCGCAGCCATAGCCAAACGGTGTGGTCACTATCTCACCGCCGCAGACAGGGCACTTGACACCTATCTTTCGTCTGGCCGCCGCACCTCTGGCATTTTTGCCTGCAAAGCTGCTGATGCGCTCTGCAATCTCAGGGCGCAGATTCTGCTCAATCATCTTTTCTGTCTCTTTGCGGATAAAGCTCTCAAGCTTTCCTCTGTATTCCCAGAAATCCACCGTGCCCCTTGTAATTCCGTCCAGTCCCTTTTCCCAGTTGGCTGTCATCTTTGGATTAAGAAGTGCCGGAACTGTCATGTATACGACCTCAAATACCATCTCGCCAAGGCTTTCTGGTGTGAGTATCTGCGTCTTTTTGTTCAGATTCAGATATCCTATACGGACAAGCTTCTGGATTATCTCCGCTCTCGTTGCTGAGGTGCCTATTCCTGAGCCCTTTATCTGCTCACGAAGCTCCTCGTCCTCGATAAGCTGTCCTGCATTTTCCATGGCAAGCACCATGGAGCCTGATGTATAGCGCTTTGGCGGAGATGTCTTACCAAACTTGATATTATAGCCTTGGCATGCTATCTCATCCCCCGCCTTTAGCTTATCGGCAAGCTCAAGCATCACCTTGGGATTTACGACTATCTCATCATTGCTGCCGTTTGCTGTGCTGTTTTCATCTGTACTATCTGCAGTTTCACTGTTTTTACCAAGTATTCGTGCGTTTGATTCCTCAAACGACTTCTTTTTCGGCGGATTCGCCACCTGTAAATAGCCCTCGCTCTTTAGTACCTTTGATGATGCAAAAAAACTTTCCTTATCCACATCTACGACAAGCTTCACATTCTCATACTCTGCCGGTGGATAAAAAATACTAAGGAAACGCCTGACAATCAGTTCAAATACTGCTCTTTGAAGCGATGTAAGCCCCGAAAGCTCTGTAAGCTGACCTGTCGGAATGATAGCATAGTGATCTGTTACCTTGCTGTCATCCGTGTACTGCGTATCAGCTATGTTGGCATATAGCCTCTTTTGCATAATATGCTCCACAAAGTCTGCTGTCGATTCAAAACCTTTAAGCCTGCTTATATTTTTTCCAATCTCCTTTGCCACAGCGCTTGAGAGCACCCTGGCATCTGTTCTAGGATAGGTGGTGAGCTTTTTTTCATACAGATCCTGAGCCACCTGTAATGTCTCATCAGGGCTGATTTTAAACTTCTTTGAGCACTCTGCCTGCAGCTCCGCCAGGTTGAAAAGAAGCGGTGCTCTTTTTTTAGCAATATTCTTAACTATAGATTTAACTTTTGCCTGTTTGCCGTTTAATTCTTCAATTAAAGCGAGTGCATCTTTTTCCTCTTTGAAGCCGTTTTCCTTGTATAAAAGCGGTGATTCAAAGTACCTTGAGCCTTCTACAGCCTTCCACTCTGCCTCTACACCGGCATCCGTAAACCTGCCGATTACCCTGTAAAACGGAGTCTCCTTAAAGTTTCTGATTTCGCGCTCACGGATTACTACCATTCCAAGCACACAGGTCATCACTCGTCCGACCGCGATTGCCGTGTACGAGCGTGTACCCGCTGCATCGTTTAGCAGATTGCCGTATTTGACCGACATGACACGCGAAAAGTTGATGCCCATCGCATAGTCCTCGATGGTACGCATGATGCCGCTCTTTCCGAGGTTTGCATACGCACTCATCGGCTTTGCCTCTTTTATGCCTCTTAGGATTTCTTCCTCGGTCTGCGAATCTATCCAGACTCGAAGCTCCTCCATGCCTTCCCTGACACCACCAAAGTTTCTGATATTCTCCTCGATGGTCTGTCCTTCTTTTCCGGCATCACCTGCCCAGTAAACTCTGTCAATGTCCTCTCTCTGCAAAAGAGCGTGCACAATATTGTACTGCTTGCGCACGCTGTCTATCACATCATATTTGTATTCCTTTGGCAGAAACGGCAGATCCTCAAGACGCCATTTCTTGTATTTCATGTCGTAGGACTCAGGGTAGACCAGCCCGACTAGATGTCCCACGCACCATGAAATCACATATTCTCCATTTTCTATATAACCGTCATTGCGTCCGCTTACCCGCAGCACCTTCGCAAATTCCTGTGCCACGGATGGCTTCTCTGTTATTATCAGTGATTTTCCCATAAGCTCCTCTATAATTCATTCATGTTGATGAGCTTGAATCTAGGATCTCTGACCACATAGCTTTGCAGTGCAGGCTCAAAATCCGTTGCCGAAAACAGATAATAGTCATCAGATGTAAGCCTTGCCTGCTCCATAGCCATAGCCATATTCTCGCACATATCCATGGTCATCATTGGCTTGTCCCAGTTGCAGAAGCCGATGATACTCCTTCTATCCTCACTCTGAGCCACGATGTCTATGCGGCCTGTCTTTCCAATCCATGTACCCACACGCTTTATGGTAAACGGAAGCTGTCCCATCTGATTTAATATAAGCAGATACTCTGTGCAGACCTCTCTGAAATATCTCTCAAGATACGCATCAAGCTCTTTTTCTATATATGTATCATAAAACTCTTCCGGTGAAAGCAGATACAGATTAGACATATTCGGATAGACAAACTTAAACCAGAAATTAACAAATGTGTCTTTTATCTGATATACGCCCTTCTTTGCATTTTCCCATCCGCCGGTCTCAAATGAAACTACTTTTTCCACGATATTGAAGGCGGCAAGATTCTTTAAATATACGCTGATTTTGGCACGTGAAAATCCTGTCGCATGGAAAATATCATTGAGCTTGTTCTCACCTCTTGCGATTGCTGCAAGTATTGTGCTATATGCAGAAAGCTCTCGAAGTTCTGATGATATAACAGCATCCGCCTCACCATACAGTGCTCCCGATGGTGTCAATACGAGCCTGCATATATTATCCTTAAAGGATTTAGCTGCATCCCACTTATCCAGATATGCCGGAACTCCACCGATTGCTCCGTAAATTCTCACGATTTCCGCGACCGGAAGACTTTCAAAATGTCTTACAACATCAAGGAAATTGAGCGATTCAAGCTTCATTTCGGCTCCCTTAAACTGCTCTGCTGCCTCCTGTGTGGCCCAGACTGTAGATGATGTGGCAAGTATTATAAGTACAGGTCCCGGATACAGCTTGTGCTTTTTTAGCTTTGCAACTGCTTCCATAAATGATGCATCCCTCTTTGCCACAAACTGTGCCTCATCGATTATCACGACGAGCTTGGAAGGGCCTCCTGATTTGATTCTCGCGAAGTACTCCTCATATGTCTGTCTGCTCAGGCTCACCTTGTACTGACGGCTTATCTCCTCCCCCATCATCTCAAGCTGATGCTCTGGCGATGCCTGTCTGCATCTGTAGTAAAAGAATTTCTTTCCGTCACAAAATTCCTTTATGAGCTCCTCCTTTTGACAGCCTCTCCTTCCGTAGAGCACTACGAGCTGGTTACCCGACTCTTTATAGAGCTGCTCAAGTTTCTCTAAATCTGTGTGTTTTGCTTTCATAAATATTCCTCCAAAATAATCAACTGGAAATATTATATCACAATTTAACACATATACAAATAGATTTTAATTATTATTTCCGAGCTCCTATTGTAGCTTTCACTTTATTTCTGACAAACATATAGCAGATAGCCTGCATGATGATTGTCGCTATCCATGAACCGGGATATGATATAAACAGGAAAAACAGCGACCTGTGGCTTGGAAACAGACCATATATCCAGATGATTCTGACTCCGACTGTTCCTATTATAGAAAGTATCATAGGTACAGTTGAGTATCCCATTCCTCTTAGTGCTCCCGGAAAAAGGTCCATGATTCCACACAGGAAATATGGGATTGTTGTAATCGAAATAATCTCAAGTCCTGATTTAATTACCTCGCTATTACTTGTATATATGCCAAGTATCTGTGTTCCAAATATGTATGAAGCACTTCCCATCACAAGTGCTACCGCTGTCGTGAGGAACAGACAGTCTATCAGTACCCTGTCCATTCTCTTTTGTTTTCCTACCGCATAGTTCTGGCTCGTGAAGCTCATGCAGGCCTGTGTGATTGAGTTGACAGATACATACAAAAAGCCAAGTATATTGTTTGCCGCCGTATATCCAGCCATGGCTATTGAGCCAAAGGAATTGACTGATGACTGAAGCATGGCATTTGAGATATTTATGACTGTGCTCTGTATGCCGGCCGGAATTCCCACCTGAAATATCTGAAGCATATATTCCTTATCAATCGCAAGCTTATTAAAGCAGAGCTTATAGCTGGTATCTGCTTTGCTCAAACAATATAATACAAGCACGCTGGAAACAAACTGCGAAACAATCGTACCGATTGCAACACCTGCAACATCCAGTTTGCACACTATTACAAAAAACAGATTGAGCAGTGCATTGATACAGCCTGAAATAATCAAAAAGATAAGAGGTCTCTTTGTATCGCCGACAGCACGCAAAATCGCCGCACCATAGTTATAAAGCATAAAAAACGGCATACCGCAAAAATAAATCCTCATATAAATAGTGGAAAGACCTATGACATCATCCGGTGTACCCATGATTTCCAGCGCACCCCTTGCAAAAATAACACCAACCACACCCATCACAATACCACTTATGAGTGCAATCATAATAGAGGTGTGCACCGTCTTAGACATCTCCTCATCCTTGCCTGCCGCATAAAATCTGGCAGCGAGCACATTCGCACCAAGCGATATACCCATAAACAAATTGACAAACACATTGATAAGTGCCGTAGTAGAACCAACAGCCGCCAGTGATTTACTTCCACTAAACTGTCCCACGACAATAATATCCACCGCATTGAATGCCAGCTGTAAAATACCCGAAATCATAAGCGGCAACGCAAATGAAATAAGCTTATCCATTATTGAACCATTCACCATATCAATTTCATACTTATTATTCTTCACTTATCTCTACCTCTTAAAAAATATTCTCCTCAGCCTATCTATTTTACCACGATAAAATATAAATTCAAGCGTAACTATTTAAAACAACTGAGAATAAAAAAGAGAGCCTCTTTTAAGAGGCTCGACTTTTGCATAATAATTAATTCACAGAGTGAGGATTTTCCGTTCAACACACTGCCTTCACCGGAGAGTACACAGTATGTTCCGAAGAAAAAATATGAACTGCCACGGGATTCCAATAGGTTAAATGACAGTTTAGACTTGCAAACTGCCATAATCTATCCAGAAAAAATCCCGTGGCTGACTTCATATTTTATCTGAGGAATACTACTGTGTGCTACACCGGTGCCCACAGCCCACAAACGGAAAATCCGCCCTCATAATAAAAATTGAATCTTTTGCCAACTCTATTTCTTTGTGATGTAACCCTGTGCCTTAAGAAGCTCTGCACAAAGCACTGCTCCACCGGCTGCACCACGTACTGTGTTGTGTGAGAGTCCTACGAACTTCCAGTCATAGACTGTATCCTCTCTGAGACGTCCGACATTGATTCCCATACCATGCTCATAATCCACATCAAGTGCAACCTGAGGACGATTATCCTCTTCACAGTATCTGATGAACTGCTTTGGTGCGCTTGGAAGCCCAAGCTCCTGTGGTACTCCGCTGAACTTCTCGAGTGCCTCGATGAGCTGCTCCTTTGTAGGGTTCTTTTTTAACTTGACAAATACAGCTGCTGTATGACCGTTTAATACAGGAACACGGATACACTGGCATGTGATAACCGGTGACTCTGCAGGAACAATCTGTTTCTTCTCATCATCCACATATCCCCAGAGACGAAGTGGCTCTTTCTCAGATTTTTCTTCCTCTCCACCGATGAATGGAATAATGTTTCCAACCATCTCAGGCCAGTCCTTGAATGTCTTTCCGGCACCTGAGATTGCCTGATATGTTGTAGCAACAACCTCATATGGCTCAAACTCTTTCCATGCTGTAAGAACAGGAGCATATGACTGGATTGAGCAGTTTGGCTTTACTGCTACGAAGCCTCTCTTTGTACCGAGACGCTCCTTCTGATATTTGATAACCTCCATGTGCTGTGGGTTGATTTCAGGTACAACCATTGGCACATCAGGTGTCCATCTGTGGGCACTATTGTTTGAAACTACAGGAGTCTCTGTCTTTGCGTAATCCTCCTCGATCTTCTTGATCTCGTCCTTTGACATATCAACGGCTGAGAATACGAAGTCAACCTGTGAAGCAACCTCTTCTACCTCATTGACGTTCTTTACGATGATTTTCTTAACTGCCTCAGGCATTGGTGTGTCCATTTTCCATCTATCACCAACGGCGTCCTCGTATGTCTTGCCTGCACTTCTTGGGCTGGCTGCAATTGTTGTTACCTCAAACCATGGATGGTTCTCTAAAAGAGAAATAAATCTCTGTCCTACCATTCCTGTTCCACCGAGGATACCTACTTTAAGCTTTTCACTCATTACTCTAATCTCCCTATCTTCTAGAATTTCTTCGACCATGTCATACACTATACTTTGACATTAAAATCAGGTTTTGTCCGTCTGTCGCGTACAACTGTCTTTATAGGAAATATATTACTTGAAACTCTAATGAAAAACAAGGAAAAAACTATATTAAATTAATAATTTTTCTTCCTGTTTTTTATAAAATATGCACAAAAACTACACTTCATCCTGCCAATTTGACTTCATATACTCGTCATAAACGGCAATTACCTTGTCCATTGATGTCTTTGATGGTGCTCCAACTGTACACCTTGTGCTGACACAGGTCTCCATTGAAATGGCATCAAATACATCCTCCTCAAATACCGGAGAGATAGCCTTGAGCTCGTCGATGCTCATATCGTCGATTGCAATGCCCTTGTCGATGCAGTAAAGCACTATTCTTCCTACAATACCATGTGCATCCCTAAACGGTACACCCTTTTTAACGAGATAATCAGCTGCATCTGTGGCATTTGTAAAGCCATTGTTTGCACTCTTTCTCATCACGTCCTTGTTAAACTTCATTGTATCAATCATTCCTGTAAAAAGTGCGATACATCCTTTTGCAGTGTCGAATGCATCAAATGCCAGCTCCTTATCCTCCTGCATATCCTTGTTGTACGCAAGCGGAATACCCTTCATGGTGGTGAGAAGCGACATGAGCGCACCGTATACACGGCCTGTCTTTCCTCTGACAAGCTCTGCTATATCAGGATTTTTCTTCTGTGGCATGATTGAGCTTCCTGTGCTGTACGCATCGTCAATCTCAACAAACTGGTACTCGTTTGAATTCCATATGATAATTTCCTCAGAAAAACGTGACAGATGCATCATGATAGTTGAAAGAGCCGATAAAAACTCAATCAGATAATCTCTGTCTGACACACCATCCATACTGTTAAGTGTCGGTCCGTAAAAATCCAGAAGCTGTGCTGTATAGTCCCTATCAAGCGGATATGTAGTGCCTGCGAGTGCTCCTGAGCCAAGCGGACAATAGTTCATTCTCTTATATATATCGCACAGTCTTGATCTGTCCCTCTTAAACATCTCAAAATATGCGCCCATATGGTGAGCCAGAGTGATTGGCTGGGCCTTCTGCAGATGTGTAAAGCCCGGCATGATAGTCTGTGTGTTATCCTTCATAATCTTAAGGATAACAGCTAAAAGCTCCTTAAGCTCATTATCAGTCTCCTTCACTGTCTTTCTGGTGAAAAGACGCATGTCAAGAGCTACCTGGTCGTTTCTGCTTCGGCCTGTGTGAAGCTTCTTTCCCGTGTCACCAAGCCTGTCTATGAGTGTAGCCTCAACGAAGCTGTGGATATCCTCATACTTTGAGCTGATTTCAAGCTCCCCTGACTCTACCTCCTTAAGTATCTGCTTTAGGCAAGCCACTATATCATTGCTCTCTGCCTGTGAGATGATGCCCTGCTTTCCAAGCATCGTGACATGGGCGATGCTGCCCTCTATATCCTCTTTATAAAACTTCTGATCAAATGAAATGGACGCATTGAAATTGTAAACGAGCTGATCTGTCTCCTTTGTGAAACGTCCTCCCCATAACTGTGCCATGAGATTCCTCCTTGATTATTAAATGATGATTTATTTTCATGTATCACAATGTATTATATAAAAATAAGATGTGATACCGCCGTCTGCTCTAAACAGCCGCTTTACTGTGCTAAATTATATAATAATTTTTGCTGTCACGCAACCACATTTTCACCCACGTGCTGCAATCTCTCTGTCACGCTGTTCCTTGGAAAATACACAGCCGCAGTAGTACTGCCTGTACATATCATACTGCTTTGATATTTCCGTGGACTTTTTATAGCCCTCTTTCTTCTTAAAATCAGAGAAAAGATATCGCACTCCATATTGGCTCTCTAAGTCTTTTCCTATCTCATTGAGCTTTTCGGCATTCTTCAACGGGCTGATGGAAAGTGTCGTAGTAAAAAAATCAAAGCCATGCTCCCTTGCATACTGTGCACTCTCCTCAAGACGCAGCCTGTAGCACTTAAAGCACCTCTCCCCGCCCTCAGGCACAGCCTCCATGCCGCGTGCCATATCGTAAAAGCGCCTGGTGTCGTACACACCCTCCACAAAGTGAACCGGATTTTTCACCGGAAACTCATCTATAAAGCGCTTCTGTTCCTGTGCTCTCATGTGATATTCCTCTGGCGGATAAATGTTTGGATTGTAATAAAATACCGTCACCTTAAAATACTCCGAGAGCGTCTGTATGCAGTATGTGCTGCACGGCCCACAGCAGCTATGAAGCAAAAGACGTGGAGTGCAGTTATTGTCCACACAATTTTCTTTTATTAAATCTTCCATTAATTTTTGATAATTTATTTTGTTTGCCATATTATATTATTTCTTTCTCAAAATTCAAAAATTTTTGACATATCCCCAAATATTATTTCATGTAACTATTCTGCATATTTACTATTCTGATTAATTACTATTTCTGATATAAGCCGCATAATACGAACAAGGGCCGGAAGTCTCCTCCCGGCCCGGCTCATACTAATCCTCTTCTTCATATCCGAACATTAGTCTAAAAATCTTTTTTCCTGTTTCAGTCTTGAATATGTGCTTGTATGCCTTGTCGATTGCACGGTTTCCCGCATCATCCTCATACAGATTTACGAGGAAATCAGCCTCAACGAGTATCTGATAATCAAGACCATCTATATTGTCATATGTGTGATGGTGACCTATGAGAAAACAAATTCTTTCAACTATGTAATTCTCAAAGCCAAGCTGTGAGAGCATCTTCTGAGCGATTATCGGTCCCTCCTGCTCCTGAAGCTTTCCATC
>ULWE01033706.1_pt1 | contig 23559 bp, 5 predicted proteins | sample 1960071 | NCBI WGS metagenome assembly ULWE01 (sample SAMEA4835804, study PRJEB28245) | human gut metagenome | biome: gut microbiome; material: fecal sample | place: Denmark | collected 2008 | reverse complement strand
AAGTTTGACCCAAGTTACACTATAAAATATATTAGAAATAATGAACAAAGAGCTATCTTCCGTAGAAACTATTATCGCAAGACTTGATAATGATTTCAATATTATGAATAGTGATTATATACCTAGAGTGGGTGCTTGGTGTATAGATGCTATGAATGAGATGGGTATTCTTCAATATGAAGAAAAAGAAACTACTATTAATGTTGTTGATAGAGTTGCTTATTTCCCATGTTGTATGAATGCTTTTAAAGTTTATGTTGATGGTTGCGAGATTTCCCCCTTAAAGAAATGTAAATGTTCTTGCTCTTCCGGTACTACCGAGCATTTCGTTCAAGACAGAGAAAGAGCTAGAGAACGTGAAAGTAAGCGTACTGTTGAGATTGACCCCGAAGGTTACGAAGGAAAGAATTACGTGTATCTTCGGGATGCTAATGCAATCCAATTAAACTTTGATACTGATATTGTTACCATATCCTATCTTACAGTTAAGACTGTATATAGTGATACGTTTCATTGTAATATACCCGTTATTCCTAATAACGGTAAACTTATTGAAGCACTTGAATGGTTCTGTATGTGGAAGCTACTAAGTAGAGGACTTAAACATCAAGTCTATTCTCTACAAGGTGCTATGCCAGTTAATCCATATTTATTATGGAGAGATTCTCGTGACAGAGCTAGAGCTTCTGTTATTAATGAAAATCAAGATGCTAATGCCTATAAAGGTTGGGCGTCGTTCTTTTATAATTCAACATTTAGACCTAGAGACTAATGGAAATAGTTAAAGAACTTAATAAAGATGGAGGTTACGAATCTATTAAAAATGGTTCAATGACCCATGCTGTTAATGCTATGGTTTCTCGTGATGGTAATTCTATTCAGAATGAACAATCTATTGAGACAATCATAACATTAGAAGAAAACGAAGAGATAGTCGGAGTTATCTCTTGTTCTGATGAAATAGTTATATTTACTAATAATAATAAGATTAGAAGATATAAAGAATCTACTAAAGATATTACCGAAGTTATTACTAATTGGAATTATCAAGGAGGTAAAGTTATAGGTACTTATACTTATAATGTAAATAATGAATTAATTGTTGCTATTACTGAACTTAATTCTAATGAAGATGTTCCTTTAAAAATAATCAATCTTAATAAACCTAATTATTTAGAAGGAGGAAATGATATAAAATATACATTAGTTCCTAATATACCTAAAGCAAATATTAATAACTGGAAACTTGTATCAGGAAGTTCTATATATAAAGGTATATATAATTTCTTTATAAGATATAAGCAAGGAAGTGATTATACTGGTTGGTTTCCAATAGGAGTTCCTGTATTAGTATATGATTTTGATAACGAAAGCGTTGTTGAAGATAGTAGTTTCGGCTATGACGATAGTAGTGGTAACCTTCCAGTTAATTATAAGATAGGAAACTTCGTATTTAAAGAAAGAACAAATTTAAGTACTGAAAAAGTTAATCTAAATATTGAGTTAGGATTACAAATAGATAATTCAGGTCTTAATTATACAGCTTATCAAATAGGCTACATAATCAATACTCAAAAAGGAGATACTAAAGTATATAATACTTCTGATATAAATATAGGAACTAGTAGAATAACAATAGACGATGTTTATAATGAATCATTTAGTCTTGACGATATTACTAGTTCTTTCTTTAATTTGTATAATGTAAAAACTATATGTAACTATAATAATAGATTATATGTGGCAAATTACAAAGAAGAAAATATTAATAGTCTTGTAAGTTCTATTGATACTAGTAATATACAAGTTAGAATTAAAGATTTCAGAGGTAATAACGCTATTAAAGTTTCTGCTAAAACAAGAAGTGTTGGTTCTTCAATAATTAATAATCCTAGAACCTTTGATATTGGTAGAGGTTATGTAGTTACTATTAAAGGACGTGCTTACGGAGATGGTAATGAATATAAAGAAGTTACTAGAAAGTTCTTTCTTACTCGTATTGGTAAGAATAGTTATGGTACTAAATGTCTAATGATTGCATCACAAGACTTTATTAGAGCTTTCTATAAAGATAGTAATTATGATAGTCACTCTACTCCGTTCTATGTTTCTTATCAAAATGCTAATAATCTATATGAACCAGCAGTTTCCGTAGTTATTAAACCTGATGATAAGAATTGGTATATATTAGAATTTAGTAGAGGATATGACCCAGCAGATGTATATCCTGATGAATATTCTGTTATATCGTCTTTAGGGTTCGTAAGCCATCCTTATGTAAGATATGGACGTACTAACGATTTCTTTACTAGTACTCCTTATACTGCTCCTGATATTCAAAGAGATTTTAATAACGATTTCAAAGTAGTATCTATTGAAGAATTTGATTTAAATATGGATACTAGAGAAATTGTTGAACCTATGTGGTTCTATTTAGGAGATGTTACTATTGGAGAAAATACTTATAAATTAAAGTATGACCATTATAATCCTACTGACTATTATTATTATAGATATGATATGTCTAGTGGTAGTCCAGTAGAAGTTGGTGTAAGGTTAAGAAAATCTTTTCAAACTGCTTATGTAGATTATCCTGAAGTAATGCAGGAAATTCGTACTAAGTTTCCTAATTCACAAATAGTTCTTATTACAGAATATGAAACTGTTAATCCTAGTGGTGGTAATGCTGATGAACTTGCTAAATTTAGAGGTGAGAGTGTTGATGAAAATATAAGAATAGCTTATGATGTATCTAAACATAAATTTATTTTTTCAATTAAAGAAACTAATATAAGAGATGATTATTATAAACGTGAATCAGATGCTGTATTAATAACCAATGCTGATGGAGAAACTACTAGATATACAGTAAATGAAATATTTCCTAATATATCTGTTACTTTCAATAATGAAGATAAATCTACTCAAGATTTAATTAATGAAATCGAAGGTATTCATGAAACTGTATATCGTTGGAAAGAAGATAGAGAACCAACAGAAGAAGATTTTAATATTAATGAAACTTATACTGTTGATTTCTATGATATAAGTAGTTTATCAGGAGATAAAGGTTCTACTAAAAGTTTTACTGATTTAAAAGCATATCCAGTTGGTTATATTAAAGAAACAGTAGAAGAAGGTAATCAAACTATAATAACTGCTGAAAAAGAATTTATGATAGTTATACCTTTTATTGATTATCTTAAAACAGTTTCTAATTACGATTATGGCGGACATGAAAGATATCGCATATATGATAGAGTAAGTGTTGAGAGCACATTAGCATTTGAAGGAATAGTAAAAGACTTATATATCTGTTTCCAAAAGGATACTAAGTTCAATATGGACGGTGTAAGTAATTATAGTGCTTTACTTCTCGATATTCCTACTTTTGGTAGAAGTGACGCTTTAGCAATAAGTGAAGGAGGCGTTCGTTCTACTGGTAATGAGTTCTTTGCATTAGGTAGTAGTAATCAATATAAAGAACTTCGTGTTGATGGTCCAGCCGGAGGTTATCTTAGTTATGCTTTTGGTTTTGCTTCTCCTAAGATATTAGATAGTAAAACTAAACCTGAAGATACAGAGTTCTATGGAAATATTTATAAGTACGCTATCAACTATTGTGTATATAACTTTTTTATTCATTATGTATTTCCTAATGGTAATATAACTGATGGTATTCGTATTTCTAATAATATGACTTATTCAGAAACTATTAGTTTAGGTACTGCTAGTGAAGGTAGTATCCCATTAACTATGGACATTAATGAAGATACTTTAATATCAGATATTAAAACTAAGTTTGATTCTTATAAAAGTCAGTATGGAAATATAAATACTACTAATGCTCATGAAGTAGTTAATATATTTGATGCTATAAGTAATGTTAGATTCTGTAATATATTTCCTAAATATAATGATAGTGGTATCGCTCTTTATAAGAACAATAAGGGAGATAAAATGTTTAGAGGAACTAAGATTTCTGATAGTACTTATGTTCAACCAATAGAGTTCTTATTTGATAATATACCAATGAAAGAAGATTTCGTAGGATATTTTATATCTTATGAAAAGACAGAACCTATATTAGTAAGTCAAGGAGTTCCTGTACGTAGAGATGATGATTTTAATACTGCTTTTAATGAACAGGTTAATAATATTCGTTTCTATTATCCTGAATTTAATATATTAAAGAAAGCTGGAGCAGGTAATATATTTATTACTCAATCTAGGTATACTATGGGTAATGCTCAAAGAGGTCCAATGTTTACTGACTTTTATAATAGTGATGATGTTTACGGTATGTCTACTCCTGATGATGAATTTGGAGACATTAGAGCTGTTAAAAGTTCTAAGATTATAATGGCAGATAGTAGAGATGACAATAATGCTGGAAGAGAAGCTGTTGTTAATTTAGTATTAAACAAATCATTAAAATTAGGACTATATATAGGAAGTGGCAGAGGTTATGTAAAAGGTATTCTTCTTAATATAAGTGATAACTTATATATGTCAGAGAATAAAAGTCTTATTCCTCTAGGTTATATTAAATATGTTAATCCAAAAGGAGATATTTATAATTATGGATATGAACAATATTATTATAATTATAACTATTATTTCATGACTAGTTCCGTATATGCTTTTAATCGTAATGGTGTGTATTATGATGCTAATGACCCAATACCTAAAAAAGCTACTGATAATAGTAATCTTTATCCTAAGTTCCCTAGAGTACACTACGATAGTCAAAGAGTTGGTAATACTCCTATAAGTAGAATAAAGATTGATGTTTTCTCTTTATATCCATTATTTACTAAAACAATTAAAACTGCTCCTGACGAAAGATATTATACTATTAGTACTGATGATAATTCTTTTGTTCAGAATGTTCGCATGATTCACATGTTACCTAGTACTATTAATGATACATTTGAAATAAGTACTATGTATCTTGATTATGCAGGTAAGAAGTTTATTAATTATAATGAATTACTATATACTAACTTTATTACAGAATATAGACAAACTATTCGTAGAAGCGATGTTATTAGTGATGAATCAGTAGAAAATAAATGGCGTATATTTAGACCTAATGCCTATAAGATAATTAGTGAAAACAAAGGAGACATTATTAATGTTATTGGTATAGGTACTTATCTTATTGCTCATTGTGAACATTCAATGTTTATCTTTAATAGAGATAATACTCTTTATACTAAAGATAAAGATGTGCAAATGTTAATGCCTGATGCTTTTGATATAGATTATCAAGAAGTATTTACTAGTGAAAAAGGTTATGGTGGTCTACAAGATTTTGAAGCTTATGTATGTAATGAAGCAGGTTATATATTCTTAGATAGGAGTAAGAAACGATTATATAGATTTGATGAAAAGAATCTGAATGATTTAGGCGATGGAGTACAATCTATATTAGACGAATATCTTACTAGTGATACAAAGATATTAATGGGAATGGATAAAGAGAATAACCGATTAATCTGCTCCTTTATGGGGGAAGTTTCAGATTTCACCATTAGTTATAATTTTGTTACTAATACTTGGATTAGTATTCATACTTATTTATGTCGAGGATTTTATAATACGAAAACTAATTTGTATATTAGTTCCTTCAATAAGAAAAACATTATAGGTAAAATAGGATTTGTAAAACCGTCTAGTTATCTTAGATATACAGATTTCGAGATACCTGCCAATAAGAATCCGTTCTATATAGGAGAGAATAATAATACTATGGTAGTAGATGTATTGTTCAATCTTGAATACGATACTATTAAAGTACTCAACTACATTAGTTATGACTTATATAAAGCAAATGATATTAATTTTGCTGGTAATAAGATATTGTTATTTAGTAACACTTCTATTAGTAGATTAGAAGATATTACTGTAAATGAACGTAATACTTTTGATGCTGTTAAGCCTTATTACGAACATGGTAAATGGAACTATAATTACTTCCGTAGTGTTCTTAACGAAGTTGTTACTAATTATCCAATAGATAGACTTACTGGTAAACTCAATGTCGATGTTAATAAGAAGTATGAACCATTTAAATCTAATCTTATTAATGGTAAATATTTAGGTGTACGATTTGTAATTAATGATGGTACAGCTAAAATAGAGATTAAGAAGATTGAATGTTATGTTAATAAATACAGAGAATAATGAAACGTATTAATGAACAAAGACCTAAAGCATTTATAGGTGCTGCGATTTCTGTTGGTACTAGTATTGTTAGTGGTATCATAGGTAATCGTAAGAAAAAGAAAGCTGAACAAGCTGAAAGGCTTAGACAAGAACGGCTTCAAAATCTACAAGACCATCAGGCTTTAGCTAGTGCTCAAAATGAGAGTATGATGTCAGAGGAAGATAGAACACAGTTTTTAAGCCAGTATTTATCTAAAGGAGGGGGAGTGAAAACTTCCCCCCGTAAAGGGGTGAAAGCTCGTATTGTCGAAGGCGGTACGGCTATTCCTATTAAGAAAGATTCATTCCTTCTTAAAGGACGTAAACACAATACTGGCGGTATTGTTATTGACGCTGGTAAAACTGGTGTTGAAGCTGAAGGTGGAGAAGTAGTACAAGTTACTCCTAAACAACTTAAAGTGTTTAGTGCTCAACCTATTCTTAATGGTAATAGTCCTGCTGAACTAGTTCAAAAAGGCGTAGAACCTTCTAAGGTATTTAATGCTCAAGAATCATTTAAAGATAAAAATGGTATTAATGACGATGGTACTAAAAAGAAAAGAAATATGAGAACAATAACTGGTAAGAAAAAGCTAGGTGGTCTTTCTCGTAGTAAAGATTATGGTTCTGATAAGAAACCGTATCCTAGTGTTAAGTCTAAAGATTTTGCAGGAGGTGGACGTAGTTATCCTATTCCTACTAAAGCTGATGCTCGTGACGCTCTTAGATTAGCTGGACTTCATGGTCGTTCTGATGTAAGAGCTAAAGTATATAAGAAATATCCTGAATTAAAGAAATCAGCTCTTGGTTCTAAGACAAAACTATTAAAAGATAACTATAATAACTTTGGTTTAGAAAAGGATTATAGTAATAGTTTTGCTCCTAATGCTTTAACTAAAGCTAATATGAATTCTGTTAAAACTAATAGTATAGTTCCAACTAAACCTGTTGGAGCTTCTATTAGTTCTAGTACTAGTCCTTTATCTAAATCAGGAAGTTTTAAGAACTTTATGAGTGGAATTGGAGGAGAAGCAATTAGTGCAGGAATAGGAGCTTTAGGAAATATTATTAGTGGGGTTACTAATAAGAACAGTATTAATAATATTCAAGCTCCTACTAGACCTAGAACTGTTGTTCCTGCAAGAATGAGAACTACTTATAACATAAATCCTCAATTAGCAGAAAGTAGAGATTCTGAAAGAAATATTGCTAGACTTATTGATTCTAATACTTCTAGTTCTTCGGGAAAGATTGCTCGTGTTCAATCTCTTGCTAATCGAGGAGTTCTTGAACGTAATAAATTAAAAGGTATGAAAGAGAATGTTGAAACAGACCTTCTTAATCGTTCGGCTCTTAATCGTCAAGGAGTAGAAGCTGCGAATAATCAAATGTTAAACGCTTATGATAATGCGGTTACTCAAACAGAAAACGAAAAGATTAAAGCAAGAGCTAATAATCGTACTAATGTTATTGAAGGACTTACTAGTGCGATTAGAGATTATCAATTAGGTGTTGATAAGAGACGTTCAGAAGAAAATGCTACTGCTGCTATGATGTCTGCTAATCCTGAACAAATGGAATTATTCTTAAAATTAATGAATAAGAATAAGGGTAAACTAAGTAATATACGAAGTACTTTATTCAAATGTGGCGGTAAGAAAAAGATTGCTTAATTATAAATACTATAACTATGCCGATAGATATTAAGACAGCAGGTTATCAAAAGAGGGAGCGGGTTGCCGCTCCTTTAGATGTTTACAATAGTACGTTAAATACTCTACAACAGAAACATGATACTGCTATTGAAACTAGTAATCAGATTAAAACATTTCTTGCTAATAAGCAATTAAACGAAGCTGAAAATGAGTGGCTCGATAAATATTCGAGAGATGTTAATGCTCAAATAGAAGCAAGTGCTCAAGAAGGTAGTTATGCTACTGCTTTAACTACTGCAAGAAGATTAGCCGGAGAAGTTGCTAGTAATCCAGGACTTATTGGACGTGAACGTTATCAACAGGAATTTAAGAAGTTCCAAGATGAAGTTACTAATAGTAATGCTTATGATGGAGATGTTAAAGCATACGCATTAGAACAGAATAAATATAATTATCAAGACCAACTAGATGAAACTGGTAAAGTAATAGGTGGTAGCCAATTTCAACCTAATTATCGTCCTGTTGAACAAGTTGATTATAATGCTCTATATCAAAAAGTATTATCTACTGTTGGTGTTGATTCTAGTTCTGGCGAACAACTAGTATGGGGAGATGCAGAAGGCAATCTTAAAGACGGTCAAGGTAATATTGCTGCTGGTGATGTTCCTTATCTTAAAACAGCTAGTGGTGTTCAACAACTATCAGCAGATAAGATTCGTGCTGCATTTGAATCTGCTTTAAATGAAACTCCGGGTGCTCGTGCTTCTCTAGAACAAGACTATAAAGTAAATGTTTGGAAAGCTAATAAGGGAAATAAGAATAATCTTGTTACTAAGCCTGACGGAACTATTATGTCACAGAGAGAATTTGAAGAGAACCTATTTGCTCCTAGATATGCTGCTTCTGCTTATCGTAGAGTTGAAAGTAGAATTAATCCTGAATTAGGATTTAATCTATTAGCTGCTGCTCGTAAAAATTCTGCTAAACCTAAGACTGGTAAAGAACCTGATTTACTTCCTTCTTTAGCTACTATTGGTGGTAAAGAAAAAGTAGAACCTGATACTCCTGCTAAAGTACAATCTCAATTAAATACTTTTAATGGTCAGTTATCTAATATGTTTTCTTCTTATGGAATATCTAAATCTCTTCCTTTAGATGAGGCATATAGTAAACTACGTTCAGGTATTGCTAATAATGTTACTTTATCTGATGCTGCTAAGAAACAATTATTAGATGAAGCTAATACTTATTATAGAGGAATAGCTAATGCTAATAATCGTTTAGATGCAATGAAAGGACATCTTACACAAGAAGAACAATATGCTTCGGAGTTCTTAGGTAAGAGATTAAGTAATGGAGATATGGCAGATACTAATAATCCTATGCAACTAGAATATGCTAATAGAATGAATAAGTTATTTACTGATTCTAAAGGCAATAGTTTCGATACAGTTCTAGTTAATCCTTTTAATGATAGTAGTAAAGCTGCTATTATATCTAAACTTAGAACAGATATGGGACTGACTAGTAAAGATGTGTCATTTAGTAAAATAGGAGATAAAGAATATATTCGTATTAGTAAAGACGCTTATACTCGTTTAGCTCCTGAAATAGCAGATGTTCTTAAACTTAGTCCCGTAGGATTTACTACTGGTAATAATGCTCCTGAAAAATTTACTAGAAACGATGAAGTTTTCTATGGAAATAAAGTATATGGTAGTTTAACTACTATGGGTATTGCAGGTTTTAGAGCAATAGGACGAGGTGAAATAACTACTGCTAAGAGTACTAAAGATTCTCCTGCTTACGTATATGAAAAAGCTGCACAAATGTCTAATGCTGCAACTAAACGTATATCTAAATCATTACCGCCTAGTTATGTTGATGTTAATGTATTTGATTTACCTCCTCATATAGTTGCTACTGGTCAAGGATTTGAAGATGACCAATTAAAGAACTACAATGAAAGAGTAATGAATATGATTAGTATTGCTAATCCTGGAAGTATTGTTATTAAGAAACGTAATGCCGAAGGAGTTCTTGAACCTGTTGAAGATAGTAGAGAACGTGATGCTATTATGCAAACTATTCAAGCACAAGTTAAAAAGAAAAACATTAATAATGGCTGGTGCTCATCCTCTTCTACGGGGGAATACGGAGTATTCTTAAATATTCCTTATACTCCTAAGACTGGAAAGAATAGTGCTAAGAACCCTGATTCTGAAATGGAAGAAAGAATACAAAATGCAGTAGCTGGAGATTACATGATTACAGGTGCTATCATTAATGATGAAATAGAAAGATTCAAATCTCTACCTGCTGTTAAAGCAATGGACACTCTTAATTCTATTAAGTATAATAACGCACTTAAAAGAAATTATCGTTTATCTGATGCTGAATTTGGAGATGGAACATATTCTGCTGTTACCGATGGCGGTAGTTTCTATCAGATATTAGATGCTAATGATGAACCGGTAATTAAGATTACAGAAGGTGAGTTATTTCAACGTATGTTTCAGAATAATCAAGCTAATGCTATTCTTGCTCCTGTTAAAGAGGATATAAATCTTATTAGTGCAAGAAATGGTTCTATTGCAAATTCCCCCATAGAGGAGCAGCAAGTTATTGCTCGTCCTCTTATGCAGAAAGCTATGATTATGGCAGGTGCTACTGGTAATCTTAGAGAACTAGATATTGATACTAAGAGACAAGTATTCCAGTTCTTTAATAGAATGTATTCAGGACTTACTGGTGAATCCCCTAGTCAAGTGATACTTAATCAAATGAACGATTTAATGAACTAAGTTATGCCAAATATATTTGATGATATATCAGTAGAAAAAGCTCCACTAGACAGTGGGGCTAATTCTGTTAATATGGCTAAAGAAGCTCCTACTGTTACTAAATACAAACCTGATGTAGCTGCACAAGGCGACTTCATGTTTCGTAATCTTAGTGGTAAAGAAGTCTTTACTGGAACAGAGGAAGATTATCATTCTTTAGCTAAGTATGGTGCTGAACCTAATCGTTATCAAAGTAGAGAAGAATTAGAAACTCTTCGTGCTAAGAATCAATCGGCTTGGAAACAAGCAGGTAACGCATTAGGTCAAACTATTGGAACAGTTATAGGAGATACTGTTGGTGGTATTGGTATGTTAGTAGATTTAGCTACTGCTGGATTATGGGACGATAAACCATTTAGTAATCCTATTACTAGAGCAGGCGATGCTATATCTGATTATGTTCGTGATGATTTATTTCCTATATATCGTGAGAATCCTGATAAAGCATTTGATATGAATGATTTTTCAGGTTGGTTCTTTAGTCAAGTTCCAAGTATTGCTAGTTCTCTATCTTTAATGATTCCTGGTACTTTATTAACTAAAGGAGTTGGAGCTATTGGTAAAGGTGTTGCAGCATTAGGACGTAATAGTTCTAAAGTAAGTCGTGCAATGAATTGGGCTAAGAAAGCTACTAAATTAGATAATGTGTATCGTGCTAATAAGTTAAAACTTATCGCTAAAGATGGTATTACTGCTATTGGTATGCGTCTTGGTGAGAACTATCAAGAAGCTCGTGGAGTTGCGGAACAAATAGAAGGAGAAGCATTGTCGTTATTTACAGGAATGTCTGATGAAGAATTTCAAACTTGGTTAGATAATAATCCTGATATTGCTAATGAAGCTAAAGAAAGAACTAAAGAAGAAGCCGCTCTTATAGTTGCAGATAAAGCAGCTATGCGAAACTTTGGATATAATGCAGGTAATGTGTTCTTTGATTATATGCAATTACGTGCAGTTAATAAAGCATTAGGTCAAGTTAATCGTGCTATTACTCCTCGTATTCGTTATTCACAGAATCAAGCTCTCGATAGAATAGCTTCTACCGGTATGGAATCTGCTAGCCAAACATTAGGTCAAGCAGCAAAAGGAACGATTAAAGATTTTGCAGGTAAGATAAATAGATTTATTAATTCTAGTGAGAATCTTCTATTATCTGAATTATCCGAAGGTGTCGAAGAAGCTATTAACTTTGTAGGTCAAGAAGAAGGTACTTTATACGGTCGTTATTTGTTAGGTCAAGCTGAACAATATAATGGTGCTGTATCTATGGATAGAATAGAGAAGTATTTACAGAATCCTCAATTATATAATTCTGCATTATGGGGAGTTATTGGAGGTATTACTTTCGGTGGTACTATGTCAGCTATTAATAATCGTAAAGGTGGTAATGTAGAAGAGAAACAACGTATTGCTGAAATCAATGGTCGTGAGCAAGTATTCAATGAATATGCTCGTCAGATGAAGATTATCGAAAATGGTGAGAATCCGTTTCAGATAGAACGTGATGCTAAAGGTAATCCTATCACTTATCTTGATGATGGAACTATTAGTCAAGACCCAACAATAGGTACTACTCGTTATAGTAAAGTTAGTCCCGAAGAACAAGAAGATTTACGTGCTGCTGCTAAAGAGAAGTTCACAACTACTCTTACTTTAAATGCTATTCGTTCCGGTAACTATGAGTTACTCGAAGATTATATTGAAGACCCTAGACTAAAGAAAAAGCTAGTAGATGCAGGTCTTGCTGATGAAGCAGAATATGATAGAGATACTCAATCTATAAAGAAAACTATGCGTACTGTTCTTAATAGATATGTTAACTATTCTAGTGCATTGCGTAGTGCTAATATAGATGATGCTCTATTAGATGTAGCTATATCAGAAAATATAGTTAATGCACAAGAAGCTGACTTACTAAATAAACGAATAGAAAGACTTAATACTATTCAATCTCAATTAGAGAATACTATTCCTGCTATTAATGAGATTCTTGACCCAATGGCTAAGAACCGTATGCAGTTAGGTATATTAGAACAGTATCGTCGCGAAGTAATGTCTACTTATAATAGTCTAAAGAATAGTAATAATCCTTTGGATAAAGCACAAGCTAGTCAATACTTAGATATATCTAAGATAATAGAATCTAAAGTTAATGACTTACGTAGAGGTTTAAGTCCTATGGAAAGTTTATTCTTAGATAATGTTCGTAGTGTAGAAAATATAGCTCTTGGAATAGAAGGTAGTCAAGAACAAAATGCGCTTATTAAGAAACAGATAGAAGAATTAGATGAAAATGATGTAGCTCTGTTTAAACAAGCAGGTAAAGACTTTAATCTAGGAAGTTTATCTGAACAAGTTCGTGTTATTAATTCAGAGTACATGGATAATATGGGACAGATACTTCTCGATGAAATTCGTAGAGATAACTATCGTTCTAATATTATTACTACTAATGAACAAGCTAAAGAGTTTGAAGATACTCGTAAGAAAGAGTACGAAGAAGCGGCTAAGAAGTTAGTTAAGTCTGCAAAAAAGAATCTTAATGATTTCGTTAATGTAGCTACCGAAGAAGAACTTGCTAAGTTAGATAAAGCACTAGATAATGCGTTTACAGAAGAAGAATCTCAAGATACTAGTAATAAGAGTTTATCTAATGCTGTTAGTATTCTATCTAATTCAGAGAATGGTAAGAAAGATATAGCATCTTTAAGAGAAGCTATTACTAAGAGAAGAAATAGTCTTGCTGCACAAAGTCAGACACAGCAACAGAATGGGAATAATCAGCAACAAGACTCCTCTATGGGGGAAGCGAGGAGCGAAGCGACGAGGCAAGAAGAACCAGAGGTTAAGCCTATTCCAAAACCTAAACCAAAGACTGCTAAAGAGAAGAAGTTAAAAGAGACATTAGATAAAGTAGTATCTAAAGCTAGTTCAGGTGTTATAAATAAAGCTAATATTAATAACTTAGAATTTACAATAGTAAAGCCTTTTGCTAGTTTAGGAGATGTTAGTAGAAAACCAGTTAAAGTAAGTGCAATAGACGTACGTGTTAGTAAATTTGGCAATGTTAGTATTGATGGAATGGATGCTAAAGGTAATATTATTGCTGATGTTACTATCGATGAACTAAATGCCGCTATTGCTATCGGAGATGTTACTTACGTAGATACTAGTAAATCTGATGAATCTGCTCCTGCTGATACTAACGTTCTTGAATCATCTATATCTGATAATGACTTAGAAGGTCAACGCCAACGTATAGAAGAGATAAATTTAATTATAGATTTATATAATCAAATACAAGGTAATCAGATAGAAGGTAAGACATTTACTAGTCTTAATGATATGATGGTTTATCTACAACAGTTAAATCCTAGAGCTATTAGTTTGTATAATGATATTAAGATTCTAGCTAATCGTCAAATAGTAGATGGTAAGATAGTTAATGTTGATGAAGAGATTAAAACTCCTTCTGATATTATACAAGAAGCAAGTAAGACTTTAGATAAAGCTGTTGCAGAGAATAAACAGAATACTAAAAATAATGGTTACTTCTTTAATTTAGTTAATTTAAATGATAGTAAGGTTTACTCTCGTATCGGTCAGTTGAAGACTAATGATACAGTAAATGTAGAACTAGATGAAAACGGTAATCTTATTGTTAAGTCTCGTGGAATTAAAATAGGTGAGTTTCCTAAGATTGGTTATAATAACGGTAATGTAGAAGTTATGAATCAAGGTTGGAGATATACTGTTAGAAACGATAGTATAGATTTCATAACTCAACTTCAATCTATTATTGCTAGTGAAGAACCTAGTGCTAAAGAATTTGTACAACTGCTTAATAATATACGTCGTTTGTATCGTGTTCGTAATAATCCTGAAGTTGAAGGAACATTCGGACATCAGCTTAATGCTCTACAAGAGAATGGTCACTGGCAGAATTTAACTAGTTTATTCGGTGATACTCAAACTAATCTATTAGATAGGATTAAACATCTTAATAATATCATATTCTTTAATAACGCTCTTAATGTTAATCAGTCTAACTTTAGTACCATTGTTAATGAATCGTTGACTAATTGGATGAATAAACTCAAGAAGTCTTATACTGACATTAATAACTTAAAGTCCTCTATTAGTAATACTAAGTCTAAGAAGAAACGTCTAGTTGTTGGTCGTACAAGTTCAGGTAGTGTTATTTATGCTAGAGATAAACAAGGTAATCCTATATATCGTAAGTTTGGAGATGTAGCTACTAGTGAAGCTACTGACGGTTATCGTCTAGTAGTAGGAGTTGACGGAGGAGTTGCTGATATTAAATCTAATAGTATTATTGCCGCTAGTCGTATTCCTAGAGGTGTGGTTGGTATGACTATTAAAGATTCAGAAGGTAGACTTATCGCTGTTACTAGTCGTGAGAATACTATGAGTAATAGTGAAACAGAAGCTACTGAATATACTAAAAGGTTTAACGAAGGATTAGATAAATTATTCCATTCATTAGTAGATGCTACTCTACAAGGAAATACTGATTTACATCAACAACTATTAGATGAAATATCTAAATATGTAGGTAAGCAAAAAGCTCTTTATGGTTATGAAGTTGTAGGTCGTGCATTTCGTCCTCTTAATAAGATTGGAGCTACTATTTACTTTAATGTTGCTGATAGAAATGTAGCATTTGCTATACCGGGTGAAACTAAACCTAGAAGACTTATGGCTCGTATGCCTAATGGTTTTGTTCCTACTAATAATCATGGTAACTTTAGTACTATGATGGAAGGAGTATATGCTACACTTACTCGTAATGTTATTAATTCAGCTATTCGTGGTGAATCTAATTTATTTAGAATGGTAGACGGTAAACTACAAGCTAAGATACCTAATATACTTCAAGATGAATGGATGGATACAGGTTATAGTAGTTATGAAGAGTTTGTAGCTAAGGACGGAGTACTAGTTACCGATTTAGGTAATGTTACTGATAGTAAAGGTAATATCATTAGTAACTTTAATTATATAGGAGATGTATATAATCGTAATATTACTCTTATGAATCCTAGTCGTAGTGCTAGTCGTACTGACGCGGCTAACGCCGCTACTTCCCCCATAAAGGAGCAACAAATTGTATCTCCTGTTGCTACGCCTGACCCACTTGCTAGTCAAGATAGCACTCCTCAAGTAGGTACTCTTATGGAAGTTGCACAAGCTAATACTACTAATCCTAATCTATTATCTGTTATTTCGGCATTAGAATCTGCTGGCATTGCTCTTAATCCTGATATTGAAATAGTAGGTGAAAAAGGTAGATTTGCAGGAATAGTTGCCGGTGGTAATACTATTACTCTTACTAATAGATTCGATACTCTTGAACCTGAACGTAGAGTACTTACTCTTATACATGAAGGTGTTCATTATCTACTTAATGATGAACGTGCTAATATAGAGCAATCATTTGGTGACCTATATGATAAGTTTAGTAGTTTTATTAATCAGGATTCTGCTTTAGTAGAAGAATACGGAAGATTCTTAAATAGTGATAAACCTAGAAGTGTAGCTATTGAGGAATTTGTAGTTGAAGCTATTACTAATCGTACATTTGCTAGATTACTTGCTAGGATTAAATATGATTCTAATACTAAAACTGAATCTAATAATCTATTTACTAAGATTGTTGATGCTTTAGTAGAGATTATAGGTAAAGTTGGTAATATAGATAATACATTACTTGGTGAAGTTCGTAATCGTTTATCTATTATTGGACTAGAAACATCTGATACAGCTAGTACTACAAGTACTGTTCACGACGATGTATTCGACAGGGCAGAAGAAGATACAGGCGTTCCTACTGATGATGTTTTTGATATTCCTGATATAGACCTAGATTTAGATAGTGCTATAAGTGATAACTATCGACAAGTCGATAACTTCGATAGCTTAGTGGAAGGTTTAAGTAGTCGTCAAAAGGCTATTGTGAGCCATTTGTTTGACACTGGTGAGCTTAGTTTCGTATGTAATTAACTAAGATAAGCCTAGAGACGAAAGTCCCGTAGAAAGCCTAAGAATGAGCCATTCTAAAGCCGCCTACGGGACTTTTCTGTTTTCCCTATCTTACTATCGAGACGCTATATAAAATGCGAATTTCGGCAGAATTTTGCGGTCTACGGGCGTTCGGTAGCCTTCGGAACGTGTGGTTTCAGACTATTTGATAAATATATTTGATAGTGTTGATAATAATACTATCTTTGATACTGTTAGTAATTACTTAATTAATAATATAAAGTATATGAGTTGTACTCCTAGTAATCCTAAATTAGATAAGTTATTAGAGCTTACTAATAATGATGTTAGAAAGTCTACCGAATATCTTGCTACTATCGAAGATACTAGTTTTCGTGAATGGTATCAAGAAAAGACTGGTAGAGATTTCAATGAAGAGAGTATTGATGCAAACACTGTTAATGCTATTATAGCATATAATAACAGAGAAACAATTAATACTCAAGATTATGTTCAGAACGTTCGTACTTCACGAACTGGTGTATTTGGTAATGATATAGCAAAGGAAGACCATGCTATTAATATCCTTAGTACTATTTATCTAAAGAGTCAAGGAAGTATTCGTAAAGCTCTTGCTAATAGAAAGCGTAAAGGTGAGAAAGAAGTCCTAAAGGATAAAGCTGGTAATGAGTTAAGTCCTCAAGCTGCTGTAAAGTTAACTATGATTACTTATCTTAATCGACATCTTAAAGAGAATGATAAGAAACTTACGCAAGAACAAAAAACTTATATCGGTACTATTATTCGTAATCTTTACGATGGTGGTAATTATAACCGTAATGAGTTATTTGATATTGTTATTAATTCACCCGAAGTTATTAGTCTTAGCAAAGAGTTTGGTATAGATACTAACGAGGATTATGAAACTAATGACGATGCTAAAGAAGGAAGTGAACAAGATAGTCGTCAAGAAGACCCTGAAACTATTGCTTCTCTACGTGCTGATTGGTCTGAACTAGCCGACCAACGTAAAGATATTGATAAGAATGTTAGTAAAGAAGTGAAAGAATGGTTTGCTCGTTTACCTAAAACTAATAGTAATTCTTTTATTAATGAAAAACCTGATACAGCTAGCGATACTTATTCAGGTATAGCTGAAAGTGCTGGGTTCTCTAGTTCTTTTAAAGCATTGAATAACTATGGCAACTTCTCTAGCGTTGAAGCTATGGTAGAGAGTTTCCATACTATTGCTGAAAGATTTGAAGAAGTATCTCATTTAGAATATGCCGCTCGTCTATTAGAAGACGAAGCTAATGTTCAGATGAGAAATAAGATATTTACTCAACTAAAACAATCTATTTGGGAACGTAATGAAGTAGTTTATAGTCAAGACGGTTCTAATGTGGTTACTAAGAATCGTAATACTTTTCCTAAACTTAATCTACAAAACAAAATACTTAATAGTTTCGATTCACTTATTCACAATCCTTCTATTATGGCTAATGATATTGCCGTATTAGACGAACTTAAAAACAGATTATCTACACTAAAAAATTCTAACACAAATGAAATCCAAGAAATTACGGAGCAAATTGCTGCAATTTTTAATAAGTATAACTTCGGCATCAATAGACAGGGTGTTGTTAACTACGTTCGTAACTTCGGTGATAACCAACTTTCTAATATCTCTTCTATTGTCGATGATTTGTTAGAGTTTAATAAAGTAGTAGGTAAGGCGACTAATCTATTAAAGATAGATAATGAAGCACAACGTATCTATTATGCAGGTGAATATGCTAAAACTAAAGAGAATGAAGAATATGTGGTAGTTCCTTTTGATAAATCTCAACTACAATATAAAGGCGGTTATGCTAATAATATAGCTAATCGTATATCTGATAGATTTAAAGACTATCAAATAGTAGATTCTGAATTTAATAGTATTAATGCAGAGAACAATCTAGTTAGTGATATTCTAAAGAACAATTATATTAGTAAGTTCTTTGAAAGAATTAACGATAATCGTTATAATGATAATCCTACTGCTAATGCTGAACTTCGTGACTATCTAGTTAAGTTTACTAATATTCCTCAATATCAATATAGTAATATACTTATTGAAAAGACTTTATCTAATGGTAAAGTAATTCCCGGTCTACTTCGTCTTACTGACACAGGTTACGAACTTACTGAATATTATCGTGAGTTTGGCGCACAATTATATAACGGTGTTAGTAATGAAGTTACAGGAAAGGCTAAGTCTTATAAAGATATTAATGCTCTTGAATGGGATATTATTACTCTAAATGAATACGCTAACAACGGAGATAACTATGAGATGGCTAAAGGAGTTAAGAAATCTAAGTTCTTTACCCAAACACCTTCTGATGCTCCAAAGACTTTCGTATTTAATAGTTATAAACTAGATTATGCCGGACTATTTAATGCTAATGGTACTATTTATAGAGGACATCCTATCTATGTATCTTATGCTAATATCTATGCTAAAGAGTTAGCAGAAATGGCACAAGCTATTAACTTCTTATTCGAGACTACTGTTGAGAATGGAATAGTAACTATTGTGTCTGATGAAAATGGTAAACCTAAGATAAAAGAAGAATTTAAAGACTTGCGTAAATCAGAAGCTAGACTTAACTATCATTATCGTAAAAGTATTCTTGATGGCAATGGTAGACCTACTGGTAATGTATTTAAATTTAGAAGTCTACTTATTGATAAAGTTAAGAATCTTAGTAGATATAATAGTGAGACAGCCAAAAGAGTAGATATGAATTGGTTGTTTGAAGAAGGTGACGTATTCTCACTCCTTTACGGGGGAAAGAATAGTGAAATATCGCTAATACAAGATGAGAATGGAGAGTATAATATTAGACTTACTGGTGGACTTCGTAATTCTGTATATAATTATATAGATAACTATATTAATTATAGAATACAAGAAGCTATTGCTAAATATAGTTCTGATAAAGAGTTTGTAGATAAGTATAAGAATGCTAGTCAAGAATCATTTAATTCCTTCATTGCTGAAATGGTTCTTAACTATGAGATTCAATATAATAATCTAAATGATATGTTCTTCGGAGATGAAGCATATTATAAAGATTCTCGTGATACTATTAAACGTAACAAAGAATATCAAGCCGGAGGATTAGCTTATGCAGGATATGATTTGTATAATGTACAGAAACATTTGGGAGATATAACAGTAGCTCCTAATAAGACTATTAGTATAGATAGTAGTTTCAAATATATTACTCTTGAAGATGTTCAAAGTAGCGGTAAAGTTCTCGATGATTTAAAGAAGCAATTAGATATAGCTAATGTATCTAAAGAGACTAGAGCTTTTATACTTAAACAGTTCTCTAAAGATAAGTCAGAAGTAACAGATGCTCAATCGTTTATTACTCTTGATGAATTTGTTCGTAGAATGTATCTACGTGGAGAGTATGATAGTTATAAAGATTTAATCGAAGCTCTTTATGACGAAACTAAGCCTATTGACAATGTTAAGTTAGGAGAATTATCTAAGAAGATACAAGTTCAAAAGAACTTCTATTATGACTTAGAAATAGATAATGATGCTAAGTTAGCTAATCCTATTCAGATTAAAAATGCAGAGTTCGTACTTATACCTAGGTTCTTAGGTAATAGTGAACTTGGTGCTTTGGCTAAATATATGACTGATAATAATATTGGTCAGGTTAACTTTACTACTACTGAAAAAGCTACTACTAATAGAGTATTAGAGTTTTGGGATTCTCATGGGAAATTCCCCTCTAAAGAGAAGTTGAAACAGTTTAACTTGGATGTTCAAACTAAGTATAAAACTGGTTGGTATTCCAATCTTTATACCCAGCAAGATATTCCTCAACACATGGATGGTGAGAATAAGGCAGGGTTACAGATTGTTAAAAAGCTAATAGATAATATTGGTAATACTCCTGAAGGTCAATCTCTTATTAAAGATTTCTTTGATAACTTTACTGCTAATATTCAAGATAGTTTTAAAGATGCTGCTTCTCGTATTGGTGTAGAGATTGATGCTAAAGGTAATGTAGTATACGAAGGTAATCAAGCTAAGATTGATAATAACAAGTTCATATCTCTTATTAAAGACGAGTTAACTCGTAGAGGATTAGACAGTAATTATCGTAAGTATGCTGAAATAAATCCTGAAACTGGATTGCCTTATATGCCTGCTTGGACTAATCTAGTTCGTAGTAAGATAGAGAATATTGTAAATAGTATATTTACTAATCGTATTACTAGACAAGTACTTCCGGGATTTCATGCTAGTCAAGTTTCAGATATTGGTATGACTGAATTATCAGGTCGTAGTGATTTAAGAGATTTAATGCAATCAAGAGTAGAAGAAAAACATGGTTATTCTCTTGGTCGTAAACTAACATATCATAAAGATGGTAGTCAGATAGTAGAGATACTATTACCTAAATGGATGGTAAAGGCTTATAATACTTATGATGCAGAAGGTAATCTAGTTAATGAAGTTACTCTTGAAGATTTACAATCTGCTGGACTTGATACTATGATTGGTTATCGTATTCCAACAGAAGGTAAACAATCAGTAGCAGTAATGAAAGTTGTAGGTTTATTAGATGAATCTCAAGGCTCTACTATTGTTGTTCCTGATGAATGGGTATTACAGACTGGTGCTGACTTTGATATTGATAGTATTTATGGTATTTATCATACTGCTACATTCGATAAGAATGGTAAGCCACAGAAAGTTGAATATATAGAAGGAGAAGATGATGCGGCAGTAGATAGAAGATATAATAACTATCTATTTAATAATCTAAGTAAAGAGAATATTCAGGATGCTAGAGATATTGCAATAGATTTAAGTCAAGAAGGACTTAGTTATGCAGAAGCCTATGAATCAGCTATTACTAAATATGCTGAACAAGGTGGACTTTATTCTAAAGAAGAATTTAGCAAGCTAACAGTAGCTCAACAGAATACTCGTGATGCTCGTAACAATAAGATAGTAGATACATTTATTAAGATAATGAATCTACCAGTATCTATTGGTGAAAACTTATCTTCTAGTAACTTTGAAGATATTAAAGCTGCAAAGGCTAATATCTTTGAAGGTTTATCAGAGACTTATCGTAATATTAATTCAGTAATTGCTCAAAATTGGTATCGTGATGCTAATATGTCCGGTGCGCGTCTTAAAGCTATTTCTGTTAATCGTGACAACTTCGCCTCTATTAGTAACAAAGCTAAAACTATTGTTGACGGTGCACACGGTGGTTTTAGGTTTACTTATACATATAGCACAGAGAAAGAAGCAAAAGACGCACAAAGTAAACTAAGAAAACGTTTTAGAGATGTAACTAGAAAAGGTAAAGAAGTAACAGTAGACCATAATCAATTAGGTTGGAGTTATGATAATCTTAATATAGATAATCGTTTGATTACTCCTTATTCTTCTGAAACTACTGCTCTTATTCTTGACGGTGTAAAAGAAGGTGGTGTTCCTAATGTAGACTTGTATACTTTTGATGTATATAAGTCTATCGTAGATTGTGGCGCTAATTATGAAACATCTATTCTATTTATTAATCAGCCAGTAATAACTGAACTTATTGCTAGACAAAATGCTAATGATAATGTATTCGGAGAAACTGGATTTAATCCTCTTATTGGATTAAGACGAGATATGTATGTACGATTAGCTAAAGCTGTTGGTATTCCTGCTAATAGCATTACTAAAAAGACTCGTCTTAAAGATGTTAAGAAAATGCTTGAGAGCAGAGGAATAGAGATTAATGAAGATGAGCTTCTTGAAGAAGGAATAAAAGTAACTGAATTAAGAGAACATCTTAAAGATGATGTAGAAAGTACTAGTTATAATAATACTGATAATCTTATATATCAAATTAAAGCGTTAAGAGCATTTGAATATTTCAAAGAGATAGGCGACCAAATCAATTCTAATATGATGGTTATCACTAGTGATAAGTTTGGTGCTGGTAAATCTGCTAATGAAATAGATAATGTTATTAATCGTATTAATGATATTAAGGAGAATAATGTTGGTCGTATAAAAAAAGGTCAACCTGTTCTTAAAGCAGTTACAGAAGAAGGTAACAAGTATCTAATAGATGCTATTTATCCTAAGACTAATTTCAATACTATTAATGATATTAATCAGGATGAATTAGAATCTGCATATCCTTCTTTATATTATCAGCTAAAGTATAGTTGTATAGCTACTGAAAAGATTATTCGTGATAGTGAGATATTCAAAACTCAAACACCGCAGTTCCGTGAATTAGTAAGTAAGTTTGGTATTCGTAATCTTCAAACTATTCAGCAGTTAGAGAGCTTTATTATTAACATGAGCCAAGCACAGTCTAACTTTGTTAATACTAATAGATTTATAACTAGAAGTGATAATGAGTTTATACCTAGCTATAATATAAATCTTATTAGTAGCCAACAAGATACTCGTGCTAGATTATATGGATATACTGATATAGTAGGTAGCTTCGATATGTCTGATATGTCTGAAAAGAACGTAGAAGCATTTATGAAATTATCTCCTGCTAATAAAGTAGCATTAATTCAAAGATATACTTCTGATAATAATCTATTTAAGAACCTAAATGTTGAGTATAAAGGTCGTCGTAATAGTTATGATAGAATATCTATTATAGATAGTACTATATCTACTGAATCTCAATATCAGATGTTTCGTAATGCTTGGCATAGTAATAATCCTTTCGTTAAACTTACAGCTATGGACTTAGTAAGATATTCTATGGTAGTAGAAGGTTATAAGTTTAAAGGTGGAACAA
>ULWE01004253.1_pt1 | contig 24616 bp, 23 predicted proteins | sample 1960071 | NCBI WGS metagenome assembly ULWE01 (sample SAMEA4835804, study PRJEB28245) | human gut metagenome | biome: gut microbiome; material: fecal sample | place: Denmark | collected 2008 | reverse complement strand
ATTTTCAGACACTTATATTTCGTCGAACTCACGTTAATATAAAATCTATAAAGAACTTATGAACAAAGGTATCAACAAATCCAGAATTGTTGCCTGTATGCTTGCAGCCGGCTTCTTAGCCGTTGGCTCGGGCTGTACGGACAGCGACTTCGACTTGTCGAACATTGATCAGACCATCGGAATCGGTGGCGACGGCCTGCAGCTTCCCACCAACAGCACGGAGAACATCGTGCTTGACGACCTCCTGGATCTGAACAACAGTGACTTCATCTCCATAGCAGAGAACGGTGACTATATGTTCTCCAAGCAGAGCGACGACGTAAAGCCGTCGCATCCGAGCATTGACGAGGTGCTGGTGAAAGAGGCTAAGGTTAACAACAACTTCAAGATTGAGATTCCCGAAAGCTCTCTGATGCAGACCAGGCGCAAGTCGGCTGGACACACCAAGCTAAGCAAGACAGCAAGCGTGGAGGGTGAGGCATCGGAGTTCAAGTATCGTGGCAACGTGCCTTACGAAATCCGTGATCTTATCTCTGCAAAGACGGCGGCTGAAATCAATATCGACGTGAACGTGACCGCTGAGCTTAAGAAGGTAATCCCCACCTTCAAGACCATGACCGTAACCATCCCTTCTTACCTCAAACTCAACATCGGCAAGTGCTCGCCTTCACAGCCCGAATACGATGCAGAGAAGGGCATCATCACTTTCCGCAACATCTCAAGCTCGGCCAATATTAATATCAAGGCCACTGTTGGCAGCATCGACTTCACCACCAAGCCGACAGACCGAAACAGCGTAGTACTCACACCGGGCGTAGGCGAGGCTGACGGAAGCGTAGACCTTAACGGCGTGGCACTCATCGGCATCACTTTTGATGAGGTGAACAAGGAGGGCAACTCTCTGCAGAACCTCTATATGTCGGCTAAGATGACCATGGGATCCATCAGAGTTACGGAGGCAACGGGTAAGTTCAACCCAAACCTCGACCTTGAAGACCTCGGCAACGTGAATATCAACGACGTGCCCGACTTCCTTACCGACAAGGACGTGACCATCAATCTCTATAACCCCGTCATCGAACTGACCGCCACAAGCGACATCGACGTGGCTGGCGTGGCAACAGCCAGACTCATCGCTGAGGACGAACGCGGCAACGAGATGGCCAAGGTGGTGATTGACGGACTCAACATCAAGCCCAATGCCGTAACACGCGTATGCATCTGCAAGCACAAGGAAGGCATTGACGAGACTAAGTATGACCAGGTGAAGGTGGTAAGCAACCTCTCTGACATCGTAAAGAAGATTCCGCACCGCATCAACTGCGAGGCAGAGGTGCATGCTGACAGCAAGCGTGTGAGCACCGTGAAGCTCGGCAAGAAATACACCATCGACGCTGACGTATACATGAAAGCACCGCTTGCCTTCGACGAGGGAGCACAGATTGTCTACACCGACACCATAGACGGATGGAACGAGGACATCGACAAGTTCAGCTTTGCTGAGGGCGCATACATCGAGATGACAACGGAGGTGGAGAACAAGATGCCGGCTTACCTTAACGTAAGCGCATTCGCCATCGACGTCAACGGCAAGGAGATTCCGCAGAGTAGCATCCGCGTGGACGTATCCAACTCCGTGAAGGCTTCTGAGGACGGCGAGAAAGCCGTGGTTACACCCGTGACCATCAAGCTGAGCGAGAACGAGAAGGGCGCTCTGAAGACCGTGGACGGCATCGTCTTCCGCGTAACGGCTGCAGCTGGCGAGAAGGACGCGCAGACCATCGTCGGCAAGACCATCAACGCTTACAAGCACACGCTCACCGCACGAAACATCAAGGTGAGACTCGTAGGTAAGATTATCGCAGACTTCAACTAATAACGACAATTCTACAGATTAAATGAAAAGAATAGGAAAATACATACTTGCCGCCTCACTTGCTGCCGTGGGCTGCAACGCAATGGCGCAGGGACTCAATTCGGGCTACTTCGTAGAGGACTATAAGTTCCGCCACAATATGAACCCTGCCTTCGGCAATGAGCAGAACTACGTTTCGCTGCCGGCTCTCGGCAACATAAACGTGCGCACGCAGGGCAACTTCGGACTGGGCGACCTCGTGTTTGACAATCCGCGCTACGGCATTGACAGCGACAAGAAGAAGACCACATTCATGAACCCCTACATATCCACGTCGGAGGCTCTGTCTGGATTCGCTTCGGGTACGAACCGCATCAATGCGGACGCTGACATCACACTGCTCTCAGCAGGATTCAAGGCGTTCGGCGGATACAACACCATCTCCATAGACGCACGAACCAACATGGGCGTGGCTGTGCCTTACACACTGTTTGAGTTTGCGAAGAACACAGGCAACAAGAGCTACGTGATGGACGACATCAACGTGCATGCACAGTCGTACGTGCAGTTGGCGTTCGGACATTAACGCAAGATAAACGACAAGCTGCGCGTGGGCGGCAAGCTGAAAGTGCTGCTCGGTGTGGCACGAGGTGACATGCAGATCAGCAATCTGCGCGCTGACCTTGCGGGCGAAGACAAGTGGATGATGTCCGGCAAGGCAGTGGCCAACGTGTCGATGAAGGGCTTCTCTTACCAGCAGGAGGAGAAGGAATATAAGGATGAGAACAAGGGCACGTACCGCTACGTAAACGACGTAGACGTAAACAGCCCGGGCATCGGAGGCTTCGGTCTTGCACTCGACCTCGGTGGCGTCTACAAGATAAACGACGACTGGCAGGTTAGCGCCGCTCTTATCGACCTCGGCTTTATCAGCTGGAGCAACAATATGACAGCTGAGAACAAGCAGGAAAGTTTCGAGTTTAACGGTTTCCACGACATCTCGTACAAAAAGTATGACAACAACGGCAACCTTAACGACAACTCGTTCAAGAGTCAGGGCGACAAGTATTCGGACCAGATAGCCGACTTCGCCAACCTTACTGACCAGGGCGACAAGGGCGGACGTACCACCGGCATCGGTGCCACGCTCAACCTCGGCGCAGAATACGTGTTCCCGCTCTATCGTCAGCTGAAGTTCGGTGCGCTCAGCACCACACGCTTCAACGGCAAATACACATGGACCGAGGGTCGTGTGAGTGCCAACGTGGCTCCGCTTGACTGGCTCGACGGTGGCATGAGCTTCGCCGTCAACAGCTTCACAGCCAGCTGCGGATGGGTGATTAACGCTCACCCCAAGGGCTTCAACGTCTTCATCGGCATGGACCACATCTTAGGCAAGGTGAGCAAGGAGTTTATCCCGCTCAGCTCCAACGCCAGCGTTAACGTAGGTTTCAACGTAACGTTCTGACATAACATAGGGAGAAAAGGCTCCAACAGTTAGCCTTTTCTCCCTATTTTTTTAGTTTTTACAAAATAATATAATTGCGCTTGTTATACAAAACCGCCACTTTAGTCACATCACATCGAACGATGCACATGTTCATATCGAACGAAGTGAATGCTTATATCGAACGAAGTGAATGCTCGTATCGGACGAAGTGAATGCTCGTATCGGACGAAGTGAGACAACATAGCAAGTGAATGACATTACAGTACCAATTAAATGATGTCACAAAAGTAGCGGTTTTGTAAGAGAATAGGGCTTGTTTGACTTTTTTAGACGTCTCGCCGTAGCCACGCACCCACGAACGACCAGCAGATTGAGTATGAGCTGCGGGTTCCGCGGAGCGGGACCTATATCATGAAACCCACTGCAAGCTGCGAAGCAGCGCAGCTGTGGGTACATGCGCTACTTCCACCCCATATAGTTCCCCGAAGGGGGACTGACGCATATAGTCGGTCCCGCTTCGCGGAACCAAGAGAGGGTGAGGTGATGCTTATCCCACAGCTGCGCTGCTTCGCAGCTTGCAGTGGGTTTCTGATGGATGCGTGTCCCCTCGGGACACGGCGCTGATTGGTGTGTAATACGTAACTCCTAATTCCTAATTCTTATACTTAATCTTCACCAGCACGGGATAGTGGTCGCTGGGGGTGCGGAGCGTGCTCTTTCGGAACGATGTCTCGCCGGGAGCCTGCTTGCTCTTCAGCTCGGGCTGCTCGGCAGCCGTCTCTGTCCAGTACATGTTGGTGAGGAGACCGTAGCGGTCCACCTCGAAGTTGGGCGAGAGGAACACGTGGTCAATGCGGGAAGTGGTGGTGTATTCGGGATGGAAATCGTTGAACGAACCGTTCTCGCAGAAGCGGTGACGAGCCTTAAGGTACGAGTCCTCGAGGATGCCTGACGACGTGAATATGCCGTAAATCTCGTCCGTCTGGTCCACATTGAAGTCGCCCGTCAGCACCGAAGGCGCACCCTTGGCTATCTCCTTAATCTTCTTCACCACCAGCTTGGCAGCCTCGCGGCGAGCCACAATGCCGATGTGGTCCATGTGGAGATTGAAGTAATAGAAGCGGAAGCCCGTCTCTTTCTGGCGGAACTCGCCCCACGAGCAGATGCGCACGCAGGCAGCGTCCCATCCGAGCACCGGCTTGTCAGGAGTCTCATTAAGCCAGAAGTTGCCCTTCTGAAGCAGCTCCAGGCGGTCCTTCTTATAGAAGATGGCAGAATACTCGCCGTCCTCCTTGCCGTCGTCGCGTCCCACGCCCACGTAGCCGTAGCCGTCAAGACCCTTCAGCAGGTCGTGTAGCTGACCCACAAGCACCTCCTGCGTACCAAAGATGTCCGGGTCCTCAAAGTTGAGCTGGTCACAGATAACCTGGCAGCGCTTTGTCCACACATTACCCTCGCTGTCGTCAGAAGAGTTATGGTTGCGGATGTTGTACGTACCTACGAATAAGTTTTGTGCGCTGAGCGCCATGCAGAAGCAGAAGGCGAGCGCAAAGGTAAAGTAGCGTTTCATAGTTAATTGGTTTTTATATTGTTCTTTCATACAAAGTTATGCAAAAATTTTGGCACATAGACGTATTATGTGTAATTTTGCATAATTTGAAACAAAATACTTACCAAATAAACTTATTATTTTATTATATGGAAATCATAGACTTCAGCAAGCGTAATTCTATCATCAACAAGTATATGGCAGAAATGCGCGACAAGAACTATCAGAACAACCGTCTCCTCTTCCGTAACAATATCATGCGCGTGGGCGAGCTTATCGCTTACGAGCTCAGCAAGACTCTCGACTACGAGGAGCGTGACGTGCAGACTCCGCTGGGCACGGCAAAGGTGAACGTGCCCACTGACAAGGTGGTGCTCGGAACCATCTTCCGCGCAGGTCTGCCCTTCCATCAGGGTTTCCTCAACATCTTCGACCACGCCGGCAACGCCTTCGTTTCGGCATATCGCGAGTATGAGGACGCCGCTCACACTAAGGTGGGCATCCACGTGGAATATCTCGCCACGCCTGACCTCAACAACGCCACTCTCCTCATCGTCGACCCGATGCTTGCCACCGGTGGATCAATGGAGATGGGCTACAAGGCGCTCCTCACAAAGGGCACCCCGAAGCGCGTTCACGTGGTCTGCGTGATTGCTTCGCCTGAGGGCATCGAGCACGTCCGCCGCACTTTCCCCGAGGACACCACCATCTGGTGCGCCGCCGTAGACCCGGGTCTGAACGAGCATAAGTATATCGTGCCGGGATTCGGTGACGCCGGCGACCTCTGCTACGGAGGAAAAATATAATGAGCTGCCTCCCATAGCATAACACTCAATCTGCTCTTACTTGATTAGCTTGCGTTCGTGGCTGCGTGGCTACGGCGGGACGCCATAGCCTCCTATGTTTGCACTGCAAGCTCAATATATAAAACTGCACTTTATACAAATAAAGGAGGCTATGACGTTTATCGCCGTAGCCTCCTTTATTTGTATCAGACTTGGGGCAGAATTACCCCTATCAATTCAAAATTGAATAATTCAAAATGCGCCTTGGCGCACAATTCAAAAATCAAAACTCAAAACTCCTAATTCTGACGGCGTATGCCGTCCGCCTTTGCATATCTGCGCACCGTCTTGCCGAAGAGCTTTGCGGGAGCCTTCACCATTGTGACGTCACTCAGACTACCGTCCCTATTGACTGTTATCTGCGAGATGTCTGAGCAGATGGCAGCGTCGTCGTCAAGATAGGCAGCCACGATGTAATATTCGGTGCCATCCTTCGGATTGGTGTAAGTGATCTTGGCGTCACCCCGGAACGCATTGTTCTCGAAGAAGATCGGCATCTCGTTGTTTACGAGATAGTCGTAGAGAGCGGAGCTGATGCCGGTCTGCATATAGTCGCGAGTGCCCTGCGGCTCACCCGTCATCTCGTCACGCATCTTCGATGTGGGGAAGAAGCCTAAGGTGTAGTTCTTCGTCTTGTCGTCCGGCGTTGCCGTAACGTTGATACCTTCAGCGGTCTTTTCCGCAGTCAGCGTTACGACGTTGGCGATGCGGTCCACGTTCTTTGTGCGGAACGCAATCTTCGTGACCGGAGTGGAGGAATTGGCTTGCTCGTCCATGCCGTGAATCCATACCACGTACTCACGACCCGGGAGAAGATTTGCCTGATAATCGTCGTAGTTGCCCGTGTAAGTAAAGCTATTGACCATCTCAGACAAGGACATTCCGTACGACTTAGCCATCTCCTCCATCCACGTCTTGTCGTCGGCTACGAGAGCCTCGTCAGTGGGATATTCGGCATCGAAAACCTCCTTCTCAAGGTAAGACACGTAGTAATGCATGTTGGGATCGCTGCATGTCATAATCATCTTGACGTAAGTGGAATGGATATCGAGGTCGAGATTGAGCGGAGTGCGCACAGCCTTCTCGAAGGTGAGGCTGTCAACTCCGGCAAGACTCACCGTCTTGGTGGTCTTGTCGGACATGTGGAACACAACATTGCGGTCCTGCTGCGCATAGGTTGCGATGGAGCATAGCGAGAACGCGCAGAGAGCCATGTTGCGTAGAATAGTTTTCATAATAAGTAGCGTAAAGTGTGATTATGCGGATGGAATTACTTTACAAACTTGAATGTCTTTCCGTCCACAGTGAGAACGTATACGCCCTTGGCGAGTGAAGATACGTCGATGGTGCCGCCGTTGTCCACCTTCTGCATACCTACCAAAGCACCTGAAACAGATGCGAGACGGGCTGTAGAGGTCTTGGCGAGTCCGTTTATGCGTACTGCATTGCCGTCAAACTGGAACGATACGCCAGCAGCGGGGTCAGTCTTTGTGCTCTCGATGGCAGTGAAGTCGCCTGCGAAGCTGATCTTTCTAACTTCGTCAAGAGAGAAGCTCTGGCTTGCACCGAGCTTGTCGAATACGTTAAGCATTCCCTCCTCAGAGAATGTTATCTTGCTCACATTGTCAAGTGAAAACGTAGCGTTCTTACCAGTCAGGTCGAGCGTCATCTTCGTCTGTGCCCCTGCTGCCATGCAAGCTACGAGGGCGAGTGATGTGATAATCTGTCTTTTCATATACGTAAAGGTATTAATGTTTATTTACTGAATTATTTAATTTCTTCATCCATCCGCCTCCCCTCATGCACATTATGCCGATGACGATGAACGGAATGCTGAGAATCTGACCCATGTTGATAGGCAGAGCAGCCTCGAATGCCTCCTGTATCTCCTTCGTATACTCGATGAAGAAGCGTGCCGTGAAGATGTAGGCGAGGCAGAGTCCGAAGAAGAATCCGGTGCCTACGCGCTGCGGCTGCTTGCGATAGATGACCCATCCGATGATGAGGAGCACGGCGTAAGCAATGGCCTCATAGAGCTGTCCGGGATGGCGCGGCATCGAGTCGACGCGCTCGAAGATGAACGCCCAGGGCACATCGGTGGGCTTTCCGATTATCTCGGAGTTCATGAGGTTGCCCAGTCGGATGAAGCAAGCCGTGGCAGGGGTGGCAATAGCTATGTTGTCGAGCACCTGCCAGATGTTCATTCGTGTCTTGCGAACGTACAGCCATAGGGCAAGCATCAGACCGATGGTTCCGCCGTGCGACGCCAGTCCGCGGAAGCCGGTGAAGCTCCACGATCCGTCAGAGGCGATATGGATGGGCAGGAACATCTCGATGAAGTGCGTCGGGCTGGTCAGGAAGTAGTCGGGCTGATAGAAGAGACAGTGTCCGAGTCGTGCTCCTGCGAGGATTCCCACGAAGCAATAGATGAAGAGCGGGTCGAAGAGTCCTTCCTTCACCTTCTCCTCCTTATAGAGCTTCTGCACGATGACGTAAGCAAGGCCAAGCCCCACGAGCCAGCACAACGAGTACCAGTGGAGCGCAAGGGGTCCGATTGTCACGGCAGTGTCGCTCGGATCCCATACGATGTAGTTAAGAAGTGAGTTCATTGTCCTTCTTTTATCTGTTTATGTCTTCCTTTTATATTGAAAACGCCTTACGGAGTTAGACGTTGAAGCGGAAGTGCATGATGTCGCCGTCCTGAACGACATAATCCTTACCCTCGATGGAGAGCTTGCCTGCCTCGCGGACAGCAGCCTCAGAACCGTACTGGATGTAGTCGTCGTACTTGATTACCTCGGCGCGGATGAATCCCTTCTCGAAGTCGGTGTGGATAACACCGGCGCACTGGGGAGCCTTCCATCCCTTGTGGTATGTCCATGCCTTCACCTCCATCTCACCGGCGGTGATGAATGTCTCGAGGTTGAGGAGCTGGTAAGCCTTCTTGATGAGGCGGTTTACGCCGCTCTCCTCCAGTCCGAGTTCCTCAAGGAACATCTGCTTGTCCTCGTAAGTCTCGAGCGAAGCGATGTCCTCCTCGGTCTTTGCAGCGATGACGAGCATCTCGGCTCCCTCGCTCTTGGCTATCTCAGCAATCTGCTGTGTGTATTCGTTGCCGTCCTTTGCAGAAGCCTCGTCCACGTTGCAGACGTAGAGCACGGGCTTTGAGGTGAGCAGGAAGAGGTCGTGAGCATAGCGAAGCTCCTCCTTTGTCTCGAACTCCACGGTGCGTGCGTTCTTGCCCTGCTCGAGCACTTCCTTGTAAGCCTCGAGCACTGACACTGCTATCTTGGCATCCTTGTTGTTGCCGATGGAGGCAATCTTCGACTGCTTCTGGAGCTGAGCCTCTACTGTCTCGAGGTCCTTAAGCTGAAGCTCGGTGTCGATGACTTCCTTGTCCTCTACGGGGTTTACGCTTGCGCCGCCCTCACGTACGATGTTTTCGTCGTCGAAGCAGCGGAGCACGTGGATGATGGCGTCAGTCTCACGGATGTTTCCGAGGAACTTATTGCCGAGACCCTCGCCCTTGGATGCACCCTTAACGAGTCCGGCGATGTCTACTATCTCGCAGGTGGCGGGAACGATGCGTCCCGGATGAACTATCTCGGCGAGTCGTGTGAGTCGCTCGTCAGGCACTGTGATTACGCCGACGTTAGGCTCGATTGTACAGAAGGGGAAGTTGGCTGCCTGTGCCTTTGCGTTGGAGAGGCAGTTGAAGAGTGTGGACTTTCCCACGTTAGGGAGTCCTACGATACCGCATTTTAATGACATGTCGTTATTTTTGTTGTTTTTTTCTTATTCCTAATTTATTGTGTCTTTTGTATAGTCTTAATGCAAAGTTAGTGAAAGTATTGCATATAAGGGACATATAATGGCGTTATTTTTCAGTCGGTGAGGTCTACGTGGCTCACTGTGATGTCCTCATGGAGGAATATTCGTGCTGTCTCGCTGAATCGTTCCTCGCTTTCGGTGGTGAGATATCGGCATTTGCCTCCCTTCGTGATGTTTTGTTCCATCTCGGGGTGGCGCTGCAGATAGTCGGCAAGGGAGTCTGCCACGTAGCTGCCCTGCGCCATGATGCGCACGCCGTCGGGGATGTTCTTCACCACGGACGACATCAGAAGCGGATAGTGTGTGCAGCCGAGGATGACGGTGTCGATGAGCGGGTCGAGACGCATGAGCTGGTCTATGCGCTTCTTCACGAAGTAGTCGGCACCGGGAGAGTCGGCTTCGCCTGCCTCCACGATGGCTGCCCACAGCGGACAAGCCACTCCGCTGACGGTGATGTCGGGGAAGAGCTTGTTTATCTCAAGTTTGTACGACTGGCTCTTTATGGTTCCTTCGGTGGCGAGTACGCCGACGTGACGCGACGTGGTGAGATTGCCGATGGTTTCGGCGGTGGGTCGGATGATGCCGAGGACGCGACGGTTGGGGTCGAGAAGGGGGAGGTCGCGCTGCTGGATGGACCTCAGCGCTTTGGCGGAGGCTGTGTTACATCCGAGGATGACAAGGTGGCAACCCATTGAGAATAGCTTCATCACAGCCTGTCTCGTAAACTGGTAGACCACTTCAAAGGACCGCGAGCCGTAGGGCGCACGGGCGTTGTCGCCGAGGTACATATAGTCATACTGCGGCAGCAGTTGGCGGATGCCGTGAAGGACAGTCAGTCCGCCGTAGCCGGAGTCGAACACTCCGATGGGACCTGGCGATTGTGGAAATGTCATTGCTGTTGTGTTTTTAGGGTTCCTTATTTTGTTAGCTGAGCCTTGATAAGCTCTGTGGCGTCTTCTCCCATTTCCGGGTTGACATAGGGGCAGGCGTCGTTGTCGGTGTTCAGGATGAAGGCGTAGCCCTGGTCTTTTCCCACAGCTGCTACTGCTTCGTTAAGGCGGCGGCGTACGGGGGAGATGGCGTCGGTCTCAGCCTGCTTGAGGAGGCGTTCGGCGTCCTTGCGAAACTCCACGTTCTTCTCCATGAGGTCCTGCAGCTCGGTCTGACGCTTGCGGAGGATGGTGGGCACGAGGGTGCTCTGCACCTCAAGAAATTCCTCGTACTTCGAGTTGAACTCCATTTCGGCACGTCTCATCTCACTGTCGTATTTACGTCTGAGGTTGTCCACGTCGGCCTGTGCCTTTACATACTCCGGCATCTCCTTCAGCATCGCATCGAAGCTGAAATATCCGAATCTTGTCTGTGCGCTTGCCAGCAAGGGCATGGCAAGGAGGATGATAAACAGCAGTGTCTTCTTCATATTAATCTGTGGGATGAATGGTTAGAAAAAGTGTGTTGGGGTGAATGGTTAAAAAAATAGGACAATGAGGTGCACTGTGTGTCATCTCATTGTCCGTTTACGCGAGGCAGGAAGCCAGTGCGCGAATCGAGCCTCGTCCGTGTTGTGTGTGTTTTTGTTTACTTCTTAGCAGGAGCAGTCTTGTTGAGCTCGGCCTTAACCTCTGCGGTAACGTCCTTGCTGAGAGTGTCGCTGATGTAGGGGATGCCAGAAGTGACGTCCATGATGTAGACATAACCACCTGCCTTGCCCACTGCCTTGATGGCATCAACGAGCTTGTTGGTGATCGGACCGATCTTTTCCTGCTGGAGCTTGCCGAGAGCCTGCTGGTTGTCCTGAGCAGTCTGCTGTATCTTCTGATACATCTGCTGGAGGCTTTCCTCTGTCTCCTTCTTCTTGGTCTCGTTCATTGTAGAAGAGTTCTTGTCATAGTCCTGAGCCTTGCGCTGGAGCTCGTCCTGCATAGCCTTGAGGTCGTTGTCGTACTGCTTTGCTGCAGCCTCTACCTCACCACGTGCCTTGATGAACTCAGGCATAGAAGCCATGATTTCCTGTGCGTTAACGTGACCGAACTTCTGTGCGAATGTTGCCAATGGCATGAACAACATAAGCATTAAAAATAGCTTTTTCATTCTTTCTCTTTATTTTGTTTTTTTGATAATTATCAATTATATCCTAACTTCTGCAGCACCTCGTTGCTGATGTCTATCTTCGGCGAACCGAAGATGATGCCGGCGTCGGAGGCTCGGTCGAGTACTAAGGAGTAACCACGGAGCTCGGAGATTTCCTTTACGGCAGTGTAGATTTCCTCCTGGATGGGCGACATCAGACTCTCACGCTTCTTGAAGAGCTCGCCTTCCGGACCGAAATACTTGCGCTTCAGGTCGCTGGCTTCCTTCTCCTTCTTCATGATGGTCTCCTGACGCTCCTTCTTCTGCTCGGCAGAGAGGAACACCATCTCGTTCTGATAGTTCTTATACATTGTGGAAGCCTCTGTGTTGAGAGCCTCCACCTCAGCCTGCCACTTCTTCGACACCTGATTGAGCTGCTCGTTGGCACGCTCGTAGGCGGGGATGTTCTTCAGGATGTACTCCATGTCAAGAAGCGCAAACTTCTGTGCGCTTGCCGTCAGTGCCGTAATGGCAAAGAGGCAGATTAACATTAATTTTCTCATATCTTTAAAAAATTATGTTAGCATTAGAATTCCTGTCCGAGGATGAAGTGGAACTGGCTGCCGCCCTTCTTTCCGTATACGGTGTCGAAACCATAAGCCCAGTCGATACCCATCAAACCTACCATCGGGAGGAAGATACGTACACCGACACCAGCAGAGCGCTTCATGTCGAAGGGATTGAACTTCTTGGTCTCTGTCCAGGCATTACCACCCTCGACGAATGTGAGGCCGTAGATGGTGGTGTTGCCGAGGAGGAGCGGATAGCGAAGCTCCAGCGACATACGGTCGTAGGCATAAGCCTCGGCGCCGTACGGGGTGAGCGAGCCGTTCTCGTAACCTCTAAGACCGATGGTCTCCTCTGCATAGTTCGTAGAATATCCGGTCATACCGTCACCACCCATATAGTAGGTCTCAAACGGCGACTTCTTCCACTTGTTGAAAGAGCCGAGCAAGCCAAGCTCTACGCGAGTCATGAGCACCAGACACTTCTGTCCGCTTGTGAGAGCGGTGTAGGTGCGAGCCTTGAACTTCCACTTGTGATACTCCACCCAGCGGTATTTCTCCTGCTGTTCCTTGTTGTAGTTGGGCGACTTGGGGTTCTGAGCGAGGTGCTCATAGTCCTTTCCGTCGAATGCTGACCAAGGCGGTGTTACGGTCACTGACGCCATAAACTCAGAACCGCGGCGCGGGAACAGCTGGTTGTCGGTAGACGTACGTGACAGCTGTATGCTGAGGTTAAGGTTGTTTGAGTTACCGTTGGTCATGAGGAAGTAAGCCCAGTTCTTCATCATATAGCGGGTATACTGCAGTGAGAGCGACAGCTGGAAGTAGTCGTCAGGCCATCTCAGCTGCTTACCCCAACCGAGCGAAACGCCGAAGAGCTTAACATACTTGTCCGGATCGTAATAATTCTCGTAGTTATTATATCCGTAGTTGCTACCGTAACCATACATATAGTTGTAATAGTTGTTGAAGTAGCCGTTGTTATAGTAGTTGCTCGATACGTCAGACTGCTTTGAGAAGTATGCGCCTACAGAGAACTGAATGGGTCGCTTGCCACCGAACCAGTTGGTTGAGTACGACATGTTGTACGACTGATAGTACGTACCGTTGGTCTGTGCTCCGAGTGAGAGCACCTCACCGTCACCGATGGGGAGGAATCCTCTGTGCTCACTGTTCTTGCGGAAGAGGTTTCGCATAGAGAAGTTATTGAGCTTAAGACCTATTCGTCCTATGACGCCGGTCTGACCCCAACCGAGTGAGAACTCCACCTGGTCGTTCGACTTCTGCTCAAGTTCCCAGTTGATGTTCACGGTTCCGTTCTCCGGATCGGGTTTTACGTCCGGATTCACCTTCTCAGGGTCGAAGTGTCCCATTGACGCAATCTCACGTGCAGAACGCTGGAGAGCCTCCTTAGAGAAGAGGTCGCCCGGCTTTGTACGCAGCTCACGTCTGATGACGTTCTCGTAGAGTCGGTCGTTACCCATAATACGTACGTGATTGATGTGCGCCTGGGGTCCCTCGAAGATACGCATCTCAAGGTCGATGGAGTCGCCCACGATGTTCACCTCCGTCGGGTGGAGCGAATAGAAGAGGTAACCGTTGTTCCAGTAGTTGTTGCCCACAGCGTCTTCGTCCTCAGAGAGACGCTTGTTCATGAGCTTCTGGTTGTAGACGTCACCCTTCTGCATGCCGAGCACGCGTGAGAGATAGTCAGAGGAATAGATGGTGTTGCCCACCCATGTGATGTTGCGGATGAAGTATTTCTTGCCCTCGTCCACCTTTATCTTTATGCTGACATGCTTGTCGTCGACGTTCCAAACCGAGTCGGAAACGATCATAGCGTCACGATATCCATACTCGTTATACTTGTCAATAAGCTTCTGCTTGTCCGCCTTCCAGCGTTCCGGCGTAAACTTCTTGGCTTTGAGGAACGAACCAAGAGTGCCTGCCTCGTGCGTCTTCGCGAAAGCTCCCTTCTTGAGCAGACCGCCCTTTATCTTGGTGTTGGAAAGAGCGTGGTTGCCTTCGATGAATATCTTGCGCACCTTCATCTTCTCCTTCTTGTCGATGATGACATCGAGGATAACCTGGTTTTTCTGCGATACGTCGTCGCGCTGCACAATCTGGATGTCGGCGTTCTTGAATCCCTTGTCGTCGAAGTATTTCTTTGCGAGAATCTTCGCACGGTCTATCATGTTAGGCGTGATCTGTGCGCCCTTGAGCAGTCCGAGCTTCTCCTCCATGTCCGTACGCTCCGACTTCTTCAGTCCCACGTAGTTGATGGTAGAGACACGCGGTCTCATCTGTAGGTGTATGTGCAGGTAGGCCTTGTCCTGTACGAGCGAGTCAACGGCAATGGACACCTCTGAGAAGAGTCCGTACTTCCAGTAGTGCTTGATGGCGTCCGTTATCTCGTCGCCCGGCAGATCAATCTGCTGTCCCACGGACAATCCTGAGATGCCGGTAAGCATATAGTCCTCATAGCCATCGGCTCCTGATACGGTGATGCCTCCGATGGTTACGGAGCGTGGTGTTCCGGCATACGATATGTCGGGATATTGAATCTTGTCCTGCGCCATTGCTGCCATTGTGCACGCCATGACGCATACAGTTGTCAAGACCTTCTTTATATTCATCTTTGTTTGCTTGGTTTCGGTTCTTTATCTTCTATGTTGTGGCGGGTGTCTTGTCTGATAAGGAGCTGTTCCTTATTCGCCGTCGTTACGGCTTCTGCTGCTTCTCCTCTTCCTCCACCTGCGCCTCGGTCTTTCCGAATCGGCGCTGGCGGCTCTGATAGTCAGCGATGGCACGATGCAGTCCTTCCTCGTCGAAGTCAGGCCAGTAGGTTTCGGTGAAATAAAGTTCGGAGTAGGCTATCTGCCACAGCAGGTAGTTGCTGATGCGCTCTTCGCCACCTGTGCGTATGAGCAGTTCGGGGTCGGGCATAGAAGCCGTGGTCATGTGCTCGGAGAGTGTCTCTTCGCTGATATCCTCGGCTTTCAGCTTTCCTTCAGCCACCTCCAAGGCGATGTCGTGCGCCGCCTTCGTTATCTCCCAGCGTGAGGAATAGCTAAGAGCTATGACCATTGTCATGGCAGAGTTGGCAGCGGTATGCTCCTTCGTCTGCTGCAATTTCTGCTGCACCTCTACGGGCAGCCTTTCGATGTCGCCGATAACCTCGAATCGCACGTTGTTCTTCATGAAGATCTCGTCCTCTAAGGAGGTGAGCACCAGTCCCATGAGAGCAGCCACTTCCGTGGCGGGTCGGTTCCAGTTTTCGGTGGAGAAGGTGTAGAGTGTGAGGTATTTCACGCCGAGACGTATACATTCCGACGTAATCTTTCTCACAGCATCCACTCCAGCCTGATGGCCGAAGCTGCGTGGTTTCCCCCGCTCTGCCGCCCAGCGTCCGTTGCCGTCCATGATGATGGCAATGTGCTGTGGTATGCGGTTCATATCGAGTTGTTGGGTCATAGCTATAAATAATAATTAATAAATAACAATTAATAAATGTCATTCGTCCTCATTGTGGCAAGTCCTGCATTTCGCCGAGAAGCTGTACGTCAGTGTTATCTGCAGTGTGGAGTAGCAGTCGGTGTTCTTGAACAGTCCGGTGCTCTCTATGCCGTACGGATCCTTCTTTCCGTCGAGGTTGTCGCTGAGCGAGAAGTGCTCCGCCCATTCCACTCCGAGGTTGAGTCTTGGTCCTATCTTGTATTTCACGCCCACGCCGAGTGGCATATTGGCGGTGAAGCAGTTGTCTGCGTCGCCTCCTGATGCGAACGTTGCGCCAACTCCCACGAAGACGAAAGGTGTGAGGCGCTTTGCTCCGCGATAGTCGCGTCCGGTGCCGTATGGCCAGAAGTTGTATTCGTATACGGCGCTGACGTCCACCAATGAACGGCTGAACTCATACGGATTGTCCTTCAGTTCGGGATAATACGTCTTGACGTCCTTCGACGTTCCCTTCAGCTTGCCGTACGAACCCGAGAACTTCAGTCCCATGTACGGGCTCCATATCCTTCGCAATACTAATGAAGCCATCGGCTGCTGGTTCTTCATTATGCTGCCGTTGAAGTCGCCCTGATACGACATCAGGCCCACTCCAGCACCTATCTCCATGCGATACTGGTCGTCGGTCTGCGCGTTAAGTGCAGAAGCGGCGGCAAGGATGCACATTGATAAGGTAAGGCGTTGCTTCATGATTTATTCGTAATATTCGTATTGTTCTTTCTTCCATCCGAGGCGGTTGATGCGTCCGCGCCATGTCTCGCCGGTCTTGCCATTGACAAACCAGATGAAGTTGTTGCTGTCTACGCAGGCAGTATAGGCTCCTGAGACGAAGAATCCGGTCGGTGCAGTCACCACTGAGTCGGTCTGCCATGTTATGCCTCCGTCGCGTGAAGTATAGAACTTCGGCAGGAAGACACGCTCGTCGTTGCCCATCACCACGATGCGGCTGTCGTAAGCCACGGCAGAGAAGTTCTGCAAGAGCGGCAGTTCATGACGGTTAAGCGAGTTGTGGTCGTAGAACATCCACGGCTGGTTCTCGCTGTATGCTGTGCCTTCGTCTATCTTGCCCCAGATGCTGAAAGCCTTTGCGCTTGCTGCGGGCACGGAGCCTATGAGCAATGTGCGGTAAGCGTTGGGGTTGGTGGCGAGGGGAAGTGTGGCGTAAGCTATGTCACCGTTGGGGAGGAGCGAAGCGCTCTCGTCAATGGAGGCTGCCTTCCATGTCTTTCCGCTGTCGTCAGAGCTGACCATAACGCCCTCATTATTGTATGCGTAGAGGCGGATTGGGTTTGCAGCGATGATGCGTGCCACGCCAGCCTCGGCAGTTGTCTGCTGTGTCCATGTATTGCCGTCGGTGGTTGCCATCACCACGCCGTTGTCACAAACGAAGAGTGTGTCGTGCTTTACGGCTGCGGAACGGTATGTTTCGGCAGCGAAAGTGTGATTGAAGTCGGGTGTGGCGGCTGTCCATGCGTTATCGCCGTCGGCTCTGTAGACTGTTGTCGTCGTGCCGTCGGAAGCGAGGAGGAAGCGGCGTGTGGTGCCTGACGCTGTGGTTACCACGAAGCTCTTCACGCCTGTGGCGCTGGTGAAGGCTGTGGGGTTAGGAAGCTTTGTCCAGTTGAACTGGTCTGCCGGTTCCTGATGTACGTTTACGCGTACCTCATACTTACGTACGGCAGCTCCTGAGAGACTGTAAACCTGCAGCTCTCTGGGTTTCGAGAAGTCGAGTGAATCGGTGGTGCTGAGGTATGACAGCGAATCGCTTGTCATGCTCTTGAGCACCAGCGAACCAGAATTTACGCTGTTTGCGGATACGAGAATCTTGGTTGGGTCCACTCCGTAGGGTAGTGAGTCGGGATTGTAGATTACGCAGCGCTGCTGGTCGATGACAAACTTATATGCGCTGAGCTTCACCGATGTGGTGTAAACGCTGTCCGCACCGTTGCTTGCCTTGACGTGCACTGCCTTCTTGGCTGATGTCACAGAGAAAGCCGTCACGGCGCTGTCGTCGGTGTATACATAGTCGCCGTCGTTGGTGTCGAGGCACGAAACGAGTGAGAAGAGTGCCGCGAGGAGCACTGCTATGTTAATGGTCTTGCTTTTCATTCTACTCAAAATATTCCCAATCTATAGTTTTTAGCTGCAAATTTAATCAGAATTCTGCAAATAGTGTGGTATTTCGTCTCTTAATTATGCAATTTATTGATTAATAGTATGATTTTTAAGGTTGTTTAGGGTTTTAGGGCGGGTGTCCGAATTTTGAATTACAGCAGACAAGGCTAACTTAGGAGGCTATGGCGTCCCGCCGTAGCCACGCAGCCTCCCATTGCAGAACACATCTATCAGCTATTACTTCATTTGCTTGCATCCGTGGGTGCGTGACTATGGCGGGACGCCATAGCCTCCTATGTTTGTCTTCTTGTCTAAAAAGCCTGTCTTCCCGTCTAAACACAAAAAAGGGTTTCGCAATCTTAAATCGCGAAACCCTTTCTTATTATGTCAATGCTGTGCGGCTATGCCGCTTACATTCTTTTGTCTTATTACTTAACGACAACCTTGCGTGTTGTACCGTCAGAGAGCTTGAGGATGTTGATGCCCTTAACAGGAGCAGAAACCTCTGAACCGTCAGCAGCGTAGCGAGCTACGACTGTAGCATTCTCTGAAGTCTCAACGCCCTTGATGGCTGTTGCCTGACCCTTCGGGAGCTCGAGGAACTGGCACTGGTTAACCCATACGTTGTTGAGGTCAGCGTTGTAGTATTTCTTGCCCTCAACTGTAACAACGAACGGAAGGCTTACGAAAGCCACTGCGTTAAGAGTGTTCTTGTTTTCGTTGTAGTTGTACTGCTTCTTAGGAATTGTAACCTCGTAAGACATCACGAATTCGTCACCGTTCCATGTGATCACATCACCCCAAGGATTCTGAGTACCGATTACGCGGAGAACATTCTCGTGGTTGTATGTACCAATCCAACCGCTCGGGCTGTACTGCTTTGACTTAACACCGTTCTCAGTAACGTAGAGACCGAGAGTTGCGCCTTCAAGGATCTTGGCAGCACCCTTAACACCCTTACCCGTAACGGTGATGTTCAGAGTAGCGTCCTTAAGGTTGGGGTTGTCACCAACAGTGAGGTTGGTCTCCATCTGGAGGTTAACTACTGAAGGAGCAATCTCATCCTCCTGGTCGAGGAGGTTACCCATCTGTGTAGCGAAGCCGTCATAATCCTCAGTAGCGATGTTTGTAGCGAGCTGATTGCCGCCCAAGTTAAAGCGGTTGAAGTTAGCTGAAGGATAGCCAGATGTAGAGTAGCCGAGCAGAGGCTCTGCATTAGAGTTTGTGTAAGGATCCGGGTTGTTAGGATCGAGGTCACCATGGACAGCTACCCAAGCAACGTCCTTACGGCTCTTAGCGAGAGCGCGGAGAGCTTCATAACCCCACGGGCAGTATACGCAGCTTGTGCTGGTGAACTGCTCTACGAGGTTATACTGACGAGGAGTAGTCTCAGTGTAAACACGGAACTGTGCAGCAGCAAGGTCGTCGCTTGTGTCGCCAGAAGGATCCTCACCGTTAACTTTCTTCACCTTAACGCCAAGAACGTGTGCGCCGTTCTCGAGGTTGTACTCAGAGAGATCGAGGGTTGCGCCCAACTTCACATACTCGTCGCTGATAGAACCATCCTTAGGCAATGTAAGCTCTGCTACAGGATTGTTGTCGATGAGAACGTTGAAGGAAGCGTTTGTACATGCCTTAGAACCAGAGTTGTTAACATAGAACTCGAACGGAAGCTTCTCGTCGGGCTTGAGCATCGGGTTGGTAGCAACCTGAGCAATGCCGAGGTCGTCGGGGAATCCGCCTTCCTTCTCAACGATGAGCTGGATACAGATAACGAACTCATTAGAAACCTGGTACCAGGCTGTTCCCTTGCCGAGGTCACCATAAGCGAGAACACCTGATGTGCCCAAACCAGCTGCGATAGGATAGCACTCGTCTGTGTATTTACCACCGCTCTGGGTTGACTTCTGTGTGTATGTGTAACCAAGTACAAGACCTGTTGTAACGTCGTTTACATCAAGAGCCTTGTCGAAGGTCACCTCGTTCCACTGCTGGTCGAACTCGCCAGTTGTCTGGTCCTGTGTAGAAACCTTCTGTGAAGAAGCTGCCTTGCTTGTATAGAGTACGGGTTCGCCTTTAGCAGAAACAGTATAAAGCTCAATGTTAGCTGAAGAGCCAAGAGGAGCGTAGATGAGGTAACGAGCACCTACAATCTTAGCGCCCTTGAATTTAGCGAGGACGTTTGCGTCCATTGCGTTGTAAACGCCCTTAACCTTATTGCCTGCAGAAGGAAGACCGATACCGCCAGCCATTGTGCCTGAACCAGCAACACCTACTGTCTTCTGGTTGGCGTTAAGCTTCTGGGGAGCAAGGCTCTTCTTAGCTACGTTAACCTGTGAAGGATCAACGACGTTGTGAAGCTTTACGTTGCCTGCCTTTGCTGTCACCATGTTGTGCTTGCTTAACTGAACCGAAGAGGTCAGATACTGCGCATTAGCTGCAGATGCACTGAGCATAAGCGCGCAAAGTGAAAGTAAAATTCTGTTCATAATAATAGAATTATTTGGTGAATAATAGTGAAAATTTTCTATTTATGTTGTCTCTTTACTTGACAATCTTGACTGTCTTGCCGTTAGAGAGTTTCACGATGTTCAGACCCTTCTGTGTGGTCTGGATCTGCTTGCCAGTGGCGTCGTAGATGCCGGTAACCTCAACATTCTGACCGTCCTTGATGCCGTTGATGGCTGTAGCGCCCTTCACGAAGTGGATGGTGATGGAAGGCATCGGATTGTCAAGATCCTCGTCGTCTACGCGTTCTAACGACTCGAGGCCCCACTTGTTCGTGTTAATGTTATAGTACTCGAGCTTAACGTAAACTTCGCAAACACCGTCTGACTTAGGGTACCATTCTGACTTCAACTCCTTCACCTGACCAGCCTTCAAAGTGCCAGCTTCAGTACGTGTCATTCCTCCCGTTATACCAGACTTACAATTCTCGGGGAAACATATCTGGTAGTTGCCACTGTCAATCTTCTTTATGTTAACAAAAGCGCCTACACCTTGTCTCTCGTTAGTGTTATTCTTTACATATACTTCATCTACTACCATTTCGCCTTCGCCGAACGGGTCATCCTCTACAGTGTTGGCTGTCCAAACTGTACCGCTCGGAATCTCCTTGCCGTCTTTGTCAATGAAAGAGAATGTTTTGTCCACCTGAGCGTATGAAGCTGTGGTGAACATTGCTGCTGCTATGAGCAGGAGTGATTTTATTGATTTCATAATAGTTTTTCCTTTGTTTTGTTGATTGTATAAAGTTTACTTTTCAGTTTCTCCCTCATGCTCCACGAGGTGCTTCTTGGCTACGTTCTCCACACCGTTGTCGTTGTAAACGAATGCTACGACGGCGATGTTGTCAGCGTTCCAAGCCTCGGGCAGCTTGTAAGAATACTTCATTGTTGTGGTCTCGCCTTCCTTTACGGTGACGTCCTCGCCCCATGTACCGTTAACGGCAGCACGGAACACGTGGTTGTGCATGTACTCCTTGTTGGGTTTTCCGTCCGGCATCATCTGCAAAGCCTTTACGCCGTCCTCCACAATCCATACCTGAAGCTTTCCGTTCACCGTTCCGTTAACACCGTCAGCTCCCACTGTTGTGGTGAGTGTGCGTTTGGCAGCATCGTATGCGTTGGCAATTTTCACGGAGAGATTTGCCTTTTCAGAGATGATGGTGCCCACCATGGCAGCCCAGTTGTTGTAGTGGCTGTCCGGCGAAGTCTTTCTGTTGAAGACCACCCAAGGCTGTCCCATCTTGTTCTCCTTGTCCCAACGTGTGTAATACTCGTTGCCGGTGTCGGTCATCAGACCCGGTGTCTTCGAGTTGCCTGCGAATCCGAGCGGACCGCTGTGGATGCCCACTGCGATGACGTTGTCCTCACCGTAAGTGTCGACAATGCCGTTGATGATTTCCGTACCGGTGGGGCAATTGACGCAACGCTGTCCTGTGAAGTCCTCTATGAGGATGGCGCGTCCCACTTCCGCCGGCTTTACGTATATTAGTCGGTCTCCCTCGTCAATGTTGCTGCACGAAGCGGCAGCCATTGCCATAGCGGCTGTTGCCACGCCGAGGAATAAGTTCTTTATTTTCATGATGAGAATAATCAGAAGTTATAGTTGTAAGATACTGTCACGCCCTTGCTTGCGGGCACATAGCGGCAGACGCCACCTGAGCAGTTATATCCTGCGCGTGTCTTGCCGTAGCCAACCTGCAGACGGTGTGCGCCAGCGGTGAAGGTAACTGAGCCGTTGATGTAGTGCTCCTTGTGTGTGCCCTTTGTCTCGTCGATGGCACCCGTAGCGTTATAGTAGTGCTCCGCACCGTTATACTGGTCGCTGATGGTGAACATGAAGTGCGGGAGAAACGACAGCTCGAGCAGTCCGAAGTACCAGTCGCCCTGGTCCTGCTCAGTATGCAGATACTGTGCCTCTCCACGGAGTGTCAGCTTGTTGTTGATGCGATACTTTCCCTCTGCTATATAGATGTCAGAATGGATGAGTCCGCCCTCTCCCTCTACTACAGACTTGTTGTAGAACTGGTTCATGTACATGAGGTTGAGCTTGAACGACTTCGACAGCTTCTTCTCAATCTGCACGTTGAGGTCCTGATAATATGTCTTGTCGCCCCACTTCCAGAAAGCCGATCCGTATCCGTCCGTACCCGGTCCGCCGCCCTTCTTCTTGTTCTGCTCGATGGAGTGAACGTGTGAGAAGTTGAGCTTGAGACTTGTGCCGTACTTGCCGCCGAGCGCTGTGTGGCGCTTGAACTTATATCCGAATTCTGCCTGATAAGCCCACTCGCCGTTGAACTGTGTGGCGTAGGGATAGAGGGCAGCGAGAGCGTATGTCTGCTGGAAGGCGAATGCGGGAAGGTGGTTGATGAAAGCCGCCGTACCGTTCTCCGTGCGCTTGCTGCGGAAGCCCATGTTGTCCGAGCGCTTAGCCTGGAGCAAGAGGCTCATGCCGCTGCGCGAGTAAGATGTGGAGAGCATTGCCACGTAACCCTTGCGGTAGATGTATGGGAAGTTCTTGTCGAACGAGGGGTCTTCTGTTTTCTGTGCGTATTCAGCGAGGACGCTGAAGTCGCCTGCCTGAAGGTTGGCTCTCACGTCGAAGGCGTTGGTGTTCTCCGGCAGACGCAGCTTGTGCGTCGGGTCTGCCATGATGTCATCGTCAGCCTTCTCATGCTTGTTCACCCATGATCCGCCGAGGGTAAGGAATGTGCCCTTCTGCTGCATCTTCTCGAACCACTGGTCTACGCTTACCTCGAGGTCAGCTCCTGAGACGAGCGATGTATGGTCCCAGTAGCGGCGCTGCTTACCTGCGAGTGCCTTCACCTGCACGCCCTTGAAGGGACGTACCACGAGGCGTCCGCCGAGCAGCGAGTTGTCGATGCCGAGTGAGCGCTCCTCATAGGTGCGGAGGATGAATCCCGAACCGAACTGCTCGTAGAAGTTACCGAGTGTGAGTTCTGCGTTCTTGATCTTACCTTTTACATAATAGAACGGTACGCCCCATCCCTTGAAGTCCTTTTCAAAGCCTGGGAGCGGATGTTCGAGATATTCGAGACGTGCGCCGGCGTCCACATATTTAGAGAGTGCGTGCACCTCGGCGTAGGTGTTGGTAAGCACCTTGTCGTCGTACGTGCCCGTACCGATGTTGTGGTCTTCCTGCGGCACGAGGATGTCGCTCTGTACGCTACCAGTGATGGTGACGTCGTAGTCTTTCGTGAGCTTTATCTTCTGTGCGTTGACCGCAGCCGACGTCATCATGCCAGCGAGCATGAGCGCGAGAGTCTTGTTCATTTATTCCTTCTGTTGTTGATTGTCTTTACTTGTTAATGAGTTCTCTTACCTTCTCGATAAGTTCTTCCTCTGCACCCTCAGTGTAGCCGTTGTGCTTAGCCACGATGTTGCCTTCGCCGTCGCATACGATTACGTAAGGAATGGTCTGGATGCCGAGTGCGCGCTTGAAGTCGCTGTTGGGATCGAGGAGCACCTCATACTGCCAGCCGTGGTTGTCGACGAGGGGCTTCACCTTATTAATATTCTGTGCCTGGTCGATAGACACGGCGATGATCTTCACGCCGGTCTCCTTCTGCCAGTCCTCATACACCTCGCTGATGGCGGTGAGCTCGCGGTTGCAGGGCTTGCACCATGTGGCGAAGAAGTCGATGATGAACGGCTTACCGTCGTTACGGAGTGTGTCTGTAGACACTGTCTTTCCGTCAATGCCCTTAAGGACTACCTTAGGAAGCTGTGCGCTTGCTGTGGTGAAAACTGCAAGCAGCAAAAGAGTAGCAAGTATTAATTTCTTCATAGTTGTAAGTATTTTGTTGCAAAATTATATAAATATCTCATTGCTTGCACGATATTATGGTTAATTTTATCTAAAATGTATACACATCGCATTGATATACAGGAATGAATTTTCAAAATGCGCGATGTTTGCGAAAACAAATTGCTTTTTGATTTTTTGACAGGAAGACGGGAGGGTTGGACAGGAAGACAGGTTATTTAGACAAGAAGACAGGAAGACATGATTTTTTAGACAAGAAGACAGGAAGACAGGTTATTAGGGAATGGGACAAACATAGGAGGCTATGGCGTCTCGCCGTAGCCACGCACCCACGGACAGTTAATCAATAATATGCTGATTGGCGGTCTGCTATGGGAGGGTGCAAGCAAATGGAGTATGAGCTGCGGGTTCCGCGGAGCGGGACCTATATCATGAAACCCACTGCAAGCTACGAAGCAGCGCAGCTGTGGGTACGTGCGACACCTCCACCTAAATATAGTTCCCCGAAGGGGGACTGACACATCCCGTATA
>ULWE01000657.1_pt1 | contig 25516 bp, 19 predicted proteins | sample 1960071 | NCBI WGS metagenome assembly ULWE01 (sample SAMEA4835804, study PRJEB28245) | human gut metagenome | biome: gut microbiome; material: fecal sample | place: Denmark | collected 2008 | reverse complement strand
CCCCAGCCGATGCCGCCTACGCGGAGTACGAAGCGCACATGGCAAAGATCCGGGTAAAGGGTAGTGAGATCATCGACGAGGCGCGCCGTCAGGGCAAGCGCATCATCGTGCTGGCAGGCCGCCCCTATCATGTAGACCCGGAGGTCAACCACGGCATCGACCATCTGATCACCCGTCACGGGGCTGCGGTGGTCACCGAGGACAGCATCTCCAACCGGGTGCAGAAGTTCCCCACCAGTGTGCTGAACCAGTGGACCTACCACAGCCGCCTGTACGCTGCCGCCAAGTACTGCACCACCCAGAAGGATATGGATCTGGTGCAGCTGGTGTCCTTCGGCTGCGGCGTGGATGCCATTACCACCGACGAGACCCGCGAGATTTTGCAGCGGGGCAATAAGCTGTATACCCAGCTGAAGATCGATGAGATCACGAACCTCGGTGCCGTGAACATCCGTCTGCGCAGCCTGTTTGCCGCACTGGACGAGCGGGACGAGGCCGCCGCAGAAAAGTCAGAATAAAAGAAACCCTGAGATAGGCTGAAGGGCTTCCCCCGGCGGGGGAAGCTTTTGCGGGGACTATCTTGTTTAGAGCAACATAGGAGGAACCTATGGAATATCATTATCCCAAATTTACCCCGGAGATGAAAAAGACCCACACCATCCTCATCCCCAACATGGCCGTTACCCAGTTCCGGCTTATGGAGTACGCACTGCGCTGCGAGGGCTACAAGTGTGAGCTGCTGGGCAACTGCGGCAGTGCCGTAGCACAGCTGGGGCTGAAGTATGTCCACAACGATACCTGCTACCCGGCGCTGCTGGTCATCGGCCAGTTTCTGGATGCGCTGAACAGCGGCAAGTATGATCTGGAACATACCGCGCTGCTGATCACCCAGACCGGCGGCGGCTGCCGCGCCTCCAACTACATCCATTTGCTGCGCAAGGCGCTGGTCAAGGCTGGATATCCGCAGATCCCGGTGGCAAGCCTGAACTTTTCCGGTCTGGAAAAGGACAGCGGCTTCCAGATGACCCTCCCGCTGGCGCGCAAGTGCATCGCCTGCATCTTCTACGGCGATATGCTGTGTGCGCTGCGCAATCAGGTAGCCCCCTACGAGAACGAAAAGGGTGCTGCTGACCGCATGGTGGACCGCTGGATCGCCCGTCTGGGCCGTGCCTTGCTGGCCGGTAAAGGCTTTACTTCCCGGGAAATGAAGCACACTTTCCCGCTCATCGCAAAGGAATTTGCCACTATCCCGGTCACCCGGGTGCCCAAGGTCAAGGTGGGTGTTGTGGGCGAGATCTACGTCAAGTACAGCCCGCTGGGCAACAACGAACTGCAGAAGTTTCTGGAAAGTCAGGACTGCGAGGTGAACTTCCCCGGTCTGATGGGCTTTGTGCAGTATTGCGCCTTCAACATGGGCGAGGATCATGTGCTGTACGGCGGCAAGCTGGCTGTAAAGGTAGGCACCGACCAGTTCCTCAACTGGTTGGACAGCGTGGAGCGTGTCATGCTCAAGGCAGAGACGGACGCCGGGTTCTATGCGCCGGGCCCCTTCAAGGAGCTGGTGGAAAAGCCCAAGGGTGTTATCTCGCTGGGCGCAAAAATGGGCGAAGGCTGGCTGCTGACCGCCGAGATGATCGAGCTGGTGCAGGGCGGCTACGGTAACATCGTGTGTGCGCAGCCCTTTGGCTGCCTGCCCAACCATATCGTGGGCAAGGGCATGGTGAACAAGATCCGTGCGCTGTACCCCAGTGCCAACATCACCCCCATCGACTACGACCCCAGCGCCACCCGGGTCAATCAGGAAAACCGCATCAAGCTGATGCTGGCGGTGGCCAAGGAGCGCCTGAACGCCCCGGCCGAAGCCCAGCCGCTTACGGCAGAGCAGCTCGCAGGCGGCGCCCCTCAGGTTGGCGCTACCGTGTAATAGCGGCAAAATACAACGCAAAAGGCTGCTGTACAGTTTTGTGCAGCAGCCTTTTTGGCAAGTAGACGATTTGAAATGGCCTCCGCGCTGCTATGGCCATCTTCAGCGGAAAGCTTATTTATATTTCGCGTTTGTCGCGGCCTGTGGGCCGCTCCAAACGCATCTTCACGAGAAGGGTCGCAATGGAAAGCGGCATCTGAAAACCGCAGGAGTGCCCATTTGAAGGAAAGGAACCTCTATGGAAAAGCCCGCAGCTGCCTGTTATCATCTGCCCGGCCTGTTCGAGTTTTACGAGCTGTACCGCCGCTTTTTGCCGCTGTACCGGGAGCACCGGGAATATTTTTACGATTGGTGCACCATCGGCTCCATCTACGGCGCTCCGGCGGGCTGTATCTGGGGCGGGGGACGCATCTCCTGCGGCGGGGCAGCTCCGCGTGAGGTGCTGGCGCTGCTGCGGGAATACGGCATCTCCGGGCGGCTGACCTTCAGTAACTCCCTGCTGCGGGCTGAGCACCTTGCCGACCCGCAGTGCAACGCCCTGTGTGAACAGTTTGCAAAAAGCGGCAGTGTGCCAAACGGCGTGATCGTCCATTCTGATTTGCTAGCGGACTATCTGCGGCAGCGCTGGCCGGAGCTGTATCTGGTGTCCTCCACCACCAAGGTGCTCACCGAGTTTGCGGAGCTGCGGCAGGAACTGGAAAAGCCGCAGTTCCGGTATGTGGTGCCGGATTTCCGGCTGAATCCGGCACTGGAGCAGCTGCGCACCCTGCCGCCGGAGCAAAAGGCGAAGGTAGAGTTTTTGTGCAACGAGTGCTGCTGGTTCGGCTGCACCGAGCGCAAGCGCTGCTATGAGACAGTCAGCCGTCAGAATCTGGGCGAGAACTGCCCGGACCACCGCTGCGCTGCCCCGGATGCCGCCGAGGGCTACCGCTTTTCCAAGGCGATGCGCAGTCCCGGATTTATTGGGGTGGAGGACATCCGGCAGCGGTACCTGCCCGCAGGCTTTTCCCAGTTTAAGATAGAGGGCAGGGGGCTTGGCAGCGCACTGGTACTGGAATTTCTGCTCTACTACATGACAAAGCCGGAATACCAATTGCAAGTGCGGGAGGAAATCTATCTGGACAATATGCTGGACCTTTTTTAAGAAAATTGCACCGGGCAGACCATTTTCTGTCCGGTGCTGTTTTTTGCCTGCGGGATTTGTACCGGAAAACTTTCTTTTCCCCGCAAAGCGTGTTACAATAAACAGGAAATTATTTTTAAAAGCTGTTTTTGGAAATGGTGCGCAGTACTTAGGAAAACGGCTTATAGGAGCAGTGCATGGAAACAACGCAAAAACAGATCGTACTGGGCATTCTGGCCCATGTGGACTCCGGCAAGACCACCCTCTCCGAGGCCATGCTCTACCGCGCAGGTGCCATCCGCAAGCTGGGGCGGGTGGACCACGGAGATGCCTTTCTGGACACCGACAGCTTGGAAAAAGCGCGCGGCATCACCATCTTTTCCAAGCAGGCGCTGCTTACGGCGGGCAATACCGCCATCACCCTGCTGGACACCCCCGGCCATGTGGATTTTTCCACCGAGACTGAGCGCACCTTGCAGGTGCTGGATTACGCCGTGCTGGTGGTCAGCGGAACGGACGGCGTGCAAAGCCATACCGAAACGCTGTGGCGGTTGCTGCGGCGCTACCATGTGCCTACCTTTGTATTCGTGAACAAGATGGACCTGCCCGGCATGACCCGGGAGCAGCTGCTTACCCAGCTGAACCACCGCCTTGGCGAGGGTTTTGTGGATTTTGGCGCAGAGCCTGCCGCCCGCAACGAAGCACTGGCGCTGTGCGATGAGCAGCTGATGGAAAAAATGCTGGATGCAGGTACCCTGACCGATGCAGACATTATCCCCGCAGTTGCCCGGCGGCACGTCTTTCCGTGCTGGTTCGGGGCGGCGCTGCGGCTGGACGGAGTGGATGCACTTCTGGACGGACTGGACCGCTACACCCGCCCCGCCCCGGCGCTGCACGCCTTTGGCGCAAGGGTATTCAAGGTATCGCAGGACGAGCAGGGCACCCGCCTGACATGGCTGCGGGTCACCGGCGGGGAACTGAAGGTAAAGGCCCTGCTCTCCGGCGAAGCGGACGGCGAGCCGTGGGCGGAAAAAGCGAACCAGCTGCGACTGTACTCCGGCGCAAAATATACCCTGACCGAGGCCATCGGCCCGGGACAGGTGTGCGCCGTGACTGGCCTGACCCATGCAAAGCCCGGCACCGGGCTTGGGGCAGAGCGGGACAGCGATGTGCCGGTGCTGGAGCCGGTGCTCAGCTATCAGGTGCTGCTGCCGGAGGGCGCAGACGTACACGCTGCACTGGCAAAGCTGCACCGGCTGGAAGAGGAAGAACCGCAGCTCCATGTGGTGTGGAACGAGACACTGGGCGAGATCCATGTGCAGCTGATGGGTGAGGTACAGCTGGAAGTGCTGCGCAGCCTGTTGGCGGAGCGGTTCGGGCTGGAAGTATCCTTTGGCCCGGGCGGTATTTTGTATAAGGAGACCATCACCGAGCCCATGGAAGGTGTGGGACATTACGAGCCGCTGCGCCACTATGCCGAGGTGCATCTGCTGCTGGAACCGCTGCCCCGGGGCAGCGGGATGCAGTTTGCCGCCGATTGCCGGGAAGAGGTTCTGGACAAAAACTGGCAGCGTCTGGTGCTGACCCATCTGGAAGAAAAACAGCACCTTGGCGTTTTGACCGGCGCACCGCTGACCGATGTAAAAATTACCCTGCTCACCGGCAAAGCGCACCTCAAGCACACTGAGGGCGGCGATTTCCGGCAGGCCACCTACCGCGCCGTGCGGCAGGGGCTGATGCTGGCCAAAAGCCAGCTGTTAGAGCCGTGGTACGCCTTCCGGCTGGAGGTGCCGGTGGAGAATATCGGCCGCGCCATGAGCGATATCCGGCGCATGGAGGGCAGTTTTGATCCGCCGGAAAGCGGCGCGGAGACTGCCACCCTGACCGGCTTTGCGCCGGTATCCACCATGCGCAGCTACCCCATGGAGGTGGTCAGCTACACTCGGGGCAGGGGACATTTGAGCCTGACACTGGACGGTTACCGCCCCTGTCACAATGCACAGGAGGTCATTGCAGAAACCGGCTACCAGCCGGAGCATGATCTGGACAACCCCGCAGACTCCGTGTTCTGCGCCCATGGTGCGGGCTTTGTGGTGCCGTGGAGCGAGGTGCGCAGCCACATGCACGTTGAAAGCGGCTGGGGCAAGGCAAAGCCCGCCCGCCCGGAGACGCAGGCTGTGCCCCAGCGCCGCGCCATGGCCTACCGCGCTACGCTGGAGGAGGACGCCGAACTGCTCAAAATTTTTGAGCGCACCTACGGTCCCATCAAGCGGGACCCGCTGGCGGCGTTCCGTCCGGTGCAAAAGACCGAACACCCGGATTTTGCCGCAGAGCAGTGGGAAATTGCCCCGGAGTATCTGCTGGTGGACGGCTACAACATCATCTTTGCGTGGGACGAGCTGAACGCGCTGGCGAAGGAAAGCTTGGACGCCGCCCGCCATCGGCTGATGGACATTCTGTGCAACTATCAGGGCTACCAGAAATGCGTGCTCATTCTGGTGTTCGATGCCTACCGCGTGCCCGGCAGCCCCGGCGCCATCGAGCAGTACCACAACATCCATGTGGTCTATACCAAGGAGGCCGAGACCGCCGATATGTTCATCGAGCGGGTCACCCATGAGATCGGCAAGAGCCGCCGTGTCCGCGTGGCGACTTCGGACGGCATGGAGCAGGTCATCATCCTTGGACACGGCGCACTGCGCGTGTCCGCCCGGATGTTCCACGAAGAAGTGCAGAACGTGGAAAAACAGATTCGCGCCCTTGTGCAGGGGCAGGCGTAATGCTATCCCGAAAAAATCCTCTCTTGTGAAAAAGTCGGTTTGGAAAATCCGCAGATTTTCCAAACCGACAATCTTAAAATTTTTATTCTGCTAGAAATGCCCAGAGTGAAACGGAGGGCATTCAAATCATTCCATTGGAGGTGCACCCATGGCTGTGGAAATTACCGAAGAATTTGTCTGGCAAAGCATCCCGCGCCGTGCCCGGGACAGCCATAAGGGCACCTTTGGCAGTGTGCTGGCAGTGGCGGGCAGCGCCTTTTACCGGGGCGCTGCGCTGCTGGCAGCCGAGGGTGCACTGCGCACCGGGGCGGGCATCGTCACCCTTGCAAGCGTAGAGCCGGTGGTCGGCGCCGCCGTCACCCGCCTGCCGGAGTGCTGCCTGTGCCCCTGTAAGGAGGGTGCACAGGGCGGCATTGCACCGGAGAATGTGCCGCTGCTCCGGCGGCAGAAGGCCACCGTGCTGCTGCTGGGCCCCGGCCTTGGCGGCACGGCGCAAAGTGCCGCCCGGGCCACTGAGACCCGCACGCTGGTGCAGCAACTTCTGCCCGGCTTTGCGGGGGCTGCGGTGTTGGACGCAGACGGCCTGAACGCCGCCGCCCAGCTGCTGGCAGAGGGCAAGCCCTTTCCGCACCCGGCGGGAGAACTGGTAGTTACCCCGCACCCCGGCGAGATGGCGCGCCTGACCGGCCTTTCGGCAGCAGAGCTTGCCGCCGACCGGGCGGGCATCGCCCTGCGCTATGCCAAGGCGTGGGACGCCGTGGTGGTGCTGAAGGGCGCACGCACCGTGGTAGCAAGCCCGGACGGGCGGGTGTGCGTGAACCCCACCGGCAACCCGGGGCTTGCCCGGGGCGGCAGCGGGGATGTGCTGACTGGGATGCTGGCGGCGCTGCTGGCCTGCGGTCTGCCCGCCTACCAAGCTGCTGCCTGTGCGGTATATCTGCACGGTGCCGCCGCCGACCGCGCCGCCGCAAAGCGCGGCGAGTACGGAATGCTGCCGCATGATATCCTGCCGGAACTGGGCGCACTGTTTGCGGAAAACCAAAGATAAACGAGAAAAGCGGCAGCTGCACAAAATACCGTGCAGCTGCCGCTTTTTGTTGCTATAATTTGTGGCTCAGAAACGTTTTAGATCACCGGAACTGGCCGAGATATTCCTCCACCGAGCGGGTCATCTCTTTGGAGAAATCGGAGTTATACTTGCGGTTACAAAAGGCGGTGCACCACTGGTCAAAGGGGGCGTTGCCAGCCTTGTAGCCGAAGGTGTCCCGCAGCTCTGCGCCGTCCATGGTGCGGTAGCCGTTTTCGTGCACGATGTGCTCCATGGCGCAGCGCTGGGGCTTTACGCGGTCCTTCTGTTGCTGGGTGGGCCAGCCGAACACCAGCATCACCGCCGGGAACACATAGTCCGGCAGGTGCAGCAGACTGCGCTGGGTGTCGCAGTTTTCCATGATGTCCCCGATATAGCACGAGCCGATGCCAAAGCTTTCGGCGGCGACCACGGCGTTCTGGGCGGCAATGGCGGCATCGGTGACTGCCAGCATCAAATCGCCCACACCCGGGGTGCGGGGCGTGCAGCCGGTCTCTAAGTAGGCGTCGTACCACTTTTTGCAGTCGGCGCAGAACACCAGCACCAGCGGTGCTTTGGCAATAAAAGGCTGGTGGTCACAGCTTTCGGCCAGCGCTTCCTTCAGCGCCGGGTCGGTGATGTCTAAAATGGTATACAGCTGCTGACAGCCCGCGGAGGGCGCCTGTGCGGCAGCTTCCAAAATGGCCTGCTTCATCTCGGCAGGAATGGGCTTTTCTTCATACACCCGCACCGACTTGCGGTCGAACAGGCTTTGCAGGATAGGATTGCGCTCAGTCATGGGAACACCTCCGGTGTTGTGTTTATTCATAGTCGATGGGCAGGGTGGGCAGGCCGTTTAGTTCCAGCCCGGCGGTATGCCCGGCAATGTACTGGTAGTAGCCTTGTGCGGCAATCATGGCACCGTTGTCTCCGCAGAACTTCAGCTCCGGCAGGTAGACCTTTGCACCCAGCTTCTGGGCACCGTCATTTACCAGCTGGCGCAGACGTCCGTTGGCGGCTACGCCACCGGCAAGGCAAACCTGCTTTGCCCCGGTATCGGCAGCAGCCAGCAGCAGCTTTTCGGCCAAAATGCCCGCAATGCGTTCCTGAAAGCTGGCGGCAAGGTCGGGTACGTTCACTTCCTCGCCCTTCATCTGCGCCTTGTTCACCTCGTTGAGCACAGCGGTCTTTAAACCGGAAAAGCTCACGTTGTACTTGCCCTCCACATGGGGCACCGGCAGGCGGTAGGCCTTGGGGTCGCCGGTCTTAGCGGCAGCGGCTACGCTGGGGCCGCCGGGGTAGGGCAGACCCAGTGTGCGGGCCACCTTGTCAAAGGCTTCGCCCGCAGCATCGTCTACGGTGTGCCCCAGAATGTGATAGTGGGTATAGTCCTGCACCTCCACGATGTGGCTGTGCCCGCCGGAGGCCACCAGACACAAAAAGGGCGGCTTGAGTTCCGGGTGGGTCAGGTAGAGCGCAGCGATGTGTCCCCGCAGATGGTGCACCGGCACCAGCGGCTTACCTGCTGAGTAGGCCAGACCCTTGGCAAAATTCACGCCCACCAGAACTGCGCCGATGAGCCCCGGCGCAAAGGTGACAGCCACGGCGTCCACATCGTCTATGGTCTTGCCTGCGTCCAGCAGGGCTTTTTTGACCGTAGCACTGATAAACTCGCAGTGGCGGCGGCTGGCGATCTCCGGCACAACGCCGCCGTACAGCGCCTGCTCCTTGACGCTGGTGGAGATGACGTTGCTCAGCAGGTGCCGTCCGTCCTCCACCAGTGCAGCAGCAGTTTCGTCACAGGTAGACTCGATTCCGAGAATGATCATTTTAGTGTGCCTCCAGCCAGTTTTTGCCTGCGTGCACATCGGTGCTCAGGGGCACCGCGTACTGCACGCAGCCTTCCATTTCCTCCCGCAGGATGCGGGCAGCCTGCTCGGCCTCCGCCTCCGGGGCCTCCACGATCAGTTCATCGTGGACGGTCAGAATCAGGCGGCTGGCCATTTTTTCGTCCCGCAGGCGCTTCCACACCCGCACCATGGCCAGCTTGATCACGTCCGCAGCGGTGCCCTGAATGGGGGTGTTGCGGGCCATGCGCTCGCCGCTGGCGCGCACGTTGAAGTTGGTGCTGGCCAGCTCCGGCAGGGTGCGGCGGCGGCCGAACAGGGTGGACACATAGCCGTTTGCCTTGGCATCCGCAATGGTCTTGTCCATATAGCCGCTCACGCTGGGGAAGGCCGCCAGATAATTCTTGAGGAAGGCGTCGGCCTCCTTCACGGTCACGCCGATGTCCTTGGAAAGGCTGTACGCGCCCTTGCCGTACATGATGCCGAAGTTGATGGCCTTGGCAGAGGAGCGCAGCCGGGGCGTCACCTCGCTCTGCGGAATGCCGTAGATCTTGGCAGCGGTGCTGCGGTGGATATCCTCGCCGTTCAAAAAGGCCTGCTGCATGTGCTCGTCCCCGGTGATGTGCGCCAGAATGCGCAGCTCGATCTGGCTGTAATCTGCGTCCACCAAAACGCAGCCCGGCTTTGCAACAAAGTAGGCGCGCAGCTGGCTGCCCAGTTCGGTGCGGATGGGGATATTCTGCAGATTGGGGTTATCAGAGGAGAGCCGTCCGGTGCGGGCTTCGGTCTGGTTAAAGGTGGAGTGGATGCGCCCGTCCTCGCCGATGACCTTGAGCAGACCCTCCACATAGGTGGAGTTCAGTTTCTGGTAGGCGCGGTACTGCAAAACGTCCTCCACCAGCGGGTACTCGCGCAGACTTTCCAGCGTTTCGGCATCGGTAGACCAGCCGCGCTGGGTCTTTTTGCCGTGGGGCAGACCCATGGTGTCGAACAGCATCTCGCCCAGCTGCTTGGGGCTGTTGGGGTTGAAGGTGGCGCTGCCGGTCTCTATGTGGATGCGGGTCAGCACCTGTTCCAGTTCCTCCCGCAGCTTTACGCCGAACTGCTCGATGCCGTCCTTATCCACCAGCACGCCGGTGCGGGTCATATCGGCCAGCACCTGTGCCAGCGGGAACTCGATCTCGTTATACAGCGCATCCTCGCCGCAGGCGGTGATCTCGGCCTTCATCCGGGCAAACAGATCGGCCAGCCGCCCGGCGTCCGGGTAATCGGTGCAGGTAAAGGCGGCAGCGGCCTTGTAGGCGGGGATCAGCTCGCTAATCTGGTACTTGGAGGCGGAGGCGTCCAGCAGATAGGCGGCCAGCTTGCCGTCCCAGACGATGCTGCTGCCCCAGCCGCCGGCAGCCATGGCCTTAGCGTACAGGGGCGCGGAGTTGAACACATCCAGCGTCACATCGGCGTTGTCCAGCAGCCGCACTAGGTCGGCGTCCTCCAGCGGGTAGACGGTGGTGTCCTGCACGGCGTACCAGCTTTCCGGCTGCAATACCACGTTGCGGGTGCCCTGCTTGCCGGTAACGGCGGGGCGGGCAGCCACCAGATAGTGCCCGGCGGGGGTCAGGGGCAGGGGAGTGAGCTCTGCTTCCGGCAGCTCCACAGCCTCTTCCTCAGCAGCGGCTTCCGGCGCTACGCCGTCCAGCCCGAACCGGGGGATCAGAGAGTGAATCTCCAGCTCCTGCAAAAGCCGCACGGCGGCGGGTTTATTGCCCTCGCCCACGGTGTAGGAACCCTCGGCGGTGTCGATGGGGGCATCGGTGCGGATGGTGCCCAGCGTGTGGCTCAACTCGGCCATGGGCTTGTCTTCCAACAAGTGCTCCCGCTGCTTGGGTTTGATGCGCTTGTCGTCAATGTTCTGGTACACGCCCTCCAGCGAGCCGAAGGCCTGCACCAGCGAGAGGGCGGTCTTTTCGCCGATGCCCTTCACGCCGGGGATATTATCTGAGGTGTCGCCCATCAGGCTCTTCACCTCAATGAGCTGCTTGGGTGCAAGGCCGTATTTTTCCTGAATGGCGTCCTCGTCCATCACCACGGTCTTGCTGCGCCCCATCACGGTGGCAGCCAGCAGTACGGTGGTGCTCTCGCTCACCAGCTGCAGACTGTCGCGGTCTCCGGTGGCAAGGAAACAGTCGTCCTTCCGGGCGGCGCAGGCAGCAGCCAGTGTACCCAGAATATCGTCCGCCTCCCAGCCCTCGGCGGTAACGGTGCGGTAGCCAAGGTCTGCCAGCAGCTGCTTGAGCACCGGCATCTGCTGTGCCAGCTCCTCGGGCATGGCGTGGCGGGTGGCCTTGTAGCCATCGTACATTTTATGCCGGAAGGTGGGGGCTTTCAGATCAAAAGCCACAGCCACCTCATCCGGCTGGCACTCCTTGAGCAGGGAGAGCAGAATGTTCAAAAAGCCATAGATGGCGTTGGTGTAACGTCCGTCCTTGGTGGTCAGCAGCTTGATGCCGTAAAAAGCGCGGTTGGCAATGCTGTTGCCGTCAATGACCAGTAAACGCATAATGCAGTTCCTCCGTTGCGTAATCTCACATCTTATAGTATAGCACAAAACTGTACCGCGCGGGAGCTTTTTGCGCAAAAAAGAGAAGTGGCTGCTTTTCGTGATGCCGTCTCTCGTAAAAATGCGATTGTCACGGCTCGTAAGCCGTGACAATCGCATCATTTATAATGTTCTTCCGCTGCCTATGCCCAGAGCAAAGCGGAGGGCATTTCAAATCGTCCTGCCGCAAAAAAAGCTGCCGCACAAGCTGTGCAGCAGCCTTACCGATGCCGGGCTTATTCCTCGATGCGGATGGCACTTACCGGGCAGCTCTGGGCTGCGGTGACGGCCTGCGGCACCTCCTCCGGCGGGATGGGGCCGGGCTCCGCCACAGCCAGAACCCCCTCCATGCGGAACACTGCGGGGCACAGTCCGGCACACTGGGTACAGCCGATGCACAGTTCAGGGTCTACGAATGCGTTCATGCAAACACCTCCTTTGCGGAAAGCATTGCCCGTTTTGCCGCAAATTATGCCTATGCAAGCGGTTTACGGTGTGGTACAATAAGACCGCCGGGAACCGGCAGGAGGAGATAAGATGAATATCCAGATCTTTGGCACGAGCAAGTGTTTTGATACCAAAAAGGCGCAGCGCTATTTCAAGGAGCGCGGCATAAAGTTCCAGATGATCGACCTGAAGGAAAAGGGCATGAGCCGGGGCGAGTTTGATAACGTGGCGCGCGCCTTGGGCGGCTGGGAAGCGCTGGTAAATCCGGCGGCAAAGGATAAGCAGACCCTTGCGCTGCTGGATGCACTGGTGGACTGGCAGAAAGAGGACAAGCTGTTTGAAAATCAGCAGCTGTTCAAGACCCCCATCGTGCGCAACGGACGCAAGGCCACTGTGGGCTACCAGCCCGAAATATGGAAGGACTGGGAATAAAAACCTGCTTTCACAAAAAAACCACCGGTACAGGTTTTGCACTCTGCGGCCGGATGTGGTATACTGTTGGGTAGACAAAAAACTTTGGGAGACTCAGACCAATGAAAAATACGATCACCCCGGAAGAACACGCCCGGATCAAGCGCCGCCGCTGGCGGCAGACCTTGGGTCTGCTGATCACGGTGCTGGTGCTCATCGGGTTTATCACGGTGCTGCGGGCCGGTGTGGGCCTTGTGGCAAACCTGTTTGACGATACCGCACAAAAGCAGGAATACGAGGACAAGCTGGAGGGGCTGGTATTGTTCGACCCCATGCCCTTTGACGGCATTGAGAACATCGATGACCTGACCCTGCGGGAGGCAGCTGTGTGGGGCTGTGTGTACAGCATTCAGGAGACGCAGGGCGGCTTTGAGAATTACAATACCGACCCCGAGACCGAGCAGCTGCTGCTGCCCTCGGTGGAGGTGGACGCCTACCTGGCAAAGCTGCTGGGCCCCGGCTTCAAGCTGACCCACCGCAGCTTTGATATGGAGGACATGACCGTCGAGTTTGACGAGACCACCCAGTGCTACAAGATCCCCATTACCGGCACGGTGGGCTACTACCGCGCCACCGTGGTCAAGCTGTTCAAGCGCAGCGGCAAGCTGCATGTTACCGTTGGTTATATCCCCACCGCCAGCGCGGATGACAGCATCATCAATCCCTCCTCGGACACCCCCACCAAGTATATGGATTACCTGTTCGAGCGCCAGAGCGGCAGCTGGTATCTGACCGGCCTGACCGAGAGCGAGACCAAGCCCGAAAGCGCCGCAAGCTCTGCGGCCGCACAGCCGGAGCCTATGGCGGAAAGCGATGTGCAGGACGCCATTCTGGCCACTGCCGGAGACTCCGCTGCGGCAGATTCGGCTGCTGCCTCGGCTGTGCAGCCGGAAGCGCAGGCAGAAACGGGCGCTGACAGCGCCGTGGCAGAAGCCCCCGCCGCTGAGGATGCCGCCAGCACCGCAGCGTAAAATGTAAATGAAAACACCCGACTGTGCGTTTGCTTTCACAGTCGGGTGTTTTTTGTACGTTTTATTTCAAATCAAACCGTACCACCACCAGCCGATACCACAGGTAGGGCACCATGTTCCAGATCATCCACAGTTCCATCAGGATGTAGTTGGGCAGGTCTTTCAGGCGGAAGGGGCGCTTGCCCAGCTTGCCCGCTTTGAGCAGGGCAAAGGCCTCGTGCATGCCCTTATCCCAAGCCTCGCCAAAGCCCTGCTTATGGAACTTGTAGCACTTGAGCAGATAGCCCAGCGCCAGCGGGATAAAGTTGAGTACCAGCATCAGCAGCGGCTCGTTTTTGAGCGGCAGCAGAATGCTGTTGCGGCCGCTCTGCTGGCTTTTAAAGGCGTTGTAGCGCACAGCGCCGGTGCTGGCACCGCAGATGTGGTAGCACTTGGCAGTGGGGCAGAGCACGTTTTTGTAACCGGCATTGTTGGCGCGCCAGCTCAGGTCTACGTCCTCAAAGTAGGCAAAAAAGTGCTCGTCAAAACCGCCGATCTCGTCCAGAATGCTTTTGCGGTACAGCGCTGCGCCGCCGCAAGCCGAGAAGATGCGCTTTTGCTTGGTGTAGCGGCTGACGCGGCGGCCATCGCCGGTCTTGCAGGCAAAGCCCATCCATGTTACATAGTCCCCGGCATCATCGGCCAGTTCCCGCTCAAAGTGCCGGATCATCAGGCTTTGCACCGCAAAGATCTTGGGGTCCGCATCGGCGGTGCGCAAAAGCTCGGCCAGCCACTGCGGCTCGGCAAAGGCGTCGTTGTTGAACAGCACCACATACTTGCTCTGCGCCCGGGCAATGCCCTGATTCACTGCGTAGGAAAAGCCGGTGTTGCGTCCGTTTTCGATCAGGGTAAAGTTGGGGCGGGTGCAGTAGCTGCGGGCTTGTTCCAGACTTTCATCGGTGGAGCCGTTGTCCACCACGATCAGGTCAAAATCCTGTTCGGTCTGGGCGTAGATGGACTCGATGGAGTCCTTCAGCCAGCCCTTGCCGTTGATATTGGGGATGACGATGGTTGCTTTGCTCATAGTTCTTCTCCTGTGGATGTACAGATCCAAGGGGTATTATAGCATAACCCGCCGCAAAAAGAAACCGCACCCTGTACAGAGTGCGGTTTCAAAAAAGCTTTTTACGCGGCCAGAGCCTTTTCAATGTTCGTCAGAATGGTGTCGTGGTCCTCGGCGCAGACCAGAACCACCTCGCCGGTGGGGGCTACGGTGACGGTAGCGGCCTTAGCCACGAGGTACTGATCCTCCAGATAGTGCTCCATGGACTGCTGCTCGCTGGCAACATAGGCTTCCAGTGCGGCCTTTACCTCATCGGTCTTGCCCTCGGCAGGCTTCACGATGGCAACGGCGTAGCTGCGCACCATCATGCTGGAAATGCTGGCGGCAAAGGCGGTGTACTGGTCATCCTCCAGGTTCAGCAGGGGCATCAGGATGTCCCGGATCTCCTCGTTCAGCTGGTCGGCCTCGTACTCGGCGCTGTAACCGTCAATGGCGGTAAACTTGCCGTCCTCGCCCTTGGTAAAGATCATATCGTACTCGTTGTCCTCATCGCTGCGGGCGTCGTGGATGATCTGGGAGTAGTCCTTGGGGGTGGAGCTGTCGGCCTTGCTTCCGCCGGAGCAGCCCACCAGAGTAAACAGGGTCAGCCCTGCCAGCAGGGCGGCGATGAATTTTTTCATAGTATTGCATTTCCTTTCATAGTGCTGTGTGTGGAAGGCGCAGCCGGGCGCACACGTTACAGGTAGTGTGTGCCGGTTTTGGGCTGCTATTCTGGATACGAACCACCGCACCGCAAAATTGCAGGGAAAAAGTAACAGTTTTATGAACAGCGCCTGCTTACAGCATCAAGGCGTCCAGATCGCCGTGGTTCACCGGGGTGGACAGGATGATCTGGGTGCTGGTGGTGCCCAGCTTCTGGAACTGTAAGATCAGGTGCTCCAGCTGTGCCATGCTGCCGCAGCTGACCTTGACCAGAAAGGTGTACGCACCGGTAACGTGGTAGCACTGCAGCACCTCGCGGCTGTTCTGCAGCAGCTCCAGAAAAGCATCCTGCTTGGAGGGGGCCACCGAAAGGCTGATGAGCGCATCCACATACATCCGGTCTGCCGGACGGTTTAGCGTGACGGTGTAGCCGCTGATGATGCCGTCCGTTTCCAGCTTATGGATACGGCTGGAGACTGCCGGGCTGGTAAGCGACACCTGCTCCGCAATTTCTTTGACGGGCATCCGTGCGTTTTTTGCCAGAAGGGTGAGGATTTTGCGGTCAAGATCGTCCATGAGAAGAGCCTCCTTCAAAATATGTTGGATTGTATAAAATTTTCTGAAAGTAAAGTTTTTATGTTGTGCAAACCCACAGAAATGGAATAAAATTTCGTTTCTGAAATTCTATGTTAATTATATAAAGTTTTTGCAAAAAAGTAAAGTGTTATTTTAAAGCAAAATCCGAAAATCCTGTTTGACAAGAAAAGAAAAACGGGTATAATACATCATGCAAGGCAGCGCAACACACAAAAACCTGCCAATGATATTGAGATTCACCACTTTATATACTTTCCCACCCCTCTATACACAAAAACCCGCTGCCAGGCGGGTTTTTGTGTTTGTTGGGGCTTTTTATTTATGAAAAAAGCAGTGGTAGACAACGTACTTGACCCATAGAGCAGCTGTTTCCGGTCACGACTCTACCCGTGAAAATGCAAACCCGGAAAGTCCGCAGACTTTCCGGGTTTGCTCTATATCAAAATATTATTCCGCTGATGATAGCCAGAGCACAGCGGAGGCTATTTAAATTGGATGCGCCTATCAGACCAGATAGCCCTCAAAGAAGTGCAGATCCTCGGTCTTGACGATACCTTCCAGATACAGCCCATCCTCCCGGTATTCCTCTGCCTGCACGCTGCCGCGCTCCCGCATGGGGGCGGCAAGTCCCAGCTTGTCGTAGGGCAGCAGCACCCGGATGGTGTGCACCCGGTCGCTGAGCACCTCGTCCAGCTTTTGCAGCAGCTTGTCCAGCCCGTAGCCGGTCTTGGCGCTGGTCAGCAGGATATCGGGGTCAAAGCTCAGGGTGTTGGGCTTGTCGCACTTGTTGTACACGGTCAGGCGGGGAATGTCGGCACAGTCCAGCCCGTCCAGCACCTCATCGGTCACAGACAGCTGCTCCTCACGCTGCTCGTCCCCGGCGTCTGCCACCCGGACGATCACATCCGACCATGCGGCCTCTTCCAGCGTAGACTTGAACGCTTCCACCAGATTGTGGGGCAGGCGGGACACAAAGCCGACCGTGTCCACCAGCAGCACCGCCATGCCGCTGGGCAGCACCAGCTTGCGGCTGGTGGGGTCCAGTGTGGCAAACAGCATATCGGCTTCGGCCACGCTGGGGCCGCACAGGGCGTTCATCAGGCTGGATTTTCCCACGTTGGTGTAGCCCACAAGGCTTACCACCGGCATTCCGGTCTTGGCGCGGGCCTTGCGGCTCTCGCCCCGGCGCTTTTCCATCTCAGCCAGCTTTTCAGCCAGCGCGTCAATACGGGCGTGCACATGACGACGATCCAGCTCCAGCTTGGTCTCACCGGCACCGCGGCGGGCACCGCCGCCGCCGCCACCGCCGCCGCCCTGACGGCTCAGCGCTTCGCCCATGCCCTGCAGGCGGGGCAGACGGTAGCGCAGCAGCGCCAGCTCGGTCTGCAGCTTGCCCTCGTTGGTCACGGCGCGGCTGCGGAAAATTTCCAAAATCAGCATGGTGCGGTCGATGACCTCCAAGCCGCCCAGCGCATTGGAGATGTTGCGGATCTGGCTGCCGGTCAGCTCGCCGTCAAACACAGCGCATTCCGCGCCCAGCGTCTGGGCGGCAAGGGAAGCTTCCTCCAGCTTGCCGCTGCCCAGCACGATGCCGGTCTCCGGGGTCTGGCGTTTCTGGGTGATCTGTGCCACGGCTTCCATGTGGTTGGCCTCGCACAGGGCAGAAAGCTCTGCCAGACTGCGCTCACAGTCCCACAGCCCCTGATCCAGTGCCAGCAGCACTACCTTTGTGGGAGGGGTCTCGGTCAAAATATCATAAAGCTCGCTCAAAGTAAGTCCTTTCTGTTATCATAGCGTTCTTTTGTCAGAAGGTAGCACCGGCATTCCACCGGTGTGCCGTCAAATTTGTGGTAAACATCGTTGTGGTGGTACACAAAGCCAGCCTTTTCCATCACCCGGCCGCTGGCGGGGTTCTGCACCGCGTGGCAGCAGGTGAGGAAGGCACCGCCCACCTGTCTGAACCAGAAATCCACCACAGCTTGCAGCGCTTCGGTGGTAAAGCCTTTGCCCCACCACTTCTGCCCGATGCAGTAGCCCGGCTCCCAGATGCCGCCGGAAAGCTCCAGTCCCTGCCATTTGGTCTTTTGCTGCGGCTCACCCAGCAGGGCGTTGTATACGGAGATGGAGCCGAACACCTGTCCGGTGGCCTTTTCCACTATGGCCCACTGGTAATAATCCGGGTTCGGATACAGCTCTGCCCACGCCGAAAGCAGTTCCCGGGTCTCGGCAGGGCTTTTGTGCGGTTCCCAGCGCAAAAACCGGGTCACAGCCGGGTCGTTTGCCCAGTTTTCGTACATCTGCGGGGCATCCTGCGACAGCAGGCGGCGCAGCAGCAGACGGTCAGTTTCCAGCTCAAGTGTGCCGGTGTGGCGCATGATCCATCCTCTCCCTTTTATAAAAACTTATTCCTAAGATAGCACAAAAACAGCCGCGCCGCAAGATAAATCAGGAAAACCGCTTGACCGGATGAGTGAACTACGATAAACTGAAAGATGAAATCTTTTATAGGAAAGGGAAAGTACCGATGTTAGATGTGCGCAAACTGTTAGCCCAGCGTCCGCTGCTGTTCGATGGCGGCATGGGTACCTATTATAAAGCAAAGCCGGGGCAGGAGTGTGAACAGGCAAACCTGACCGACCCGGATGGCATTCTGGCGGTGCACCGGGCGTATCTTGCCGCCGGAGCGGACGCCATCAAGACCAATACCTTCAGCCTGCCGCGTCTGGCGGCGGCGCAGCAGCCGGGCTGGGAGCAGCTGGCGGATGCGGGCTGGCAGCTGGCAGCAAAGGCTGCAGGAGAGACCGGCGCGGCGGTGTTTGCCGACCTTGGCCCCGCGCCGGACACCGAGAACCTCCCGGCGGAGCAGGTATATCTTTCCGTAGCAAAGCGCTTTGCACTGCTGGGCGCGAGAAATTTCCTGTTCGAGACCCTGAGCACCGAGGAAGGTGTGCTGGAAGCGATTCATGCGCTGAAGCAGACCGTGCCGGAGGCCTTTGTACTGGTATCCTTTGCGGTGCTGCCGGACGGCTACACCCGCGAGGGTCGTTACTGCGCCGAGCTTGTGCGCCGTATGGCGCAGAGCGGCGTGGTGGATGCCGTAGGTTTGAACTGCGTGTCTGCCCCGGGTGCGATGCGGGCACTGGTGCAGCAGCTGGGAGATGCGGGACTGCCCCTTTCGGTCATGCCCAATGCGGGCTACCCGGTGGTGGCGCGGGCACAGGTGCGCTATCAGGGCAAGCCGGAGTATTTTGCCCGGGAACTGAGCCGCCTTGCTACCGAGGGTGTGCGCATTCTGGGCGGCTGCTGCGGCACGACCCCACAGCACATTGCTGCCCTGCGCACCGCGCTGGATGCTTTGCCGGAAGCGCTGCCCGCCGCCCCGGCGGCAAAGCCCGCCGCTACGGCAAAGCCTGCAGTGGAAACGGACGATGCCTTCTTGCGCAAGCTGCGCACCGGACAGCGGGTCATCGCGGTGGAACTGGATTCCCCCAAGGACGCTGACCTGACCGCGTATCTCGAGGGTGCCCGCCGTCTGCAGGCCGCCGGTGCCGACCTGCTGACCATTGCAGATTGTCCCATTGCCCGGGCGCGGATGGATTCCTCGCTGGTGGCGTGCCGGGTGCACCGGGAGCTGGGCATGAACGTGCTGCCCCACATGACCTGCCGGGACCGCAACCTGAACGCCACCAAGGCACTGCTGCTGGGACTGTACGCCGAGGGCGTGCGGGAGGTACTGGCCATTACCGGCGACCCCATCCCCACCGCCGAGCGGGACGAGGTGAAGAATGTGTACCAGTTCAACTCCCGCAAGCTGGCACAGTATATCGTGTCGCTGGCCGGAGAAGGGCGGGAGATGCCCAGCCCCATCACGGTGTTCGGTGCGCTGAACCTGAACGCCCGCAATTTTGAGGTGGAGCTGCGCCGCGCCGCAGAAAAGCTGGAAAACGGCATGAGCGGCTTTCTCACCCAGCCGCTGCTGTCGGCACAGGCAGTGGAAAACCTGAAAAAGACCCGCGAGACGCTGGGCGAGCGGGCAAAGATTCTGGCAGGCATCCTGCCGGTGGTCAGCCAGCGCAATGCCATCTTTATGGAAAACGAGGTCAACGGCATCCATGTGGATGATGCCATCATCCAGAAGTTTGAAGGGCTGGACCGTGCCGCAGGCGAGGAGCTTGGACTGGAAGTCTCGGTGCAGGCAGCCAAAGCGGCTGCGCCCTATGCAGACGGCTTTTACCTGATGACCCCCTTCAACCGGGTGGCGCTGATGGAACGGCTCATTGCCCGCCTGCACACCGAGGTGACGGGCTGAAAAGATAAAATGGGAGGAACACGCTGTGCCCTGCGAAAAACCATTGCTCAGCATCATTGTGCCGGTGTACAAGGTGGAAAACTATCTGCAAAAATGCATCGATTCCATTCTGGCGCAGACCTTTACGGACTTTGAGCTGATCCTTGTGGAGGACGGTTCGCCGGACGGTTGCCCTGCGCTGTGTGATGCCGCTGCCGCGAAAGATGCCCGCATCCGGGTGCTTCACCAGAAAAACGGCGGGCTTTCTGCTGCCCGCAATGCCGGGCTGGATGTGGCAAGGGGCGAGTGGATCGGCTTTGTGGATTCCGACGACTATATTGCACCGGAAATGTACGAAACACTGTACAAGGCCGTGCAAAGCACCGGGGCAGACCTTGCCCTGTGCGATTACGCTGCGGTGGACGAGGCAGGCATACCCTGCCTGCCGCCGTACACCGGGCTTGCACAGCGGATCTTTACCGGGCGGGAACTGCTGAAAAGAGCCACGAATACGATGGCACAGCCTGCGTGGAACAAGCTGTACCGCCGCGCTATCTTTGCGCAGCTGCGCTACCCGGAGGGCAAGCTGAACGAGGATATTTTTGTGCTCCCAGAAATCTGTCTGAACACCAAAAAGGCCGTGGTGGTGCCAAAGGAGCTGTATTATTATGTGCAGCGCGGCAGCAGCATTATGAACGGAAGCAAAACGCTGCGCCATTTTGATGCTGCCGAGGCCGCACAGCGGTATTGGAACTGCCTCGTGGAAAACGAGGTATACGATGCGCTGGCAAATGCGGCAAAGTTTACGATGGGCAGCGTGAGCCGGGTGTACCGGCAGCTGCCCCCGGCGCTGCGCAAGGCACCCCGCAGCCGGGAAATGCTGCGGATGCAGTTTGATGTGGTGGACCGGACGCGGCAGTATTGTACCGTTCCGGCGGGACTCTGGCTGCAAAGCCTGCTGTTGCGGCTATTTCCGCGGGAATATATGTGGCTGCGGAACATCAAAGGCAGGGGAGAATTAAAAATCGCATGAGAACACGTTATTCGATCATCAATATGCTGTTTAACATCGGCGGGCAGTTTTTGACGATGCTGCTGTCCTTCATCAACCGGATGGTGTTCATCCGCTGCCTTTCAGCGGAATATCTGGGGGTCAACGGCCTGTTTACCGATGTGCTCAGCATCCTTAATTTTGCGGAGCTGGGCATCGGTACGGCTATGGTGTTCAGCATGTATGAACCGGCAGCCCGGGATGACGAGCAGAAACTGGCGCGGCTGATGAACCTGTACAAGTGGATGTACCGGGCGGTGGCAGTCTCGGTGTTGCTGTTCGGGTTGGTGCTGCTGCCGTTTCTGCCCTACCTCATCAAGGGCGGCGAGGGCATTGAACATATCACCCTGATCTATATGATATATGTGCTCGGTTCAGCAAGTTCCTATCTGCTGAGTTATAAAAATTCCATCTATCAGGCCTACCAGAAAGGCTATATCTGCGCAGGATGGAGTATGGCGTGCGAGTGCATCAAGACTGTTTCGCAGATCACAGTGCTGCTGTTGACCCGGAACTTCATCCTGTATCTGGCGGTTCAGCAGGCGATACAGTTTTTACCCAACATTATGGTTTCCCGCATGGTGGACAAGGAGTTTCCATACCTGAAGGAATGCCATGAGCTGCCAGAAAGGGAGGAACGGAACGGCATCCTGAAAAATATCGGTGCCATGAGTATGCACAAGCTGTCAACCATCATCGTGCGCAATACGGACAGTCTGCTGATGTCCTCCTTTATTGGCCTTGCGACGGTGGGCCTTTACTCCAATTACCGGTTGGTGATCAATGCACTGAACAACCTGATGGGAAAATTTGCTGTGGCTTTTTCCGGCAGTATCGGCAATTTTGCAGTAATGGAAAATTCGGACCGGCTGTATAAAATCTATAAGGAAATGGATTTTATGTTCTTTGTCATGTCCGCTTACCTGACCGGTGGGCTGATGATGCTGTTTAACCCCTTTATCACGCTGTTGTTTGGCGGGAAATACTGTTTTTCGATGACCACCGTGATGGTCATTGTGGCAGAGTTTTACATTACACGAATGCGGCAGACGAATCTGCTGTTCCGGGAGGCCATGGGGCTGTTCTGGAACGACCGCTACAAAGCGGTGGCGGAATCCATCATCAATCTGGTGGCCTCGCTTGTACTGGTGCGGCAGTACGGCGTGACCGGCATTATCTGGGGCACCATCATCAGCACGCTGTGTACCTGTGCCTGGGTAGAACCCTACATCTTTTTGAAGTATGGCGTTCAGGATGCATGGCAGAAGAAACTTCGGGATTATTTTGCAGAGTATCTGAAGCGCACACTCCTTACAGCAGCAGTCTCTGCGGCAGCGGTGCTGTGGGTGCAGCGGTTCCCGGTGGGCAATTTCGGCATTTTTATTCTGGATGGGCTGCTTTACACAGCTGTGTTCGCAGGAGTGATCGTACTGTTCTACCGTGGCAGCGAAGAATATGATACGCTGAGGCAGCGCGGACTGAAGATATTGAAAAGGAGAGCGGAATGAACGCAAAGGAGCAGCCCTTGATCTCGGTGATCGTGCCAGTTTATAAGGTGGAAAAGTATCTGCCTGCATGTCTGGACAGCTTGTTGGCGCAGACGTATCAGAATTTTGAACTGCTCCTTGTGGATGACGGTTCGCCGGATAAATGCTGGGAAATTTTGCAGCAGTATGCGGCACAGGATGCCCGGGTGTGTATTTTCCGCAAGGAAAACGGCGGGGTGTCCTCGGCACGCAATTTTGGGCTGGAGCAGGCAAGGGGCGAGTATATCTGCTTTGTGGATTCCGACGACCTTGTGCTGCCGCAGTATCTGGAATGGCTGTACGATGCTTTGTGCAGCTGCGGTACCCGCATTGCCATGTGCCGCTACCGCAGCATACGGGAAAACGAGACTCTGTGGACGGTGACGGAGTGCCCGGCACCGCAGAAAATCACGACGGAAAACTACTCGTGGATGCAGGAATGGAGCGGCGGGCACTGCTGGCGGATGCTGACCCACCGGGAGGTGCTGCAGGATGTTCGCTTTGACCCGGCGCTGTTCTACGGGGAGGATGCCCTGTTCTTTGTAACGGAATTCCTCAAGGCAGGCAGTCTGGCATTTTTGAACTGCCCGCTGTATGCTTACCTTGAACGTCCAAGCTCTGCCGTGCGGCAGGAGCCGAGCCTGCGCTTTTACACGGCGGCACTGGCGTGGGAACAGATCTGGCAGCTGGTAAAGGGGCAGCCGGACCCCTTCCGCAGCACTACGGAACAGCGCTGCGTCATGTCCTGCGCCGAGGTATATTTCCGGCTGGTCAACCAGCCGGAGCGGGATTCCGAGAAGGAAAAAACGCTGCTGAAAACAGCAAAGCTGCACCGTCATGCTGCGTGGGAGATTCCGCCGGGAAATCAAAGCCAGAAGCTGCAGGCGCTGATGGTAAGCTACTGCCCGCATCTGGGCGCAAAGGTATGGAAGCTGGTGCGGTGGGTGAAAGGTTTGAAAAACTGATTGACAAATCCCACAAAAAACGTTATATTCTTTTTATAAATGCGTTGAAAAAGAGTGTGCATCGTCTGGAGCCGCACAGAGAGCCGGGGGCAGCTGAAAACCCGGCGGGATACCGGCGGGGCACTGTCACTTTGGAGCAGGAGCGGTGAGCCTTGCCGGTAAGCCGCTTTCGGGTCTGCCCTACGTTACAGGGGCATCAAGGGGCGCGGAACCTTCCGCGCAATTTGGGTGGTACCGCGGTTATGTATTTACAGCCGTCCCATGGAACGCTCCGTGGGGCGGCTTTTTGCGTCCCACTTCATCAAATTTTTGGGAGGACACTATGAAAGAGCTTGCAAAGCAGTACGATCCCAGTCAGGTGGAAGATCGTATCTACCAGTTCTGGCTGGACGGCGGCTACTTCCACACGAAGGCCGATCCGGACAAGAAACCTTATACCATCGTGATGCCGCCACCGAACGTTACCGGTCAGCTGCACATGGGTCATGCGGTGGATAACACCATGCAGGATATCCTCATCCGCACCAAGCGGATGCAGGGCTACGCCGCCCTGTGGGTGCCCGGCACCGACCACGCCTCCATTGCTACCGAGGCCAAGGTGGTGGAGGCTATGCGTGCCGAGGGCCTGACCAAGGAGATGGTCGGCCGCGATGGTTTTCTGGAGCGCGCATGGGCATGGAAGACCAAGTACGGTAACCGCATCGTCAGCCAGCTGAAGAAGCTGGGCAGCAGCTGTGACTGGGAGCGCGAGCGCTTTACCATGGACGAAGGCTGCTCTGAGGCTGTCAAGGAAGTGTTCGTGCGCCTGTACGACAAGGGGCTGATCTACCGCGGTAACCGCATGGTCAACTGGTGCCCCCACTGCAACACCTCCATTTCCGACGCCGAGGTGGAGTACGAGGAGAAGGACGGCAGCTTCTGGCATCTGCTGTACCCGGTCAAGGAGACCGGCGAGATGCTGGAACTGGCCACCACCCGCCCCGAGACCATGCTGGGCGATACCGCTGTGGCCATCAACGGCGAGGATCCCCGCTACGCCCATCTGCACGGCTGCCATGTGGTGCTGCCCCTGCTGAACAAGGAAATCCCCATCGTCTGCGATGAGCACGCCGATATGACCAAGGGCACCGGTGTCGTGAAGATCACCCCCGCCCACGACCCCAACGACTTTGAGGTCGGTCTGCGCCACGACCTGCCCATCGTGCGCGTGTTCACTTACGACGGCCACATGACCGGCGCTGCCGACAAGGCTGCCGCCGATGCTCTGTTTGCCGCCGGTAAGAACACCGTCAACGAGCCCCATGTGCTGGATTGCGGCAAGTATGCCGGCATGACTACGCTGGAGGCACGCAAGGCCATTCTGGCCGACCTGAAAGAGGGCGGCTTCCTGAAGGAGATCGAGCCGCTCAAGCACGAGGTGGGCACCTGCTACCGCTGCCACTCCACCATCGAGCCCATGGTCTCCAAGCAGTGGTTCGTCAAGATGGAGCCGCTGGCAAAGCCCGCCATCGAGAGCGTGGAGAAGGGCGAGATCAAGTTCGTGCCCGAGCGCTTTACCAAGAACTATATGAACTGGATGAAGAACACCCGCGACTGGTGCATCAGCCGCCAGCTGTGGTGGGGCCACCAGATCCCGGCTTGGTACTGCGACGACTGCGGCGAGACCGTGGTGGCAAAGTCCGCTCCCTGCACCTGCCCCAAGTGCGGCAGCGCAAAGCTGACGCGGGACCCCGACACGCTGGATACCTGGTTCTCCTCTGCGCTGTGGCCCTTCAGCACGCTGGGCTGGCCCAACGAGGACAGCGCCGACCTCAAGTATTTCTACCCCACCAACACCTTGGTCACCGGCTACGACATCATCGGCTTCTGGGTCAGCCGCATGATCTTCTCCGGTCTGGCTTACACCGGCAAGGCTCCGTTTGATACCGTCTGCATCCACGGCATCGTCCGCGACAGTCAGGGCCGCAAGATGTCCAAGAGCCTTGGCAACGGCATCGATCCGCTGGAGGTCATTGCCCAGTACGGCGCGGATGCCCTGCGCTTTATGCTGGTGGACGGCTCCACCCCGGGCAACGATATGCGCTATATCGAAAAGAAGGTGGAGGCTGCCCGCAACTTTG
>ULWE01029268.1_pt1 | contig 25859 bp, 31 predicted proteins | sample 1960071 | NCBI WGS metagenome assembly ULWE01 (sample SAMEA4835804, study PRJEB28245) | human gut metagenome | biome: gut microbiome; material: fecal sample | place: Denmark | collected 2008 | reverse complement strand
GAGCCGACCATCATCGCGCGTGTCGGCGAGGGCATCGTCACGACAGTCGGCTCGTCGGAGAGCCACAACGACGTGCTCGCCAATCCGGACGACATCAGCAAGACGGTGCTCGGCAAGGGACTCGATGCCGGCACGGCCTTCGAGATCCTCTCCATCGATATCGCCGACGTCGACGTCGGCCGCAACATCGGCGCTGAGCTCCAGACCGATCAGGCCGAGGCCGATAAGCGCATCGCGCAGGCCAAGGCAGAGGAGCGCCGCGCGATGGCCGTGGCCAAGGAACAGGAGATGAAGGCCTACACGCAGGAGATGGAGGCAAAGGTCGTCGAGGCGCAGGCCGATGTTCCGCATGCCATGGCAGAGGCACTGCGCGAAGGCCGCCTCGGCGTCATGGACTACTACAACCTCAACAACGTGCAGGCGGACACCGATATGCGCAATGCCATCAGCACGGCCGGCACGGACGACAAGATGCGTCCGACGCAGCCAGTGAAATGAGTGCGGCGAGCTGCGTGAAGATGCGCGGCCAGAAGGATTGAGAGAGGGGAGATCAGGATGGATTCATCCATATGGGTCATCGTCTTGTTCGCCATCATGGCGATTCTCAGCGATAAGCTCGGCAAGAAGAAGCCGTCCAAGAAAATGCCGCCGTTCCCGCCGCGCGATGTGGACCGCACGCTGCCGCCCCCCATGCCGGAACCATGGGGAAAGGCGGAGCGCGGGGAAAAGAACGTACCCTTTGAGATTCCTGATATCAAGGGGGCCCCGCTGCCGCAGGGCATGACGGACGAAGGCGGCATCTATCGTGAGCCCGGCACGAAGATGCAGGACATGCTTGAAGCCTACCGCGAGGAGATGGCCGACAAGGCGCGCGCCGCAGCGTACGAAGCGCAGCGCCGCGCCGAAGAAGCCGCCATCCGCGCCGAGGAAGAGGCCGGCTACGCGCAGCAGGCAGGCCTTGCAAAGAAGAAGACTGCACGCCGCGCTGCCATCCTGCCGCAATTCACGCCGGATCAGGTGCAGCAGGCTGTCGTTATGGCCGAGATACTGGGAAGACCAAAGGCATACCGCCATCATTCCCCATATCGTCGGCGCTAGGCGGCCAGGCCGTACAGGAGAAGCCTTCTCAGATTTTCAGGGAAGGCTTTTCTTGTGAGTTTTTTCATGACAAATCCGCGATTCTGTAGTAGAATTATAGAATTTGCAACAAGAAAGGCAGAGTCCCTTGTAAATAAAGGGTTCTCTGCCTTTTTCTTTGCTGAAAGGTAACAGAAAGGTAACACTTTTACCAGATATTGGCGAGAATGTCGGCTACTTCCTGCCCTTTGACGGGGTATAGATGGCTGTAAATATCGAGAGTCGTTTGGATGGACTTGTGGCCTAGGCGGTCACGGATGACGATGGGCGGCACGTTCTTCTGGATGAGCATGGACGCATGGGAATGCCGGAGATCATGAATCTTGATGAGCGGCAGGCCCGCCTTTTCGGCTATCTTGTGGAAGTGCCTTGTCAGGTTGTAGTTGAACGGCAGCGACTCGAACAGGCGCGTGTGTGGCGTGGGGTTCGGTATCGCTTGGATATGTTCACTCAGGGCTTGGCATAGCTGGGGCGGTATGGATACCGTGCGGTTGCTGTGCGCCGTCTTTGGCGTGGTGATCTTGTCCTTGGCGTCGTAGCGGTGGTATGTCTTGGACACGGAGATCGAGCCAGCTTGCAGGTCAATGTCTTGGACGGTGAGGGCGAACGCTTCACCGACGCGCAGGCCAGACCAGAACAGCAGGCGGAAGAGGGTCCTATAGGGTTCTTCTCCTTCGGCGGCACGGTCGAACGCCTTGAACTGCTCTACGGTCCAGAACTGTATCGTCTGTTGTGTGGGTGCGCTCTTGACCGTCGTGCCAGCTATCTTGGCGGGGTTGCGTGGAAGGCTGTAATACTTGCACGCGAAAGACAGGACGGAAGAAAGCCGCCCGTGGAGATACTGGATGAACCTGTCCGAGAGTTCCGTGGAATCGTGCAGCTCGGTCTCCCATCGCCTGACGATTGCGGGCGTGATCTGGTTGATTGGCATGTCCTTGAAGTAGGGCAGGACGCGCCGCTCTACGTTCGGGACAACGGAATGCATGGATGATTCCTTGACGCGGTGTTGGAGATCCTTCTTGTAGATGGCCCATAGGTTGCCGAACGTCATGCTGGGGGAACCTGCTTCTCGCTCGATGAAGTCCCGCTCGTAGGCCAGTGCTTCGCGCTTGGTAGGAAAGCCGGACGCCTTCTTCTGCCGTCTCTTGCCCTGCCAGTCGGTGTAACGGAACATGATGAGCCAGCTTGTCTTGCCGTCCTGCAAGGTGCGTTTCTCAATGTGTGACATGTGCAGCACCTTCCCCATAGCTGGCGATGAAGTCGAGCAGGGCCGCTTTCTCGTGGTCGTAGACCTGTGTCAGGAAGGGCACAAGGTTCCGTTCCGTGGCGTACTGGTCAAGGGCCGTGTAGTAGGGAGCCTGATTCTCGGCCTTGATGGAGATGGGCAGGAAGCCGCCCGCCATGAGCTGGTAGTTCATGATCATGCGGGACGTTCTGCCGTTGCCGTCAGCAAATGGATGTATGCGCACAAACTCGGCGTGCGTCCATGCGGCAAACTCTACGGGGTGCATTCTGTCCCTGTTGGTGGGCATGTCCGCGAAGAAGAACTTGATTTGCTGGAGCATGTCGTATGGCTCTGGCGGGCGGTGCGATGCGCCAATGATGCGCACGGCATGGGAACGGTAGATGCCGCCTTGCATGATGTTTTGCATCAGGATTTCATGGATGTCCTTCACGAGCTCTTCGTCCAGTGGGCGGCCTTCTCGGATGAGCTGGCGGACGTAGGTGAAGGCGCGGTCGTGGTTCGTGACCTCGTACACCTCGCGGAGCTTCTTGCCGCCAATGGAAATGCCGTCCTCGAGCAGCACTTTCGTTTCCACAAGGGAAAGCGTGTTGCCTTCGATTTGCGTGGAGTCGTGGGCATACGTCACGTCGAAGTCGCGGTTGTAGTTGTCGAGCACGTCAGGCGGCAGTGTGCTGGCGATGCGGGACATATCGGCCCTGAGTCGGTCAAGGGCCTTGTAGTCGAAGTCGGTCATGGTCGCGTTTCGTCCTTTCAGTGTGATATAATAAATAGCATTTAGTCTTTCTTGTGTTTGCCGTTGGCCTTCGGGTCGGCGGCTTTTTCTTTTGTCTGATCAGTGTGGTCTGGGTGCTTGTATTGGGCGGTTATTCTTGAGAACAATTCATCTAGAGCCTTTTTTTCTTGTTTGGTTATTGGTGAGGATAAGAACGATGTTGAAGAATCATCATACTCACCATTTCCAGAACTAACATACGTGAGTTGTTTTAGCCATGCAAACAAAAAGAGACGTTCGCACTCAGAAACCAGAATATCATCACGTCGTTTCTTTGTTCTGTCCTTAGCGTATCTTATGATAGCTAGGAATGTTTCTTCTGAAAGCGATACAGATAGGCCGCTCCACTCAGGTGATGATTTTGCTTTCGGTAAGAAAAAATCATTTGAAGAACATATGATTTGCACATGTTTACTATCATTCTCCCATATCATCATTCCATAGTCATGAAGATAATCAATGGTATTTTGTACTTCGTTTACCTTGTAACCTAGAAGATCATCTACAGAAACACACAGCTCGGTGGCTAGAGCGATGAGCTTTTGCAAGTCTGGTTCGCGCCTGCCTTGTTCGTATTGTCCTAGAGCCGAAACTGATATGCCTATGCTGTCGGCTAGTTCTTGCCTTGTCATCCCTACTTTTTCCCGTGCTGCTCGTAGGTTGGTGTTGAATGGTGTCATAACGCGGAAATCACTCCCTAGAAGTCTTTGTAGTGCAATTCGACATTTTGTACTTGCATTATAACACGAAATGAAGTATCATAATAGATGTAAGGGCGATATGACACATATAAAAATATTTTGTGTCGTATTGTTTCATGTAAAACATTGAAGGGAGTGAACGGTATGGATAAGGCAAAGCTGCTTGACCTGATGGCTGAGAAGGGCTTGACACAGGCAGAGCTGGCTGATAAAGCTGGCGTGTCGCGGACGGCTGTCTGGGGCCTGCTGAAGAAAGGCCGCACGCCAACGCCTGTAACGCTCGGCAAGATTGCTCGCGTGCTGGGCGTGCGTCCGTCTGAGTTGATGGACATGTGACGGCACAAGAAAAAGCCGCCCGTGGGCGGCAGTACAGAAAGAGAGGTAACGCTATGAGTATTCCGACGAGTGAGCAAGAGACGGTCGTCCAGTATGACCGCAACGGCGAGACGATGACCGTCTACACAACGGATTCAACGCAGATCACACGCCTTGATAAGATTTACCAGCGACACAAGGAACACAAGCAGGCTGGCGAGGTCGTTGCTGTGGAGTACGTTGTGGACAAGAAGCTGCTGTCCTATCGGTCGAAGCGCGTCAAGCCTGTCTTGTCAGATGAGCAGCGGGCGGCGGCGCGTGCTAGATTGCAAACGATGAGAGAAAAGCGGCTACAGGCAAACGGCTAAAATCGATTCTAGGGGCGATTTTCTAGACAAGCTAGTCTAAGGAGTAAAATCCAAAGACATATGGGTACACTTACCTAGGGGCGACAATAGAAGGGCCGCTCGTAGGCTGTACAGAAAGGATGAACGATATGAACGCAACTATTGAACCGAAAGTAGATGTGAAGCACGAGGTCACGATTGACCTGTGTGACCTGTCTATTGCGATGGCAGAGGAAGAACAGGACGATGGCGAGCTGGCCATGATGCGTGCGGACGCAATTGCGAAGATCATGAATCGGTACATCGACGAGGACACGACGATTGCAATCAACAGTGTCAACCTGAGCTACACAGACCATGTTTCCGTCGATGCCTATGAGTATCATCAGAGGGATGAAGGAGGCCGTTGTACGGTGGGCCTGTCTTTCCGAGACGCAGATGATCGAGAGCTTGCCTTGTGGCTTGTGGATGCAGTAGGTAGCGAATTACACCTTGAGTTTCACAACAGTGAGCAGGTTGGCGTCGGGAAGCTGCTTGTTATCAGCTTGAAGTAAGAGCGAGGTGGGCATGATGGAACAGGTACAAAGGGCGGCACTTCCTAGCTTCATGCAGGAGCGCATGGCGGCCCTTGAGTCGGCTGGCTATGCGGTGCAAGAGACGTGCCGAGACAACGACCACTTCACGGCGGGCATGGAGAACCAGCAGGGCCGAGTGCTCGTGATTGTCGGCAAGGCCGAGACTGGCGGGCGGCATGGCGAGCTCCACGTGTTCTTCGAGCGTGGCGGCTGGCGTGCACTGATCAGCAAGTTACAGGCGAAAATGAGAAAATGAAAGGACTGACGAACGAATGAAACAAGAAGTGAACGAGAAAATCGACACCGAGACGGTTCGATTTGTCACGACGAAAGAAGCCATGAAAATCATGTGCTGCTCGCGTCCAGCAGCTAGTCGGGCTATCCACCTGACGAACGAGCGGCTGAAAAAGCAGGGCTGCTACGTAATGCGCGGGCGTTGCAATCGTCAGGCGTTTTTTGAAACGCTGGGCTATCGCTGATGCAGAAAGGATGAATGACTATGAAAAAACAGATTATTGACCTCTCAGTATTCTGGGAGTCGGTGGCGAAACATCATGCCGAGGAACGCGAGGACGAGCGGCGACACATTGAAGCTGTTCTTAATCAGGCCCTTGCTGGCGTGTCGGCGGTGGCATGGGAAGGGATGGCGATTCGTGGCGTGCGTCGCATCAACGTGGGCAATGCGTTGGAGCTGGCCTTGCTGGATGCAGACGGTGATGTGATTGCTGATTCCGAGGGTGCGCTGCTGATGTATGACAGGCTGGTTCTCAGAACGTGGCCTGATGACGGCGGCCTGCTTGAGATTGCAGCGGAGGACGATGGATGATGATTGCAAAAGAAAAAGCCGCTGTAGGTGTTCCAGCACCTGCAACGGCAGAAGGACAAAATGTTTTGACCGACGATTCGTCCATATCCATTTTACCACAAAACGAGGAAGCCGCCCAGAAAATTGTGATGCTGGTGGCGAAAACATTGTGCCGCCTGTACGGTGAAGCGACGGGCCAGCAGTTGGAAGTCGTTTCCGTGAAGCGGCGGCAGTATACAACAGAATGAAATTGTGGAGAGCCGGAGCTGTGTGCAGGCTCTCTTTGTCTGAACACGAAAAGGCGGTGAGTGCGTGGAAGAGAAGAAGCAGGAACTCCATGACCGTATGCCTGAGTTGGTGGCGAAAAGCAAGGAACTGTCCGATCGGGCAAAGATGGTCTACATGGCTGTCTATTCTCGTAGGAAACGATTCAACGACACAAGTCCTAGCGATAGCAGATTGGCAATCGAGATAGGACGTAACATTGACTACGTGCAGCGCGGCTTGAAAGAACTGCAAGAGATGAAGTTGATCGAGCGGCGGTTATATCGTAATGCTGTCACTAAACAGGTAAAGAAACGGGTGATTGTACTTCGCTCGCTAAAACCCTTGCAAACCTAGGTCTATCAATGGTTGGAGCTTTTACCCATACGCAAATCTGCATATGAAAATGGCGTTCATCCCTTATGCATCAACGGTTCAGGGGTAATTGCAGAACTTTCGACGGCTAAACCTTTATGGCACAAAGGCTGGAGGGTCAACCTACTATGCAAATTTGCATACTACCGCTATGCAGATATGACAGAGTATGCTAAAGCTTCTTACTAGAGATATATACACATGGTATGTAGTACGTAGAGCCTAGCCGAGGGAGCAGGGCAGGGAGCGAGAAGAGGGCGGAGAGGAAGAAAGGAGGAATGAGCGTAAGCACATGGAGCAGGTAGAAGGATGGAAGAGAAAGAAGGGATGAAGCATGGAGCAGGTGAACGTGGATGGCATTGCCGAGGAACTGAAGGAGTGGGAACGCTGGGTGATCTGGCAGAAGAACTGGTACTGTAACACATGCGTGAAGATACCGAGAAAGGCTAGCGGCGGTACGGCGAGTACGACGGATGCAGCGACATGGGGAAGATTTGATGAAGTGCTGGCCTCAACGGCAAGAGCAGACGGCATTGGCTTCGTACTAACAGATTCGCCATTCGTTGGGATTGACATTGATGATTGCATGGATGGCGGGCGGCTGGAGCGCAAGGCTCGGGCAATTGTGGAGCGGTTCGGTAGCTATGCGGAGTTGTCGCCTTCTGGCCGTGGTTTGCATATCATCGGCAAAGGGAGGGCAATCTTTCCTGATGATGGCAACAGCCAATGGGGGAGAAGGCAAGCTGGCCTGATGGGCTTCAAGTCGTTTGAGGTCTACAACGAGTCACGGTATCTGACAGTGACGGGGCGCGTGATTAACGGCTATAGGGATGTTGTGGACGTGCAGGACGTACTGGATGCGATGACAGCAAAGCTATGGCTGGCTGGAGAGCAGGGGAACGTGGCAGGAGAGCGGGAACAGCAAGAGTATAGCACGGAGAATAACAAGGAGCAGGCCACTCTAAACGATGATTCCTTCCTAGTCCAGCAGGCAAGCAAGGGCAGGCGTGGCGAGTGGTTCCGTTCCCTCTACGAGAAGGGGGCACTTGCGCGGTATGGCGGTGATCACTCGCGGGCGGACATGGCCCTGCTAGGGGAGCTGGCCTTCTGGACGAACGGCAACGCGCGACAGATGGAGCGGCTTTTCTCAGCCAGTGCGCTGGGAAAGAGGGAGAAATGGAGAGGACGGCAGGACTACAGGAACCGTAGCATACAGGCGGCCCTTTCACACTGGAACGGCAAAGGATACACGAAAGGATGACGAACATGAAGATGAAACTGATTGACGGCAGACGGGACGAGCGGCAGAAGGCCGAGGAGCTGCTGAGAGCGCGGAAGGCGTGCCGGTATCTGACACAAAGCATCAAACACATGGAGCGAATTGTAGCGGGCGGCACGGTCGAGTGGGCAGACGAGAAGGACGTTGTTCCTGCTTTCGTCGGTCTTGTGCGGTACTTTGCCTACCTAGAGAACGAGGAGCTGGACGACGAGACGAACACGGGCCTGAAAGACTTGGGGAACGTATTCCATTCCATGCTGCTGCTGGGGTCGCTGCTATCGGCTGAGAAGGTTGCACAGCTGTTCCCGCCTGAGAAGTGGTACGACGGCGCGAGATATGAATGGCAGGACTACTACACGGCACGGCAGGCAGTCGAAGCGGCTGGCGGCTGGAAGCGGTTCAAGGGGACGCGCGAGGTGCTGGATTTCTTGATGGAGATGACGAATTGGGATATTCGATTGTGCTGTCTTGCTGGTATGCATGTCATGGACGAGATGCGGGAGCGCGAGGGCAAGCAATCCTTGATAGAGTCTTTCGTTGAGCAGCAGACGGGGGAGCCGTGCTTTCTTCCGAAGCATGTAACCGAAGCAAGGGACAAGCAGGGGCGCGTCTATCTTGTTGCAGATGGCGAGGTGCTGGGCCTGAAAGCAAAGCCGCGCCGCCCGAAGTGGATGCGCAAGATCGATGGCTGGAAGGAGTGACGGCTATGAAGAAACCATTCACATGCTATGCGGTGAGCCGTGGCAGGGCCGTTGGCGTTTTCGACAAGTGGGCGACATGTGCGGCAAGCGTGCAAGATTACGGGTTAGCCGCCCGTTACCGTGGCTTCTATTCGCGGGCTGATGCCGAAGCGTGGCTGCTGGACGAGCGGGCGCGGCTGGAAGAAGCGCGGCAGGCACGGCGGAAGAAGCGCGGCAAGGACACGGACGCAAACGGCTGGCGGTTCGTTCCAGCAACTGAGCCATTGCAAGGGCCTGTCATCCCTGTGTGGAAGCAGGAGACGAACGCGGGCACTAACAAATGCTAACAGCTAAGAAATCCTAAGATTGCGACGGGCAGATGTGGCCCGTCTTTTTTTGTCTGTACGCGAGGACAGCAGGCAGTAGCGGGCAGGATTATCCTCTCAGACGCGCTAGGACGCGCTACAAGGGCTGTCCATGCGCTGGCCTATGGTAGTGTATAGGGGCGGAGGATTCGACGGGCAGGAAGCAGGCACGGAGAACAGGCCAGACGAAAATAAACGCAAATGGCGGGCGGCGGTGTCGGCGGGACGGGGTCGGCATATCGGCGAGTCCCTGCAAGTCGATGCGGGCGGCTGGGAATATGGCGAGTTTTCCGAGTCCCTAAAAGGTTATTTTCCTCAGTCCGTAAAAAGGCAGATGGCAAATTGTTGGCAAGACGGACTTAGGCTGAGAATGTTCTTGCTACTTTCCAGAACTAGTGCTATGCTGAGAGCAGAAGAAAGGCTCTCTTTCACAGAAAAATTCGTTCTGTTGAAAGTAGGTGCGGGGCGTGCGAAGTTTCCCACATCGTTGAGCCTTCTTTGTGTTGTTGCAGGTTCCCGTTGACAAGTGGCTGGCAGGGGCGGACAATGAAAGCAGGTGTTCTTTGTCGAAAGGGGTGCTGACGATGCAGGAGATTATGACGGTGGATTCCATGCGGGACTACATGCGGGCGGCTGGGCAGTACGCTGCTAGGATTGCCAGCTTGACGCAGGAGATTCAGGATCTTGTCGGCGATGTGCTGCCACATTACTCAGGGTGGCACGTGTCGGGAGCGCGTGGCGGTGCGGGAGCTTCGGCGGTGGAGTCTGCTGTCACGCTGGCAGAGAAGCAAAGAAGCAAGGCCGCCCGCCTGATGCAGGAAGTCCTCAGGATGCGGCGGGAGCTTGCTTTCTTGGACACGCTGGAGTGTTGGGACTGGTGCAACGTTGTCCGGTTGCACTACTTCTATGGTCTGCGCTGGCCTGAGATTGCACGGCGCGTTCATCGCTGTGAGTCTACTTGCAGGCGGTACGAGCAGGAACAGCTGGAAATGTTGTGTGATGAATGGAACGTAGCAGTGCAGAAACAGTCTGGCATTGCGCGGGCGGCTGTGGTACAATGATGGTGAGAGGACCGCTTGATTTATCGGATGTAGGGCTACCCCCACGGTTTACGGCTCCAACAATATGGCTGTCGTGGGACACCGCACCAGCGTTGGACTGTGTGGCAGCACCTAAGCCCTGGCTGCTATAAATCAAGCGGGAAGCTTCTTCGCTGAGTCGTTTCGGACGTTTGGTTCGGGGCTCGTGACATCGGACATCGGCGAGGTTCTCTTTAGAGGTCGTTGAACCTTCTACCCTCCATGGGCAATTGGAGCCCGGCGGACTGGTAGAAGTCAGCGGCCTGTTTTCATATCTGTGGTTGTTGGTGCTGGAGGGCGATACAACAGGGCTTCTGCGTGGTAACAGCGGTAACACGATGAACAGGGCCAGCGGTAACAGAATGGTAACAAAAAATGGAAAAAGACCTTCAAAATGCCCTGTTCAGAACGCTTTGAACGTGTGATAACTGTGATTGACGGCTGTTTCTGGCTGGGTTATAATTATAGAATGTGTTATGCGTCATAAATAAGAGTAAGATTTTGTAGGTGATGAATTTGTCAAACCAGATGTTTGATGTCATAAAGGGCGATCTTGAAGTACTGGAGCAGGGCCTGCAGGAGGCCGTGACTTCCACGAATGACCTGGTGACGGAAGTCGGCATGCACATCGTGACATCGGGCGGGAAGCGCATCCGTCCGGCGCTCTGCCTGCTGTCGGCTCGCGGCGGCAGAGCCTTTGACCTGCCGCATGTCCTGCCGCTGGCAGAGGCGCTTGAGCTCATCCACACGGCATCGCTGGTCCATGACGATGTCATCGATGAGGCGGATACGCGCCGCGGTGCGGCGACGGCCAATGCGCGCTGGAACAACCAGGTGGCCATCCTCTCGGGCGACTACATCTTCGCGAGAGCTTTCACACTGATTGCAGAGGAGGGCTATGATCCGTACGTCTCGAAGCGCCTGGCCGATCTCGTCTGCAACCTCAGTGTCGGCGAGATCATCCAGGACCACGCTGTTTACCAGGCTTCGCGCGGCATGGCCGACTACTACGAGCGCATCCAGAAAAAGACGGCCGATTTCCTCGAGATCTGCTGTGAGCTTGGCGCCATGGTCGGCGGCATGGACCGCGAGGAGATGAAGAAGCTCGCGGAGTACGGCCACTGCATCGGCATGGCCTTCCAGATCACGGATGACCTCCTCGACATTGAGCAGACGGCTGAGACAATCGGCAAGCCGGCCGGCAATGACATCCGCCAGGGGATCGTGACCCTGCCCGTCATCCGGGCACTCGAGACGAGCCCCGATGCCGAGGAACTCGAGCGCATCGTCACGGACATGGAGATGACGGACGAGATGGTCGAGCGCGCATTAGAGATAGTCAAGGCGACGGACGGCGTGGACTTCGCCAAGGCGAAGGCGGACGAGTACCTCGCGCGCGCCAAGGCAGCATTGCCGGAAGGACTGCCCGACGCCATCCGCGAAGCGTATGAGATGGTAGCCGACTTTATCGGCGACCGCGATTTTTGACCGCATGGATATCGTGCTATCGTGAAACGGTAAATGGAGGGACAATATGTTTGGAATTGGTGTACCGGAGCTCGTGCTCATCCTGATCATCGGGCTCATCGTCTTTGGCCCCGGCAAGCTGCCGGAGATGGGGCGTACGCTCGGCAAGGGCATCCGTGAATTCCGCAAGGCATCGAATGCGCTGACGCAGGCGATGAACGCACCGGAACCCCCGCCGCAGGCTCAGCCAAAGCCACAGCCCACACCGCAGGCACAGGCACAGCAGAGCGCAGCACAGGCGCCTGCTGCAGAAGTAGCAAAGGAACAGGCAGAAGCGCCGCAGCAGGCCGCACCGAAAGCGCCTGCCTATGAGGCACCGACACAGGAGAGCGTGCGCCAGCAGATCGCTGAGACGCAGGCGAAGAAGGAAGCCGCGGGCAAAGAGAAACAATCAGTCTGAAGCAGGGCGCAACTTTTTGCGCCCGTTTTTATTTCAAGGTTATGGAAGCATAAGCCAAGCCTATAGTGTCTATTGGGAAACAGACTGGCCAGCCGCTCGGGCAGCATGTATAATAGAAGCATAGTGTGGAGCCGTGTGCAGGCTCATCAGTCTTTCGTATTTGGGGAGGAAATATCATGTTTGGATTAGGTGTACCGGAACTCGTACTCATCTTGATCATCGGCCTTGTCATCTTTGGCCCGGGAAAACTGCCGGATGTCGGCAAGGCGCTCGGCAAGAGCATCCGCGAGTTCAAGTCGGCCAGCAATGACGAGGATGGGAAGAAAGACGACAAGATGATCAATGTGACGGCGGAGACGAAAGAGACGCCTGTCAAGAAAGATGAGCAGAAGTGAGCAGGATAAGAGGTACCCATGGCAGAAATGGCAGAAGAAAGACAATATGAAGAAATAGAAGCGCCGCAGCAGACGAGCGAAGCGGCAGAGACGGTGCAGGAAGTGCAGTCGGACGATGACGGTACGATGTCGCTCATCGCACATCTGACGGAACTGCGCAGCCGACTCATCAAATGTCTCATCGCTGTCGGCCTGGGCAGCTGCGTTGGATATTACTTCATCGAGGAGATCATGCATTATCTGACGCTGCCTGCGGGCAAGCTCTACTACATGCAGCCGTCTGAGGCGTTCTTCACGTACCTCAAGGTGGCTGTCGTCGCCGGCTTCCTCATGGCACTGCCCATCGTCTTTTACCAGGTATGGCGGTTCTTCCTGCCGGCCCTGACGGCCAAGGAGCGCATGGTGCTCGGCATCGTCGTGCCGACGTCGGTCGTCCTGTTTTTCTCGGGACTGGCCTTCTCGTTCTTCCTGGTCTTGCCGGCGGGCATCCGCTTCTTCATGGGCTTCGGCAATGCGGAGCTCGAGGCGCTCTTTTCCGTCAACAAGTATTTTGATTTCGTCATCACGTTCGTCCTGCCGTTCGGCTTCGTGTTCGAGCTGCCGCTCGTCATAACGATCCTCGGCAAGATGGGCATACTGACTTCGGCTATGCTCAAGAAGTATCAGCGCATCGTCATCTTCCTGTCCTTCGTCGCCGGCGCCATCATCACGCCGACGCCGGATGTCTTCACGCAGTCGATGATCGCGTTGCCGATGATTGTCCTCTACGAGGTCGGCTACTTCATCGTGCGCTTCATCCTGCGCCGGTGAATATGGAGGCGGAGTCAGCAGAGTCAACTCAGTCTGCTTAGATTGATACGATAGAGAAGGAGAGATTTTTTTGGCTTACAGAGATCTGCGCGAATTCATCGAGGCCCTCGAGAGCAAGGGCCTCTTGAAGCGCATCAAGACAGAGGTGGACCCGGATCTCGAGATCACGGAGATCACGGACCGCGTGTCCAAGATGAAGGGCGAGAAGAATGTCGCCCTGCTCTTCGAGAACGTCAAGGGCTCGAAGATGCCGGTGCTCATGAACGCCTTCGGCAGCTACGAGCGCATGGCCATGGCCCTCGGCGTCGAGAAGCTCGACGATGTCGCGGATGAGCTCCGCGAGATGATGAAGCTGCCGTACGTCTCGTTGCAGAACAAGATGAGCGTCGTCACGATGATCCCGATGATCAAGCGGGCCATCAACTTCCCGAAGTACGTCAAGCATGCGCCGTGCCAGGAAGTCGTCGAGACGGAGAACCCGGATCTCGACGAGATCCCCATCCTCAAGTGCTGGCCGGATGACGGCGGCCCGTTCGTCACCTTGCCGCTCGTCTTCACCAAGAACCCGAAGACGGGCAAGCGCAACGTCGGCATGTATCGCTTACAGAAGTACGACAGCAAGACGACGGGCATGCACTGGCACATCCATAAGAACGGCGCGGAGAACTTCCGCGACATGAAGGCGCAGGGCGGCGCGCGCATCGAGGCGGCTGTCGCCATCGGCACAGACCCTGTCGTGACGTACGCGGCGACAGCACCGCTGCCGCGCGACATCGATGAGATGGTCTTCGCGGGCTTCCTGCGCCACAAGTCGGTCGAGATGGTCAAGTGCAAGACGGTCGACATCGAGGTGCCGGCCACGGCAGAGATCATCCTCGAGGGCTATGTCCGCACGGATGAGATGCGCCGCGAGGGCCCGTTCGGCGACCACACGGGCTACTACTCCCTCGCCGACGACTACCCAGTCTTCCACGTCACGGCCATCACGCACCGCAAGGATGCCATCTACTCGGCAACCGTCGTCGGCAAGCCGCCGATGGAGGACTGCTTCCTCGCCAAGGCGACGGAGCGCATCTTCCTGCCGCTCCTGCAGCAGATGCAGCCGGAGATCATCGACATCAACATGCCGCTCGAGGGCGTCTTCCACGACTGCTGTATCGTCTCCATCAAGAAGTCGTACCCGATGCAGGCGCGCAAGGTCATGCATGCGCTCTGGGGCATGGGACAGATGATGAACGTCAAGATGATCATCGTCGTCGACGCACATGTCGACGTCCAGGACATCAGCGAAGTGGCCTGGCGCGTCTTCAACAACATCGACGCGAAGCATGATCTCGAGATCGTCGAGGGCCCTCTCGACGTGCTCGACCACTCCTCGCCGATGGCGAAGTGGGGCGCGAAGCTCGGCGTCGATGCGACGAAGACCTGGCCGGAAGAGGGGCACAGCCGCGAATGGCCGGATGAGATCGCGATGTCGGAGGACATCAAGGCGAAGGTCGATGCGAAGTGGAAGGAGCTTGGACTCGAGTGATCTCTATCAAAGCACACATCAACAACGTCGCCCTGCACCACACGATCTTCGACCTGCCGTTCGCCTTCATGGGGGCGGTGCTCGCTGCGGGCGGCCATCCGCGCCTCATCGACCTCTTCTGGATCGCGATGGCCATCACGACGGGCCGCGCCGCGGCGATGGCCATCGACAACCTCGTCGACCTCAAGTACGACAAGCAGCAGCCGCGCATGGCCTACCGCGCGATGGTTGCAGGACGCATCTCGAAGCGCGAGGCGCTCGTCTTCATCGTCATCTGCCTTGTGCTCATGGTGCTCTCAGTCCTGCAGCTGCAGCCGATCTGCATCTACCTGCTGCCCGTGGCGGCCATCCCGTTCATCATCTACCCGTTCATGAAGCGCGTGACGGGCTGGGTCCACATGTTCCTTGGCCTCGCCATCGCCATGGCGCCGGCGGGCGGCTGGGTCGGCGTCAGCGGCACCATCACGGCGCCGCTCATCGTGCTCTGTCTGGCCGTCGCGCTCTGGATCGGGGCGTTTGATGCGATGTACGGCGCGCAGGATGAGGAATTTGACCGCAGCCAGGGGCTCCACTCGCTGGCCGTCAGCTACGGCGCGGAAGGAGCGTTCCGCATCGCCGTCGCCGCGCATATCATCTGCATCGCCTGCTTCGCGGCGGTCGGCTTCATGATGCACCTCTCGGCGCTCTACTTCGTTGGTGTATTCATCGCCGCTGCGACGCTCTGTTACCAGCATCGCATCGTGAGCCCAACTGATTTTTCCCGCGTGACGCAGCGGTACTTCATGCGCAATGGCATCGTCTCGGTGGCCATCTTTGCCTGTACCTGGATGAGTTTCTATATCTGACCGATAGTCTTGACGTTGTTTTTTCAGAGATAGAGAGATAGGAAAGGTGATTCTATGACAGCTCGTATTTTGGAGGGCAAGGTCTTTGCCCAGGCGTTCCGCGAGGACGCGCAGAAGAAGGCAGCCGCTTTGCAGGAGAAGTACGGCGTGCAGCCGGGCCTTGCCGTCATCATCGTCGGCTCGAATCCTGCCTCGCAGGTCTACGTGCGCAACAAGCACAAGTCGTGCGAGGCGCTCGGCATCTACTCCGAAGTCATTGAGATGCCCGAGACGACGACAAAAGACGAGCTCATCGCGAAGATCGATGCGCTCAACGCGAACGCGAAGATCCACGGCATCCTCGTGCAGCTGCCGCTGCCCGAGCAGATTGCCGCGCACGAGTCGGAGATCCTCGAGCGCATCCGCCCGGAGAAGGACGTCGACGGCTTCCATCCCGTCAACGTCGGCCGCCTCGTGACGGGAGAGCCGGGACTCGTGCCCTGCACGCCGTTCGGCTGCCTGCGCATGCTCGAGCTTGCGGGCATCCCGATTGACGGTCAGCGCGCCGTCATCATCGGCCGTAGCAACATCGTCGGCAAGCCGATGCTCCATCTGCTGCTCGGCAAGAATGCGACTGTCACAATCTGCCACAGTCACACGAAGGACCTGCCGGCCATCACGCGCGAGGCCGACATCCTCGTCGCAGCCGTCGGCCGCCCGAAGTTCGTCACGGCTGACATGGTCAAGCCGGGCGCGACAGTCATCGATGTCGGCATCAACCGCATCGCGCCGAAGAAGCTCGTCGGCGATGTCGATTTTGAAGCGGTCAAGGAAGTGGCCGGCGCCATCACGCCGGTGCCGGGCGGTGTCGGTCTCCTGACCGTGGCCATGCTCATGGAAAATGTTGTCCGTGCCGCAGAGATGCAGCTTCAGGCATAACATGAATATAGAAAGTGTTTCTCAGAGAATGCAGGAGGTACAGAAATGAAAACCGATGTTGAGATTGCACAGGAAGCCGAGATGCGCCCCATCCAGGAGATTGCGGAAAAGCTTGGCATTTCCGATGACGAACTGGAACTTTACGGCAAGTACAAGGCAAAAGTCGCGCTCTCTGCCTGGGAGCGCGTCAAGGAGCAGCCGAACGGCAAGCTCATCCTCGTGACGGCCATCAACCCGACGCCGGCAGGTGAGGGCAAGACGACGACGAGTGTTGGCCTTGCGGACGCCTTCCACCGCCAGGGCCGGAAGGTCGCTGTTGCGCTGCGCGAACCGTCGCTCGGCCCGTGCTTCGGCCTCAAAGGCGGCGCTGCCGGCGGCGGCTACGCGCAGGTCGTGCCGATGGAGGACATCAACCTGCACTTCACGGGCGATTTCCACGCCATCACGACGGCCCACAACCTGCTCGCCGCTGTCATCGACAACCACATCCAGCAGGGCAATGCGCTCGACATCGATGTGCGACGCATCACCTGGAAGCGCGTGCTCGACCTCAATGACCGCGCGCTGCGCCACGTCGTCATCGGCCTCGGCGGCAAGGCTCACGGCACGCCGCGCGAGACGGGCTTCGACATCACGGTCGCCTCGGAGATGATGGCCATCCTCTGCCTCGCGAAGGACCTCGAGGACATGAAGCAGCGCCTCGGCGAGATCGTCATCGGCTACAGCCGCGAGGGCCGTGCCATCCGCGCCAAAGAGCTCAATGTGACAGGCGCTCTGACGCTGCTCTTCAAGGATGCCATCAAGCCGAACCTCGTGCAGACACTCGAAGGCACACCGGCCTTCATCCACGGCGGCCCGTTCGCGAATATCGCCCATGGCTGCAACAGTGTCATGGCGACGAAGTTCGCGCTGAAATTCGCCGATTACGTCGTCACGGAGGCAGGCTTCGGCGCGGACCTCGGTGCCGAGAAATTCCTCGACATCAAGTGCCGCTTTGCCGGCCTGAAACCGGATGCCGTCGTCATCGTCGCGACGGTCCGCGCGCTCAAGATGCACGGCGGCCTCGACAAGAAGGAACTCGGCAAGGTCGACATGGCAGCGCTTGAGAAGGGCATTGCCAACCTGACGAAGCACATCGAGAACATCCATAAGTTCGGTCTGCCGGCTGTCGTTGCCATCAATGCCTTCCCGACGGACACGAAGGAAGAGCTCGACTTTGTCGAAAAGAAGTGCAACGAGCTCGGTGCAGAAGTCGCGCTGTCGGAAGTCTGGGCCAAGGGCGGCGAAGGCGGCCTGGAGCTTGCCGACAAGGTCATCGAGGCGACGAAGAAACCGAATGACTTCCACTTCATCTACGATGTCAATGAGAGCATCCCTGAAAAGATCGAGAAGATCACGAAGGAGATCTACGGCGGCGATGGCGTCGACTTCACGCCGGCTGCCAAGAAACAGCTCAAGGAGATCGAGGAGCTCGGCTTCGACAAGATGCCGGTCTGCATGGCCAAGACGCAGTACTCGCTCTCGGACGATGCGACGAAGATCGGCCGTCCGACGGGCTTCCGCATCACGGTCAAGGAGCTGCGCGTGAGTGCCGGCGCCGGCTTCATCGTCGCCCTGACGGGCAACATCCTGACGATGCCGGGCCTGCCGAAGCATCCGGCTGCCGAGAACATGGACATCGACGTTAACGGCAAGATCACAGGCCTGTTCTGATGATCGAATCATGACACCGTGCCTGCTGTCATGGATAAGAGCCACTGCATTTTCGCGATGCAGTGGCTTTTCTTTATAAGCGTTCCCTTCTGTGATGAAGATTATTCCTCAGGATGCTGTTTACAACTTGACAACCGTTTGAGCTTGCGGTATGATATCCATACAGATTCAGTATAGTACATATGAATATGCGATATAAGTGCAATGGCGCACGCGTCGTGACAAGGGCAGACCTGTCAGAGGTCTGCCTTTTTGTATGGTCTTGTATGCTGCCATCATCTTGTAAAGGGAGGAATCATCATGAAAAAGAATCTGAGCCGCATGGGGCTGCCCGTAGGCTTCCTCGTGCTCATCCTGCTGCTATTGATACCGACACCGCCGGAACTCTCGACGGCAGGCCACCGCATGCTGGCCATCCTCGTGTTCTCCGTCATCATCTGGATGACGGAGGCTGTCGCCTATCCGGTCTCAGCGGGCATCATCATGTCGCTCATGGCCTTCCTGCTCGGCACTGCACCTAATATGGTCAACCCGTCGAAGATGCTCGGCACGTCTGGTGCGCTCAAGATGGCCCTGAGCGGCTTTTCGAGCACGGCGCTGGCGCTCGTCGGCGCGGCGCTGCTGATTGCAGCGGCGATGATGAAGACGGGGCTCGACAAGCGCATCGCGCTCTTCGTGCTCTCGAAGATCGGCGCGAAGACGCATCATGTGCTGGCGGGTGTCATTTGCGTCGGCTTCGTCCTGAGCTTCTTCGTGCCGAGCACGACGGCCCGTGTCTCGTGCATGGTGCCGATCGTCATGGGCATCATCGCCGTCTTCGGCGTGCCGCGCAAGAGCAAGTTCGCCGCCATCATGCTGATCGCCGTCGCACAGGCCGACAGCATCTGGAACGTCGGCATCAAGACGGCTGCCGCACAGAACATGGTCGCGCTCGGCTTCATCGAGAAGCAGCTCGGCACGACAATCAGCTGGCTCGACTGGTTCATCGCTGCCGCACCGTTCGCCATCATCATGAGCGTCATCCTCTACTTCGTCCTCCTGAAGCTCATGCCGCCGGAGATGGATGAAGTGCCGGGCGGCAAGGAGAAGATCGCACAGGAGCTCGCGGCGCTCGGCCCGATGAAGGCGGATGAGAAGAAGCTCATGTTCATCTCCGTCGTCCTGCTCTTCTTCTGGGCGACGGAGAAGATCGTGCACCCGTTTGACACCTCCTCGACGACGATCGTCGCGGTCACCTTGATGATGATGCCGGGCATCGGCATCATGACCTGGAAGGAAGTCCAGGAGCGCATCAACTGGGGCACGCTGCTGCTCTTCGGCGTCGGCATCAGCCTCGGCTCGGCCATCCTCTCGACGAAGGCGGGTGAGTGGATCGCCCATGTCATCGTCGAGTACTTTGGCCTCTACGATGCGACGGCGACGTTCATCATCGCCATCCTCGCGCTCTTCCTCATCCTCATCCATCTCGGCTTTGCCAGCGCGACGGCACTGTCGTCCGCGATGATCCCGATCTGCATCTCTGTCCTGCAGGGGGCCTCGGAGAACATGACGCTCAATGTCGTCGGCATGGTCATGATCCTGCAGTACACGATCTGCTTCGGCTTTATCCTGCCGGTCAATGCGCCGCAGAACATGATCGCCTACAGCACAGATACGTTTGAGGTCAAGGACTTCATCAAGACGGGCATCCCGCTGACGATTTTCGCTTACCTGACCATCCTGCTCTTGACGAATACGTATTGGAAATGGCTCGGCCTCGTCCTCTGAGGTGCGATCTGTTCGTTTTTGAAGGCTGCCGCTTTGCGGCGGCCTTTTTGCGTGTCGGCATACTTGCAAAATACTGGCAAAGACTTTACAATATGATTGATATATGGTGCTTTTTTTGAAAAATACACTTCGGAGGACATATATGAAACGTATCTCAGTAGAACTCGTTCCACGTGACGAGGACGCTTTGCGCCAGGAGCTCGCCTTGCTCGGCAAGTTCCAGGACAAGGTCGATGTCATCAACATCCCCGACCTCCTGCGCTTCCCGATACGGAGCTGGCAGGGCGCCGCTGTCGCCAAGGAGTATTTCCCCGCTTCGATGCCGCACATCCGCGCAATGGATATCGACCTCGACAAGGAGCTCGCGATGAAGGACTATTTGCGCGCACACGATATCCGCGAGGTCCTCGTCATCGAGGGCGACCCGCCGCAGGACATGATGCATGAGGTCTACCCGACGAACAGCGTCGACGTCATCTGGAAGTTCCGCAAGGAGATGCCGGAGGTCAAGGTCTACGCCGGCATCGATCAGTACCGCGGCTCCATGGCGCAGGAGCTCTACCGCATCAAGCGCAAGCTGCAGGCAGGTGCCGCTGGCTTCTTCACACAGCCGTTCTTCGACATACGGTATCTCTCGGTCTACGCCGACATGCTGCAGGGCCTCGAGGTCTATTGGGGTATATCGCCCGTCATGAGCGCGCGCTCGCAGAGCTACTGGGAGCGCAAGAATCACGTCGTCTTCCCGCATGCCTTCGAGTCGACACTCGACTGGAGCATCGGCTTTGCGAAAGAAGTCATGGACTTCGCCGAGCGCGAGGACGCCAATGTCTACCTGATGCCGATCAAGACGAACCTCGAGGCGTACCTCGCGGGCGTTCTTGCCTGATTTATAGATAGGAGAGTTGTTATGTTCAAGATCTTGAGAAAAGAGGAATGGTCGCCGAATGTCTATGCGATGGACATCGAAGCACCGCGCGTGGCGAAGAAAGCACAGGCAGGGCAGTTCATCGTCCTGCGCGTCAATGAGGAAGGTGAGCGCATCCCCTTGACGATTGCGGATTATGACCGTGAGACGGGCAAGATCCTCATCGTGTTCCAGGCCATCGGCGCCTCGACGATGGAGCTCGCCGCCCTCGAGGCGGGTGACACCATCCTCGATTTCGTCGGGCCGCTCGGCCGTCCGTCGGAAATCGCAAAGCTCGACGGCACGATGGTCGTCGTCGGCGGCGGCATCGGCGTCGCGCCGACGTACCCGATCGCGCGCGCGATGAAGGAAGCCGGCAACAAGGTCATCGCGATCATGGGCGCAAAGACGAAGGACATCCTGATCATGGAGGATGAGATGAAGGCCGTGACGGACGAGGTCCTCGTGACGACAGATGACGGCTCGTACGGCATCAAAGGGTTCGTCACGAACGCCGTGCAGGCGCTCGTCGACCGCGGCGAGAAGATTGCGCAGATCACGGCTATCGGCCCGGTCATCATGATGAAAAGCGTCGCTGATGCGACGCGCGACCTCGGCATCCACACGGTCGTCTCGCTCAATCCGATCATGGTCGACGGCACGGGCATGTGCGGCGGCTGCCGCGTGACAGTCGGCGAAGAGACGAAGTTCGCCTGCGTCGACGGCCCGGAATTCGATGGTCATCTCGTGGACTTCAAGGGACTCATGAGCCGCCAGCGCATGTATCGCGACAAGGAAGCCGTAGAGAAAGATCACATCTGCCACATCGGACTCGGAGGGGATAAATAATGGCACTGATTCTCGAGAAACACAAGATGCCGGTACAGGACCCGAAAGTCCGTGCCCATAACTTTGAGGAAGTCGCTCTGGGCTACGACGAGGAGACGGCAGTGGCCGAGGCAGAGCGCTGCCTGCACTGCAAGGTACCACAGTGCCGCAAGGGCTGCCCGGTCTCTATCGACATCCCGGCGTTCATCGGCAAGATCAAGGAGCGCGACTTCGACGGCGCCATCGCGACGATCAAGGAGTCGAATGCCCTGCCGGCCATCTGCGGCCGCGTCTGCCCGCAGGAAAATCAGTGCGAGAAGCACTGCATCCTCGCGAAGCGCGGGGAGTCCGTCGCCATCGGCCGCCTCGAACGCTTCGTGGCTGACCGCGAGCTTGCCCAGAACAAGGAGGTCAAGCCGGTCGAGCGCGCAGCCGATGCGCAAAAAGTCGCTGTCATCGGCGCCGGTCCGTCCGGTCTCTCGTGTGCCGGTGATCTGGCGAAGAAAGGCTATGATGTGACGATCTTCGAGGCGCTGCACAAGGCGGGCGGTGTTCTTTCCTACGGCATCCCGGAGTTCCGCCTGCCAAAGGATACGGTCGTCAAGAAGGAGATCGAGAACATCGAGAAGCTCGGCGTCAAGATCGAGCTTGACTCGGTAGCCGGCCGCCTCTACACGGTCGATGAGCTCATGCAGGAAGAGGGCTTTGACGCCGTCTTCATCGGCACGGGCGCCGGCCTGCCGCGCTTCCAGGGCATTCCGGGCGAGAGCTTCAACGGCGTCTACTCGGCCAATGAATTCCTCACGCGCTGCAATCTCATGAAGGCCTATAAGTTCCCGGAATACGCGACGCCGATCCAGGTCGGCCGCCATGTTGCCGTCGTCGGCGGCGGCAATGTCGCGATGGATGCTGCCCGCACGGCGCTGCGCCTCGGCGCGGAGAAGGTCTCCATCATCTACCGCCGCAGTGAGGCGGAGATCCCGGCGCGCGCGGAAGAAGTTGAGCACGCCAAGGAAGAGGGCATCGACTTCCAGCTGCTGACGAACCCTGTCGAAGTGCTCGGCGATGAGAACGGCTGGGTCAAGGGCCTGCGCTGCATCCGCATGGAACTCGGCGAGCCCGACGCTTCGGGCCGACGCCGCCCGATCCCCATCGAGGGCTCGGAGTTTGACATGGAGATGGATACGGTCATCATTGCCATCGGCACGGGACCGAACCCAATCATCGCACACACGACACCTGGGCTCAAGACGACGAAGCGCGGCAACATCGAGGCCGACGAAGAGACGTGCGCGACGTCGAAGGAAGGCGTCTTTGCCGGCGGCGACATCGTCACGGGCGCAGCGACGGTCATCCTCGCGATGGGTGCCGGCCGCAAGGCTGCTGCCGCTATCGACGAATACCTCAAGAGCAAGAGAAAATGATGGACTTTACGGCAATAGACTTTGAGACGGCCACGGGTGCGCGGGATTCTGCCTGCAGTGTGGCTGTCGTGACCATTCGCGCGGGCGTGATGGTGGATTCATACTACACCTTGATCCAGCCGCCCCAGAACCGGTACAGCTACTTCAACACGCAGATTCACGGGCTGTCAGAGGCCGATACGGTAGATGCCGCCGATTTTGCCGGCATCTGGCCGGAACTCGAGGCGCATCTTGCAGGGCAGCTCGTCGTCGCGCACAACGCGAAGTTTGACATGGGCGTCCTGCGCGCCTGCCTCACGCATCACGGTCTGCAGGCTCCGGTGTTCTCGTACTGCGACACCGTTGCGATTGCGCGCCGGGCCTGGCCAAACTTGGCCAACCACAAGCTTGGCACGGTTGGCGCATATCTCAACCTGCACTTCCGTCATCACGATGCCCTCGAGGATGCCAAGGCCTGTGCGGCTATCCCCATCTGCGCGGGGCGTGAGCTTGCGGATACGAGCATGGAGGCGCTCGCGCGCCATCTCGGCGTGCGCATTGTGCCGTTCCAGGCGCCTCAGGCAGTTCATGGCGGGCTCTTTGGCTGACGGTGTGTCGATATACTGGAGGATAGAGGAGGGAGTTCGATGATCCTTGTCAGTGCATGCCTTTTAGGGCACAAGGTCAAGTACAACGGCGGCAGCAACGATGATGCGCTGCTGCAGGCCTGTAGTGCGCGCGGGCGCTTTGTCGCAGTCTGCCCGGAGTGCTTCGCGATGCTGCCCGTGCCGCGCCCGCCGATGGAGATCCAGTACGGCACGGGGCGCAAGCTCCTTGAGGGCAGGGCGCGGGCTGTCGACGCGACGGGCCGTGACCTGACTTCCTCCCTGCTGCTCGGCGCCCAGAAAATCCTGCGGATTGCCGAGGCGTATCATGCAGAGGTGGCCATCCTCAAGGATGGCAGCCCGTCCTGTGGCGTCCATCGCATCTACGATGGCAGTTTCTCGGGCCGGAAGATACGCGGCGCCGGTGCGGCGACAGAGCTGCTGCGCCAGCACGGGCTGACCGTCTACTCGGAGTCCGACATGACCGAGGCGCGGCTGCAGCAATTGATTGAAGAAGACATCCGACGCGATTCCATCCGGGATTGACTGTCGATGACCGCTAGGGTCACGGATCAGCGCCATCTGGCCTGCTTATTGGCAGGTCAGATGGCGCTTTTTGATTTGTTTGATTGTTAGAAAATATGATTTTATAAAGAAAACAAATGTAAACGCTTGCAGAAACCGTTACTATATGTTATGCTAAAAACAGTTTCAATATGAAACAAGAAGAAGGCATCGCGGGGGAATATGAGGAAACATGGACACTCATAAAAGAGCGATGCGAAACAATCACTTTTAGGGGGAGTTCAATATGAAGAAGACTCTGGTATCCGCACTCACTACGGCACTCGTTGTCGGCGCTGCAAGCACGACGTTCGCAGCTGCCAATCCGTTCTCGGATGTCCCCGCAGACCACTGGGCATACGATGCAGTATCGCAGCTCGCAGCTGACGGCGTCATCGAAGGCTACGGCGACACGACGTTCCGCGGCAACCAGAACATCACGCGCTACGAGATGGCTCAGATGGTCGCGAAGGCCATGGCCAAGAGCGATGTCTCCGCTGCCGACAAGGCTTTGATCGACAAGCTCGCCGCTGAGTTTTCCGATGAGCTGAACAACCTCGGCGTCCGCGTGGCAAATCTCGAGCGCAATGCCGACAAGGTCAAGTGGAACGGCCTCGTTGAGTACACGTATACGAGCACGCGCCACGATGCCGGTACGACAGACAAAGGTCGCAAACTGAATGACAACGATCTTACGTTCCGTCTCGAGCCAAAGGCTGAGGTCAACAAGAATTGGGATGTTCATGCTCGCCTTGATGCAGATACCAAGCTTGATTCCGATAAGGGTGGCCTCTATGATGGTAAGGTTGAGCTCAAACGTGTTTGGGCTGAAGGCCATTACGACAACTTCAATGTTAAGCTCGGCAAGCTGCCGAATGCCATCAATCTGATTTCCACGACGGATGATCCGTACTCTGGCGCTGCCGTGACCTTTGGCAATGACCTCAAGGTCACGTTTGAAGCTGGTCGTATTGATGCAGCAACTCAGTTCATTGATATGGGGCGTGATATCAAAGGACAGTGGAAAGACAATATCTTTAAAAATGGCGACGATACGGTCAACTTCCAGGCCATCAACCTCGGCTACGCCAAGGACAAGTTCTACGGCAACACGGGCTATGAGCATATGGATGGTGCAACGCTCGACACGGATAAACTCGTAAAGCCGTACACGAACGACAACGATAAGGAGTACAAGGCCAACATCTGGTTTGCAAACGCTGGCTACCGCTTCGACCACAACAGCTTCTTCAAAGCAGAGTACGCGAAGAACACGAAGGCTGACAACTACGACGATGCCTACAGCTTCGAGTACGACTACAAGGGCGCACAGCAGCAGAACAAGGGCAGCTGGGGCATGTACCTCGCTTACCGCAACCTCGGCCAGTACGCAGCTCCGTGGTCGACGTACGGCGATGGTGTCGATGGCGGCCAGAAGGGCTGGGAAGTCGGCACGGGCTACACGCTGTTCAAAAACGTACAGCTCTTCGCCAAGTACTTCAACGGCAAGGACATCGCAGCTGACAAAGATGCCGAGAAGCTCTTCGGCCGTGTCGATGTATTCTTCTGATACAGGCGTCTTGTGACGATAAAGAGACAGCTCCTAGCGGGCTGTCTTTTTTTGTGGGAAACCGCATAAAAAATGCTTGCATTCTATCAGATCATCCAGTATAATAATACAAGTCGATACGTGAGTATCCGATTATTCC
>ULWE01025983.1_pt1 | contig 26337 bp, 29 predicted proteins | sample 1960071 | NCBI WGS metagenome assembly ULWE01 (sample SAMEA4835804, study PRJEB28245) | human gut metagenome | biome: gut microbiome; material: fecal sample | place: Denmark | collected 2008 | reverse complement strand
AAAGCCTCTGATATTTCGGCAAAGGCTTCGGCTGAAATATCGGAACAAGCTGTTGAGATAAGTAAGCTTACGGCAGAGGTCAATGCGATATCCGAAAGATTTAATCGCTCTATTGATGAATTGCATTCAAGCATCGCTGCGCTTGCCAATAAAATGTCCGTTTCTGCAAATGAGCTTTCCAAGAGAAAAAATGCACCTTCCTTTGTGCCGGATGTATCAATTAAAATCGATGATGAAAACAATATAACGCTGCAAAATACAGTAGATAATAATTCAAAGAAAATAGAGGACGGGTTTAATCTTGATTCCTCAACGGTTTTTAATTTTAACAAACATAAAGAGGGATAAGGTTGGCTCTTTACCACATTAATACAAAGAATATCAAGGCGGCTGCGCAAACCCTTAACGCCGGCGATACGGTATATTTGAGCGGAATTGTGTATACGTCGCGTGACGCTGCCCACAAAAGGATATTTGAACTTATAAATAAAGGAGCAGCTCTTCCTTATGATATAAATGGGGCTGTACAGTATTTTGCAGGTCCTACTCCGACTCCGAAGGGATTGGCAATAGGCAGCTGCGGGCCTACGACTTCAAGCAGAATGGATGTTTTTTCTCCAAAACTTTTAGATATGGGCCTTGGAGCGATGATAGGTAAAGGACCGCGTTCCGACGAGGTTTGCAAAGCTATAGTACGCAACGGCTCTGTATACTTTTGCGCCGTAGGCGGTGCCGGTGCACTTGCGTCAAAATGCATAAAGAGTTGTGAAGTTATTGCATTTTCGGAGCTTGGCTGCGAATCTGTCAAAAAGCTTGAATTCTGCGAGTTTCCGCTTACCGTTGCCATTGACTGTCATGGAGGAAATCTTTTTAAACAATAATATCGGAGATATAAAACAGATGGATTATAACAACTTTTTGAATATAAGAAAAAACATAATCGAGAAAGAGTTTTCTCGAATGAATGATATGCAAAAAAAAGCGGTCTTTAGAATAAAAGGACCGCTTTTAATTCTCGCAGGCGCAGGTTCGGGAAAAACAACCGTGCTTGTTAATCGAATTTCAAATCTGCTCAAATACGGCGATGCTTACAATACGGAAAAATCTTCAAGGACTCCGGATGAGTACGATGTTGAGCTAATGCAGCGCTATCTTGCAGGTGACAGCTCTGTGTACCATGAAATACGTGATGTATTATCCTATGACGCTCCCATGCCGTGGCAAATTCTCGCTATAACATTTACCAATAAAGCCGCAAATGAGCTTAAAGAACGCCTCGTTAAAATGTTAGGGGATAATGCTGCGGATATTTGGGCATGCACGTTTCATTCCGCTTGTTTGCGTATTCTGAGAAAAAACGGCGACAAACTCGGTTTTTCATCTCATTTTACAATCTATGACACCGACGACAGCAAGCGCGTAATGAAAGAATGTCAGAAATTGCTCGGTGTTGACGATAAATTTCTGTCACACAAGACTATACTTAATGAAATCAGTAGGGCCAAGGATTCGTTAATATCTCCCGACGATTATTTGAAATCGGCAGGCAATGATGTCAGACTTCGCAAAATGGGCGAGTGTTATAAAAAGTATCAGCAACTTTTAAAAAATGCCGATGCTATGGACTTTGATGATATTATAGCCAATACAGTTGCGCTTTTACAAAACGAACCCGATGTTCTTGACTATTACCAAAACAGATTTAAATACATAATGGTAGACGAGTATCAAGATACGAACCATGCTCAATATGTACTTACATCTCTGCTTGCGGACAAATATAAAAATATTTGTGTTGTCGGTGATGACGATCAGAGCATTTATCGTTTCAGGGGCGCTACTATTGAAAACATTTTAAGCTTTGAAAATAGATATGAAGATGCAGTTGTAATACGACTTGAGCAGAATTACAGATCTACACAGAACATTCTTGATGCCGCAAATGCGGTTATAGCCAACAATACCGAACGTAAGGGTAAAAATTTATGGACGGCAAACGGCAGCGGAGAAAAAATAGAACTGAGCACCGCTGCGGATGAGACAGATGAGGCGCGTTATATTGCCGAGCAAATTTTAAATTCTGTGGCGAAGGGCAGAAAGTGGAGCGATCATGCTGTTCTTTACAGGATGAACGCAATGTCAAACTCTATTGAGCGCGCACTTGTAAAAAATGCCATTCCGTACAGGATTATAGGCGGTCATAAGTTCTATGACAGAGCCGAAATCAAAGACATACATGCCTATCTTAACGTTATAAACAATCCGTCCGATTCTGTAAGATTGAGACGAATCATAAATGTTCCGAAACGCGGTATAGGAGACTCAACGGTAGCCAAAGCCGGCGAAATAGCCGAAACTCTCGGTATTACGCTATATGAGGTTTTGAAAACCGCCGATCAGTACGAGGTGTTAAAGCGTACCTCTGGAAAGCTGATTCAATTTACTGCAATGATGGATAGACTGATGTCTCTCTCCGAAACAGAAGGCTTGCCGGAGCTATATGACAGTATTATAGAAGAAACCGGTTATGTAGGCTATCTTCGGTCCAATCCCGAAAAGTTCGACGACCGTATGCAAAATATAAATGAGCTTAAATCAAACCTTGTCAGATACGAAGAAGATAATGAAGATGCAACCCTCAACGATTATCTCGAAGAAATAGCTTTACTTACCGATATTGACAATTATAACGCGGGTGAGGATGCCGTCGTTCTTATGACGCTTCATTCGGCAAAGGGGCTTGAGTTTCCGGTGGTATTTATGCCCGGACTTGAAGAGGGAATATTCCCCGGGATACAGAGTATGTATAATGAAACTGAAGTTGAAGAAGAACGCAGGCTTGCATACGTAGGAATAACAAGGGCTAAAGAAAAGCTTTATATTACGAAGGCTAAAAGCAGAATGTTGTACGGCTCTACTAACTATTTCCATCAATCCAGATTTATCTCCGAAATCCCCGAGAATTTACTGAATATCAGGCAGGAGACAGGATTCAGAGCAATGGCGGGACTCGATAGGGCCGCAAAACACTCGCCGTATGTTGCTTCTGCAAGAGAACACCATATAGATCGCGGCTTCAGCGGTTCCGGAAAAGCTTCTTCGAAAGTCACAACGGGAGATATTGATTATAAAGTCGGCGACACGGTTATTCACAAGGTGTTCGGGGAAGGCGTTATTACAAAAACAACATCTATGGGAAACGATTTGCTGCTCGAAATTGCCTTCGTTAAAGCCGGAACGAAGAAAATTATGGCACGTCTTGCAAAGCTTCAAAAGGTGTAAAAATATTTTAGTTGCGAAAAAGAGGCTTTTTTGTCGAAAAAATATTGACCTTTTCTTTTTAATGGATTATAATAAGCTTACTACCTGAAAAACGGTAGTCCGCATTTTGCGCAAAAGACAGCATTTAGTTTTTGAGGGGCTGGACTGGTTGTTTTTTGCGCTCACTCAAAAGAGCACGGACAAAACATGAGTTTGTCCGTGCTCTTTTGCTTTATTTGGTTTTATTTGGTGCTGTATAAACAGCAGACTATTTTTTTAATGAATCATATACTCTTATATTTACGGCACCCGTATCACAGTTGTGTCTGTAAATACTCATAACAATGCCTATTCCTAAATAGACACAAAGGTTTGAAGAACCGCCGGCACTGAAAAACGGAAGCGTTATACCGATGACCGGTAACAACATTAAGCACATGCCGACGTTTATAATCATTTGCCCGATTATCATTGCAGCCATTCCCGTACAAATCAGATTGGTGGATTGTTCGCTTGACTTTTTTCCGACATAAATAATTCTCACAGTTATTAAAACTATAAGAAGCAGTGCGGTTATACAGCCGATAAATCCCAATTCTTCACCGACAACGGAAAAAATCATATCATTTTGGCTCTCCGGGACAGCTCCTGCCTGTGTGTAAGCTCCCTTAAACAAGCCTTGCCCCGTAATACCGCCGGCGCCGATGGCGGTAAGACCGCGTTGCTGCTGATATATAATATCAGGATATAAATCCGGATAAATAAGAGCTAAAAATCTGTCTTTTTGGAGCTGCTTTAAAACATAAGTCCAAATAAGAGGAGTTGCCGCTCCGACTAAAGCTATACCGCCGAGAAAATATCCCCAATGAACGCCTGCTACAAACATCATGACAATGGCAATAACCATAAATACGAGTGCAGAACCCATATCTCCGGTTGCCGCAACAAGAACTATCGGTACGGCAGCGTGTGCACCGAGTTGAAGGATACTGAAAATGTTGTTGATTTTTTCTTTCACTTTATCCAAATGCACACCGAACGTTATAATAAATCCGATTTTTACAAGTTCTGACGGTTGAAAATTTATAGGCCCTATTGAAAGCCATGTTCTGGCGTCCGGTCTTGAAGACGGCCCTGTGCCCCATTTGAAGAGAACAAGCATTATGATAACACAGAAAACAGCTATAACCGGCCAAAACTTGGTATATACTTGGTAATCGAAATATGATAAGAACAACGCAGCAATGATTCCGAGGAAAATCGCAAGCAGCATTATTATAAATTCTCTCGAAAAATGAGCTCCGTCTTTAAGAGTGTATCGGGTGGCGCTGTAAACCATTAACAATCCAAATGCGGAGGTAATCACACAAAGAGAAAACAACAAAATATCAGTTTCCTTCAAAAAGCTTTTTATTGTCGAAAAAACCTTTTTCATTTTTTTACCTCCGAATTCATTATTTAATATTATATTATGGTGAGCTGATATTTTCAAGCAAAAAAGTATTTACTGATAATAAATTTAATGCTAAAATAACTAAGGTGATTAAATGATAGAGTTTTCAAGTAAATCCGCCAAGGAAACAATTGCCTTAGGCGAAAAACTGGCAAAAAAGCTTGACTGCGGAACGGTTGTGGCTTTTTACGGCGGTCTCGGAATGGGCAAGACGACTCTTATCAGCGGTATTGCAAAGGGTATGGGGCTCACTTGTAATGTTTCAAGCCCGACATTTGCAATTGTAAATGTTTATGGTGAGCATAATGAGCTTTGTCATTTTGATATGTACCGTGTTGAGAGCTGGGACGATCTTTATTCTACCGGCTTTTTTGACTATATAGATATGGGCTCGGTTTTGTGTGTTGAGTGGAGTGAAAATGTTGAAAACGCATTGCCTGAGAATACTGTGAGGGTATATATGGAAAAAGGCGATTCGGATAATGCTCGTATTATTAGAATAGATGGTGTTAAAGATGAAAATTCTCTCTGTTGAAAGCTCAGCTGCTTCTTGCAGCGTCGCGCTTTCGGATAATGGGGTACTTATAGGTGAAGAGTTCACAAACGTAAAACTGACACACAGCGAAACCCTTATGCCGATGGTGAAAAATATACTTGATAATACTAAAACCGATATAGGCACAGTAGATGTATTTGCTGTTTCAAACGGACCGGGTTCTTTTACAGGTGTCAGAATCGGCGTGGCTGCCGTAAAGGGAATGGCCGATGGAGTCGGCAAGCCATGCTACGGCATTTCTACACTTGAGACAATAGCGTATCCCTTTTTTGACCGAAACTGTGTTGTTTGTTCTCTTATGGACGCAAGATGCTCTCAGGTGTATACGGCACTTTTTGAAAACGGCAAAAGATTGACTCCCGACAGCGCGATGCTCATATCGGAATTGGCTGACAGCTTAAAAAGCATAGACAAGCCTATTGTATTTGCAGGTGACGGTGCCGCAGTAACCTATGAAAAGCTTTCGGGCCACTTTGACAATATCATATTGGCGGATGCACAAAACAGGTATCAGCGCGCATCAAGCGTTGCATTTCTTACTGAAAAATATATCAACTCAGGTAAATTACCGGTTAGCGCCAACGAGCTTTTACCGGTTTATTTAAGACTGCCTCAGGCAGAGCGAGAATTAAAAAAGAAAAAGGAGCTTAAGAAATGACGGTTTATTTAGGAGCAGATCACGGCGGATTTGAATTGAAAGAGGCATTGAAAAAACATCTTGATGCAGAAGGCTATAAAGTAATAGACTGCGGAACTGATTCTACACAATCGGTGGATTATGCGCCAATTGCCGAAAAAACTTGCTTAAGTGTTTTATCGGATGAGGGCAGCCTCGGTATTCTGTGCTGCGGAACCGGTATAGGTATGTCTATGGCGGCAAATAAAGTCAAGGGTATACGCGCAGCTTGTTGTTCCGACTATTTCAGTGCTAAATATACAAGACTTCACAATAATGCTAATATTCTTTGTCTCGGCGGCAGGGTAGTTGGTGCCGGCCTTGCTACAGAACTGGCTGATGTCTTTTTGAAAACCGAATTTGAGGGCGGCCGCCATCAAAGAAGAATAGACCAAATAACCGAAATCGAAAACAAATAAAAATATCTTGTCTTTTATTGACGGCTGTTATATAATATTTTAGAAATTTAAATTATTGGAGGCTAATTATGGGTAAGGTTACTATTACCAACCATCCGCTTATTCAGCACAAACTGACGTTGCTCCGAGATAAAAATACCGGTTCTAAAGAATTCAGAGCACTTGTTTCAGAGATAGCAACGCTTATGTGCTACGAGGCTACTCGCGATCTTCCTCTTGAGGAAGTCGAAATCGAAACTCCTATTGCCATTGCTAAAGCTAAAGTTATTTCGGGTAAAAAACTCGCATTCGTTCCGATACTCAGAGCCGGAACCGGAATGCTTGACGGCGTTTTGGCGCTTGTTCCCTCGGCAAAGGTTGGCCACATCGGCATGTATCGTGATCCGGTTACGGTAAAGCCCGTTCCGTATTATTGCAAGTTACCGTCTGATATTTCGGAGCGTGAAGTAATCGTGCTTGATCCTATGCTTGCAACAGGCGGTTCCGCTATTGATGCAATAGATCAGATAAAGACTTTCCATCCGAAATCAATTAAATTTATGGGTATTATTGCCGCTCCCGAGGGCCTTGAAGCTCTTACGACGGCTCATCCAGATGTTGATATTTTCTGCGCTGCTCTTGATGAGAGACTTAATGAGCACAGCTACATTATTCCCGGTCTCGGTGATGCCGGTGACAGAATATTCGGCACAAAGTAATTTACGCCTAAAATAATTTAAGAATATTTGTCCCTCCTTTGTCATATCAATTATTGATAGACTAAGGAGGGATTTGTTTTGAACGATACTGTTGAAGAACGCGCTGTGATCTTGGGAGAATATATTGTTGAAAACAGAGCCACCGTAAGAGCGGCAGCTAAGGTGTTTTCGGTGAGCAAATCAACAGTACATATGGATGTTGCCGAGCGACTTAGGAGGATAAATCCGGGTTTGTATACAGAAGTCAGAGAGGTCTTGGAGGTTAATAAAGCTGAACGACATATAAGAGGCGGCCAGGCAACAAAGCAAAAATACTTATCCGAGAAAAAACAATAAAACTAAAATCTTAAGCGGTTTTTATACCGCTTATATTTTTGTTTTTTTTTAACGTATAATATGTTATACTATCATAAGACCAATTAAAGGATGTGCATATCTTTGAGAAAGCTTGATCTTGTGATTCCTTGCTTTAACGAGCAGGAGTCTTTACCTCTTTTTTTTGAAGCGTTAAAAGATGTCAAAGATAAAATGAATGATGTTTCGGTAAGGTTTATTTTTGTTAACGACGGCAGCCGCGATAATACACTCGGTTTACTGCGTGATTATGCGGAAAAATATGATTATGTAAAATATATTTCTTTTTCGCGCAATTTTGGCAAAGAAGCCGCCATGCTTGCCGGTATGAAGATGTCTGACGCAGAATATGTCGGAATTTTGGACGCCGATTTGCAGCACTCACCGAATTTGATTCCGGATATGATGAATGTGCTTATTAACGAAGATTACGATATAGCAGCCGCAAGGCGCATAGACAGAAAAGGCGAGGCAAAGCTTAAAAGTGTTTTCTCAAAGCAGTTTTATAAACTTATCAATAAAATTTCGGACACGGGTATTGAGGACGGCGCGCAGGATTTCAGAATAATGAAGCGTAAGGTCGTCGATGCAATAATTTCTATGCCGGAATATAACAGATTTTCCAAAGGGATATTCAGTTGGGTAGGATTTAAGACGAAATGGTTTGAACATGAGAACAACAGCCGCGTGGCAGGTGAGACGAAATGGTCATTTTGGAAATTACTGCGATATGCTCTTGACGGTATTATAGGATTTTCGACTGCACCCTTAAAGATTTCGCTGTATATAGGGTCTGCATTCAGCTTGATTGGAATAGTTTATGCGATTTATATTTTTATACGAACTTTAATCTATGGTTCTGACGTACCCGGGTATCCTTCATTGATATGTGCCGTGTTTGTTATAGGGGGCCTCATATTGCTGTCTCTCGGCGTAGCGGGCGAGTATATTTCTCGAATTTATCTTGAAGTGAAAAACCGCCCTATATATATTGTCGATGAAACTAACATCATTCCGAAATTTAATGAAAAAAATAAGTAAAAAGCCTTGTAAATATTGACTTTTTTAGATATAATCTAAATATTATGGCTTTAATATTAGTGCTCTGAAAGGGGAAAAAATAAAGTGGCAGATGAAAAAAATATGTTCGTTGATATGGAACATGAAGTCATGGACTTTTGGGAAAAGGAAAAGTGCTTTGAAAAGCTCCGCGAAAAGAATCGTGGTCACAAAATGTTCCGATTCCTTGACGGTCCTATAACAGCTAATAACCCTATGGGTATTCACCACGCTTGGGGCAGAAGTATAAAAGATATTTTTATTCGCTATCATGCAATGCAAGGATGTGATTGCCGTTACCAAAACGGATTTGACTCACAGGGACTATGGGTTGAAGTTGAGGTTGAAAAAGCCCTTGGTTTTAAGACTAAAAAGGATATTGAAAACTACGGTATGGACAAGTTTACAAAAGCTTGTAAAGACCGTGTCAAGCATTTTTCTGGGATTATTACCGAACAGTCCAAACGACTCGGCCAATGGATGGATTGGGACCATTCCTACTATACTAACACCGATGAAAATATAGGCGGTATTTGGTATTTTCTTAAAAAATGTGATGAGCACGGATGGATTCAGCGTGAGTATAAGCCTATGCCTTGGTGTCCTAGATGCGGAACATCGCTATCGGAGCACGAAATGACAGGCTCATACAAAATGATGACGCACAATTCGGTATATTTTAAGCTCCCGATTAAAGAAATACCGTCCAAAATGCTTGTTTGGACAACAACTCCATGGACGCTTTCTTCTAATGTTGCGCTTGCAGTCAATCCCGAAATTGATTATGTTGAAGTAAAGGTTAAAAGCGATGAAAAAACTCTGATTCTCGCTAAGAATGCAATAGGTCATCTCGGCGACGATAAAGTCGAAGTGCTTCGTGCGTTTAAGGGATCTGAGCTTGTAGGCTATCATTATGAAACATGCTTCCCGGATATTCCCGCCCAAAGCAGTATTGACCATAAAATCGTTGCTTGGGAGGATGTTGCCGCAGACGAAGGTACCGGCATAGTGCATATAGCTCCAGGTTGCGGCGTCGAAGATTTTGAGCTTGGTGAAAAACTCGGTCTCGCAAAAGTAATGCCCATTGATGATATGGGTATATATCTTGACGGCTTCGGCTGGATGACCGGAAAAGACAGCCATACCGTTGCAGATGAGGTGTTTGAGCACCTTAAAGCTGATGATAAGCTCTATAAGGTCGAACCGCATGAGCATAGCTATCCCGTATGCTGGAGATGTAAATCTGAGGTTGTGTTCAGACTTGTACCGGCTTGGTACATCAGAACAGATGAATTACGTCCGAAGCTTATTGAAGCCGCCAATACCGTTAAGTGGGAGCCTGCATCAAACGGCAAACGTATGAACGATTGGTTAAATAATATGGGAGACTGGAACATATCCCGTAAGCGTTATTACGGTATGCCGCTTCCGTTTTATCCTTGCGATTGCGGTCATGTAACCGTTGTAGGTTCTAAGGAAGAACTTCGTTCTCTTGCAGTTGACCCTAAACTTGTTGATGAACTGCCCGAGCTTCACAGACCTTGGGTGGATAAGATTAAAATTAAATGCCCGCATTGTGGCAAAGAGGTTTCGCGTATATCTGAAATCGGTGATGTTTGGCTTGATGCCGGCATTGTTCCTTACTCAACATTCGGCTATTTCCGTGATAAGGAAGAATGGAAAAAGAACTTCCCTGCAGAGTGGGTTACCGAAATGCACGAGCAGGTTAGACTTTGGTTTTATTCACAGCTCTTTATGAGTGTTGTGCTTGAGGGTAAAGCTCCTTATGAGAGAGTTCTCACTAATAGTGCCGTAATAGCCGAAGACGGCAGAAAGTTCTCGAAAACCGGATTTATGATTAAATTCGATGAGGCGGCTGAAAAAATAGGTGCTGACACAGTCCGCTATTTATATGCAGGTGCTCCTGTGTCAAATGATGTTCGTTTTGGTTATAATCTCGGTGATGAGGCGAGAAGAAAGCTTCTTTCATATTGGAATATTTATACGTTTTTTGAGACATATGCAAAAATCGATAAGCCTAATTTTGAAAATTACACACCGGACAAGTCTGCGATGACTCCTACGGATATATGGCTTGTTGTTCGTACCAATGAATTCCTGAAAAAAGCTAAAGCGCTTTATGATGACTATAAAGTTTATATGCTTGTAAAAGAATTTGAGGTATTCGTTGACGATATATCAAATTGGTATATAAGGACAAATCGTCGTCGCTTCTGGAAAACCGGCGACGAAAAAGATAAGATGACTGCTTATTGGGTGCTTTATTATGCACTTAATACTGCAACTCTTGTTATGTCACCTGTTATTCCGTTTATGACAGAGCATATTTGGCAGAACTTTACGAGAAAAGTTATGCCTTCGTCACCGATCTCCGTGCATCTCTGCGATTGGCCGAAGCCGATAGAGGGATTTGAGGATGACGGAATTGTTGAAAAAACGGCTGTCTCAAGAGAGATAATAGCTACCGCAATGAGACTTCGCAATGAACAGCAGCTCAAGGTTCGCCAGCCTCTTTCAACACTTTATGTTTGTTGTGACAGCGAAACGGCAAATAAAATAGGCGTATTTGAAAAGATAATACTTGATGAGCTTAACATTAAGAATATTAAATATATTGATGATGTTAATGTTCTTGAGGATAAATATCTGACCGTAAACTTTAAGGTAGCCGGTGCTGTTCTTAAGCAGAATGTCAACAAGATGAAGCAAACCCTTGAAACACTTTCAAAGGATGATATGACGAAGCTTGTTTCTGCAGTTGAACAGGGAGACGAAGTTTCCGTTCCCGGTTGGGACGATAAATTTGCCGCTGATATATTCAGTGTCCAGACAAAAACTAAAGAGGGTATTGTATCTGCCGAGCTTCAGAATAATAAGGGCGTTGTGGCGTTGGATACCGTGCTTACCGACGAACTCATTAAAGAGGGCTTGGTACGTGATACGGTAAGACAGTGTCAGCTTATAAGAAAAGAAGCAGGGTATGAGGTAGAGCAGAGAGTTAAAATGGCAATTGAGTCTCTTGACACAGCCGTTATTGGGGCTCTCAAAGAAAAGACCGAATACATTAAGTCGGAGCTTCTTGCCGATGAACTTATCCTCGGCGGAACTCTTTCTGACGCGGATCTTACCAAAGAAGTAGAGATAGGCGACGGTAAAGTCAAATTAGCGGTCGCAAAAGCATAATCGGAGGTTTTATTTATGACAGAAATCAATAAAGATATGACAATCGGCGACATTCTTGATGCCGAGAGAGATACAGCTCCTTTTTTCCTTGAAATGGGTATGCATTGCTTGGGTTGCCCGGCTTCGCGCGGCGAAACAGTAGAGCAGGCTTGTATGGTACACGGTGTTGACCCGGACGTGCTTGTTGAGAATATCAACGAATTTTTAAAAGGAAAAAATAACTGACTTAAAAAGGCTGTGCTCAAAACACAGCCTTTAAATTACGGTAATTATGATTAACTTAACTCCTCGTTTGCTGAAAACAGCAGAATTGATTACTCCGTGCAAAAAGCTTGCCGACATCGGAACCGATCACGCATACATACCGGTCTACGCATTACAAAATGATCTTGCTGAAACTGTTGTGGCCTCTGATATAAACGAAGGACCGTTAAATAATGCGGCAAAAACCGTTAAACAATACGGTTTTGAAGATAGAGTGGTTTTACGACTTTCCGACGGACTTGAAAATATTGAAGAAACCGAAGCCGACGCCGTTGTTATAGCGGGTATGGGCGGTGAGCTTATAGCTAAAATAATCGGTGACGCACCATGGCTTAAAAATAATAAACAGATTATTATGCAGCCAATGACTCATTTTGAAGATTTGAGGGCTTTTTTGTGCGATAACGGTTATAAAATTACAAAGGAGACGGTTGTAAGAGAAGGTAAAAGACTGTATCTAGCGCTGTCAGCCGAATATACCGAAGAAGAGGCTGATTTTGGCGAGTGGTACTTCTATGTCGGAAATCTGATTTACAGCAATAATCCGGATGAAATTGAATTTTGCAATAAAATTGTAAGCAGGCTTGAAAAAAAGTATACGGCACTTAAAAATTCCGGTTATGATGCAAACAAAATAGGCAAAATTTTGGAGGAAATTAAATATGAGCAGGCTAAGCGAAATATATGATTATATTGACAGTTTTGCACCGTTTTCTTTACAACTTGAATGGGATAACAGCGGTATTTTGGTAAATTGCGGTAACTGTGTTATTTCAAAGGCTTTGGTTACGCTTGATATTACTGCAGAAGTTTTGAATGAAGCGATTGACGGAAAGTATGACCTTATTGTTTCCCACCATCCGGTAATTTTCGGTTCTTTGTCTGCACTGACCGAAAAAACACCGGCAGCAATTTGCTTTAAAAACGGTATATCTGTTATTTCCGCCCACACTAACTATGATTTATCTCCCATTGGTGTAAATAAGGTTTTGGCACAAAAACTTAATTTGCATAATGTTGTTTCAAGTAATGACAGCTGCTTTATGATAGGTGAGCTTGATAAACCGATGGCCTCGGATATGTTCTCGGAATATGTGAACAAATGTCTTTCGGCGCACCTTAGATATAATGACTGTACAAAAGAAATAAAGACTGTTGCGGTATGCGGCGGTGCAGGCTCGGATTTTGCATCGGACGCAAAAAAAGCCGGCGCTGATGCACTTGTTACGGGAGACGGAAAATATCATGAGTTTCTGGATGCAACCGATAAAGAAATATTACTTGTTTCTGCCGGGCATTATGAGACTGAGTTTCCGGCTGTAGTGAGCTTGTGTAAATTGCTTGAGGATAAGTTTAAAGATATACAATTTAAAGTTGCGGAACAAAAAACTCCGATTAAGAATATTTGAGGATATATCATTATGGCTCTTGACGGTATTACATTACATTTTATTAAAGACGAAATAGCCGAAAAGTTAATAGGAGCGAGAGTTGAACGGGTCAATCAGCCGTCAAGGCTTGAATTGCTCTTTAATATGCGAACAAGAAACGGTGCATATAAACTGCTTATGTCAGCAGAACCGAGCTCGGCAAGGGTGCATTTGACCTCTCATTCGCTTGAAAACCCGCAAAAACCGCCAATGCTTTGTATGCTTTTTAGAAAAAAACTTACAGGAGCAATTCTCCGAAACATTCGTCAATCGGGCCTTGACAGAATACTGTTTTTTGATTTTGACGCAGTTAACGAAATAGGAGATAAGGTTAATCTCTCGGTTTGCGTCGAGATAATGGCTCAACACAGTAATATTCTACTTATAGGTAATGACAGGAAAATAATCGATGCGGTAAAAAGGGTTGACGAAAATAAATCATCCGTTAGAGAAATATTGCCTTCCGTAACATATGTGTTGCCGCCGCAGCAGAAAAAATGCAATATTCTCAAGGACGAAGTCGAAGATATTTGCACTTCGGTACTGTTGAATTCTCATTTGAAAATGAGCAAGTCTTTGTTGTTTTCAATTGAGGGTTCTTCGCCTCTTATGTGTCGTGAAATTGCGTACGAAGCTTTTGAAGAAGATCTTGCGGTATCGGAGTGCGATAGCGATATACTCAAAAAAGCTGTATCCGAATTAAAGGTATATTTGGAGAGCGATAAAGTCGGTGTTACCGTATTGTTTGATGTTGACGGTAAACCATATGATTTTTCGATAATTGATATCAAGCAATACGGTAGGCTATTTAGCAAAAAGACTTTTGCGTCGGTTTCGGAAGCTCTTGATGTTTTTTATTATGAACGAGACCTTGCGTTGCGTATGAAGGTGAAGGCTAGGGATATAATAAAAATTCTGAATAATACGACAGAGCGCCTTGTCCGTAAAATAGCTAACCAAAGGGCGGAATTGCAAAAGTGTGATGATAAAGACACGTTGAAAACATATGCAGAGCTTATAAGTGCTAACCAATATAAATTAAGCTCCGGCTGTTCATATTATGAGGTTGAAAATTATTATGACAACAATCGTCTTGTTAAAATACCTGTAAATCCGGCTTTATCTCCCGCCAAAAACTCACAGAAATACTACAAGGAGTATAAAAAAGCGCATACTGCAGAAAAAATGCTCGCCGATTTAATTGAATCCGGGGAACAGGAATTATCTTATATTGACTCGGTAAAAGACAGCCTTATGCGTGCCGAAACAGAGTGTGAAATTGCAAGTATACGAAATGAGCTTGTTTTAGGCGGTTTTATAAAAAAGCATAAAAACGCAAAGCAAAAACAGCCTCGAGAGCTTCCTCCGCTTGAATATGTAACAAGTGAGGGCTTCAGAGTTCTTGTCGGTAGGAATAATTTGCAAAACGATAAACTTACGTTTAAAACAGCCAAAAATTATGATATGTGGTTTCACACCAAAGGTGTTCCGGGTTCACATACAATACTTGTTTCCGATAAACGTGAATTTACAGACCTTGCAATTTCGGAGGCTGCGATTATAGCGGCTTGTAATAGTTCTGCAAAGGAAAATACTAAGGTACCGGTTGATTATACATTAGTAAAAAATGTTAAAAAGCCGTCGGGAGCACTACCCGGTAAAGTCGTGTATTACACAAACAATATGATTTACGTCATTGCAGATAAAACAAAGATTACAGAAAAAAAGTCCGGCTGAGCCGGACTTTTAGTTTTATGCTCTTTTTTCGCCGTTATCGGAGGATAGAATTTCATTTTGCTTGAATAGCAATGATATACACCATACTGCCGCCAACGCAACAAGAGTGTATATTATTCTGCTGATAACTGCATCTTGACCGCCGCATATCCATCCGACAATATCAAACTTGAAAAGTCCGATTGAACCCCAATTGATACCGCCGATGATAACAAGGATTAACGCAATTCTGTCTACATCAGTTTTCAACTCCTTTAAATAGTTCATTGTTATTATGAACCAAAAAAAGAGTTTTATACAGTTTCGTAAATTCCGGCCGCTTGCTTCAACTCAACGGCTTTATCGGTCTTTTCCCACGGAAGATCAAGGTCGGTTCTGCCCATGTGACCATATGCAGCGAGCTGACGATATATAGGTCTGCGTAAGTCGAGGCTGTCAATTATAGCCGCCGGACGCAAATCAAATGTTTCGGTGACAATTTCACTTAAAGTATCGTCGGAAATTATGCCTGTTCCGAATGTATCAATCATAACAGAAACAGGATGTGCTACGCCGATTGCGTAAGCAATTTGAATTTCACATTTTTTTGCAAGACCTGCCGCAACAATATTTTTGGCGACATATCGCGCAGCATAAGCAGCAGAACGATCTACTTTTGTTGGGTCCTTTCCGGAGAAGCAACCGCCGCCGTGACGACCGATACCGCCGTATGTGTCAACAATAATTTTTCTTCCTGTAAGACCGCTGTCACCTGCAGGGCCGCCTGTGACAAATCTGCCCGTAGGATTCACATAAATAATTGTATCGTCATCTAAAAGATTTTCGGGAACAATGGGCTTGATAACATATTTTACTATGTCACTTCTGATTTGATCAAGAGAAACATCAGCACTGTGCTGAGAGGAAATAACAATAGTGTCAACTCTTTTGGGTGCACCGCTTTCATCGTATTCAACGGTGACCTGTGTTTTGCCGTCCGGACGGAGATAGGGGAGTGTACCGTCTTTTCTGACGTTTGTAAGTTGCTTTGCAAGCTTATGAGAAAGTGAAATTGACAGCGGCATAAGCTCTTCGGTTTCGTCGCAGGCGTAACCAAACATCATACCCTGATCACCGGCACCGTGAAGATTATAACTGTCATCATACCCTTCTTTCAGCTCGTATGATTTATCTACGCCGAGAGCTATGTCCGGGGACTGCTTGTCAATAGCGATTTGAACCTTACAGGTATGTCCGTCAAAGCCTTTTTCAGGTGAGTCGTAGCCTATCTCACAAACAACATCTCTTGCAATTTTCTCAATATCGATTTTTGCCTTCGTGGTTATTTCACCCATAACCATTATTTGGTCGGTTATACAAGTTGTTTCGCAAGCAACTCTGCCGTCAGGATCTTGTGCGAGAATAGCATCAAGAACGGCATCGGATATATTATCGCATATTTTATCAGGATGTCCTTCTGTAACCGATTCTGATGTAAAAAGATGTTTCGCCATTTTTAAAATTACTCCTTTATGTTTAACAATCAAAAAAAGAACGCCCGTGCTGAATCCGCATAAGGCGTCCCATAGAACTCACCTTATCTCTCAGCACAAAATGCTGCGGGATTTAGCACCTTGCATCTAAGTGCAGGTTGCCGGGCTTCACAGGGCCGATCCCTCCGCCACTCTTTATAAGGATTGTTATTTATTTGATTATATTCTACTATTTTTGTCAACGTTTGTCAATAAAATCAACTCAAATATTCTTGCCTTTTAAAATAGGAGACAGCGGCTTATAAATAAGCGTTGCTATCAGAACATTTACAAGACCTTTAGCAAAAGTGAACGGTAAATTAAATACAAATAAAGCCTGCCAAAGATTTTTAATCGAAGGCAAAATAGAACTGTATGCAGCAATTATAACGTCCATCGGCATAAACTTGGTATAAATCGGATAAACAATATAATAGTTTGAAACCATACTGAATGCTGCCATTATTACGGCTCCGAGAAGTGCGCCGAGAACAGCACTTTTTTTGGTTTTCTTGTGCTTATAAATCAGTCCCGCGGGAAGCACAAATGCACATCCCAAAATAAAGTTGGATAGTTCACCGACTCCGCCGGTTTGTGTACTTAAAAGATTAATCAGATTTTTAATCAAACAAACAATAACACCGCTTAACGGGCCGTATGCAAACGCAGCAATCAGCGCCGGAAGCTCTGAAAAATCCATTTTGATAAAGCTCGGCATAAACGGAACATTAAAGCTCAGAAACATAAGGACGGTTGAAACAGCCGCTAAAATGGCTGTTACAGTCATTTTTCTGATTTGAAATCCCGACATTATTTTTTTCTTTTCATTTTTGTTGTTTGACATGGTATCAGACCTTTCATATTTTTGCTGAAATATGCTGCCAAACAAAATAAAAACCTCGCAGATATAACCTGCGAGGTGAAAGTGTAGCTTAAGTACATCTTCTTTCATCCGGACTGTACCGTCGGTTCGGGAGTTGCACCCGATCAGCCGAAGCTTGTGGACTTTTACCACCGGTGGGGAATTTCACCCCGCCTCGAAGACAGCAATATTTTGCATTAACATTATATGACGGTACAGATATATTGTCAATATGTCAATTTAAAAAGTCATACTCTTGTTTCAATTAAATTGACATTTCCGCATATTTTGAATTCTCCGCTATCGGCACTTATAAAATAACTGTCGCCTTTGCACAACGGAAATGTTTCGTTTTCGCAAGTCAAAGAGCCGTTGCCATCGATAACGAGAATGGATACAAACGAATTGCTGTCGGCTACGGAGGAATAGCTTTTGTTTACGGTAATGTCTTTGACCGAGAACAGTTCGCACGAAGTAAGGTGTTTTTCGTCATAGCCATCTTTCTTAACAACAGGTGGCATTACACCGTTATTTTTCGGTGGTTCGCATTTTGTAACGTCGAGGGCTTTTTCGGTGTGTAGCTCTCTTGGCTTTCCGTCAGCTCCCAAACGGTTGTAATCGTATACGCGATATGTCGTATTGGAATTTTGCTGAATTTCCGCAAGAAGAATTCCTTTTCCGATTGCATGTAGTGTGCCGGATTCGATAAAGAAAAATTCACCCTTTTTAACCTTCACATGATTTACTATGTCTAAAAATGTATTGTCCTCAATGCGTTTTCTGAATTCTTCATTTGAAATTTTTTTCTTGAATCCGTATATCAGTTCAGCGCCTTCGTCACAATCAATCACATACCAACATTCGGTTTTTCCGTATTCGCCTTCAACTCGAAGCGCATAATCATCATTTGGATGCACCTGTACGGATAAATTATCTTTAGCGTCAATCAGTTTTATGAGAATGGGGAAAAAGTCATATTTTTGTGCCTTTGTTCCGAGTATATCTTTTCCTGTTTCTTTAATGACTTCGGACAATGTTTTACCGTCAAATTTTCCGCCGTCAATAATATTTTCGCCGTCTTTATGACAAGACAGCATCCAGCCTTCAGCGATTTTTTTTAAGTCGCTTTTAAATCCGAAATCATCACGAAGTTTTGTTCCTCCCCAAATATAATCTTTGAACGCGGGTTTTAATTTGAGTATCATCATAAGACCTCCTTAATAGATATTTTATCAAAAAAAGCTTGCAAATTCAATAATTTATATGATTCTGTTTGACAACGCTTTTTGATATCAATTTTGATAATGCGAACATTTATTGAATTTTATAATACATTCTGTTAATATGATAACATGCCGTTACAGTAAACAACGTTTAAAATACAACTGAACGGGAGTGCAAGCCCCATGCGGTAAAATTTCACGGCTTGATAAAAAACGTGCGGCAAATTAAAAAACTTTAAATTTACGCACGGATAATATCTACGATATTGTCCGTTTTTTATATTTTCGATACTTTACTTATTGCGGCAATAAGGTAATTCGGTTACCAAAAGGGGTTTGTATATTGTTCTCTATAATTAATTCTTTAGACACACCGTCATATATTTCTTTAATATTGTTTATAATCACCGCACTCACTATCTATTTAATAAAATACAGAACAAATAAACCGGGGCGAATAGTTATTGGTTGTGAAATAATTCCAATGATTATGTTGATTGTATCCAGACTTTTAGAAGAATATAGACCATACGATATTCTTTTATGTAAAATCAGCCGTATTGCAACATATGTATCCGGTGGAGTATTTTTTATTGTACTAATTGTTATGGCATATATTGCAAAGAAAAAGCGTTAAAGCGGCGTTATTATCGGTGCCGTGTACATTAAATATTGCAATGGCAGGAGAAATGTTTTATGAAACGCAGAAGGGTTATATTTATTTTACCTATCATTTCTTTGATTGTTTTAAGCCTCAATATATGCTCATTTGCCATGAATACGGGTTTTTCAACAAGCGAACCTGACGAAAAAAAGCAACAGTATTTTTTATCCGGCAATGCCATATCGCTGACGTATGAAGAACCGAAAAAATATATAATTTCGTGTTTTGATGTAAGTGAGAGCGGATTGGTAGCAGTTGGCTCCGCTACTTACGGTAACCAATACATATATGTGTATGATGCAACCGGAAAATTTCAATATGGATATGCTTTTAATAATCCGGGGTCTTACGGCTTGCAATGGGACGGTTCTGATTTGATAATTTATTTTGTTCGCAGCGATATTGCGGCTTTGGTTGATTCAGCGGGCAATATCAAAGAATTAAAAGTCATAGACGATACCGAAGCCAACAATTCGTATTGGAACAAATATGTGTTTGCAAAAGAAAGAACACAAAACGGTAATACATATACAATGAAAAGCAATATGGGCTTACTCAATATTGTTGCAACTGGTTATTCGCAAATAATCATAACAGCCCCCGACGGGCAGGAAACAATGATATACGATGTCAGCAAGGCTCAAAAGTCGGGAACTGTCCTTGAAATTACATTTGTGATGTTGTTTGTGGGCGCGGTGGTATATGGGTTAACGCGTGAATTTTCAAAAGCTAAAAAGCGCGCAAAATAACTGTATCATTTTGCCGATTACAAATACCGATTGTCCTCAAACATTTCAGAGCAGAGATAATAAAAATTTATGCACGCCGTACAAACAATATTTAAAAGAGAGGTTTTATAATGATTGAATTTGTGGGTCGTTTAACAGGAAATGCTTTTAAATACTACAAAAAAACTATGATAAAAACTTTACAAATAGTGCTCTTAATAGCATTTGGCATTGGAATGCCTATTATGTTTTTTGTGTTCAATTCAATAGGCAGCGTGGATTTAGAATTTATGCTTTTCACGGCTTTGCTATTTGTGCTTACTGCAATTTTTTCACCGTACCTAATTTTGATATTTGCAAAAGGTGATGTAACACAGCGAATATATATAAATGACGGTTTGGTTAATGCGGTTAGCTGTGAAGGAAGAACACGCAGTGCACAAATTTGTGCCATAAAAAAGGTAAAGGATTTCGGCGATTACTATGCGATGACCCTTCCGGTAATATGTTCAATTGTTTCCGTGTACTTTATATGCGAAAAAGACCTTTTAACAAATGGCACAATCGAGCAGTTCGAAGAGCTGTTTGACGGTAAAATAGTGAGAATGTCAGACCATAGTTGTTCTTAACAAGGCTGGTGAGGTGGTAACAGCCTATTCATCAAAGTTTTTTGATGCCGCTATGAAAGATATTATTAGACAATTCTAGGGGAAATAAAATGAATTTTGAGATTATAAAAAAAGTAATTGACAAGTGGGACCCAATAGACTTGTTGGACCATGCTCCGCCGGATGAATATGATATTGAGAGTAGGGAAATTTTATTAAAATTTCAACATAGCATAGAACAAAACGGTATGGTAATCTACGAGGTTTTCTCGAAAGCATTCGGAATGACTTTTACTAAAAGCGTAGATGAATGTGTCTCTATAGCAAAAAAAATAATGGAACAGGAATAACTAAAACTGTTATGAAATCTTATAATTTACTGCTCTAGTAACATTGCCATGGAGGGAATAAAGGGAGTGCGCGACTTCGGCGAGTATTACGTGTTGATTTTTCGTGACTCTGGAAATTTTTCGCAAATTATATGCGAAAAAGACCTTTTAACAAATGGCACAATCGAGCAGTTCGAAGAACTGTTTGACGGTAAAATAGTGAGGAAACAGTCAAACTAAAAACTGATACAGGCGCAAAAACACCAATTCGCATATATACTAATCGAGAGGTATTATAAAAATGTATAGCTTTATCAGACTGCTAATCGGATGTATATTTTTAATATGTTCTTACATGTTGATAAAAAGATCTAAATACTCTCATAATAAAACTCTGTATATTGTTTTTTTATGTTTGTCGGGATTATTGCCGACGGTTTTATCGTTTATACCGTTTGAAAACAGTTTTATAACATTTAAATCTCTCGACTCGGCTTATCATTATGTTTACGGCAAATCCGACATTGAACTTGTTGTAGAAGGAGACGATTGCGATTTTGTTGTCGGCAGCCAAAAAGACAAGGACAAGGTAACGTATGCATTTATGCCCAAAACCGCTGACGGATGGAAAGCAAGTAAAAATATCAATGCCAAAAGAATAATTGTACAAAATTATGATTTCGGTTTTTTAGATGTTTACCAAAGCAAAGGCACAAAAGATTATTTTATAACTATCCTTAATAAAACCGACAAAGACTTGATTATTTCCGATAAGTACAATAGCGAATTTGAACCTCTTGAAAGTGGCGAAGATTCTCTCGGACAGACGTATACTACTTACTATGCTCATATTCCCAACTTTGATTCGTCATACAGCTTAACTGTAAACGATACTGAAATAGTATTGCAAAAGCCATAGTTTGAGAAAGGAAACATTTATGTGGGAGACAATTCACACCAACGACGAAATATTGAAGTTTATGGAGAGTGTATGCCATTTTCACGATAGTTGTATAAAAGAGATAAGTTATATAAGTGGGGCATATGTTAGTGAAAACCTTTCAATGTATCCATTGAATGTTCGTAGGGTTTTGCGAGTTGTAATTCAACGACAATACGAAAAGGATTCTATGGTAGAGATGGAATTTCAAGGATTAAAACACTTGAAACTTTTTCCGGTTGATGAAAGTTATACCTGCGAAATATTAGATTCTACAATGATTATGAAAGACGGAAACTTTTACTGGTGTGACTGTGGTAATGTGTCAGAATCTGATTTAGATGATTATGCGGGTACTTTGATTTGTGCTTCAGGGTTTAGATGGCGTTCTATCGAGAATCATATGGGGGATAAGGCGTTCTATCATTCTGACGTATAATGGCGAATGAGCATACACAATGCCCGCAAGCAACGCCTTTTGGGGATATTGTTGCTGCCGCGGGCGATGCACTGTTAACTGTAGGTGCAACAATGGAAGATTGGATAAATGCAGGTTTCGGTTCGATTTGGACACAAGCGGTTAAATCGGTTGTCGTTAAATGGGATGGAGGCTATTAAAATGGTAGATATTACAGAAATTATGGATATGCTCGATTGGCATATGCCCTCTGAAATTCAATCCAAAGGAATATCCTTAGCAAGAAACACGGAAACAATTATTCCATTTATACAACCGTTAACACCAAAGCATAATAAAAATGTATGGGAAAATTGTGCTGTTATCATTTCGGAAAGAAGCGACGAAGAAATCAAGCCACACTTACCTGAAATGTTAGAATGGTTGCAAGACATGAATTGGCCGGGGGCTTTTTGCATCTTGAATAGGTTGCAAAAATACTCAGATGAAAATTCTCTCTGTAATGCAATAAATGTTTGCATTAAAAAAGCAAAAAAGTGTAGGGATGAGGTTTGGGAAAGCAACTTGCGTTTGCTTCTGCACAAACAGTAAAGGCAATCCTAAAGAGTAAAGAGTTTATACCAGCAAGCATCTTCTTTTTGGGACAAAAGGCAACTACTGGGATAATTCCAAGTTTCTAAAGACTTCGGCAGTACTCCTGACAAGGTTGGCCTTTGCGGTATCACAACGGCGCTGCCGGTAGTGCGGTAAAAGTCTCACAAGCAGCGAAAGCGTGGAATAGTGGCACTTTTAAATCAGGGTAACAATCATGAAATACCACTACAATAATCACGTAGTAAGCGAAGGATTGACAAAGGGAAATAATGTGCTCGAATATACACGAAATGCAGTAAGCTTTGCCAATCGAAATTCTTCGGTATTGAAGTATACCTACAACTACAAATATGGAAATGCATCTTGGAATTTTACTTATTTGACCGGACAGGGCGGAATGTTTACATCGACTGGTAAAATTATAACGTTTTGGTATAGGTGAATCTAATGAAAAACAAACAACACGAGTACATTTTGAAAGCGTTTATAAACTCAAGGATTCCTATGGCGATTCGTAGAAATTCTCCAGAACTTATTGCTATTGATTCTGTTGTAGGGGGGTATTGCTCTCAATTGATACATCGAGCAAAATTCATTGAACTCCCATCGAGTGAAATTATTTCTAAAACCGAAAAAACTGCTTTTTCAGAATTGATAAATCAATCAACAGGAATGGAAAAAGATGAATTAGTGGTGTACTATCGACTTGCAATACTTGTGGAATCTATATTGATTCAATATCGCAAATAACATATGCCCGCAAGCATCGCCTTTTGGGGTAAAAGGCAACTGCTGGGATAATTTCGAGTTTCTAAAGATTTCGGCAGTACTCCTGACAAGTGCCGTGGTATTCGAGCGGCGCTGCTTGCCGGACAAAGCTTTAACGCGCAATATGAATTTGGAATTAATGTTATCAAAATGTTTATGTAAGGTGTATATGAAAGATTATTATAATTTGTTTGTGGAGTTATCGCTACAACAGTGTACTAAAAACGACTATGGAAATAAACTAAAAGTAAAAAAACATAATGCAGCTTATAAAAAACTTAACAAGTTGCAAGACGAAATGATGAAAAACATCGGTGACGACGCATTACATGCGTTGCTTAATCACGAAGATGATAGAGTAAAAGTCAACGCCGCTTCTTTCTGCTTAAATTCAGAGGTCTTAGTTGAGCAATCCATTCTTACATTGGAAAAAATAATTGCTGGTTCAGACGATCCGACAATATGTTTTTCCGCAAAAATGTTATTACAAAAATTCAGATAAATTATACCAGCAAGCAACGCCTTTTGGGGACAAAAGGAACACACAAGAGACACAAGGAAAGCAAATTTGCAGCCATTAGAGGTGAAGTTTACTGGATTAACAAAAACGGAAGCTCGTGCAATGGAGCAGATTCTAATTTCTGCATATACACTTGATAATTTACTCAATGCTAGAAGAGAAATTGCGGTGGGAAATGTTGCTGGTTTTACAGGTAGAATTGATAATGTTATTAGCATCTTTGAAGGTGTTGCAGAAGATGAGTTATTAAATTTGATGGGACGGTGATAAAATGGGTACTTGGGGCGCCGGTCTGTATTCAAATGATTCTGCTTGCGATATTCGCGGCGATTATATAGACAAACTAAAGCGCGGAAAAACAAATGATGAGGCAACACAAGAACTGATTAACAGCAACCGTGATATTATGGGAGATGTTGAGGAAGAACCGTTATTTTGGTTTGCTTTGGCAGACACTCAATGGAATTTAGGGCGGTTATTACCAGAGGTAAAAGAACAGGCTCTTGCATGGCTTGACAAAGGTGGAGATTTAGCGGTTTGGCAAGAAGAAAATCCTGAACTTGCGGTCACAAGAGAAAAGGTATTGAGGGAATTGCAACAAAAGCTAAATTCCCCTCAACCTCCTGAAAAGAAAATTTCACAGCACCGTCTTTATAAGTGTGACTGGAAAATAGGGGATGTTTTTGCCTATCAATTCAATAGCGAATATGCCAAAGAAAATGATTTTTATCAGAAGTATGTTTATTTTGTGAAAGTAGCCGAAAACACGTGGTATCCAGGTCACGCAGTACCTGTTGTGTATTTTTACAAAAAAGTTGATAATGTTTTATCGGACATAACTTCGTTAAGCAATATTGACTTTATACCCCAATTTTATAAGCCAATAGCATATAAAAATAATCCTGGTATGAAAAAGCAATATTTATTAACACTACTTAACACATCATCAAGAGCAATACCTAAAAATCAACTTACATTTTTGGGGAATGTAGGTAATATCAAGCGAGTAGATAATGAAGATTTAAATTCATACAATGTAAATTGGAAACGTTTCGAGACATATATGATAGACAATTTTAAAGCATGGCTTTAAAGATTATAATGTATTATTGACAGTAATATTAAGACAACACCGTACAAAGGTTCGCAAAAAGCGGTGTATTTTGCGGTGGAGAGGTGGTTATCACAACGAATAGAGTATTGAATGGAATTACCATAATGGCAATGTTTAATTCAGTTAAAGAAAAATCCGGTTGGATATGAAATTCTGTTAAACTGTTCTTAAATAACTTATACCAGCACGCAACGTCTTTTGGGGCAAAAGGCAGACTGCTGGGATAATTCCGAGTTTCTAAGATTTCGGCAGTACTCCTGACAAGTGCCGTGGTATTCGAGCGGCGCTGCTTGCCGGTATATAGCGCTCTTTTCGGCCTAGTAACATTCCAAAAAATCATACCCACCCAGAGGGGGCATCCCTCCGGGGTACATAGCAGAATCCAGCCGAGACAGGTTATTACCACCTCAAATCACGCTATTATTCTCCCGAAGTCGGCAGGTTCTTGAATGCCGACGGTTACGTGCAAACCGGACAGGGATTGTTAGACAAAAATATGTTTGCATATTGTGGCAACAATCCTGTAAACAGGAGAGACAATAACGGTAATGCTTTGGAAGATGTAATGAAATGGTTTTCAAAAAGGTGGAACGCATTTAAGAATTTTGTAGGTAATACATTTGGAAACGAGAAAACAAGTGTTTTTGTTGAGGATTCCACACCAGCTGTAGATATTTCTAATTTAATACCGGCTTCTATGACTGTTGGTAACCGTACAAGCACTCAAAAAAAGCCTTTCTCAAAATCTAAACCTATTATGACTTACGGACAAGTTCGAGGCGATTTCATTTTTGCCTCTTCGTGTGGTGTAAAAATAAACTTTAAAAACCAATATTATGATTTAAGTTTAGGACTCGATAACATAGGATTTTCAAAAAGCACATATTTTTCCGACAATTCCTATAGCTCTAAAGGAATTAAAATGGATTTATCGAGAATGCAAGTTG
>ULWE01027022.1_pt1 | contig 26398 bp, 25 predicted proteins | sample 1960071 | NCBI WGS metagenome assembly ULWE01 (sample SAMEA4835804, study PRJEB28245) | human gut metagenome | biome: gut microbiome; material: fecal sample | place: Denmark | collected 2008 | reverse complement strand
GATTACACCGCTACGCTTGGTACCGATACAGCGCTATCGTCAGATATATAGAATTATAAGCTAAGTGTACTTTTAGAGAAAAAGTGAGATCTCATGTGAAAGAAAGTTTTGTTACATTATTAATTTATGGCACAGGATAATTTAAAACAAAAGACAAAAAAAGGATTATATTGGAGTGCGGCAAGTAATTTTGCCAATCAAGGTATGAGATTTGTATTTGGCCTTATATTGGCCAGGTTACTCTCTCCAGATGCCTATGGAGTGATAGGTATGTTAACTGTTTTTTTATGCGTAGTACAAGTCTTTATTGATTGTGGCTTTTCGCAAGCTCTTATAGCTAAACAAGATAGAACTCAAACGGATTTTTCAACAGAGTTTTACTTTAACATTGGCGTTGGTCTTATCGGCTATTGTTTGCTGTTTATATCAGCTCCATTCATAGCAGATTTTTATAACATGCCACTTTTGACATCTGTTTTGCGTGTCGTAGGTTTGGGTGTTATCATTAATTCTTTATGTGTTGTTCAAAGCGCTCAGTTTTCAATCAGACTTGATTTTAAAACTCCTGCAAAGATTGGTGTGTCAACCAATTTGTTTTCGGGTGTTGTAGGAATCATTTTGGCTTATTATGGATGGGGAGTTTGGGCTTTGGTATTTCAGCAATTAGCTAGTGGTATTCTTTATGGAATATTAGTTTGGATACTGGCAAAATGGAGACCTACATTTGAGTTTTCAAAAGATTCCTTTAAATATTTGTGGAATTATGGTTCAAAAATTCTTGCTTCCTCAATAATTCAGCAGGTATATGATAACTTATATCCTCTGGTAATAGGTAAATTCTTTAGTGCAAGACAATTAGGTCTTTATTCCAGAGCTCAGGGATTTGCTTCTTTACCATCAACTAATTTAAGTGGTGTTTTAGGTAGTGTTACTTTTCCGGTTTTAAGTAAGATCAATAATGATTCAGCACGTTTGGTTGCCATTTATCGAAAGATGATTAAGACTACAGCTTTTATTGTATTTCCATTAATGATAGGGCTTTGTGCTACGGCATCTCCTTTGATAAAAATATTGCTTAATGAACAATGGTATGAATGTATTCTGTTGTGCCAATTATTGTGTTGTGCTTTAATTTGGCAACCTATTAGCTATATTCATTTAAGTGTATTGAAAGTAGTTGGTAGAACAGATCTTGTTTTGAAACTTGAAATTTTAAAACGTTCTATGGGTTTAATTTTTATATTTGGTGCCATTCCTTTTGGGGTAGTAGGAATGTGTATAGGTTTTAATATTTTTTATATATATTGTTTTTCAATAAATACCTATTTTACAAGTAAAGCTTTGAAAGTTCCTGTTATTACTCAAATAAAAGATATCTTACCCTTATTGATAAATGCTGGAGCAATGGGTATAGTTGTCTATATAGTAACATTGCTTCAAATTAATATTTATATAAACTTTATATTAAGTGTATGTGTCGGTATAGTGATGTATATTTTAACCTCAAGATTATGGTTTAAATCTATATATGCTGATGCTATATCAATGATAAAAAATAAATCTTAAGTATTATGTTGTCAAAAATTAAAAGAAAAATGGAATCAATCCTTCTGAGATTGATTTTCCCGCATTCTGAAATATCGATGGAGAAGAGATTTATTAAAGAGGCATATCATTTTTATTTGCTTTTAAGTAAATATAATGCTTCTCATCATACAGATGAGGATATGGAAAAAATGCAATATACATTATTGCGTGAAAACCATGTCATAGAAAAGGGAATGTCTATGCGTAATCCTCGAAAAGGATTTGGTCAGAAAAAAGTAGCAAGTCTCTTAAATCGTCTCCAAAAGTATTTCGAATTATATTCTGATAGAGATAAGGAATTTTTAAAATATCCTCTTTCTACTATAAAACAATATATAAAATATACAGAAGCAAATGGAGTTAAAGTTGATGGAATTAAGAGTGAGTTTAATAAACTTTCTGAGCATTTTAAACCATCAGAAATACAATCAAAAGCGGGAATTCAAGATGTTTCAAAGGAATCAATACTTGATAGATGTAATTCAAATTTTGAATCTCTACTTTTTAGCCGTCATTCTATAAGATATTTTTCCAAAGAACCTGTTGAAAAGAATGTAATTATTAAAGCTTTGGAATTAGCACAAAGAACACCTTCTGCATGTAATCGACAAGGATGGAAAACCCACGTCTTTACAGATGATAAAAGCGTAGATTTGATGAATTGGCAAGGTGGCTGTCATGGATTTGAAAATGAATTGAGATATTCTATTTTAGTGACTGCAAACTTGAAAGCTTTTCTTTCTTATGAAGTTCATCAAGCATATGTGGATGGCGGTTTATATGCTATGAATCTAATCAACGCATTGCATTCTTTAGGTTTAGGATGTATTCCTTTGTCATGCGGATTTGAATATGAAAAATTGCAAGGCTTAGAGAAATTCGGTATACCAGAAAATGAGGTGCCGATTGTAATTATTGCTTTTGGTAATCTTCAAGATAAATTTAGAGTTGCTGTTTCTACCAGAAAGGATATAAACTTAACTAATACTTTTCATTAAACTATGAACTTATTAATAATAAATCAACCCGCTTTTAATCGAGGGGATGAATCTGCTCATAAGGCTCTATTACGTACATTATTACAAAGACTTAAAGATGTAAAAATAAAAGTGATGTATAGTGCTTATGTGCAAGAAAGCGTTAGGCAATATTCTGTACATGATAATAGAGTAGAATATGTTATAGATCCTTTAGGATTCTATTCTTTAGGTGATTATTTTTGGCATGGCATTGATATAGCAAAATATGGTTTCTTAAAATATCGCCCATCTGTAAAGAAATATAAATCTTTTTATGATTGGGCTGATATTGTTCTTTGTGCACCTGGAGGTATTTGTATGGGCGGGTTTCAGGATTGGAATCACCTAATGCATTTAAAAATGGCTCAAGTATACAACAAGCCCTTGGCTTATTATGGTAGATCATTTGGTCCTTTCCCTACAGAATCAGAATCAAATCGTGTTTTCAAGACAGTTAGCTTAGAAATGCTGCATTATTTCGGATATCTATCTATTCGTGACCATAAAACTGAATTGCTGGCAGATGAGTTGAATATACCATATATTTCTACTATCGATTCTGCTTTCTTGGATTCACCAAAGGTAGAGATTCCTTATGAGTTAAAATCAGTTGTTGGTGATAAGCCTTATATGGTTTTTGTTCCTAATTACCTGCTTTGGCATTATGCTTACAAAGGAAGAATCAGTCATGAGACTGTTATCAACTTCTATTGTAAAGTAATGGATGAGATCTGGGCTGCCAATCCGGAATTAAATATATTGATGTTGCCTCAGTTGTTCTGTGGTCGAGAATATGCTTTAAATGATGTTGAACTATTCCGTGACTTAGCAAAAGCTAAAAATGACAGCCGCATCATCATTACAGCAGACTGCTATAGCAGCGATATTCAGCAAACATTAATCAGTAAGGCAAAATATGTGATAGGTGCTCGTTATCATTCTATCGTCTTTGCTCTCAATCAAGGTGTTCCTTGCATTGCTTTGAGTTATGAACATAAAATAGCTGGCTTGCTTGAAACATTGGGTAAAACAGACTGGTGCATAGAGTTTAGTAAAACTCTGGATTCTGTGGAGAAACAAGAGAAATGTTTAGAGCAAATTAGAAAGTTGATTCCTTCATTGAAGCCTGATACAGAAGCTCAAAAGAAGGCTAAACTTATTGCTCAAAAAGGTATGGATAAATTTGTCGAGTTCGTTCACAAAACTCAAGTTGCTAAATAATGAATGCTTATAACACTTCTATCAATTATCTGAAAGCACTTGGAATATCTCTTATGGTGTTAGGGCATACAAGGGTAAATCCCCAGGTTATTGCTTTTATTTATATGTTCCACATGCCACTTTTCTTCATTGCTTCAGGTTATTGCTTTAAAGAAAAATATCTTTCCGCGCCTCGGAAATACATATATAATAAGGTGAAGGGGATTTATTGGCCGTATGTGAAATGGAGTTTACTATTCCTGTTACTGCACAATGTATGCTTCCACCTGCATATTTATAGCGATCAATATGGTTGGAAGGAACATGTATCTCATCTATATGCATTCTCTGAGTTTTTAAGCCGTGCTACATCTATAATATTCAAGATGCAGGGACATGAGCAACTTCTCGGTGGCTACTGGTTTATGAATGCTTTGTTTTTTGGATCTCTCATTGTATGGCTTGTGATCCGATATGTAAAGCTGCCGCTATGTGGGGGGGCAATTTTGATAGTTATATGTACTGTTTTAAATAAAACGTGTTGGCAGATTCCATTCATTAATATCTCATCGCAAGCCTTTGCCGCAGGTTTATTGATATATATCGGCTATAGTCTGGCAAAGTATAGGATAAAGCCTTTCAACTATTGGCAAATAGCTTTGTCGCTATCAATAACATTAATAGGCTCCTTTGTTTGGAATATGGCTATGGATCAGAATTCATATAGCAACAAGCGGTTTATTCCATATATTATAACTGCAGTACTTGCTTCATGGAGTTTCTATTCTTTGTTTGATAAGATGAAATCTTCGCATGGTATCTGTGCTAAAGCCTTAGATTTCATAGGAAAGAATACCCTTACGATTCTTACATGGCATTTCCTTGCTTTCAAATTGGTTTCATTATTGATTATAGGTGTCTATGGCTTGCCAATAGAGCGGCTAGCAGAATTTCCTGTTATCACAGAATATTCGCAACAGGGATGGTGGTTAGCTTACTTCATTGTAGCAATGATAGTGACATGTGGAATTGCTTATTGTAATAAGCAAATTAAAAACAATTGGTTAAAACTATAATTTAAAAATAATGATAAAATATACATTTCTACTCCCTGCCTACAAGCCAAATTTCTTGGAAGAGGCATTGGTGAGTATTAAAGAACAGACATATACAGATTTCAAGGTGATAGTGAGCGATGACTGCTCACCTCATGATTTGAAATCAATATTTGAAAAGACTTGCGGTGATGACCCACGCTTCGTTTTCCGCCGTAATGAGAAGAATATGGGTGGAAAGAGTCTTGTTTCTCATTGGAACCTCCTTGTCAATATGTGTGATACGGAATATTTCATCATGGCAAGCGACGATGATGTATATGAGCCAAAATTCCTTATGGAAGCAGATTGTTTGTTGAAGAAATACCCTGAAGCAAATCTATTGCGAGGTCGCAGTCGTGTTATTGATGGAACTGGAAAGATAAAAATGGAGGAAGAAGTCACGGATGAATGGCTTGATAACCTTCATTTTATTCATCGTATCTATCAACCAGATTGGGCAGGTGGAGTGGCCAGTTTTGTATATCGCACTTCTTATTTGAAAAAGAAGGGAAATTTCGTGGATTTCCCATCAGCCTGGTTCTCGGATGATGTAACAAATTTCCTTATGGCAAATAATGGCTGTTGTATGACGCAAGAGGTTACTTTTAGAGTACGTTCTTCAGATTATAATATATCAAGTCAATGGGGCAATCCTGAGGATTGCCGTAAAAAAATGATTGCCACCTATATGAATTATCGTTGGATGAAGGAATATATGAAGCTGTTTGCGAATTATGATGATCAAGATTTTCTTGCTTATGTAACTAAGGAATATAAGCATAAGATATATACCAATATCCAGAGTTACATCTATAGTTGTGAGCCAAAAGTATTCATAAGATTTCTTTTTCAGTGTCCAAATGATATCGGTTTGTGCAAATTTCGAATGTTTGCTCATTGGGTAAGAAGTAAAATAGCATAATAATATTTTTCAACTTTTATATTATGAATAAAATATTAAACGCATTGATCAGGCGCTACAGATGGTATATCGCTGATCCATTGGCGCGTCGACCATTCCAAAGTCTTAATATCTTAGACTCTTTTGAGTCAATACGTTACATAATAGACCATCGATGCTCTATCAGCCGTTATGGCGATGGAGAATTATCCTTTTTCTGGGGAGTAAAAGAGGGATACCAAGTAGTAGATGAAAAACTTATTGCAGGTTTGAAACATGTACTCCAAGCTACAGATGCTCCAAATCACGTTGTGGGTATACCTTATTATGTAAAAAATGTAGATGGAACAGTCAAAATTACCCGAACATTCTGGGGAGATTTTATGCGTAAGTATGGAAAACGACTCAGACCTTTCTTTTCTGATAAACGTACATATATAGATACTCAGATATCTCGCTTTTATATAGAATATTATGACAGAGACAGGAGTACTCGCCAGCTACAGATGCTTAAGCAGATATGGGAAGGTAGAGATGTCGTTATCGTTGAAGGAAATCAGAGTAGAACTGGTGTAGGTAATGACTTGTATAGCAATGCTAAATCACTTCACCGAATATTGGGATATTCCACCAATGGTTTTTCTCATTATGATGATATGCTTAAAGCCATAACAACCCATGTTGATCCGAAGGACGATAAATTAATACTCCTTTCTTATGGACCTACAGCAACCATTCTTGCCTACGATTTGGCAAAATTAGGATATCAAGCTGTGGATATAGGTCATTTGGATATAGAATATGAGTGGTACCAACGTGGTGATATGAATGGCGGTGTCGTGGAAGGCAAATATACCAACGAAGCAGCAGGAGGTAATGATGTGTCTGCTTGTGATGATAAAATCTATCTAAGTCAAATTATTTGTGATATTACTAAAGAGTGATAGGGAGATGAATACTTTTCGTAAGATAAAGGACAAGTTGCAGCGTAATTGGAAGATATATTCAGAAGCTGTGAACAAGGGAAAGATTATGGGATTTGGATATACACTTCTTCTCTGGAAAAACCATACTAAATTTTTGTTTCGTTTACGAAATTCAAAAGATAGATTTGCCGAAGTGGAGAGGGTAGTACGTTTTATGGAAAAACAGTTTGGCGTTTTTGCTGATTCGTATAAGAATCTTCCAATATATGATTATGATATATCTAAGGATGATTCTTGGAAGTATAATAAAATTTGGATTTATTGGAATAATTCAGATTCAATGCCCCAGATGGTTCAATCTTGTGTGAATAGAATCAAGAAAATGAGTAATGGGCATGAGGTTGTGATTCTTACCGATAAAAATTTGGGCGACTATATTGATTTTGATCCCATTGTATGGAAAAAATATAATAGTGGCAAGATAACACGGACCCATCTTTCAGATTTTATTCGTGTTGCCGTATTATATAAATATGGTGGTGTTTATTTGGATTCTACTATTTATCCTACACGTCCTCTATCAGATAAGTTCTTTTCATTACCTTTCTTTTCCAATCATGCAGAATGGAATCCTCGTGATCCGCAGATAGCTCGCTCACGCTGGAGTTCTTTTATGTGTGGTTGTAGAAAAGGCAATCTTTTGATGAAAGCGGCTTTGGAGGTATTTACAGAGTATTGGAAAAGATATGATAGCCTTATGGATTATGTTTTGATAGACTATACTTATGATCTATTGTACAATCATGTTCCTTCTATTAGCAAGATGGTAGATGAAACTCCATTTAACAATCCTCAAATTTGGAGTTTGCAGACTGTTTTGGACAAGACATGTACGGAGGAACGATTTAAGGAATTAATGGCAGAGCCTCTGGCGGATGTCTATAAATTCAGCTATAAAGATTCTATAGGAATGCCATTGAATGACGTAAGTGGAACTCCGACTCTATTAGGGCGTATTTGTAGTGATAAGTAAACAATTATGATACTGTTGATTAGTGTACTTTTAATTTGGACAGTTTGTGCTTTGGGCAGTCATACTTTCATGGGTGTACAATTTTCAAAGCAGGCTACAGTTCCGTTGCGTGGTCTTTTGGCTACAGGTATCGTGTTGCATCATCTTTCTTTGAGACTTGTAGAAGCTTCACCTGATTATTCTTGGATTTGGTCGCAGTTTTCTTTTTGGGGAGCACCGATAGTGGCAGTATTCTTCTTCCTTTCTGGTTATGGATTAATGGTTAGTCTTATCACGAAAGGTCAGAAATATTTAGATGGTTTTCTAAAGAAGCGACTATTAAAGATTGTATTGCCTCTTGTTTTGTGCTCTATCGTTTTTGAAGCAATATCAATAACGTTGTGGGGGGGGCAAATTGCTGATTTCCGAAAGGACTGGCCTTTTCTGCCCAACTGTTGGTTTTGTGTTACAATCATAATCTATTATTTTGCGTTCTATATTACAGCCTTGCTTTTCAAGTCTTCTCCAATAAAAGTAGCATATAGTATGTGGCTTTTCTCATTTGTATATGTCTTCCTTTTTAAGGTTATGGACTTTTACAACTGGTGGTACCAAATGGTTTTATCTATCAATATAGGCATGACGTTGGCATATTATGAAACTGCAATAAGAAATGTTTTATATGAGTATAAAAGGACAATCGTGTTACTGCTGTTTCTACTGACTTTTCTATCTGCTTATTGGGCGAGTTGCTCTAAAACAGATAATTTTCCAGTTGGTATGATGGTTTTAAGTCTGGTAGTAGGTTTGTTGATATATTCTTCATTGTGTTTCCGACCTATAAAGAGCAATAGGTTATTGACATTCTTTGGGAGGTATTCTTTTGAAATATACTTGATACATGGAGCTGTTATCAGCGTGTTGTTTGGTATGGCATATACGTACATTCCTCGTTGGTGGCATGTCTTTACTATATTAACTTTTTTAGCGACTTTCTTCTTTGCATGGATATTAAGAAAAGTAATGAAGGTCGTTAATCAACGATTTATTTAAATTTATATGTGTGGAATTTTTGGAACGACACGACGCTATGAGCGGAGTGTCGTAGAACATAAACTGGATTTGATGAATTTTCGTGGTCCTGATCATACAGGCATAGAGGAAATTCTGGTTTCGGATGGTGATAAAATAACTTTAGGGCATGTTCGCCTGTCTATCATTGATTTGGACCCTCGAAGTAATCAGCCGTTTGTATATAATGATGATATAAGTATTGTTTTCAACGGAGAGGTATATAATTATCTTGAACTGAAAAAACAATATTTAGGTGATGTTACTTTGAGAACCGAGAGTGATACCGAAGTTATTTGTGCGATGTATGAAAAAATGGGGCTTAACTCTGTGAAGCTCTTTAATGGTATGTTTGCCTATGTTATTTATGATCGTCGTAAGAACATCATGGTAGGAGCTCGCGATCGTTTGGGCAAGAAACCGTTCTATTTCTGGCACGAAGGTAAAGACTTCGAGTTTGCTTCTCAACCAAAGGTTATAAAATATGGCAATAATCTTCATGTTGATGTCAAGGCTCGTCAGTTCTATCTTCTTCAAGGTGTTATTCCTGACCCATATAGCCCATTTATGGAAGTGAAGAAGTTGAGAGCAGGTGAATGTTTCACCTTCAATCTTACTTCTGGAAAACTCGATATTCAGACATATTGGGATGTTGATACAAATTCTTGTGGCTTTTCAGCTCCAAAGAGTTATGATGAAGCAAAGAGTATGGTCAGAGAACTTCTTTTCGATGCCGTTCGCTTGCGCCTCAATGCCAATGTTCCTGTTGGTACATTCTTGTCGGGTGGTATTGATTCCTCGCTGATTTGCGCCATTGTTTCCAAGTTCAACAAGGATTTGTGTGCATATACGGCAGGCTTCGAAAACCAACAGTTTGACGAAAGTCACTTTGCTGTAGATGTAGCTCGCTCTTTGGGTGTCCCTATCAAGGTTTGCCCATGTACAGGAGACGACCTTCTGAAAGTGTTCAACGATTATATCTCTTATTTTGATGAACCGTTTGCTGATGACAGTCTGATACCAAGCAGCCTTGTTGCAGAAAAGGCACGTCAGGATGTGACGGTTATTCTTGGTGGCGATGGTGGTGACGAACTTTTCTATGGCTATCCCAAATATGAGTGGACGAAGGCTCGACTTCATCAGTATCAGAAGCCTTATTGGATTCGCAAGATGTTTACACCTTATTTCAGGCATAAAGGCGGCAGTGAAGAGGTCATGCAATCTACCCAACACGATTATGCTGATGTATATCGCAGTATAGGCATGTTCTGTTACAATATGGGAGGAGCAGAGAAGTTTGATCGTATCATCTTGGGTAGGCAGCAACCAGATATGAAATACTTGCAGAACAAGGAGCGAGGCATTCTTGCCTATAGCGACTATGATATGAAGACCTTCATGAATGCGGTCAACCAGAAGGTAGATCGTGCTACTATGCGATGCAGCCTGGAACTTCGCAGTCCTATCATGGATTATCGTGTGGCAGAATATTCCCGCTTGTTACCTTATGAATATATGAATAATAAGGAACTTGGCTTGAAACGCATCTTGAAGGACATCCTTTATGAAATGGTACCAAGAGATTTGCTTGATCGTCCGAAACGAGGATTCGTTCCGCCAACGGAAGATTGGTTTAGAGGTGAGATAAAAGAAGGTTTGCTGGATACAGTTTCCTACGAAAAGATAGGAAAATTAATTCCAGAATTGAATGCAGCAAAATTCATACAACTACGTGACAGTTTCTTAGCAGGAAACAGTATCAATTCGAGAATATTGTTCACTGTATATACATATATAAAATGGTTTGAAAAATATGGCAACCAATAGAAATGCATCAATAGATGCCATGCGGTTCATCTTTATATTGTTCTTGTGTCCTGTTCATTGCCCTGCTGTTAGCCCTTTTCCGAATGGTTACATAGCGGTAGAGTTTTTCTTTGTTTTAGCAGGATTTTTTATCTATCAGTCATACAAGAAACATAGCGACATAGGAACTATCGATTTTACATTGAAGAAGTTAAAGCGCTTTCTGTGGCCTCTTGTTATAAGTCTTGTTTTGTTGGTTCTATTAGATAGAAAAGGTTATATATATCCACATGAATTGAGTCCTGATGGAATTTTAAGCCAGTATTTCATAAGAATACCTGAGTTTATGTTTTGCCAGGGATTGCAACTGATTGATGTGGGACATTATATCAATGTGACGTTATGGTTTATTTCCGTACTTTTGATAGGAGGAGCAATTTTGTTCTCACTATTGAAAAGTTTCGGTCATAAAACCATTTCAGTAATTCTTCCTCTTGCAGTATTATTAGGCATAACTTATTTACGAAGTTTTGGTAATTGTGGATTGATATGGCGTCCGCAGTTGCCAGGTTCTCCCTTTGACTGCAATCTCATAAGGGGCATTATAGAAATGGGAATAGGAGTAATACTTGCTTATGTTTATGAAATCAAGAAAGAATCGTTTGATAGATACAATACTTTAGTAAATGTTTTAGGATTGATAGGATTGGCAGGTATGTTTCTGATAGTATGTGCCAAAAGAAACTACGATACACTTTCTTTGTTTTTGATACCAATGATAATTGTAGCTTGCATGCAGCCTGAAACCATATATTCTAAATTATTCAAAAATAAGGTATGGTCTTGGTTGGGGGGCTGTCAATGTATATCTATTTCATTCATTCTTTAGTTTCTGCTATCTATTACATTATAGTTTCAAAAATTTCAGTACTGAATGAACTTCCATTGGCTGTTTCGTTGATTGGTTATCTTATGGTATGCACTTTTGCAGGTGTTGTATTGAAAATCATTTCAGAAAAACTTTATAGTACGACTTTTAAATAAACATAATTTTAACTATTGATTATATTTATGAAAACTCAAATAGTATATACGCTAATAAGTTCTGAAAAGGATTATTTTCTTGAAGAGTTATGGGTGTCGCTTTATTCTTTTAGGCAGTTTCATCCTGAGGCTACGGTCAACGTGCTGGTGGATGAACCTACGAGAAAGTATGTGGAAGAATTTCCGAAACTTTGCGACATGATAACGAACATAGTTGTTGTACCGGTACCTGAAAAATACAATGCCAAACAGAGATCACGGGTATTGAAAACATCATTTCGAAAGTACTTAAAAGGAAGCCTTCTGTTTTTGGATACCGATACGGTTGTATGCAAATCATTAGATGAAGTGGATTCGTTGACGTGTGACATCGCTTGTGTTCCAGAAATGCATTTACCTTTTGCGAAAATGCCATTTGCTCCTTATGGGTCAGTGAAGGCTGCTTTGGGTGTTGATGTACATGATTGTCCTTATTATTTTAATTCTGGCGTGATGTACGTGGCTGACACCGAGAAGACACATGAATTCTTTAAGAGATGGAACGAGAAATGGACTTATTCTTGTTTCGAGCGAGGTAATAGTCAAGATGAACCAGCATTCTGTGTTACAGATAGAGAGATGGGCTTTGTTATAAAGCCTCTTGCTGATATTTATAATGCCCAGGTGGGAATGTCTTTGAAATATTTTGCAGATGCTGCTATAGTTCATTGGTGGCACATGTCATTTATAGAAGATCAAAGTTATTCTCCTTATTTCAGTTTGCAAATCTATAAGGAGATTAAAGCTGCTAAGGGGATGACAGCACATGCAGAGGAACTAATACGTAATTGCAAACAAAGTTTTACGTCTCCAAGTATTCCTGTAGGTGAGGATATTATGTATTTCCTTTATTCTCCTGCGGGTAAGATTTTTAATCGAATATACAGAGAAGGTGGAATCGCATCAAATCTCATGTTGAAAGCGGCATATTTATTAGAAAAAATCAATAATTTAGTTCATCGTCATCATCACGTTAAGTAAGTATGGGATGGGTGCGGATATGAATAACTGATAAGACGATAAATAGAATAATGAAAATAGCTTTTATATCTACATTTTTTACTGGTGCAACTTTGCCCCTAATGAAACATTTGGCGGACAAAGGTTACACCACTGATTTATATTTATTATGTAAACAGGGCCAAAAAGGATTAGAGACTTTACCTTTTGACGAGCCGGTTTTCGGAAATCGGATAAGTCAAATGAGACAAGATAACCAAATATATAATTATTTGGATTTTGAAAAAAGTAAGATATATTTAACACCCTATTATATTGTTCGTAATAGAAAATATCTTGTTGGCTTTATTCCTTATTTTAAAAACAAATGGATATTCCATCAGATGATTACTAAAATCTTGAAGGAAAAGTATGATGTTATATATATCATAGCTAATGAGGAGCATGATGCAATTATTTGTAGGTCTTTAAAAAAACGAGGATGCAAGAATGTTGTGGTTGCATATCATGAGGTAGTTACTAATCATGTAGAAACGCCTGAATTAAAATATGTCGTAAGAAAGACTATGAATTTAGGTTATCCTTTATTGGTGTATTCTCAAAATACAAAAAAAAGTTTAGAGAAATTATCTGGTAACTCCAATATTCATGTCTGTTATTTTGGGGCTTTTGAAACATATCATCTGTTTGACTTAAAAGAGCCAATTATTAAAGATAAATATATTCTTTTTATAGGTTCAATATTGCCTTATAAGGGTTTATCATTTTTCTACGAGACAGTTCATGAATATTTGTTGACCTCTGGGTATAAATTTGTTGTTGCAGGAAAAGGCTATGATTCTTCTATTGATCAAATGAAGAAGGATAAAAACTTTATACTAATCAATCGTTATTTATCAGATTCAGAATTTGCTAATCTGACTCAATTTGCGTCTTGTATTGTGTGTCCTTATGTCTCTGGCTCACAAAGTGGAATTACCCAAACAGCCATGGCATATGGTACGCCTGTTGTTGCAACAAAAATAGGAGCATTTCCTGAATTCATAGAAGAGGGAAAAAATGGCTTCCTTGTAGATTATGGCAATAAACTACAGTTGGCAGAGGCAATCAAAAGAGTCGTTGATGGAAAAGAATTTGATGACACATTTGTCCCTCAACAACTTAAGTGGAATGCAATAGCTTTGGAAATGGAAACTTTTTTTAAAGACTATCAATTTAAATAGAAAATGTCCCCTATGGAATCGATGTTAACTGCTTATTTGGATATATTAAAATTATGTGTCAAATAATGAAAAGAACTTTAGTACATTTTTTTAAAGGAATAAACTGTCTATCTGTATTTCTGTCGTTATTAATTTGTATAATTCCTATAGTCTATAAAGAGGCGTTATCAGAGGAAGGCTTTTCGCTGAGTCGTATTATCTCCTCTGTTTTGTACACACTTCCAGTGTGCTTTCTTTTGGCATGCATGAAGAAGAAAAGGGTGTTTGTAGTTTTGTCGAGCATCCTGATGGTGGTTTCGTTTTTCGAGACCATTATGGTTGTGCTATATAAGAATTTCTTAATAGCAGGTAATATCATTTCGGCACTGAATACCACAGCTGATGAAGGCTCGGGCTTTGTGATGAGTTCGCTTCATGCGTTGCCATGGGCCTTGCCTGTGTTTTTGGTTTTCGGATTGCTGGTTTGGAAATATAAGAAGCCACAAAAGTTGGCTCCTAACGTGTTATGCGCAGCTTCGTTTATTGTTCTGTCAATCGTATTTCTAACTTTTCAGTTACGTGTCAAGTGGGGGGGCAATATTACAACAAGATTTTATGTTGAGCAGAATGTGTTGAGTCGTCCTCCTTATAATTTCTGGTTTCAGTCCTATAATGCCATAGAGCAGCAATTTCAAAAAGGATATATAAAAGAAGCTGAAAAGATGAAGTTTGGTGCGAAACGACCAAAGATAAATGAAAAAGAATCTTATGTTCTTGCAATAGGCGAGTCATTGCGATATGATAATTTGTCCTTAGCTGGGTATGGACGCAAGACAACCCCTCTGTTGGAAACATTAGACAATCTCACGATTTTTAGCGATTATTATTCTGCTGCTAATCTTACGATGTATTCTGTTCCCCAAATAGTGACAAGAGCCACAGCAGATAATTTTGTATTGAACTATCAGGAAAAGAGTATCATGCAACCTTTCAAAGAGTGTGGCTTCAAAACGTTTGCTATCAGTGCAGATAATCTCATTTGTAATCAGGCTTATAGATATTTGGTAAAAGGATGTGACGGGATATTCAACTATAATGCGGGAGAAGATGCAAGACTTGCAGATATTGTAGATTCTTTATCTAATATCTATCCGAAAACGTTCTTTATCGTTCAATTCTTTGGCAATCATAGTCCTTATAGGAATTTTAAAAAGGAACAGAATATCTACAGACCTAATCCTGTTTTTGATAATTCTTCTTGGACTGATCATAAAGCTGTAGTAAATGCATACGATAATACGGTATTGTTTACAGACTATAACGTGTATCATATTATCAAGGCGATAGATAAACCTGGTTATCAATCTGCTTTCTTGATGGTTTCTGACCATGGTGCGGATTATGATACCGGAGTCAGTGATCATGGTGGTAATTGTAATCCCCGAAAGGCAGAATATCATGTACCGCTTATTGTGTGGAACAGTAAGGTTTGGGGAGATAAATATCCTCAGAAAAAGGCTAACCTGCTTTCAAATAAAAACAAGCCTGTAAATTCTGATAATATTTTTTATTCTGTCTGCGACATGGCAGATATAACGATAGATAAGAAATACTCTATGCCTGAATGGTCTGTATTTGCCAAGAACTTAAAACCTCATGAGCGCAAACTTCTTGTACCAGACGGCAAGAATTATATAATCGTAAAATAATAAAAATTAATATTTAAATGAAGAAAACGATAAAAGCAGTTTCTCCATATATACATCCAGGCTTTCTAAATTTTAAACTTGCTCCTTTTGAAGCATGGAAGAGATTAGGAGGAGATGTTGCGGAGAGTCATTATCCAATGAAGTGCTTGCATGGGGCTGCATTTCGTTGGGAACTGCCAACATTATGTAAAAGTAAGAAGGAGGCAAGGCTCAGATTTGTGGAACCTGTATCTTTGCTATTTGATACATTTCCTGATTATGCAAGATATGAGGTTGTCCCTATGTTCTGGGATTGCTGGCCTTGCTATTTCGAAAAGACTTGTGAATGGTTGCGCAGGCATCATGTGAAGACTGCTATCTTTTCTTCTCGTCAGACTGCAGAGAAAATACAAGAACGTTTCTCTGGGAAGAACAAGGGATGGCAAAAAATAAATGTTATCTGGTGTCCTGAAGCTGTAGATGATTCTGCTTATCAGAAAGGAAAGCTTTTAAAAGACCGCAATATTGATTTGTTGGAGTTTGGACGTTCCAATGACAAGGTATTTAAGGCAGAACAGTTGGAGTCTATTTTTGATACAAAGAATTACAGTTTGAATCATGTCTGTACCAAGCAGAATGGTAAGTTCATCTATACCAATGAGCAGCTATATGATGCGATGGGGAATGCTAAAGTAACTATTGCTTTGCCACGAAGCATCACTCAGCCAGAGATTGCCGCTGATATAGAAACTCTTACGCAGCGCTATTGGGAATGTATGTTCTCAAGAATGGTGATGGTGGGGCATGCTCCGCAAGAACTTATTGACTTTATCGGTTATAATCCTGTAATAGAGTTGAGTGATAAAATCTCGGCAGAAGAGCTGATAGCTGATGTGATAGAACATGTTGAAGACTACCAAGCCCTTGTCGATAAAAATCGTGAAACTGCAGAAAGGCTTGGAAGTTGGAATGTGAGAATGAAATGGTTGATGGGAGAATTGTCTAATTTATATATATTATCACTATAGTCAAGAAGAATCTGGACTATGATGAATTCTAAGATATATCAATGTTGTCTTGTTGCTTAATTAAAAAATGTGAGCTATTAGAAAAGGTGATATATGGAAAGTATATTTGAACTTCTATTGTACACAATTGATATATTCATGATAATAATTTGGCGATTTGTCAGAAAAATCATATCTTTGCACATAGTAATCAAATAAGATATATAAGATGAAGAATATTAGAATAAGCAATTTCCGTTGCTATGACGATAAAACGATGGATTTTCGCAAGGGGATCAACCTTTTGATAGGTGACAACTCAAGTGGAAAAACCTCTCTTATTCGGGCGTGCAATTTTGTAGCTAACTCCTTGTTTTGTGGGTATAGTGATGAAAATACTGTATGGAAGAGTGTGGATGATGCGGATTTTAAGATGAATGTAGATGCTAATAATACCATACTCCCAGAAACTCCAATAGCGATTTCTTTTCATCTTGGTCTTTCGGACATTCATCCTATCATAGATGCTGAAGGTGAAACGATAGATTTTGATTATTCTACAGAATTACATCTTGAGAAAAAGTCAAAGAAAAACAGCCGTAATCTGATTCAAGGGTTAGTTCCTTTGAAAAATTATGCTGCTCAGTTGTATTCTAATTCTCATGTTAAGCAGGGTGATTCGTTTGTACAAAACAATGTCTTGCCAGTATATGCTTGTTTTACAACAGAAGATATTCACGCATCTCGTAAGATTGACAGAAATAAGTTTAAAGAATATGCACAAAAACCATCCTTTGGTTATTTTGAATGCTATGACTGCCGTGGACTATTTGATTACTGGCTTGAACGATTGCTGGTTTTGCAAGAGGCTGAAAGCGGAGAGCAGGAAATTAATTGTGTGAAAAAAGCAATTCAAAAATGCTTAGGAGCAGATGGCTGTAACATTATTGAAGAGATGGTGCTTAGACCTGTAAGGGGAAAGGTGTATTTTAAGTATACGGATGGTAGATTTGTTGAGTCTTCCATGCTTTCTGATGGATATAAGCGATTGGTCAATATTGTGGTTGATATAGCTATAAGGTGCGCTTTGTTGAATAAGACGATGCTGGGCGATGAAGCATTTATGCATACCCATGGCACTGTGATTATTGATGAGATAGATGAGCATCTTCATCCTGCTCTGCAGAGTAAAGTGCTGAAAGCTTTACACACAACGTTTCCTAATGTTCAGTTTATTGTAAGTACCCATGCTCCGCTTGTTATTTCTTCGGTAGAGAATACGGATGAGAATGTGGTGTATCGTTTGTGGTACAATCATGAGACGCATCAGTATGAGCATATGGAACTGAGGACTTATGGACTCGATTCCAATTTAATCTTGGAAGAAGAGATGATGGTTGGTACTCGTGACAGTTCGGTAGAACAGAAGTTGAAGGATATTCAGCAACTTGTAAGTATGCGTAAGTTGGAGGAGGCAAAAGAGCAGCTTGCTGTTTTGGAAACGATAACATCGCCAGATCAGCCTTCTTTGGTGAAGATTCGTTCTATAATCAATAGACTTGAAAGCAGAACGGTATGAAATATATAGAAAAAAACTTCGAGGCCTGTGAGGTCGTAGCTTATGAAAAGGAATTGACTAAAGCTAAATTAGACAAAGAAAGCCTTGCTGATAATTCTATACATCCTTCGCTGCAAGGTCCTGACGTGTATGACTTGGTCAAGAGTTTTAGCACTTTCAAAGATCTTAAAGAGTGGATGTTTAAAGAACAGGGTGGAATCTGTTGCTATTGTGGGTGTAGGTTGGAATATCCTAATCATCCACAATATGTGGTAGAACATGTTTTCCCAAAAGATAAAAACCGCATGCTGGCTGGGGAATATGAAAATTTTCTGCTTTCTTGCCGTCCGACTATCGAGGAAGAAAAAGGAAGAATGGCTGCCCCAAAGAAAGAGAAAAAGAGTTTTTTTCATTGTGATAAGGCGAAAGAGTCCGAAATACTGACTATTACGCCTTTGCAGGAAGATTGCCAGCAGTTCTTTAAGTATGATGAGTTTGGTGGAGTTGTGGGTGCTGATGAAAAAGCACAAAAAGATGTTGATACACTGAATCTTAATTGTAAATGGTTAAGCAAGCGTAGAGAGGCTGCTATTGATGGAGAGATTTATGATGAAGATGGTAATTTGCTTCCTGATGAAGAACTGCGCCAGCGTCTTGACTCCATCATGGATCTTGATAAAGATGGAATGCATACGGAGTTTTGTTTTGTGATAAAGAGTGTGCTTCAAAGTCTTTTGTCTCAGAAAGATGCGGAAGGGAAGTAGGTAAGGATATTATGAATGTGTAACTTTGCTTCTTGTTTGAGAAGTTTGAGCTTTTGAAAATATAGATATAATACATGATACCAAAAATTATTCATTATTGTTGGTTTGGGCGAGGACCTTTGCCTGAACTTGCACAGAAGTGCATTGCTTCTTGGAAGAAGTATTTGCCAGATTATGAAATTAAGGAGTGGAATGAGGACAATTTCGATGTGAATATCATTCCTTATACAGCTGAGGCATATAAAGCAAAGAAATATGCCTTTGTAAGTGATTATGCTAGATTTTGGATTCTGTATCAATATGGTGGAATCTACTTTGATACGGATGTGGAGGTGATTCGACCGATTGATGATATTGTAGAAAGGGGAAACTTTATGGGGTTTGAAACTGATCCCAAACCTCAGTTGAAGGAAGACGCGAGCGAAGCGAGCGTTAACCCTGGCCTCGGCATGGGGGTAGCCCCTGGCCTCGGCATTATTAAAAAGATGCTTGATTATTATGAGGGTAAGCATTTTGTGCATGAAGCAGTAATGAGAAATCAAATCACCGTGGTGCATATCGCTACGCAGGTGCTTCGTGAAAATGGATTAAAGAATGTGACTGGTATACAGGAAGTAGCTGGTTGCTTTATATATCCTTCAGAGTATTTTTGTCCTATCAATGTGACAACAGGTCGTATTCATGTGGAGAAGAATACTCGAACGATACACCATTATGCAGGAACTTGGGTTGACAAGAAGTTCTCGATGAAAGAATTAGTTAAGCGAATGATTCCAGAAAAAATATTGCTTTCCTTGTTTGCAATGAAAGCTAAACATAAAAATAAATAACGATGAAAGGTATTGCGCGTTTTTTCACACTTTATTGGATTATCTATTTCCCAGCTTGTATAGCTTATAATGATCTTCCTGGTTTCTCCAGTGTAGATGAGGCAATGACAGTATTGTTGTTTGTCTATACATTGTGGATGTATAATAGTAATCGCAGTATAAATAAGCGTCCATGGAAAGAGTTTACTGTTTGTATAAGTCTGATTGCTTTTTATACAGTATATTCTCTTCTTTTTGGCGCTAATGTGTCTGGGGCTGTTTGGCTCGATTTGATGCAGGAAATTCGTCCTTATGCAATTATTTATTGTACTTGGATTTTGAATCCAAGGTTTACCAAGAGGCAAAAGAAATGGATGTTAGGTACAATGGTTATAACTTTATTCTCTTGGATTTTCTATCATCCGCAGACCTTAGATACTCAGGTAGAAGCAGAATTTCCTATTCTTGGTCAGTTAGCTATATGTACCGGTATGTCGTGGTATCTCTTTACTAAAGAAACAAAACGCAATCGAAATATCGCTCTTTTGTTGGTTTTAACTGGTATGTTGGCACCTAAGTTTAAATTCATGGGTGAGGTCGTTTGTTTTATTGCGTTTGTATTTTATGTTAAACAACGTTTGAATTTCAAATCACCAAAAACTATGATATACGTAGTTTTGTTGGTAACTGTCATATTGATGGTAACATGGACAAAATTTGATGCTTATTATGTTTCTGGATTGAGCAACGATGAATTAGCTCGTCCTATGACTTATAAAACTTCGTTACGAATCCTATGGGATTATTTGCCATTCGGTTCTGGCATGGGATCTTTTGCTTGTAATGGTGCTTGGAAGTATTATTCTCCTCTTTATTATAAGTATAATTTAAATGGTATCTGGGGATTGGATGAAGGTGGTGGTTTTATCTGTGATGCCTATTATCCGACCTTGGCGCAGTTTGGTATCGTCGGTGTCTTTTTCTTCTGCTGGTTCTGGAAGCGTCGTTTAGCTACTTTTGATATTATTGCAGATATGCGCTATTATCGTGTAGCTATGATAACTTTCTGTTGTCTTGCTATTGAGCAAACGGCAGACTCTTCTTGGCTTTCTGGAAAAGGAATGGGGTATTGTATGTTGATAGCCCTCTGCCTCAATGCCAATCGTAACCAGATGATGGAGATGAAGAGACAGCAAATGTTGAAGCGAAAGAAAGAGATGCTTTTGGAGCAAAGAAAAAGCGTGAAGGAAGAAATGGATTAATTTGATATGGGCAATTCACGATTATATTCTTTGGATTTTTTGAAGTTTATAGCAGCGTTGATGATTACAAACTCTCATTTCCAACCGCTTTATGAAGACGTTTCGCCTTCTCTTGCTACATTTGGTGTGCATGGTAATGCCTTGTTCTTCTTTGTCTCTGGATTCTTGTTAATGATGGGATTCGAGAAAAAGAAGTCTCATGGGTTCTTGAATTGGTACAAGGGGCGTATGAGGAGACTTTGGCCTGCCGTGTTTATTTGGATGGTTGTCAGTGCTGCAGTTTGGAAGCAGACTCTCACGATTGGTAATCTGCTTCTTTTTGATGGTTATTGGTTCTTGCAAGCTATTGCCGTGGCATACATTGTTTTTTATGTCTTGACAATACCTATGAAGTTATTCTGGGGGGGCAAGATTAGGCAGATGCAATGCCTTTTCGTTTTGTCTTTAATGGTCTCTATCACATATTTCTTTATGATGCCAATGGCTTGTGGCTCACCTTTTCATACTAGTTTTCATTACGTTTGTCATTTTAGCGTGATGGTAATGGGTGGTTTGTGTTACTTGCTTAGGGATAAGGTTAAATGTTCATCAATTATGAGGGATATGCTTTGGATGATCGTTTCCTTCATTGCTTATTTTGTCATCTTGAAGATAGGAAAGGGCGCAATGGGAATCCGATATTATAGTCAAATCACGGCTTTGATTCCATTGCATACCTTTGTGTATTATCTCTATAAAGTTGCTTCTTACTCATGGTGTGACAAGGCATTTCATTCTCTAGTTTTGGGAAGGGTTATGTCATGGATAGCTGCTTTAACCTTGGAAGTCTATATTGTGCAATTTGCATTCATTACCAATCAATTCAATTCTATTTTCCCTCTCAACCTTCTTCTCGTTTTTGCCATTATCGTCTTGGCTGCTTATTTATTGAAAGTGATGACTTCGCTGTTCTTGGCAGTGTTGTCTAAGGAAGACTTGGAATGGAAAGAGATAGTGAGATTATAAAGTTAATATGTCAACTATAAAACAAAAAATACCTTTATGAAAATGATTAAACAAACCTTTGTAAGATGTTTCGCTGCTTTGCTTATCATGGTAGCGTTGTTCACTTTGTCAATCATCGCTGTGCATTGTATTCCAAAAAGTGCTGTGGCGGAGAATTTGTATTCTTCCACAAAAGTAATAGAACAAGAGGGGCTTTATAAAGAGTTCTTCCATTTCAAGTTGTTCCAAATGGATAACTTTACGGATTGCTATATGTTTAACCTGATGGCATCCGCAGATGCTGACGAGCCTGTTCGTTCTGCCATGCTGAATGATGATTTTAAGTCGGATGACTATATGAGTCTGGCTTATGATACGGAAAATGTTATCAAGGGTAATTTCAAAGGTCTCAGCAAGGAGAGCTATGGAAGATATTGGCATGGATACCAAGTGACATTGAAGCCATTGATGACTATCATGGATTATTCTGCCATCAGAATCCTCAACTATATTCTGTTCTCATTGTTGATTGTCGTATGCTCTTGGCTGATATATCGAAAGATAGGTAAAGCTGCATGCGGGTTGTTTGTCTTGTCTTTGGCATTGATCAACTTCCCGATTGTTCCTCTCTCTCTTCAATTCTCCACATGCTTCTATCTCTCCTTTTTGTCAATGATAGCAGTGATGGTCTTTCCACGTCTCGTAGAAAAAGATGATAACTTGTATTGCACGTTTTTTATAATAGGTGGAATTACCAGTTTTATGGACTTCTTGACAACACCGCAACTCACTTTGGGATTGCCAATGATAGTATGCTTGTTGATGAGCAATCGTAAGGACAAATGGAAGTCTGTCATTTATATCTCCATCGCATGGGCTTTGGGTTATGGCTTAATCTGGGCTTCTAAATGGCTGGTTGGCTATTTGCTGACAGGAACGAATATTTTGGCTGATGCCATGGAGAGTGCCAAGCTCAGAACTTCTGATGTCTATAAAGGTATGCACATGACGATAGGTGGCATCTTGGCTTTTATCTGGCAGGCTGTGGAAAGGAAACATTTAGTCTTGCCTTTCTTTGGAGCCATTGTCGTTGTTGTGGCTTTGATTTTATTATATATCAAACTGATAAAGAGCAAAAAGGTTTTTGGTGAGAATGTTTTCTTGCTATTGGTTGTCATGATTGTGCCAATCTGGTTCTTGGTCATGAGAAACCACTCCATTCAGCATGGATGGTTCACTTGGCGAGCTGGACTTCTCTCACTTTATTCTCTTCTCTTATTGGTCTGTTATACCGTGGATTGGAATCGTTTCATTAAAAAATAATCAAAATCATGAATAAAATAGCTGTATTGATACCTTGCTATAATGAGAGCAAGACCATAGCAAAAGTGGTCAAGGACTACAAAGAGGCTCTGCCTGAGGCAGATATCTATGTATATGATAATAATTCTGTGGATGAAACTGATAGAATTGCTAAAGAGGCTGGTGCTATTGTGAGATATGAGCGTCGTCAGGGAAAAGGTAATGTCATCAGAAGTATGTTCCACCAGATTGATGCGGATTGTTATCTCATGATAGATGGTGATGATACGTATCCTGCCGAAAACGCTCGACAGATGTGTGACGAGGTTTTAGATGGGGGGGGCAGATATGGTTATAGGTGACCGTTTGTCTTCCACTTACTTTGAGGAGAACAAACGTCCTTTCCATAATATAGGTAATGTGACCGTGAGATATTTGATCAACAAGTTGTTTCATAGCAACGTGAGAGACATTATGACTGGATATCGTGCCTTTAGCCGTGACTTTGTGAAGATGTTCCCAGTTTTGTCAAAGGGATTTGAGATAGAGACGGAAATGACAATCCATGCTCTGGACAAAAATATGTTGCTCAAGGAAATCCCGGTGACATATAGAGATCGACCTGCTGGAAGTGTTTCAAAACTGAATACTTACAGTGATGGCATGAAGGTGATTTTTACCATCTTCCGTCTGTTCCGTGACTATAAGCCATTGCTGTTCTTCTCTTGCATATCAGTGGTGTTGCTGACAGTGGCTGCCATCTTGTTTGTGCCAGTCTTTTATGAATACCTACAAACAGGACTTGTGCCTCGCTATCCAACATTGATAGTTTCTGGCTTCATCGTTTTATTGGCTATGCTGTTATGGTCTTGTGGCTTGATATTGGAAGTGCTTGTGAAAAAGCATCGACAGATGTTTGAGATATTGAGGAACAAGTAAAACAGAAGGATTGAAAATGAATAGTTTTTCCTTGGAGAAGAATGGCAAGGGCATCTTGCTTATGATATGTTCTTCCGTCTTGGCTTGTTTCGGTCAACTGTTGTGGAAATTGGCAGTGGATGGAAATCTCTTGTTGCTGCTGATGGGATTCTTTCTCTATGGCATTGGGGCCATTGTCATGATTGTTGCCTATAAATTTGGCAGTCTGTCAGTTTTGCAGCCCATTTTGAGTGTCAACTACATTTTGAGTGTATTGCTCGGCTATTTTGTATTGGGCGAACAACTCACGATGGTGAATATAGCAGGGGTGATAGCTGTTTTTATCGGTGTTGTCTTAATAGCTAGAGGAGAATAGATATGGCTTATTTACTTTTGTTGGCGATGACCTATCTTGGTGCGCAGGCATCCGTGTTTTTTAAGAGGTTGGCAGGTGAGAGCAATATTCTTGGCATATTGTCTTCACCTTATTTATATTTAGGTGGTGGCTTATACCTTATAGCCGCTCTCCTTAATATCTATGTCTTGTCTTTGATGGAGTATTCCAAAGTTCTTCCTTTGACTTCTTTGACGTATGGTTGGACTATGCTTTTGTCATATTTGGTTTTCGAGGAGAAGATAAACATTCAAAAAATAGTGGGATTGCTCTTTGTAATAGCTGGAGCAATCATGATTGTTTCTAAATAAATAATGAATAGAGTTTTAATGGTCGGCTCTGCCGAGCAGAGTGGTGGTGGCGTGGCGAGTGTGCTGCGCCTGATGAAGACGATGCCTTTCTGGGAGAAGTATCATTGCGGATGGCTTGGTACGCAAATCCAAAAAGGATATGGAGTGAAGCTGTGGTATGCGCTGAAGGCTTATTTCAAGGCGCTGTTTACGATATGGCAGTATGATATTGTACATTTCCATACGGTGCCTGACAAGATTTGCCTGATTATTCAGATGCCTGTACTCCTATTGGCATTGCTTGGCAGGAAGAAGATTATCATGCATATCCACATGGGTAATCAGTTGGAAGATCATACGCATAATAAATTGTTTATATGGTGTTTGAACCGAGCTGATTGTGTGGTATTGTTGGCAAAGAAGTGGCAGAAGTGTTTTGCTGAGTGGTTTCCTACTGTGAAAGCCAAGACTGCTGTTATATATAATGCCTGTGCTCCTACGCCAGCCGTGGATTATTCTATGAAGGAGAAGAGTATCATCATGGCTGCCTTTCTGAACGACAACAAGCATCCGGATTTGCTCCTGAAGGCATGGAAGAATCTGAAGGCAGATTTCCCTGACTGGCATGTTACCATCATGGGAAATGGTGAAGTGGAGCGCTTTCAGGCTATGGCTCAAACTATGGGTTTGGATGATAGCGTTACCTTTACTGGTTATATTACTGGCAAGCAAAAGGAGAATGTATGGAATAAAGCAAGCATCTATTGTATGTGCTCTCGCCATGAGGGTTTCCCTATGGTGGTGTTGGAAGCCTGGGCAAGAGGTATCGCTGTGGTAACTACTCCTGTAGGTGGTCTGCCTGATGTGATTGAGGAGGGAAGAAACTGCCTCACTTTCCCATTTGATGATGTGGATGCGCTTACCATGCAGCTTCGGAAACTGATGGAGTCTCCTGAACTTTGCAGAAATATGGCTGAATATTCAAAAAGTTTCGGAGAAAAGGTATTTGCTCCTGTTATGGTGAATGAGAGTATTGAGAAGTTGTATGAGGAGATATTAAAAGTTTAATCTTGACTTTTAAGTATCAGATTTGAGAAAAAGGTAATATTTATGTCCGTTGCATCAACAGTATATGGTTATCAAGTTCAATATCTCTATACCTTGTATAGAATGTTAGGGGCTGCCGATTCGAAAGAAGTATTTGTGCCTGAAGGAAGAGAAGATTTAGACATATATTTGAATGACCAAATTATCGAAACCGTACAGGTGAAGTGTTATTCTGGGACAATCGTGTATTCTGATCTGTTTTCTAAGGGAAAATCTACTTCTTTGTTTTCTCGTGGTAAAGATAGTTTAGCTGAAAATTCAAATGTAAAAATATCATTCGTGGCGGTTGGACGTGGCAATGATAAAGGGATGATTTCTGATAGATTGACGAAGGTGCCCTCTCTTGTAAAGTCGCTCAAAAAAGAGGAAACTCTTCATTTAGATTATGCTTCTTCCAAGGAGCTTGCAGCAAAAATATTATGGCAGTCTAAATCGCAAGGAGAGTTGGAAA
>ULWE01012049.1_pt1 | contig 27271 bp, 13 predicted proteins | sample 1960071 | NCBI WGS metagenome assembly ULWE01 (sample SAMEA4835804, study PRJEB28245) | human gut metagenome | biome: gut microbiome; material: fecal sample | place: Denmark | collected 2008 | reverse complement strand
CAAAGATACCGCCTATCAGCATCAGGATATAGAGCATGAAGGCGAGGCGTGACGCATACCATGGCGGCAACACCTGGATGGTGATGGTGTAGGGCAGCTCCTGCCACTTATCATAGCCATCCGTAACCTTTACCCGCAGGTGATAGGTTCCGGAAGAAAGGTTCTGGAAAACAGCCTTATGCGTGCCTTTGATGCAATACTCCCAGTCATCATCATAACCTTCCAGCTGGTAGGCATATACGTTTTTCTCTGTATTGCCGTAGCTGAGGAGTGAGAACTCCACGCTGAATTTCTTCACCCTTGCCGGTATCGTGATTTTGCGGGTATAGCCTGGTGTTTCTTTCGAAATCTCTTCCTTGTCGATAGAATCGAGTTGAGTGAAAGGCTGGTCATCGACGAAGATGTCTGTTATCACCAGTTTCGGGTTTCTATTATCGCTTAGTTGAGCCTTCATGGAAGGTATGAACGAGAAGAAGCTGGTTCGGCTTCCGAAGAAGAGCTCCTTGCCATACTTGCATGCGGTATTTGGCGAGAAGAGAACATCGCCTATGCCGTCTTCGCTGGTAAAGTAGGTAATGTCCTGCGGTTTCTCGCAGTCCTTGCCCCAGATGATGTTCACGAGGGCATAGTCGGTGGTGAGCCAGAGATTGCCCCTCTCATCTTCCTTGATGGTGAGCACACGGTCGCCCGGCAGATAATATTCATGGTTCTTCGGTTCAAAACGGTCTTCCACCTTATTATATAGGAAGAGTCCGCCACTGTTGGAGATAGCCCAGAGCCTTCCTCTCGAGTCTTCGAGGCAGGCTGTGGCATCATCAATGGCAAAGTTATGATGGTCAGGATTATACTGCTTGAATTTCAAAGACTTTGTATTTCTGGCATTACCCGATATGCGGATGATTCCTTCATTATCGGTAGCCAGCCAGATGTTTCCTTGCTTATCTTGCGAGATATGGCGGATGTCGCATGAACTAAAATTCTTCTTCCCCTCCTTCATCGTGATCCGATATCCCTGATTGTCAGGAGTTACGATGCTCAAGCCGTTGCGCTGTCCTATCCACATTACTTTATCTCTCGATTCGAACAAGGTGTTGACGAAATTATCCTGTATGATGGACGGATGCTTTTCGTGCGTAATCTGATAGGCTGGCTTACCCAAAGGCTTGACGATGACGCCATAATTGTTGTTGGCTATCCAGATTTCTCCATTGCTTCTCTGGACAATATCCGAGATACTTGTGGTAAAGGCTCTGGATGGGATGTCAGAAAATCCCGGAATTTCCTGGTTGTAGAGTGTTTTACCAGTCTTGCGGTTGTGCAGGGCGATGCCGTATGGATTCAATCCCAGCCAGAAATTCTCGCCATCGGTAGTGAGTATGGAATATACGTAGTTGATGGTGAGATGAGTATGACTGGTATCGAGATTCCAGAGTTTGAACAGCGAAGGCTGGGTGTTGACCTGCAGAATGCCGTTGTTCTGCGTACAGAGCCAGATGTTTCCCTTGCCATCGGTAGCGATATCGTTGTTGAAATTGAGAGGGTTGTTGCCGATGGAGGTAAATCCTTTCCATTCAGCATTAGGCATATCTTCTTCGAGATAGCACGCACCTTCTCTTGTACATGCCCAGAGCGTTTTCGTTACAGGGTCGTGTACTATCTTATAGAAGGTATCAAAATGGCTGGTGCTATACGGGTATTGATGCATTTCCGGCTGTCGTACATTTCCCGGATTGTCCAGGCGCACTACGCCATATCCCCAGGTCCCCACCCACAGATGGTTGTGCTTGTCGAGGAAGAGGGAGTAGGCGGAATTGGTGGCGTTGAGTCGTGGATAGCGATAAAAGGTATTGCCTCCACGGCGGAAGCGCATGAGACCTGACGACCAGGTGCCGATGAGCAGGTCACCGTTTCTGTCTTCTATGATGGCTTTCACGCTATAGCCGGGCATTTTCTTTCTGCTGCCATTCTCATCAATGAGCCACGCATTCTTATTATGATAGGTATAGAACGTCTCCGTCTTGGGATTGAAGTAGGAAAGTCCGCCATCAGTTCCAATCCATAAAGTTCCATCTTTTGATACGAAGAGGGTATAGATGATGCGCTGAGATTCATCTGGCAGGAAGAAAGTCTTGAACTTTCCGGTGCGTTTGTTCATTCTTACCAGACCGTTGCGTGTACCCAGCCAGAGATTATCCTGATGATCTTCAGCTATGGACCGGATGGTATTATTGGGTAGTATGCCTGGCTGGTATGCATTCGTCTTGTAGGTTTTCACATGATAGCCATCGTATGATTTCACTCCGGCATTGGTTCCCACCCACATCATGCCTTCCTTGTCGAAGAACATGCAGCTTGCCTCTTCGGTAGGCGCAATGGTGATAGGAGGGAGATAACGGTATGGAAAATCCTGTGCTTTGACCAGGGAGGCAAAGCATATCAGACAGATAAGGATGTGAAAGATGGTTGTTTTCATGTCTTTTATTAATCGTCGGTTTCTTAAATTTTACTGCAAAGATATAAAGAATTTAGTAAAAAGGGCAAAAATAAGTAGTTTTTTAACGATATGTTCCCTATTATTACCGATTTTTTCTCCTTATATTAACAAAAAAGAACGACTTTTGCACCCAGAACAACGAACATTCTATGGTGAGATTTGTTAAATCCGCAAATGACAAGCGAGAATAAACTGAAAGTATATAACTAACAAAAATGAAAATATATAACTAATAAAAATGTACACCTAATGGAAATTGTAAATCTAAACATCACGTCTAGAAGATTAATGGCGTTAGCTGCTATAACCTCAGGCTTAGCTCTCTCTCCTCAGTCTGTTATGGCTGTTCCTTCTGTACAGATTGTACAGCAGTCAGGTAAGGTACAAGGTACAGTCGTTGATAGCAACGGTGAACCTATTATCGGTGCTACCGTAAAAGTGGGGGGGCAAAAAGGAGGTACAGTTACTGACATTGATGGTAACTTCACTCTGAACGCAGCTCCTGGTTCAAATTTGGAAATCTCCTATATTGGTTTTAAAACACAGACCATTAAGGTAGGTAAAGGACCAGTAAAGGTAACGTTACTGGACGATAACCAGACCCTCAATGAGGTGGTTGTCGTAGGTTATGGTACGATGCGTAAGAAGGACTTGACAGGTTCTGTTGTACAGATTGATACCAAGAAGCTCGCCGACCAGAACCCTGGTTCTGTTCAGGATTTGCTGCGTGGTACTCCTGGTCTTCAGATCGGTTTTGATTCATCTGCCAAGGGTGCCGGTGCATCTATCCAGTTGCGTGGTCAGAACTCACTCTATACAGAAGGCAATCACAACTCACCATTGATTATTCTCGATGGTATGCAGTTTGCCGGTGAACTTTCCGAGATTAATCCAGATGATATTGCTCAGATTGATGTACTGAAGGATGCTTCTTCAGCAGCCATCTATGGTGCCAAGGCTGCCAGCGGTGTTATCATCATCTCTACCAAGAAGGGTAAGAGCGGCAAGCCAACCATCAACGTTAGTGCCAACCTGGCTGCCAACACCAAGGCGCAGTATCGCAAGGTGTTCAGTGCATCAGAGTATATGACCTATCGTGAGGATTGGTTCAAGGCTACCACTTATGGTTATGACAAGAATGGCAAGTGGGGATATTATGGCGTAGACAACAAGATTCCTGCAGGCTATTATGATAATGTGGATAATGCACAGCGATTGTATGGTCTCACTTCAGACCAGTGGTCAACTATGGGTCCTAAGACGCTGGGTGCCGACGAGAGTCTTCTCTCGCTCTATGCCCGCCGTATGGGCTTCGATGCTGATGCCGGCAACGTGATGAAGAACTTCCTGGCAGGTAAGTCATACGATTGGGAGGATGCCACCTTCCGTACTGGTTTCAACCAGGATTACAATGCCAGCATCTCGGGTGCTACCGACAAGGTGAACTATTATCTGAGCTTCGGCTATCTGAACAATCAGGGTGCCATCCAGGGTGATGACTATCATGCTTTCCGTTCTAACATGAAGATCAATGCCCAGATTACCGATTGGCTGGAAGTAGGTGCTAACGTAAACTTCCAGGACCGTTCAGATGAGTCTAGCCCTGTGCCACTGGGAGATAACTATTGGGATGCCAACCAGTTGCGTGAGTCTCCATATTCTTCCCGTTATGACGAGAATGGCAATGAGGTGCAGTATCCACGTAGCGGCAACCCTACCAATGGTGGTTACAACTATCACTTCGACCAGCAGTATATCGACCTGGAGAAGGGACAGACCATTCTGAATACCATCTTCAATGCCAAGGTTTCCCTGCCATTCGGTTTCAGTTATTCGTTCAATATTGCTCCACGCTTCAAGTGGCATTACGACCGTTACTTCTTGTCTGCTGAACTTCCAGACAGCGACCCTGCTACCCGTGGTTCCAACCGCAAGTCGGCCAAGAATTTCGATTACTCTCTGAACAACACCCTTACCTGGGATAAGACATTCAACAAGGAGCATCACTTCACCGTGACCCTGGTTCAGGAGGCAGAGGAATACCGCTACTGGAGCGACAATATCGAGGCTCGCAACATCACTCCTACAGATGTATTGGGCTTCCACTATCTTTCGGGTGCCAACAAGTCTCAGAGTAGTTTCTGGGCTAGCGATACCCACTCTACGGCAGCAGCCTATCTGGGCCGTCTGTTCTATGGATACAAGGACCGCTATATGTTCACAGGTACCGTGCGTCGTGACGGTTACTCAGCCTTCGGTTCCAACAATCCTTGGGCCACATTCTGGTCTCTGGGTGGCAGCTGGGTATTCTCTGAGGAGAGCTTCCTGAAGCAGCCATGGCTGGACTATGGTAAGCTGAGAGTATCTTACGGTACCAATGGTAACCGTTCGCTGTCTGATACCTATCTGGCTCTTTCCAACTTGAGTGATGGCGGCAAGATGGCTTACTATAAGTATGGTTCTTCAAGTCAGGCTATCTTGAATGCGCTCTCTATCAGCCGATTGGCTAACCCTAACCTGGAGTGGGAGAAGACATCAGCCCTCAACATAGGTCTTGATTTCTCCGTTCTCGGTCAGCGCCTCTCAGGTAGCATCGAGTGGTATAACAAGATTACCAAGGATATGATCATGTATCAGCGTCTGCCAAACTTCACCGGTTTCAGCAGCATCGCTACCAACCTGGGTGAGATTACCAACTCGGGTATTGAGATTACCTTGAACTCAAAGAACATTGATACTCCAGACTTCAAGTGGAATACAACTGTAGGTTTCTCTTACAACAAGAACCGCATCAAGCACTTGTATTACGACTATGATGAGAATGGAAACGAGCGCAGCGATACCTCTAACGGATGGTTCATCGACAAGCCTGTGGGCGAAATCTGGAACTACAAGGTAACAGGTATCTGGCAGGCAGACGAGGCAGCTGAGGCAGCCAAGGTAAACCAGAAGCCTGGTGACCCTAAGGTGGCTAACGTCTATACAGCTGATGACAAGATCAACGAAGACGGCACCCGCACTCCAGTATATAATGATAATGATAAGGTGTACCTGGGTACAACCAATCCTCCTATCTATTGGAACATGCGAAATGACTTCACCTTCCTGAAGAACTTCACCTTCTCGTTCTCTATGTATTCTTACATGGGTCATAAGAGCTTGAGCGGTAACTATCTGAATGGTGATAACTCGGGTTCTATGTTCACCAATACCTGCAATACATACAAGAAGGAGTACTGGACACCTCAGAACCCTACTAACGAGTATGGTCGTCTGAACGCTGTGGGTCCTACAGGATGTACCGGTGTACAGAAGCTCTACAACCGCAGCTTCGTTCGTCTGGACAACATCACTTTGGGTTATACCATTCCACAAGAGATTACCCGCAAGGCCAGCATCGAAAGAGTGCACCTGACATTGGGTGTGAACAATGTATGCACATTCGACAGCTGGGAGTATGGTGATCCTGAGACAGGTGGTTTCGCAAACCGTCAGTTCCAGTTCGGTATTAATGTTACACTCTAAAAGATTTATCAAAATGAAAAAGAATATCAAGAATATATATAGAGGAGGACTCCTTATCGCTTTGGCAGGTACCATGGTTTCTTGCGGTGATGATTTCTTGAAGCAGGATCCTCTTTCGTTCTATGAGCCAGGTACTACCTATAGTACTGAGGCGGGTCTGCAGGCTGCCATGACACAGTGCGACAAGCAGCTGAAGACTTATATCATCGATAACAACTGGAATAATGTGGGTCTTGCCACCAACTATCTGATGTCGGATGTGGGCATGTATGCCAAGACCGATATGGGTGGCGGTTTCCAGGACAACTTTGATGCCAAGCTGACTCCTACATCCGGTATGGCAGGTGGTGGCGACGGCAACTATATGCAGCGTTTCTGGGATCAGGGATTCAGCATGGTGAAGTATGCCAACTCCGTGCTCTCTTATGTAGATAAGGTGCAGGGCTTGAAGGATGAAATCCACGATGCCTATAAGGGCCGTGCTTACTTCCATAGAGCTTACGCTTATTACAACCTGACTCTGCAGTTTGGCGATATTCCATTGATTACCAAGTTGCTTACCGTGCCAAAGCAGAACTACAAGTCAACCAGCAAGACTGCCATCTTCCAGATGTTGCAGAAAGACCTGGAGTTTGCCGTAGCACATGTTCCTGCACAGGCTCAGATGTCTTACGTAGGACAGGTGAACCAGGAGGCTTGTATGCAGTTGCTCATCAAGGTTTATCTCGTGAACGGCGAATATGCCAAGGCAGAGAAGCTTGCCACCGATTTGATTAATGATCACGGTCTGCACCTGATGACCCAATCATTCGGTACCTGGCAGCCATCCGGCTGCGAGACGACCTGGAAGGTAACCCGTAATGTGGTTTGGGATTTGCATCGTACTCCTAACATCTGCAACCCAGAGAATAAGGAGACCATCATGGCCATCATCAACTCTAATGATGAGGACCACCTCAACTACAACGTGATGCGTGCCATGTTTGCTCACTGGAGCAATGGTGTAATCAAGGATCCTCACGGACTGGGAGGTCCTGGTCAATGTATTGCACGTAATAATAAGGATTACAATGAGAATCTTGACTGGACACGTGCCATCGGCCGTGGTACCGCCCTGAACCGTACTTCATTCTTCTACAACAAGACCATCTGGTATCAGGATGGTGAGACAGACTGGCAGGACCTCCGTCACAACCGTGAGGTAGGAAACTGGCTTGAGATGGAAGACATCAAGTACAATAATAAGAAATCTGACTTCTACGGCAAGAACTATCAGCTCTATGCCACAGAAGATTACGTGAAGGATGGCAAGACAGTAGTGAAGAAGGGCGACATCCTCTGCGGTGATACCATCCGCAGCTGGTATCCAACTCCTCTCTATCAGCTCTATATCCTGGATGTTACTAACGAGAATAACCTGGGTGCCAACCAGTTCCATGGTGCATCTGGTAAGGGATGTAACGGCGATATGTACTTGTTCCGTCTGGCTGATACCTATCTGCTCCGTGCAGAGGCTAAGTTCTATCAGGGCAATGTAACTGGTGCAGCAGATGATGTGAATGCCATCCGCAAACGTGCCAACGCCAAGAAGATGTACACCACAGTAAATATCGGCGACATCATGGCAGAGCGTGCTCGTGAGCTCTATATGGAGGAGTTCCGTCAGGCAGAGATGGTTCGTGTATCATGGTGTCTTGCCAAGAGCGGAATGCCTGATGAGTGGGGTAATACTTACAGCCTCGACAACTGGGACAAGCAGGAAGGTACCGACCTGAATGGCGGCAGCTACTGGTTCAAGCGTTGTACTACCTACAATGTCTTCAACCGTCCATGTGGCAAGGGCGTTTCTGGCGACCAGTCTTTCGAGTACAAGATCAACAAGCACAACCTCTTCTGGCCTGTACCAAATTCAGCAATCACAGCCAACAACAAGGCAAAGCTTCGTCAGAACTTCGGTTACGATGGCTATGATGAGAGCACCCCTATGTTTACTAACTATGAGGATGCTATTGCTGATGAAGATACAGCAAACTAATTGATTTGGTTTTTAATCATGTTAAGGAAAGGGGATGTAACTTTTATATAAGGTTCATCCCCTTTTTTATCAAATAATTAACTCATTATCAGCAAAATGAATAAACTATTCGTATTTATCATGTTGTGGATGATGTCTTGTCTCCCGACCCTGGCGCAGGCTCCGATGGACGGAGGCGTGTGGAAGGACAATACCGGCAAGCATATCAATGCTCATGGTGGCAACATCTTCAACTACAAAGGTACCTATTACTGGTATGGCGAAAGTCGCTCGGAGAATGGCAAACCTTACAGCTCTCTCGGCGTAAGCTGCTTCACTTCCAAGGATCTCAAGAGTTGGAAGAATCATGGATTGGTGCTTCCTGTATCCAATGAAGCAGGTAGTGACATCGAGGGTGGTTGCATCATCGAACGCCCAAAGGTTCTCTACAACAAGAAGACCAGGAAGTTCGTGATGTGGTTCCATCTCGAATTGAAAGGCAGAGGATATGGTGCAGCCCGCTATGGTGTGGCTACCAGCGATACTCCTTTCGGACCATTCAAGTTCATCCGTTCAGGCAGAGTGAACCCAGGCATCTATCCTGTAGGCTTCGCAAAACCAGACACCACAGACCTCAAGCACCAGCTCCTCTACCCAGAACTGAAAGAATGGTGGACACCAGAATGGCGCAAGCAGATAGAGCGCGGCATGTTCTGGATGAGAGACTTCAATGGAGGACAGATGGCACGAGACATGACCATCTACGTAGATGATGACGGAAAAGCTTACCACATCTATTCCTCAGAGGACAACCTGACTTTACAGATTGCACAATTGACTGATGACTATATGGCTCACAACGGAAGCTACGTAAGAGTTGCAGCAGGTGGGCAAAACGAAGCTCCAACTATCTTCAAGAAGAATAACACATATTGGATGATTACCAGTGGATGTACCGGATGGGCTCCGAATGCAGCCCGCATGTTTAAGGCGAAAAACATCTATGGTCCTTGGGAACAGTTGCCTAATCCTTGCCGAGGTGAGGGTGCTGACAAGACCTTCGGCGCGCAGGGCACCTTTATATATAAGGTGGAAACTGCAGCACAGAAGAAGATGTTCCATGGTGCTGACTATGTGTTCATGGCAGACATGTGGAACCCAAAACACTTGAGTGACAGCAGACACTTGTGGGTACCTATTTCTTGGGAAAATGATGCTCCGGTGTTGAAAAAACAATAAAAAATACGGTCGCTCTGCTTGTTTCTAACTTAATTTTCATATATTTGCAGTTGCTTAGCTGAGACTACCGGCAACTTTCAACTTACAATTATTAATAACAACAAACAATATACAACTATCTATGAATTATATATTTAAAAGTATCATGATGACGCTCGTCTTGGCGCTGGTTCCTTTCATGGGAATTTCTGCCAAGAAAAAGACTGTACAGCAGAGCAACCGCCAATATTGGTGCTCGCTTGCCTATAAGATGGCGCAGCCTGTGCTCGAAAACATGGCTAAGGGCGAGTTGCAGAAGAATATGCAGACTGAGTTCAGCCCAAGTTTCGACAACCGCAACAAGAAGGTGCTCTATATGGAGTGCTTCGGCAGACTGATGGCAGGTGTGGCTCCATGGCTCACCCTTCCGGATGATGCCACAGCCGAGGGAAAGCAGCGCAAGCAGCTACGTGAGTGGGCGTTGGCTTCCTATAAGAATGCCGTTGACCCTCAGAGTCCTGACTATCTCTGCTGGGGCATCGGCGGTCAGAATCTGGTAGATGCAGCCTACATCGCCGAGAGCTTCCTCCGTGCTTACGATACACTCTGGAAGCCTCTCGATGAGGTGACCAAGAAGCGCTATCTCGCAGAGTTTGCCAAACTCCGCCACATCGACCCTCCTTATACCAACTGGCTGCTCTTCTCTTCAACCATCGAGAGCTTCATGGCAAAGGCTGGTGGCGATTTCGATGAATATCGCGTCAATTCTGCCTGCCGCAAGGTAGAGGAATGGTATGTAGGTGATGGTTGGTATGCTGACGGTCCTTCGTTTGCATTCGATTATTACAGCAGCTATGTGTTCCATCCTATGTATCTGGAAACTCTCCAGGCGATGGTAGATGCCAAGGTGAATTCCCGTCTCGACTATCAGAAGTACTATGACAGAGAGTTGAAGCGCTGTCAGAAGTACAGCATCATTCTCGAAAGATTCATCTCTCCTGAGGGAACTTTCCCTGCATTCGGAAGAAGTATTCCTTACCGTATGGCTACGATGCAGCCGCTGGCTCTGATGGCATGGTATCAGACGTTGCCTAAGGATTTGAGCAACGGACAGGTACGTGCTGCCCTCACCAAGGTGCTCCATCGTATGTTCGACCAGCAGAACAACTTCAATGAGAAGGGTTATCTCTCTATCGGTTTCTGCGGAAACAGCCAGAAGAACGTTGCAGACTGGTATACCAACAACGGTTCGCTCTATATGACAACCCTCGCCTTCATGCCTCTCGGCTTGCCTGCCGACCACCCATTCTGGACAGATGCAGCTCAGCCTTGGACTCAGGTGAAGGCATGGAGCAATCAGCAGTTCCCTAAGGATCATCAGTGGAAGGATGATATTGTTACAAAGGACAAGTGGTAATTTATAATTGATAATTAATCATGCGCAAGATATTGATGATGATGGCTGCTGCAGCCTTGGCTTTGCCTTTGAATGCAGCGCAGCCAGCCAAGAAGACCGCAAAGGTCAAGAAAATAAATAAGAAAGAAGTGAAGGCTACCAAGAAATGGGACCATGAACAGGTGGTGGAACTCATCACAAAGGTGAACACCTACTGGCAGACCAATAATAAGGCAGAAGTTCGTGCCTTCTGGGATAATGCCGCTTATCATACAGGCAACATGGAGGTTTACAAGATGCTCAAAGACCAGAAGATGCTCGACTACTCTATCCGCTGGGCAGAACACAACGACTGGACCGGTACTACAGAAGCAAACCCAGCCAAGTGGAAGTACAAGCCATACGGCGAGGGTAAGGATCACGTACTCTTCGGCGACTGGCAGATCTGCTTCCAGACCTACATCGACCTCTACAACATCGAGGCTGCCAAGGGCAATGCCGCAGCATCAGAATATATGGTGAAGCGTGCCAAGGAGGTGATGCACTATGAGGCTTACTCTCAGCCAACAGATTACTGGTGGTGGAGCGATGCCCTCTATATGGTGATGCCTGTGATGACCAAGATGTACAAGTTGACTGGCGATACCAAATATCTCGACAAGCTCTACGACAATCTCCTCACTACCGACGAGATCATGCTTGACAAGGAGACCAACCTCTATTTCCGTGACGGCAAGTACGTCTATCCTAAGCACAAGAGTGCCAACGGAAAGAAAGACTTCTGGGCACGTGGCGATGGCTGGGTTCTCGCAGGCTTGGCTAAGGTGCTGCAGGATATGCCTAAGGACTACAAGCACTACCAGTTCTTCGTAGATAAATTCCAGAAATTAGCTAAGGCTGTGGCAGAAATCCAGCAGCCAGAGGGTTACTGGACCCGTTCTATGATGGACCCAGAACATGCTCCAGGTCCTGAGACCAGCGGTACTGCCTTCTTTACCTATGGTATGCTTTGGGGTGTAAACAACGGATTCTTAGTCAAGAAAGAATACAAGAAGACCATCGAACGCGCCTGGACCTATCTCACAGAGACCGCCGTTCAGGAAGATGGCAAGGTGGGCTACGTACAACCTATCGGCGAGCGTGCCATCCCAGGACAAACCGTTGATGCCAATTCTCAGGCTAACTTCGGAGTGGGCGCTATGCTCCTCGTAGCTTGCGAATACGACAAGTATCTGGCTACGAAATAAACAACATTTCTAATAATATAACCAACCTATAATTATGAGACAAAGACTTTTCATTACATTAGGTATGGCAAGTTTGGCAATGGCGACCTTTGGTATAAAGAAACCGAAGGCTGCCATTAAGCCGTTGAATGCGGCGACAGTCCAACAACCAAGCTATACCGAATGGCACGACCTGCAGGTGAATGCCATCAATCGCTTTCCATTACACACCAACTTCTTCACCTATTCCCCAGAGGATATGGTCTATGAAGAGGGTGGCAAACTGGTGAGCAGAGATCTCGCGCAAGTCAACAAGACCATGAGCAAGAATTATCTGTCATTGGAAGGAACATGGAAATTCAAATGGGTAGAGAATGCCGACCAGCGCCCTACCGATTTCTACAAGGTTGACCTCGACGACTCCAACTGGAAGACCATGAATCTGCCTGGTATCTGGGAGATGAACGGATTCGGAGTTCCTGAATACGTAAATGTGGGCTTCGGATGGCGCGGACATTTCGACCAGCAGCCACCTGCAGTTCCTACCAAGGACAACCACGTAGGTTCTTACCGCCGCATCATCAATATTCCAGAAAACTGGGACGGCAAGCAGGTTGTAGCTCATTTCGGTAGCGTTACTTCCAACATCTATCTCTACGTAAATGGCAAGTTTGCCGGATATGCAGAGGATAGCAAGGTGGCTGCCGAGTTTGACATCACTCCATACCTGAAGAAGGGCAAAAACCTCATCGCTTTCCAGACATTCCGCTGGTGTGACGGTTCATGGGATGAAGACCAGGACTTCTGGCGCTTGAGCGGTGTGGCTCGTGAAAGCTATCTCTTCGCTCGTGATGCAAAATTGCATTTGGAAGATGTGCGCGTGACTCCAGACCTCGTCAACAACTACAAGGATGGCGTACTCCATATCTCTACCAAGGTTAAGGGAACAGGCAAACTGAACTTCATTCTCTTCGACAAAGAGGGCAAGCAGGTGGCTACAGCTACAGGCTTGGCAAAGAACGGAACAGCCAACATTACGATGAACGTAGAGAATCCACACAAATGGAATGCAGAGACACCTTATTTATATACCCTTCAGGTTTCCCTCTCAAGTGCGCTGAAGAATGGCAACATGAAATCAGCAAGCATCACGCCAGTCAAGGTAGGTTTCCGCAAGGTGGAAATCAAGAACAAGCAGTTCCTTGTCAACGGTCAGCCTGTGCTCATCAAGGGTGCCGACCGTCATGAAATCGACCCAGACGGAGGATATGTAGTAAGCTTGGAACGCATGATTCAGGACATCAAGATCATGAAACGCCTGAACATCAACGCCGTTCGTACCTGCCACTATCCTGACGACCCACGCTGGTATGATCTCTGCGACGAATACGGAATCTACCTCGTAGCAGAAGCCAACCAGGAGAGCCACGGTTTCCAGTATGGCGATGATGCAGCTGCCAAGAAGCCGATGTTTGCCAAACAGATTATGGAGCGCAACCAGCATAATGTCTCTATCTACTTCAATCATCCTTCCGTTGTGACATGGAGTTTGGGTAATGAAACCGTGATGGGCGATAACTTCCTGCAGGCTTACAAGTGGGTCAAGAGTCAGGACCAGAGTCGTCCGGTTCAGTATGAACAGGCTCGCAGAGGCGAGGGTACCGATATCTTCTGCCCTATGTATTATCCTGTAAGTGCTTGCGAAAAGTATGCTAAGGATCCTAACAGTCCGATGCCACTCATCCAGTGCGAGTACAACCATACGATGGGTAACTCGGGCGGTAATCTGAAAGAATATTGGGATCTGGTACGCAAATATCCTATCTTCCAAGGTGGTTTCGACTGGGACTTCGTGGATCAGGGCTTGCATCGCAAGGTATTGAAGCCGATGACCATCAAGAATCCTGAGAAGATGAGCAATGAAGAGCTCCGCAAGATAGAATATTGCTATGGTGGCGACTACAACAGTTACGACCCAAGCGACAACAACTTCAACTGCAACGGTATCATCGGTCCAGACCGCCAGCTCAATCCTCATGCCTACGAGGTGGCTTACCAGTACCAGAACATCTGGGCTACCCTGAAGGATGCAGCCAAGGGCGAAGTGAACGTGTATAACGAAAACTTCTTCCGCGATCTGAGCAACTATGCTTTGGCATGGAGTCTCATCGAAGATGGTGTGGAGACACAGAACGGCACCATCGCCGACATCGACGTAGCTCCTCATCAGACCAAGACCTTCACCCTTCCTTACGACCTCACCCAGGCAAAGGGCAAGGAGATTTTCCTCAACATCGACTTCCGCCTGAAGAAGGCTGAACCGCTGATGGAAGCAGGACAGATTGTTGCCTACAACCAGTTGACAGTAAAGGAGAAGAAGTGCTGCGGTCATTGTTCAGACAAATTGGCTAAGGCTCAGGGCGGCAAGAAGGTAAAGACCAAGTTCAACGACAAGAAGAGCGAGCAGGATATTACCGTTTCAACAGCCGACCTGACAGTAAAGGTAAACCGCACAACCGGTCTTATCTCTGAATACACCTATCAGGGCAAGTCATTCCTCGGCGAAGGCGGTACCTTGAAGCCAAACTTCTGGCGTGCTCCTACAGATAACGACATGGGTGCAGGATTCCAGAAGAAATTCAAGGCATGGAAGAACCCTAAGTTGGAATTGAGCGGAATTACCGTAGAGAAGAACAAGAAGGCCAATACCTATACCATCTGCGCCAACTACAATATGCCAGAGGTAATGGGCAAGCTGGAACTGATCTATCAGATTATGGCAAACACAGGTGCCGTAAAGGTGACCGAGAACTTCATCGCTACAGAAGGCGAGAAAGTAAGCGATCTCTTCCGCTTCGGTATGCTGATGCAGTTGCCATACGAAATGGACAAGAGCCAGTACTACGGCCGTGGCCCTATCGAAAACTACTCCGACCGTAAGGACTGCATGAAGATAGGTATCTACAGCAACGATGCAGACAACCAGTATTTCCCATACATCCGCCCACAGGAAAGTGGAACCAAGGGCGATATCCGTTGGTGGAAACAGACTGATGCTGCAGGCTTCGGATTCATGGTCAAGAACTGCAAGCCATTCTATGCAAGCGCCCTCCACTTCGATACAGACGAGTTGGATGATGGCGATGAGAAAGATCAGCGCCACAGTTTCAACCTGAAGAAGTCAAAATACACCAATCTCTTCCTCGATGGCGAGCACATGGGTGTAGGCGGCGAGAACTCTTGGGGCGCATGGCCTTTGGAGAAATACCGCATTCATTATGGCGACAAGACTTTCAGTTTTGCCATTATCCCATTGAGCAAATAGGAAAGAACCCGTTAGATTGAGGCTCATCAGACAAAAAAATAGAGCTTATGAGCAATAATCCAACATATTTAATCAGAAAGTCCACCCCATTTGGAGTGGATTTTCTGTATCTTTGCAAACGCATTAAGCAATACAACTTAATTATTCAATAAGAATATCACAAAATAAGAATAAACCTAAAAATAAACAACGTAAACATGAGAAAAACGAATATCTTCGCTGCCCTTATGATGGCAGCCATGACTTCGCTCGGTGCTTCAGCACAGCATCAGTTTGCAGTTCAGGCAAACAAGCCTGGAGTAGAAATCCAGCCAACCATGTATGGCATCTTCTTCGAGGACATCAACTTTGGTGCAGATGGCGGTCTCTATGCAGAGATGGTAGAAAACCGTTCCTTCGAATTTCCACAAAGACTGATGGGATGGAACACCTTCGGAAATGTGACTGTAAGTGACGTAAAACCAGCCTTCGACCGCAACCCTCACTATGTTACGCTCGAAGCTTCTGGTGCACGCGAAAAACAGACCGGTCTTGAGAACCGCGGTTTCTTCGGCATGGGCTTGAAGAAGGACATGAAATACGACTTCACAGTCTATGCACGCCTTCATCTTCTGAACGGCAAGCAGACCAAAATTCGTGTAGAACTGGTCAACTCAAGCAATAACGTAATTGCCAAACAGAGCATTACCATCACCAACAACAAGTGGCAGAAATATACCACCACACTTACCTCTCCACAGACAGACGCCAAGGGTCTGATGCGCGTATATTTAGAGAGCGGAGAGAGCGTAGATCTCGATCATATTTCTCTCTTCCCACAGGACAACTGGAATGGACTCCGTGCCGACCTGGTACAAGACCTCTCAGATTTGCATCCAGGCGTATTCCGCTTCCCTGGCGGTTGTATCGTAGAAGGAACAGACCTCGAAACCCGTTACAACTGGAAGAACTCAGTAGGTGCTCCAGAGAACCGTCCGCTCAACGAGAACCGCTGGAACTACACCTTCCCTCATCGTCTCTATCCTAACTATTATCAGACATACGGATTGGGATTCTATGAGTACTTCCTCCTTTCAGAGAAAATCGGAGCCGATCCGCTACCAATTCTTTCAGTAGGTCTGTCTTGCCAGTATCAGAATAGCGATAACGACAAGAATGCCCATGTAGCCGTAGATCAGCTTCAGAGCTACATCGACGATGCCCTCGACCTGATAGAGTTTGCCAATGGTCCTGTAACCTCCAAGTGGGGTAAGCTCCGTGCAGACATGGGTCATCCAGCACCATTCAACCTCAAGCAGATAGGTATCGGAAACGAGCAATGGGGACCACTCTACCCTGAGCGTCTTCAGAAGTTCATCGAGCAGATACGTGCCAAATATCCAAAGATCAAGATCTGCGGATCATCAGGTCCATCAGCCGACGGCAAGGATTTCGACTACGGTTGGGAGCAGATGCGCAAGTTGGGCGTTGACATGGTAGATGAACACTATTACAAGAGTCCAGACTGGTTCCGCAGTAATGCAGGCCGTTATGACAATTACGACCGCAAGGGTCCTAAGGTATTTGCCGGCGAGTATGCAGCCCATGCCAAGCATGATCCAAACTCATGGGAGGCAGCCCTCTCAGAAGCAGCCTTCATGACAGGTTTGGAGCGTAATGCAGACGTGGTTTACCAGGCAACCTATGCCCCACTCTTCGCTCATGTAGAAGGCTGGCAATGGCGTCCGGACCTCATCTGGTTTGACAATCTGACATCCGTACGTTCAGCCAACTATTATGTTCAGCAGCTCTATGGTCTCAACAAGGGAACCCATGTATTGTCACTCACAGAGAATGGCAAGACCGTGAAGGGCGAAAACGGCCTTTATGCAACCGCTTGTTTCGACAAGCATACTAAGAGTTACATCGTCAAGATTGCCAATACCTCAAATGAGGAGAAGGAAATCACAGTCACCTTCAACGGCTTGAAGAAACTTAACGCAGGCAAGGTAACCGTTCTCCATGCTGATGATATTCAGGCAGAGAACAAGATAGACCATAAGAATGCCGTCGTGCCAGTAACCTCAGACGTTCAGGCAAACGGAAACGTATTGAATGTGAAGATGAAGGCGAACAGCTTTGTAGTATATAGATTCTAAGACAGTCTATTGTATATGGATTTAAAGTTTTAGTTTTTAAGTTTATATAGTATATTACCATATAAGGTAGAAAGATGACGAATCCCTTGCAGCAGAAATGTTGCAAGGGATTTTTCTTCACTAAAACGATGACTTGCTTTTATTAACGGCTTCTCAATAGGGATAATGCATAGAGAGGTAGTATGGTGACATGCCTTATGGCGTCATCGTCCTGCTTGTCAATGTAATCGAATGCTCCAAAATTCTCTAAGGAACAACGGAAGGCTTCGGTGAGCTTTTTCTCTCTCATGAATAGCCAGAGACTCTTCATGCCGCCTTGGGTGCCCGATTTGATTTCGATAGGGGTAATCTTCATGTTGTGGATTTCCAGATAGTCTATCTCGGCAACACTCTTCCCCTTCTGCTCCCAATAAAACATCTTCTGGCGCTGGATGCATGGTTTGTAACGCATCATCTCGAGTCCAGCAACCATCTCTGTAACACCTCCCTTATTGACAAGTTCCTGAGGGGTGCCGGCTAAAATAAGTTCTATGAGCTGCTGAGACAGGTCGCCTTCCAGTTGAAGCACAGCTAACAGTAATCCTGGGTCCAGAAAGAGAACCTTCATGCTTTTCTCGTCAGCTTCCGCATCCAGCGGAATACCATTGCCCGAGGTAGCAACCACAGGAGTAACGATTCCCGCAAGTGTCAACAGGCGGAGGGCTTCTCTGATTTGTGAACTCTGATAATCTGCTGATATTTGCTTGTATGTCAACTTCTCTCCTGCCTGATGACAGATGCCACGCATCGTTGTGCGCAGTAAATCTGGGTTGACTCTCTTTTTATACTTGCTGAAATCATCTTCGTATGTCAGTATGATGTCTTCCTGGATGTTTCTGCATCGGTTGAAATCGTGTGTCTTGGTCCATGCCAGAACAGATTCCGGCATGCCTCCAACAAGCAGGTAGGTGCGGAAGTATTCCACGAGTTTTTTATGGAAGGCTTGATCTAAAGACTGGTTTCCGTATGCTTCATTTCGGAGAAGGATGAGTCCTTCTTCGTGATTGGCATACAGGAATTCATCGAAAGTCATCGGATACATGAAGAGCGAGTGAATCCTTCCTACTCCAAAAGTAGGGAGCTCCTGAAGCGTAAATTCCAGAAGTGATCCTGCGGCTATGACATGCAGCTCAGGATAATCTTCCTTGAAGAAGCGTAGTGCCATGATGGCTTCTGGGCATTCTTGAATTTCGTCGAGGAAGAGAAGCGTCTTACCTGCTTCTATAGGGACATTGATATAGCTACTGATTTTTTTAGCAATCAATCGTACGTCAATATCCCCCTGGAAGAAGGTTTTGATTGCCTTGTTACGTTCGAAGTTTACCTCGGCGAAATACTCGAATTGCTTTCCAAAGTTTTTAACTGCTGATGACTTTCCAACCTGTCGGGCACCACGAAGCAGCAAGGGTTTCCGCATGGAATCTTCCTTCCAGGCGATGAGTTCTGAATCTATGTTTCTATGTATATATTCTGTCATAATTGTAACTCTTTGAACAACAGGCGCAAATATAGCGAAAATACTCAAATCCGAGAAATAAATCGCGTTAAAATACTCAAATCCGAGAAATAATCGGCGGTAAAATACTCAAATCCGAGAAATAATATGCGTGAATCAATCTTTGTCCCAAAGAGAAAGATATTATTTGTAATTTGTATGTTAGGTCTGTTGATTGTCGCATCTTGCAACAATAACAAGCAAACAAATTCCAATGGAGAAAAGTTGGATACGGTTTGGAATGAGAAGGTACAGGACACATTCTACGGCTTGAAGAAACTCAACGCTGGCAAGGTAACCGTTCTCTATGCTGATGATATTCAGGCAGAGAACAAGATTGACCATAAGAATGCCGTCGTGCCAGTAACCTCAGACGTTCAGGCAAACGGTAACGTATTGAATGTGAAGATGAAGGCGAACAGCTTTGCTGTTTACAGATTCTAAGCAACAGAGCGTTGATTTTTTACAATAGAAAAGAAAACAATAAAGAGGGTGTATCAAAACAAAATCGTTTGATACACCCTCTTTTTAGGTTGAGCCTGAAATCAGGCTTATGTTTTCATATAGCAGTATTCTGCTTTAATCCCAGCTGTCATTCCAGCTGCCGTTATATTCTTTTGAGCCAGTTATTTCATCTGGAAGTTCTCCATCTTTTCCTTCTTCATTGATGCCCGGTGTTTTCGAACCATCAGGCGACCATAGCTTATCATTGCCGGAACCTGCGAGGAAACTATCCTGCAGATCGCAGACTGTAATCTTGATAGCCGGGGTTATATATTCTTTCTTATTCATAATATCTATTTTTTTAAATTCTTTTACAATTCATTGATTTTAAAATCACTTTTTATTTCACAACCACCTTCTTGCCATTCACGATGTAGATGCCTGGCTGAACGCCGAGCATATTATCTACTCGCTGACCATTCAGGTTATACACCTTGGTGCTGCCTGTGGTGTTGCCCATTGAAGGCATGTTGATACCTGTAGTCTCACCATTGCCGAAACCGAAGGTGATGAGCTTGGCATTTCCTGTAGCAGAACTACTCCAAGTAGGAGCGAGCCAGCAGCGGTAGCCCTTCATCCATTGGTTGGTCTTGGTGAGGTAGTAGAGGGCACCATTGTTCCAGATATAATTACCATCCTCAAGATTCTGGTGATTATTATAACTACCGATAAACTTCAAGTCAGTCATTCCCCAATTTGTAGTGATTGCCTGATCTACAGGGAAATTCTGCTCAATAGAATTGGTAGCCTTGTTATTATCGTATGTGAAGGTGACACCACCTGCAGCGAGCGAATTATCCACTTTGTAGATCTCACCACTGATAGGTCCTGCATCAATGGTAGTGATGTCTTGTGGTGTAGCTTTCTTTCCTATATATATAATATAAGGTGTATTGGCTGCGAGATATGCACTATTGGCTTTATCCTTATTTTCCTCTACCAGACTGAATCCGATAACCAAGTTGCCGTTTGAATCATATACTCTGTTTGCCTTGGCTAACTTGGCATCTGAGCCAAATGCTTCATCAAATTGTGCTTTGGTCAAGTCCACTGGCATGATGAGAGAGTTCCATTCACCTTCCACGAAAGAACGCTGGAAATACATCGTCAGATTTTCCTTGTATTTCTTCTGGCTCTTCTTGTTGAGATGTACGGTCTCTTGGAAAACGAGGTCCTGCTTGCAGTCTTCTGCAGGCTCATCCACGTCAGGTGTTCCGTCTCCATCCTTGTCGTTACGCAGAAGAAGTCCATATACAGCCAAACCGTCGAGAGCACTTACGCCTTCCCCTTCAGTAATCGCTACCTCATCATAGTCGGATTTTGGACTGATAAAGATGTAGCCCTTGTCGCCCAAGGTGATGACGTTGGCTCCGAGCACGCTCCAGTCGCTGAATGTCTCTACAGGGTCTTTCACACCAGTCTTGTAGGTCTTCACTACAATGGCACCAGCCACGTCGAGTCCCAAGCCCACGGCTTCCTTGTTGACTACCACTACGAGCTGCTTGTTGCGTGAAGCGGTAACACCTAATTTCACGGCAAGAACCGATCCTGATACAGCTTTTACTCCTGTAGGGAAGGTAGTCTTGGTTTCAAGATTGCCGTCGATGCAGTTGGTAATGTCTTTCAATCCGTTTCCTACATTTGCCACTCCGATAGACTGTGTTCTGTCAGCATCGATGCTGGCATTGTTTTTTTCAAACGATATGACTTCTGCACCCTCCATTGGGTCGTCGAGAACGGCATTCGCATCGGCTGTATAAGCATAGTAGATGTTCATCACGCTGAGGTCTGCGCCTAACAGACCAGTAGAGTAGAGGCGGATTTCATCGAAAACGGTTGTTGCAGGAACCTTGATAAAATATCTCAATTTGTGCGTGTCCTGGCTGCCAATCAGTTTGGCTGAGATAGCAGAAGTTGTAATACCACCTGCAACCTCTTTACCCTCGTTGTATATTCTTACATTCATCAACTTGAGCACATCTGCACTCAGGGCACTTCCCTTGGCAGTAACTACGAAACCGACCTGTCGCTCGCCGCTCGTTCGGGCAACTGTTCCGTCAGAAATTTTTCCATCCTTTTTCTTAACGCTACAGAGGTAAGAATCGCCGATAGAAACGCCACCGAAATAGGTTGCATAGCTGCTGAGATCAGACGAGATGATGTTATTTGAGTTCTTGACAATAGAGAGAATATTGATGCCGAAACTGCGGCCATCGCCCATTTCATAAGTAGGATTCTTTGGGTCTTTATTATAGAGCACGGTTTCCCTCTTGTTTTCCGGTTTCTGCTCGGTAGAGCCACCCCAATTGATTGTGATGGTCTGGGTGCATCCATCCTCGTTCTTCAGTTCCATCTCTACCGTCACTTTCTCGCCTGTATCATTCTTGTAGCTATTAGTCTCGCTGAAATCGAGAGTGTTGTTTGTTGGGTCAAACTTTACTTCTTTGTCTGATGTCGTTTTAATGCCCCATGTTACATTTGGGAAGTTTTCCTTATCCCATTTGAGCTGATAATGAGAGTCGCAGTTGCAGAGGTCGAGACTTGCCGCAGGGCTCATCTCACATTGATGGCCAGCTGATTCGGGCTTTGGAATGATGAAGGCATAGTTGGCGGTGACACCATTAGCAACTTCCACTCCCATTGTTCTGAATTTGATGCCTGAGAAATCAACAGGAGCCTTAATGGATACTTTCTTTTGTTCGCCACCTATAGAAACAGACAGCACGGTTGTTTTTATAGCTTTTTCGTAAATCTTATTGCCATTCTTGTCAAGAAGATAAATGACAGGAGTTACGCCTGCACCAATCAGAGCTCCATCGCTATACACAAAGCCAGCTTCTGTTCCTGCGGGGAATGTTTCTGTGCTCTTTTCATTATTAGCAATGACTTGTGCATAACCAGAAGAGCCAAGCTGCAAGAGTGCAGAAATTGCGATGCCATTTGAAAGGTCATCGTCTATAAGATCTCTGTTTAGGTAATTCAGATTACCTATCAATGGCAAATCTGTCGGATGAGTGCTTGATTTTGCATTTAATGTAATGTTCTTGTCGTATTGTTGGATTTTCGTTTTCGTCAACGAATATTCCGCATCACCCACGAAAGCATAGTAAATCTTCAGACCTTTCACAACATCTACTTTGATGCCATTCTGCCCAACAAGTGCAATCTCATCATAATCTTGATCTGGTTGTTCTGCTGCAATAATATCTACGGCATTATTGCCTAAATCAATATTACCAACAGAAAGATTGAGTACAGTAAAACCAAGCTGTTCTACTGGAGAAGTCTTGAGAATTTTACCATCTCTATAGAAGCGAATATGGTAGTTGTCTTTCAATACTTCGAGTGTCAATACATTACTTTCTCCCGAAATCTTGAAACCTGCCTTTGTGTCTTTGTCGATATAGTGCTTCATGTCTTTTACGGCTACAATAGGTGAACCGGCAAGAAGCGTAGCGTTTGCTACACTTGGAATTGTGTAGCAGTTGTCAAGATTCTCGTCACATAAGTAAGAGAGATTCTTAGAACCTGAACCAACGGAAATACCATCAGCCAGACGGCTTACCATACAGTTATGGCCAACAAGTGCCATACGTGATTTCAACGGGGTGCGATTTGGTGTTGCACCCTCTTGTCCCTTGTCGTAGTAGGTATTTGCCTGACCTACTGCCTTCAAAGGAAGCAACATAAAGATAACGGCTACCAGCACGGCAGCCTTAAAAATTTTGATTTTCATAAGACAAATAAATGAGTTAATCTGAATATCTAAAATTATATTGGAATTACTTAGAAAGTATTTAAATTTTTACTTATAACAGAATAGAACGTTTAAACGTTAGAATGTCGTACTATCCCTGCCTCTGCCTTATGACAGAAGATAAAAAGGGATATTTATCTAATAAAACGAACCTCCAGAAAACGGAATTTTGATAGATTTAGGGAAAATTCAAATCTTGGTATTTATGATTAAGGGACTTTAAATGTTGAAGAGCAAAATTACCCCCCCACAATTGGAAATCTCTATCAAGAGATGGTTACTATTTTTTCTCATCATTTTCATGATCTAATGTTTTTTATTATAGTTGAATAATTTTATTTATACTAATGTATTATTGATAGTTGAAACGGATATTATCCTATCTTCTTTTACTAAAGAATTGAGTTTTTTCTCTTTATCTTCTTTCCAGAAGATGTTTTTATCCGTGAATTATACAATCTTTTTATACAACTCTTATGATAAGAGTTTACCTGTTGTAATTTCGGGTGCAAAATTACATCTTTTTTAAGAATAAATATGTTTCAAAATGGTTAAGGTTTGCAAATAGAATGATTTTTGTAGAACTTTTATGACTGAAAAAAAGTGCTAATATATGGATTTGCAACTTCGTGATAGCAAATCGTGGAGTATTTGAGGATTCTGGAGTAATGGTCATAAAATACGAAAAGAGGGTGCGTCACAGACTTATGACACCCCCTCTTCTTCTTTCTTTTATTTCATACTTCCTTTATCAAAATAGGGAGCTAAATCCTTCTTCACGTCGAAGCAAGGACAGGCTTTAGCGGAAAACTCGTTGTGACCGTGGATAGTGGTGTGAGGGAATTCCTCCTTCAGCTGACTGATGAGATCCAGCAGGGCAGCCTTCTGTTCAAGGGTTCGGGTGTCTTTCGGTTTGCCATCCTTGGATAAACCGCCGATGTAGCAGATGCCGATGCTGATAGCATTGTGCCCCTTGCAATGAGCACCGATTTCTGACAAAGAACGGCCTACGTGAATGTCGCCGTTGCGGTAGATGACGAAGTGATAACCGATCTTTCTGAAACCGCGCGCTCTGTGCCAGCGGTCGATGTCGGCAACTGTGTAGTCCTTATCTTCTTGGGTAGCACTACAATGAATGATGATTTCCTTGATAATACGCATATTGTTATGAATTAAATTTTAGAAAAGATATACAGAACTCTGAGGGATTTCATTCTGCTCAATGTCCTGAATAATCAGCCTGATCTCTTCACCTTTCCCTATAGCTTCTTCCAATACCTTATAGAGATCAAGGTAGCAATCTAATGTATGAAGCAACAGACCTGCGGGACCAGCCTTCCCGATGATGATGCTACCATGTTTCAGCGTGAAAGCCCCATTGCCAGGCATGAAGAACGGGATGCGAGATGCAGTCTTTATGGGGCGGGCGTCTATCTTTCTAATCACAGGAACATTGATAAGCTCCTTATCAATCGGAGATTCCATCCATTTCTTCCTGTAATTTTTGTTAAACATGATTTCAACCTTGTATTCACCGGCAGGCAAATGGCGAGTTGGATGCTCTAATGTTCTATACACAAGTATCCCTTCTACGAGTATAGTGCCCATTAAGCCCCAGGGAGTACCAATTTGACGATATATATTTATTTCCATAATTTTAAAATTTTGAAAGTGATATTCGGGGGAAATGAATCCCCCGAATAATTTTGACCGAAAATGACTTTGACCAAAATGACCAACTTTATATTGATGCAGTAGTCTTTTGGTATTGCTTGTCTTTCAGTATAACTATCAATCCCTGCTTTCGCCAGTTCTTCAGCATTTGTCTTGCCGTCTCATTCGTTACACTGGCTCCCTTCATGGCAATGCTTTGCTGTAGAGCCTGTTCAAACGTGAAGTTGACATCCAAGCGTTCAAAGATAGAGTCATTCTTGCCACGATGTGAACGTTCTGCAACAGAACGACTACAATATGTTTTGGAAGTGAATGCTTCCTCTATGCGCTGACGGAAGTAATAGAGCGCATTATCCAACTGATAATCGGCTAAGGTGTCGAACAAAGCAAGCATTGTAGGAGTCTGCGTCTTGACAATCATGTCTCTCCATAACTGCGGATTTTCCTTCAACCGCTTCTCTGCTCCGTTCAATCCATGCTTCTGAATCAGCTGCTCTGCCACTTTGCAGAGCATGATGCAAGTCATCATTCTCATGGTGGTAGGACAGATACGGAAACGTTGACGGGCTTTCACCATATCGTCATTCTTCATGGTCTCCATTCGTATCTGCTCCAGCCAATCACGGCCTTTCTGTTCCAGTTTAGGCAGTTCCACTTCGCCACTCATCAGAGGCAGAAGATGGGCTACCATCTGGATGCGCTCTTTCTGACGCTCAGTCAGCACATGAAGATTGTCGGTAAGTGGAGTGAAAGTGTTATCCGGTGTTCGAGCCACGACAATACGACTTTGGAAACCATCCGTATAATTGCTGACCACTCGGTAAAGTGCATCAGGCGTTCCGCACATCACCACGTTCCACAACAGATGTTCGATGTGAACATTCACCGCATCCGCACTTCTCGCCTCACGCTCATAGCAAGTTCCATCGTATGCCTGACGGAGCATCACTGAGAAATCACTCATAGCAGATTTCCATTTCTGTGCCACGGTATCGGCCTCAGGGGTAAACGAGAAGGCGTGCTTGCCCTCGGTGTTAGCCAGACGTTCTGCGAGATTGGCCACAGTATTGTTCAGCGTCAGACATCTTACAGGGAGTTTCGGCTCTTCCGGCTGCTCCTTCTTGTTCTTTGCCGCACGCTTCTTGGCTCTCCATTCATCCTCTTTCTGCTGATACATTTTATCCATGTCCTTCACTTCTTTCAGCCAGGAATCCACCACAGGGTCAATGCTTCCTTTGCCAGAGGCAAAATCACCTGCAATGTAGGAAATGAGGTTGAGAGAGTTCATTTTACTATGCACTGACACTTTTACTCCAGTAGCCAACGCACCGATGATTGGGCAGATGGCAGAGATAACAGGCATAGCCAAGAATGGACCAACTGCATCAACAGATTCCTTGACACCCAGCGGCAACTTAGGCAGGGCATTGTAGTAAAACTGGTCATCCTGCGCATTGATTTCATCAAGTGCATTGATGAAAGCTTCATCGTCTTCATCCGTTCCTCCAGACGCAGCCCTTTTCAACTTCTCCTGTCTAATGGCAGCCAATACGTCTTTCAGGCGTTTCGGCATTTGCGTGATTTTCTCATTCAGTGCCGAATTGATGCAAGCCATCTTCTCCTGATCTGGGAAACCATCGTAGCAAGGAATCACCTGAGCCATCAGATTGCGGTCGAAACCACAGATATGACGGAGATTAACGGCAAGCTCGAAAGTCAATGTGTTGCGATTGGATTTCACGGGTTCCTGACCGTCATTATACATCTGCCACCATTTGGCGATGATGTCGGAATAAGGAATTCCGAGATATTTGAAATCAGATGGAACTGGAGTTGAAACTTTGGATGTTCCAGCAGATGGGCTTGGAGCTTCATTCTTTCCTGTAGAAGCTGCAGGAGCAGTCGATCCTGTTTTCTTCTCTGCAGAGCCAGTAGAAGCGTTTCCGCCTGAAGTCGTAGCAGAGGCATTCTGTATCGGATTTTCCCAAGGCTTATAGTGCTTGTTCGCCTTATGAGCACCTTCTGGCAGTTCCTCCTGCCCATACTTCTCTCGTTCCTCCAAAACCTTTGCTTCAGCTGCCACAGCAGCCTCGTCATAAGCATCCTGAAAGAGATGTGGCGAAAGGAAAAGCAAGTCTTCATCATCCGAAGTGGTGGTAAAGTAAACCCGGTTGATGTCGTGAGCCGACGTATCCATTTCACACTCCAGCATTGTAGCAATCCTCACTTGATTCTCCAAGATGGTCTTGCCCTTATCACGCTCAAATACCGCATGACCGCCCTGTCTTGCGCTCCTCTCCAACATCAGAAGTCCGTATTTGCCAGGCTCCTTCAGCAGCAGTTTGGCGGCTTGGGCAAAAGCCTCTGGTTCATCCATATCAAATCCGAAAGCCTGGCTTGGCAATTTCATGCCTTTCACTACACCATTGGGATAATGCCCGGAATAATTAAACTGCACCAGTCTGC
>ULWE01006914.1_pt1 | contig 27274 bp, 23 predicted proteins | sample 1960071 | NCBI WGS metagenome assembly ULWE01 (sample SAMEA4835804, study PRJEB28245) | human gut metagenome | biome: gut microbiome; material: fecal sample | place: Denmark | collected 2008 | reverse complement strand
GTTAACCGTATTCATTTTTATTATTATAGTTCATATTTCATTCTTATCCCTTTAAAGCTTTAAAAACTAACAGAATAAGATATTTGATCTTTACCAAAGCTCCAGACGCTCATTCTTAGGAATGAACATCTTGTCGCCCTGCTTTACACCGAATGCCTCATACCAGGCATCAATGTGAGGAAGAGCACCATCTACACGCCACTTGCCAAGTGCATGAGGATCGTTCTTCACACGGTTGCGAATCTCCTTTTCGGTGATGTTCTGACCCCATACACCTGCATAAGCAAGGAAGAAGCGCTGATCAGCAGTAAAGCCATCCTTGTTCTTCAAAGGCTTCTTGGCTGTCGCATTCTTGAAGGCATTGAAAGATACCATCAAACCACCGTGGTCGGCAAGGTTCTCACCCAATGTAAAGCGACCGTTGGCATTCAGATCAGGCAATACCTTGATGTTGCTGAAGAAATCAGCATACATATCTGCACGCTTGTTGAAGCCCTCAGCATCAGCTGCTGTCCACCAATCCTTCAGGTTACCGCTGGCATCATACTGGCGACCCTGATCGTCGAATCCGTGAGTCATCTCATGACCAATCACTACACCGATAGCACCATAGTTGAATGCCGCGTCTGCCTTGGCATCGAAGAATGGATACTGAAGGATACCTGCAGGGAAGCAGATCTCGTTGGTGGTAGGATTATAGTAAGCATTCACAGTCTGAGGAGTCATATACCACTCATCTCTGTTGACTGGCTTACCAGCCTTCTCAGCAATCTCCTTATTGTTGCGGAACTGACGGCAAGCCATCACGTTCTCATAGAAACTCTTGGATGGATCGATGGTAAGTTTGCTATAGTCAGTCCACTGGTTAGGATAACCGATCTTGACATAGAACTTATCGAGCTTATTGTGAGCAGCAGCCTTGGTCTCTGCACTCATCCACTCCTGAGCATCGATACGCTGACCGAGACTCACCTGGAGATTCTTGACCAAAGTCTCCATCATCTTCTTGGAAGACTCTGGGAAGAACTTCTTGCAGTAGATTCTGCCGAGTGCCTCACCCATCTGAGCATCTACCTGAGAAGTGGCACGCTTCCACAATGGATGGTCTTCCTTTCTGCCACTCATGGTCTTGCCGAAGAAATCGAAGTTTGCCTCACGGATCTCATCGGTGAGATAAGCAGAAGAGCTGCCGATGACACTCCACTCCATCAATGCCTTCAAGGTCTCAGCATCCTCAGCAGCAGTAATCTTGTCGTAACCAGCCATGAATGCAGGCTGACCCACAATCATCTCCTGGATATATTCGCTCTTGATGCCCTCGCCGTTAGCCAATGCCTCGAGAGGAATGTTTGGATAATTCTCCTTAAACTGCTTCAGGCTCATCTTGTTGTAGTTAGCCTGTGGGTCACGGAGTTCGGTACGGCTCTTGGAGATAGTAGCAAGACTGGTCTCGTGGAGGAATACCTTCTGTGCCTTCTTGACAGCATCGGCAGCAGAGAAGCCATAGAGCTGGAACATCTTTGCCACGTAGGTCTTGAAAGCCTCACGGATGGCTACGGTAGCAGCATCGTTGTTGAGGTAGTAATCCTTGGCACCGAGAGTCAAGCCACCCTGCATCACATTGTAGATGTTCATGGTTACGTTCTTCTCGTCAGCACCGAAACCGGTACCGAAACCTACGCCCAAGCCCTGCATGGCATACTTCACCTGCAAGTTCTGGAGCTCAGCCTTGGTCTTGGCAGCAGCAATCTCGTCGAGGAGAGGCTTTACTGGAGCAATGCCCTCCTTATTGCGGCGGTCGATATCAAGCGCCAACTTATAGAAGTCGGAAAGCTTCTGCTCGATGGTTCCTGCCTTGTAGGTCTTCTTCTTGAGTTCATCAAGAATAGAGTTGATACGCTTGTTGCTGTTCTCAGCCAACTGATCGAAACTACCATAACGGCTGTAGGCAGCAGGCAGCGGATTGTTCTTCTGCCAGCCACCGGTAGCAAACTGATAGAAATCATCAGCAGGCTTAGCTGTCTTGTCAAGATTGCTCAAGACAAGTCCCGACTTGTTCTGAGCATCAGCAGCCAAAGGCATGGCTGCGAGCATCATCATCGGAAGGATGTACTTCATTTTCATTTTCTCGTTATTATTATTGTTTATTGATTTTTTAATTTCTGATTCTTAACCCATTCCTACTTACTGGTTCTTGATTTCCTCCAGCTCTTCGGAGAGCATCATCCAGTTCTCGTTTTCCTCATCCAGGCTCTTCATCAGCTCGGAATATTCGGTAACGAGTTCCATATTCGTAGCATTCTCAGGCTTCATCAGGAGGGCATCAATCTCAGCCTTGCGGGTTTCGAGCTTTTCAATCTTCGTCTCGCATTCCTTCACCGCCTTCTCAGCCTTGCGAATCTTCTTCTGCTGCTCCTTGTGCTCGGCATAGCTGAGCTTGCCGGAGGATGCCTCGGAAGAATCTGCAGATGATGATGAAGAAGATGGAGAACCGGCAGATGCCATATTCTGACTTCCGCCCTGATTGGCAAGTGCCTGACTGATGCTCTCGGCATTGTGGGCACGGAGATAATCGTAGATACCGCCCAGATGCTCACGTACCTTGCCACCGGCAAACTCATATACCTTATCTACCAGTCCGTCGAGGAACTCACGGTCATGGCTCACGATGATGGCGGTGCCGTCGAATGCCTTGATGGCTTCCTTCAACACATCCTTCGACTGCATGTCGAGATGGTTGGTAGGCTCATCGAGAATCAGGAGATTCACCGGTTCGAGCAGGAGCTTGATCATCGCAAGACGACTGCGCTCTCCTCCACTCAACACCTTGACATATTTCTCGGAAGTTTCGCCACCAAACATAAAGGCACCCAGCAGATCATTCACCTTGAGGCGCATCTCGCCGGTAGCCACATTGTCGATGGTCTGGAAGATGGTAAGCTTCTCATCGAGCAGCTGTGCCTGGTTCTGTGCGAAATAACCTATCTGCACGTTATGACCTATCTTGAGATTGCCCGTAAAAGGAATCTCACCCATGATACACTTCACCAGAGTAGATTTACCCTCACCATTCTTACCTACGAATGCCACTTTCTCGCCACGCTTGATGGTAAGGGTCACATGGTCGAAGACGGTATGCTCGCCATAATCCTTTCTCACCTCATCGCAGATGACAGGATAATCACCGCTGCGGAGACAAGGAGGGAACTTGAGATGCATCTGCTTGGTATCCACCTCATCCACCTCGATAGGAACGATTTTCTCCAACTGCTTGATGCGGCTCTGCACCTGTACTGCCTTGGTTGGCTTATAGCGGAAACGCTCGATGAAGTCCTTGATATCGGCTATTTCCTTCTGCTGGTTTTCGTAAGCACGGAGCTGCTGCTCGCGGCGCTCGGCACGAAGTACCACATACTCATCATATTTCACCTTGTAATCCTCTACCCTTCCGCAGGTAATCTCCAGGGTGCGGTTGGTTACATTATTGATAAAGGCACGGTCGTGACTTACCAGCACCACCGCCTTGGCACTCTGCGCCAGAAACTGTTCCAGCCACTGGATACTCTCGATATCAAGATGGTTGGTAGGCTCATCGAGGAGAAGTACATCCGGCTTCTGGAGCAGGATCTTTGCCAGCTCGATACGCATACGCCATCCACCGGAGAACTCCCGGGTAGGACGGTCGAAATCTTCACGGGTGAAACCCAGACCGCTCAACGTGCGCTCTATTTCCGCCTCGTAGTTTTCACCGCCCATCATCATATAGCGATCATGTTCCTGGGTGAATTTCTCCACGAGCTGGGCATAGCTCTCGCTCTCGTAGTCGGTGCGGTCGGCCATTTCCTGCTGCATCTTGTCGAGGCGCGCCTTCATCTCGGTATTGTGGGCGAAAGCCTTGCGGGTTTCCTGCTTTACGGTGGTGTCATCCTGCAGTTTCATCACCTGAGGCAGATAGCCGATGGTGGTTTCATTAGGGATAGCCACTACGCCGGAGGTTGGCTTCTGCAAGCCACAGAGAATCTTCAGCATCGTAGATTTGCCGGCACCGTTCTTACCTACCAGGGCAATGCGGTCGCGGTCGTTGATTACGAAGCTTACATCATTGAAAAGTGGCTTTACGCCAAACTCTACTTTCAGTCCTTCTACTGAAATCATATTTTATACTTTGAACTTTGAATTTTGAACTTTGAACTTTATGATTAGCAGTTCTGTTATTGCTCTGATTTCTTCTCCTTACGGAATGAGCAGGGAGGAATCTCCGTAGCTCAGGAATCGGAAATCATGAGAGAGGGCATAATCATATACCTTCTTCCAATCACCATGCAGGAAGGCACTCACCAGAAGAAGGAGGGTGCTCTGAGGCTGATGGAAATTGGTTACCAGCATCTTCACAATCTTATAGGTATAACCTGGAGCTATGATGATCTGCGTGCTGGAGTGAAGGGCTTCCAATCCGTTGCGGTCGAGATAATCGACGATTGCCTGGATAGCCTGCACCGGAGTGATGTCATCCACCAGATTGCCATCTGCCGACAGCTCGTATGGATCCCACTGTTTTACATGCAGGTCCTCTTCACTTGCCTCAGGATGCTTGATGAGATGCACGCCCATATAGTAGAGACTCTCGATGGTGCGCACACTGGTGGTTCCCACGGCGATGACCTGGCACTCGTGCTTGATGAGCTTCTCCAGACTGCGACGATGAACCACGATATATTCGGTATGCATCTGATGGCCTTCTATCTCAAGACTCTTCACCGGCTTGAAGGTTCCCGCTCCTACATGAAGGGTTACCTCTTCACGGTCGATGCCATGCGCATCCAGGTCCTGGAGCACCGCATCGGTAAAATGCAGACCGGCTGTTGGGGCAGCCACACTACCCTTGATCTTGGAATATACGGTCTGATAAGTGGTCTTGTCACTTTCTTCTGTCTTGCGGTTCAGATAAGGAGGGATAGGCAACTCTCCCACTGCTTCGAGAATCTCGGCAAAGGAAACATGCTCGTTGTCCCAGTCGAAATCCACCCAGTAGTTGGTGCCGCCACCTTTAGCCACCATTTCAGCCGCCTCTGTGCTGAGCGCATCTCCACGGCGCATGGTAGCAGAGAGGGTAAGCTGATGACCCTTGATCTCGAAGTCACGCTTCAGGCTTCCCTCTTTCCATTTCTTCAGGTTACCAATCATACAGAGCCATGAGCAGTGACCCGAAGTCTGGAACATCAGCTCATAGTCGGTAGGTGCAGCAGGTTCCATCAGGAACACCTCGATGAGGGCTCCCGTCTCCTTGCGGAAATGCATGCGCGCCTGGATTACCTTGGTATTATTGAATACCATCATGGCACCCTTTGGCAGATAGTCGGGAAGATGGAAGAATACATCATCGCTTACCTCACCATGCTTATAGACCAGCAGTTTACTGTGGTCGCGCTGTGAGATAGGAAACTTGGCGATGCGCTCATCTGGCAAATCGTAATTATAATCACTAATCTTAATATGTTTTGTATCCATTACTTTCTTTGAAAATTGAACTTTTTATTATTGAAAATAGAGATGCCCCCAAGAAGGCTCACTGCCTGATTACAACCCCGTCATCAGAACGACGGCACGCAGGATGACATATACGAGGGTGAGCATCAGGACGGTCATAATCATATCGATGTCATCGCAATCATATCCCGTACTGGTATATTGATTCGAAACATACTTGATTTCCGGTGACATACGCCGGAACATACGATGGAAGAAAAGATATACCAGCGTACCGACCACCATGCCCAGCAGCATGCCGCAAACGATGTCCAGCGGATAATGAACGCCGAGATAGAGACGGGTCCAACAGTTCACCAGCGACCATGCTACCAGGGTGAAGGTGAGCATCCTGCTCCTTACAAGCAGCGAGAAGAACACGGCTAACGCCATGGTGTTGGCTGCATGCGCCGAACAGAAACTGTAGTCCTTCAGACGAAGATTATCCACTACCTGTACGGAATATTTTACCAGCGGATCGTTGGAAGGTCGCCATCTAGCCGCAAGCGGTTTGATGATTCCCTCGGCAATGCCATCGGCAAAAAGGATGCACAGGAATGCGCAGCCTACAATAAGACCAATCTGCCCGACTGTCTCATTATTGCGCATCACGATGATAAAGAGTACAAGATAGAGCGGTATCCAGGTGAAACCCGAAGTAAGTGCCATCACCAACTGGTCGAGAATCACATTGTTACTGCCGTTGAACCACTGCAGTATCTGAAAGTCAATATCTTGTATCGAACTAAAATCCATTTACTTATTGTTTTATATTTAATGTTGAATGTAGAATGAAATCTGTGTCTGACGCTCCATCCACTTCATTCTCCTAGATTTCCTCGAGATGCTTGGTCTCGATCCATCCTTCTCTTCCATCGCCTACGCGGATGCCACGCCAGTCGGTCATACCCTTGTCGATGATATCTACACGGGTACCCTCGTGGAGAACAAACTGATCGGTACTGGTCTTGGCAGGCGTCTTCTTGATGTTCACGGAAGGTGAGATGATGATGGCACCCTTGCGGTTGTCGAGCGCCTGCTTCTGCTGATAGGCAAAGAGATTGCTCAGCAGGAAGACGAGGAAGAAGCCGATACCGCCAAAGAAGCCGATCTTGCGCATCAGGATGTGCGGACCGAAGAGATAGAGCAGCACGAGCAGCAGCGCCATGATGATGGAGATGATACCAGTCTTCGCCCAGTTATCTACACTCGTGAAGTTGACCAGCGCCTTATACCAGGTAACGAAGAACATTTCGCTTACCGGGGTAATCTTGTCGATGGTCTTGCTGCGTGCAAACTGGAGATTGAAGTTGATGTCCTCATCTCCAGGCGAGAGCAGGCGGGCACGCTCATAGTTGAGCACCGCCTTGGTGATATTGTCTGTACGATAGTAGGCATTGCCGAGATTGTAGTAAATCTCGGCAGAGGCACCATTCTTGAGCAGCTCTTCGTAGTCGCGGATAGCCTGCTGGTAGTTGCCCTTCTGGTATTCCGTATCGGCATTGTTCTTGGTGATTGCCGATACCGGAGAAGCGCCGAAGCCCAGCATCGCCAGGAGCAGCCATACGAAGGAATATCCGGCAGGATGCTTCTTGGCGTTCTTGCGAGTCGCATTGATTGCATTTTCTATTTCCATAATCGCTGTCATTGCCGACTCGAAGGTACGGTTCATATTGCCGGCAGGATCGCCTGGAGCATAACGCTCGAACTCGCACTCATCGAGAGCGGAAGTAAACTTCTGTATTGTAACATCGTCCACATCGTGGGCGAAGAGTTTCTCACGGACATTCTCACGAGAGAGCTGCTCTACCGGCATGTTCAGCTTGTAGCTCATATATCCCCAGAGGGCACGCATCACCTCATCATAGAACTCGCCCTGCTTGCCCTGCAGCATCAGCTTGTTGGCCATGCGCAGACGCTTGGTGGCTATCTTGCCCGCCTTGTTGGAGCGCTTCTTCACGATGTCGGCATTCTCGATGGCTCTGCGGTGGAATACCACCAGCAGCACGAAGAAGGCGATGAGCGGAATGAGCAGACAGATCCAGTAGCCGAAGCTTCCGAAGAACATATCATCTGCCTGATGCTGTGAGGTCTTGCCCAACTTGATGGTATGGATATCCTTGTCCTTGCTGGTATAGTCAGCCGACTCGGATGTCGATCCATCTCCCTTCTCCACGTTCAGAGTGAAAGGTTGGGTCTTGATGGTCTTATACGCATTCTTGCTGGTATCATAATAGGTGAACTCCACGGCTGGAATGGTATAGCTGCCCTGATTGCGAGGAACAGCCAGGAAATCGTAGATCATATTACCCTCCACTCCATTGGCGGTGAGTCGGGTCTTATCTGTTACCTTGGCATCATACTTGTCGAAATCCTTCGGGAAATTCACTACTGGCTGCTTAAGCAACTTGAGGTTGCCAATACCTCCCACAATCACACGGAGCGTGATCGGTTCGCCTGCCTTGATTTCCTTCTTGTCAAGACAAGCAGAGATATTGAACTTACCTACTCCACCCGAGAAGTTGGCAGGGCGCTGAGGCAACGGATCTACCTGCAGGGTGATACCCGGAGCCTTGATGTCCTTCTTTACCTCTACATATCCGGATCCGCCATTGAAGAAGGCCTCCATAGGATCAACATTGCGGTTCTGCTGTACCACGATGCCCTTGAAGGTGATGGAAGGAATCTCCAGCTTACCGGTCATCTGAGGATACATCACATACTGGCTCCAGGTGACACACTTGTAAGGACGACCGTTCACCATTTCGGTATGGAAAGTCTTCTGCTGTGGCAGAGGCACTTCCTGGTTGTGGAATCCCTTCAGGTCTGGCATCTTGCCTTCCAACTGTGTGAGTTCCACCTGTGTATATACCTTGTAGGTAAGCAGGATAGGTTCCTGCTCGTGTACTCTCTTCTTGTTGGCAGACACCTTGATGAAGAGGTCGCTGCCCGAGATGGCAGAGCCTGCGGTACGCATACGAGGTTGGTCGTAGCTATTCTGTCCGTGCATGCTAGGAGCGCCATTGGTATGCTGGGCGTGACCCGACACCGTAATCCTCACGGCGTGAGAAGCCAGGCTCCTACCCCCCACGACAGCGTGGGAAGCACCAATGTTGAAGGTACCATTCTTTGCCGCATAAAGGGTGTAGGTGATGGTTACAGATGAAGAGGACGAGGTATGTCCGTTAATCATCTGATAACTGGATTGCGAGGATGTGTAAGGGCCTGCGATGACTTCGAGTCCATCCTGCACTGCACCCATTCTGAATTCCTCTACATCACGGGTGTTGATGGTATAGGCGACACGGAAGTTTTCTCCAGCCGCTACGTGCGATGGAGCCGACACGGAGATATGCTGGGCCACCGCATGCACCTGGTAGCCTAGCAAGCATATCAGCAATATCAAATACCAACCTATTCTTTTCATATCGTATCTTAAATAATAGCTAAATATTATATGTAAACCGTATTTTTATCTTATCTAATCTTTTACCAATTCTTGTCGTAAGCCTTCCTGCGTGGCTGGCTCATCGCCTTCTGCAACTTGCGCTTGGTGGCTTGCTCCTGCTGAACGGCGGCATTCAGGAGCTGCTCGGCATTCTCGCGGCTCATCTTGTCCTGGTTCGGCTGGTTTTGGTTCTGATTATTCTTGTTATTCTTATTCTTGTTCTTGTCGTTCTTGTTCTTATCGTCGTTTTTATCCTTGTTGTCTTTGTTCTTGTCCTTATTCTGATCCTTCTTGTTCTTGTCCTTGTTCTTATCCTTGTTGTTCTTGTTCTGATCCTTGTTTTGCGGATTGTTCTTGAGCAACTTCTTGCAGAGGGCAAGATTATAACGGGTCTCATTGTCCTGTGGATTGCATCTCAGCGCCATCTTGTAGTATTCGATGGCCTGGGCATATTCACGGTGGTTCTGCATGATCACGCCCATGTTGTGATAGCTGGCAGCACGGCGGAGGCGGTTGGTTTCCAACTGGGCAGCATTGGTAAACTGCTGTATCGCCATGGAGTCTTTCTGCTGCGCCATGAGCGCACAACCAAGATTGTATATCGCCTGTGGATTCTTCTGATTCTTGGAGATAGCCTTGCGATATTGGGTTTCTGCCACTGCCCATTTCTGAGATTTGAAGGCACGATTACCCTGACGGATCAGGTTGCGATCAGTCTGGGCTCCGGCTTGTGCCGTACCCACCAGCAGCATTGCCACAGTTACTATTATATAATGTATATACTTCATTTTTACATCTATATTTTAAAGCTTTTGCCTGCATTATTTCGGCAGCTTCAAGGAATCCCTTTTGAAGAACTTGATGTTCCTGAGCAACGGATTCTTTACTTCCAGCATGCAGACCTCAATGATGAGCAGGAGGATGATGAGAATGCCCACAGCCTGAAACTGTTCATCGTAGGCACTGTATATCACGCTGGTCATATCTCCCTTCTGCAACTTGGTAAGGTCATCATTCAATGCCTTTTCTGCATCGCTCGTATTATCCACATGGATATACTGACCCTTGCCAGCCTGCGCCAGTTCGCGGCACATCTGCTCGTTGAGGGCAGTCATCACGGTATTGCCTGCATGATCCTTCAGATAAGAGCCATCGCCCATCGGGATAGGAGCACCCTTGGTATTACCGATACCGAGGATAAACACGTTGATGCCCTTCTTCTGGGCAATCTCGGCTGCCTCCTTGGCACCATCCTCATGGTTCTCACCATCGGTAATCACGATGATGGCTCTACCCACATTGTCCTGCTGGGTAAAACTCTTGGTGGCAAGCGAGATGGCATCGCCGATATTGGTACCCTGAGTCTGGATCAGCCCCGGTGTGATATTCTGCAGGAACATCTTTGCCGATACATAATCACTGGTGATTGGCAACTGCACGAAGGCATCGCCTGCAAAGACAATCAGTCCGATCTTGTCGTTGCTGAAGTTATCTACCAGATTCTCTATCAGCATCTTGCTCTTGTCGAGACGGGAAGGAGCCACATCTTCGGCAAGCATGGAATTGGAGATATCGAGACAGATCATCGTCTCGATGCCATTACGCTTGTCGTGAGAAATCTTGCTTCCCATCTGAGGGCGAGCCACCATCACGATGACGAGTGCCAAGGCTGCAAGCATCAGCACAAACTTCACCGTAGGACGGTATTTGGATATGTCGGGCATCAACTGCTTGAGCAGTTCCGGATCGCCCAATCTTTTCAGCTTAGCCTTTCGCCTTCTCCAGCCTACCAGACGAACCAGTATGAGCACCGGTATCAGCCAGAGCAGCCAGAGAAACGTAGGATCTTCAAATCTTAACATATTTATATGATGTTATAATCTATTTTGTCTAAACTCCCCTTTCATCAAGGAATTCTTCTGAACCAAGTGAGGCGGAGCAATATCTCCAGGAGCAGTACCAGGAGTGCACCCAGGGCAAAAGGCTGATAGGCCTCATAACGCTTGGCAAAATGCTTCACATTAAACTTAGACTTCTCCAACTTGTCGATGTCCTTGTAGATTTTCTTCAACTCGGCAGTACTCGTAGCACGATAGAAGTTTCCATCGGTGGTCTGAGCGATGTCGCGCAGCGTCGGGGTATCGATTTCCACCGGGATATTGACATACTGTACGCCTCCTGCCACAGGCATCGGATAAGGCGCCACCTTGTTGGTTCCCACTCCGATGGTATAGACTCTGATGCCGTAGCTCTTGGCTATCTCGGCAGCGGTCATAGGCGAGATGTCACCCATGTTGTTACTACCGTCGGTGAGCAGGATTACCACTTTGCTCTTTGCCTTGGAATCCTTGAGTCGGGTCACAGCGTTGGCAAGTCCCATACCCACAGCGGTACCGTCGTCGATGAGTCCGCGAGCCGCAATATCGGTACGGGTGTCATGCAGGAGTCTGAGCAGACTGGCATGATCGGTGGTCATCGGACATTGCGTGAAAGCCTCTCCGGCAAAGATGGTGAGTCCGATATTGTCGGTAGGACGGCCTGAGATAAACTCAGTGGCAACATCCTTCGCCGCCTCCATACGGTTTGGCTTCAGGTCCTCGGCAAGCATAGAGGTTGATACGTCCATGGCAAGCATGATATCGATACCTTCTACGGTCTTGTTGTCCCAGGAATAGTGGGTCTGCGGACGGGCCATGGCGATGACGATGAGCACGAAGCAGATGCATCTCAGCACCATCGGCAGATGGATGAGTCTGACGCGCATGCTCTTCGGAGCATACTGATAGATGCGGGTATTACTCATGCGCATCGTAGGCTCGCTCTTCTTCCTGCCCAGGAAATACCATAATATATAAGGTATCAGCAGCAGGAGCAGCAGAAAATATGCTTTACTTGCAAATTCCATTTCTTAATTTCTTTTTATTGTTTACATCACCAGCTCTGGATTTCTGAGCCTGATGACATTACATCACCATCTCTCTTTCTGAGCCTGATGACATTTACATCACGAGCATCGCTACCTGATAAACGATGTAGCCGAAGATGGCAACTACGCTGATGCCGCCCACCCAGAGCAGGGTCTTGATGAGTCGGCGCTGCTGCTGCGACTTCTGGTCTTCGGTGCTGAGCGTTGGAACGATCTTCTCCTCCTTAGGCTGCTCATCGGTCTTCGTCTGGTCGATGAAGTTGATGGCATTCACCAGGTTGGCATCGTTCTCGTTCATCGGAATCTCGTACTTGGCAAACTTCACCAGGTCGGCGGTGGAGAAGAGCATTCTCAGCTCGTCTATCATCTTCTGGTCGCCCGAAGCACGCAGGTGCTCAATGATTTCTCCACTGGTCATCTCCATCGCATTGAATCCGAAGCGGCTCACGATATAGGCACGCAGCGTATTGGTCAACTGGGTGTAGTACTCTTTCTGAGTCTCCTGGCTGGCACTGGTATGATGATGCTTGATGTCATTGATTTCACGCAGCGCCTTCTCATGGGCAGGCACCCTCTTCACGATGCGGATGCGGGCGATGATAGGCTTGTTCTTCTTCAGACGGTTGCGGAGATAAATCATTGCACCACAGATGATAATCATCAGCAGGCTCAACCAGAAGGCGAAGCTCCACTCACTCCACTCGAAAGGATTATCCTGTACACCCTTTGCCGGATAGAACTGGTTAGGATGCACCGTATCTACCGGAACGGTGAGCACCTTCAGCGCCAACGGATTTCCGTGACAGCTCTTGCCGTCAATCTTCACATCGAGTGCAGGAACCACATACACCTTCTCATCGAAAGAGGTAAGCGTATAGTCGCGGCTCACCTGGATGCGGTCATCACCCATCTGCATCGTGTCGCCCTTGCTCTGCTCCACCACCTCTACACCAGGTACAATCTGATCCTGAGGCTTGAAGGATGGCAGCACGATTCTGGCACCCTTCCGGGCTGTAGCCTTGAGGTGCAGGATGGTCTGCTGTCCGATAAGCAGCTGCAGGGAATCCATGCGCTGCTCCACGGTCTGACCGAAAGCCAGCGTAGAGCAACCCATCAGCGCCATCGTCAATATGATATTCTTTATTTTCATGTTATCTTACTTTAGCCTCTCTGTTTGAACAGCATCAGGAGCGCCTTCGAGAAGTCCTCGTTGGTGGCTACCGAAGTCCAATCTACCTTGCTCTTGGCAAAGAGCTGTCGCAGATTCTCCTGCTGTCGCAACCAGTTTTGGGTGTGAGCCACTCTCAATTTCTTAGAACTGGTATCGATATACATCTCGTGTCCCGTCTCGGCATCCATCACCTTGAGCAGTCCCACGTCGGGCAGCTGCTTGGCACGTGGATCATACACCTGGATTCCCACCACATCGTGCTTCTGGTTGGCTATCTGCAGCTGGTGCTGATAGTCCTTGCTATCGTAGAAGTCGCTGATGACGAAAGCCGTGCAATGGCGTTTCATCACCCTCGTGAAGTATTCCAGGGCACATCCGATATCGGTACGCTGACTCTCGGGATGAAAGTCGAGCATCTCACGAATGATGTAGAGGATATGCTTGCGTCCCTTCTTGGGAGGGATATATTTCTCTATTCTGTCGGAAAAGAAGATGACACCTATCTTGTCGTTGTTCTGGATGGCACTGAAGGCAAGGGTTGCAGCTATCTCGGTAGCCAGGTCGCGTTTCATCTGGCGCATGGTACCGAAATCGAGCGAACCGCTCACATCCACCATCAGCATCACGGTAAGCTCTCGCTCTTCTTCAAAGACCTTGACGAAAGGGCGATGGAAGCGAGCCGTCACATTCCAGTCGATGTCTCTCACGTCGTCGCCATACTGATATTCGCGCACCTCGGCAAAGGCCATTCCCCTACCCTTGAAGGCTGAATGATACTGGCCGGCGAAGATGTTCTGGCTCAATCCGCGAGTCTTGATCTCGATCTTCCGAACTTTCTTTAAGATATCTTGTGTATCCAACTTAATTTACTTTGAATTTTGAACTAAATCAAGGCACTTCAACCTTGTTGATGATGCGGCTGACGATTTCCTCGCTGGTGATTTCGCTTGCCTCTGCCTCGTAAGAGAGGCCGATGCGGTGGCGGAGCACATCGTGAGCCACGGCACGTACATCCTCAGGAATCACGTAGCCACGGTGCTTGATGAAGGCGTAGGCTCTGGCTGCCTTGGCAAGTGAGATGCTGGCACGAGGACTGCCTCCGAAGGTAATCATATCCTTCAATTCGCCCAGGCCGTAACGGTCTGGATAACGGGTAGCGAAGACGATGTCGGCAATATACTGCTCAATCTTCTCATCGATATACACCTCGTTGACGATGCTGCGAGCCTTCAGGATTTCCTCGGCTGTAGTAACCGGAGTCACGGTTGGCAGACCGCCCTGGATGTTCTCACGGATGATGAGCTTCTCTTCTTCGATGGTAGGATAATCGATGATAACCTTGAGGAGGAAACGGTCCACCTGAGCCTCAGGCAACTGATAGGTACCCTCCTGCTCCACCGGGTTCTGGGTAGCCATCACCAGGAATGGATTAGGCAAATGGAAAGTCTGCTCGCCGATGGTTACTTGATGTTCCTGCATCGCCTCAAGCAAGGCACTCTGCACCTTGGCTGGAGCACGGTTGATCTCATCCGCCAGAACGAAGTTGGCAAACACAGGTCCTCGCTTCACATGGAAGGCTTCATCCTTCTGCGAATAGATCTGTGTACCGATCACGTCGGCAGGCAACAAATCGGGTGTAAACTGTATGCGGCTATAGTCTGCACTAATCAACTGTGACAATGTTTTGATTGCAAGAGTCTTCGCCAGACCAGGTACACCTTCCAGGAGAATGTGACCATCAGAGAGAAGACCGATAAGGAGACAGTCAACGAGGTGCTTCTGACCTACGATGACCTTGTTCATGCCCATTACCAGGTTGGTAACGAACTGACTCTGTTGTTCAATCCGGATATTCAACTCACGGATATCAATAGCTTCTGCCATAATCTTATTATCAATTTTACGTTTAATTCATTCTAAAAACTGAACAAAGGGCACTTCAAAAATGCCCTCCGTCCTCAAATCAAACGCAAAAGTACTCAATTATGAGCACAAAAGCGAATAAAGCTAACTAAATTATATTAAAAAAGTTTCACAAACGCTATTTTTAGAAACTTTTAATAAAGCAGGCACACGAAGCATCAGCGATTGCGATGCTTCATATACCATGGATGTACTAGGAAATTATACATCAGGAAAGAAACCACTGTCAATCCGAAAGCCGGATACAGAAGTTCCTTATACACAGGATTCAAGATCACCGAATCCACACCAAGGCCCTTCGGATACAAGTCCTTCACCAGCCAGAAACCCAATCCGATTCCTAAGCTCAACCCCAGTTCCCACGCCAGGAAGAAGGAGCTCATACTGGTGCCACGCTGGCAATGCTTGGCAAGCTTGATGTAGAAAAGCAGGAATCGGCTTCCAATGATACCCACTCCCAAGGCAAGCAAGGCAGGTACAAGCATCTCTTCGGCAAAATCCTGATCGCTTAAGGAAACAAATTCTGCTGCCGCGATTAATATCAGTCCCACGATTACCTGACTCTTCAGCTCTGCATCAGCAAAAGCATATTTCTCTGCCACCAATGCCAGAAACAGTCCGCAAAAAAACATCGCATAGACGGTGAGAGAATGAGGCAGCGACAGATAGAAGCCCGGTATCACCATGATGCATACAATATTGACGAACAGCGGAAATCCCTGAGGCAGGAAAAAGCGGTCGCTACTGATGAGTGACACGTTTTCTGACGGAGCCTTGAACGGGAACTTCACTCTGGAAACCAGCACCAAGGCAACCAATGCCAACACTGAGGCTACCGGAAAAACAACTTTCATACTGAAGACGTTATAGACCAGAAGCGACAGCAACGGACCTACCGCAATGGAAAAGCGGGCAAACCAGGAGGTAATATAATTCGCCTCCGTACGCTGGAAAGATTCACAGGTATCGATAATCAGCGTACTCGCCAGCGACATCTCTGCCAAGCCCAGGAAAGCGCCCTGAATCAGACGCATCGCCACCAGCATCTCGAAGCCCACCTTGATATTCCAGAAGGTTTCCAGATAATAAAGGACGACGAGACTGACTGCCACACCCAGGATGGATATCTGGCATACCCTATTGCGACGATAGCGCTGCACCAGATATGAGCAGAAGCCACCCAAAAGAAAGATGCCCAAGCCATAAGCAGCATAAACCACGCCCATCTGAGTAACGGAATATCCCTCCTTAGCCATAAAATAAGGTATGCTCAGGAGGAGCATGTAGATACTCGTCATCAGGAAGAGGTTGGCGAAGCAGAGACGCCAGAAGTCACGATGCCATAAATTAATATGTATCGGCGTATTTTGCGTATCCATCTTAGTAGCTCTCTTCTGCGCTTGGATACTCCACGCTCTTCACGGCATCGATATAAGCCTTCACTCCCTTCTGCATCTCCTCGCCTACCTGGGCAAAATGACGCAGGAATTTTGGCTTGAAGCCCTGGGTCATACCGAGCGCATCAGCATAAACCAAAACCTGTCCATCACAACCGTTACCTGCTCCAATACCGATAGTTACAGCGTTTACCTGACGTGAAACTTCAGCCGCCAGTTTAGCAGGAACCTTCTCCAAAACGATGGCAAAGCAGCCAGCCTTATCCAGTGCTTTAGCATCGCTGATCAGCTTCTCAGCCTCTGCATCTTCCTTGGCACGGATGCCGTAACCGCCAAACTTGTTCACGCTCTGAGGAGTAAGTCCGAGATGACCGCAAACAGGAATACCGGCATTGATGAGTGCCTGGACAGTATCCAGGATTTCCACGCCACCTTCCAGCTTCAGCGCATCCACGCCCGTCTCCTTCATCATTCGGCAGGCATTGCGCAAGGCATCTTCCTTGCAAACCTGATAGCTGCCGAAAGGCATATCACAGAGCACGAGTGCATGATTGCAGGCACGGGCCACGCTGCGTGCGTGGTAAATCATCTGATCTACGGTGACAGGCAATGTATCAGCATTTCCTGCCATCACATTGCTAGCCGAATCACCTATCAGGATGGTATCGATGCCAGCAGCATCGATGATGCCTGCGGTAGTGAAATCGTAGGCAGTAAGCATCGTAACCTTCTCACCTGCCGCCTTCATTTCGGCGTAGGTCTTGGTTGTGATTTTCTTTTTGTCTGTAGATAAATATCCCATATAATTGTGTTTACTAAAAGTATTATCTTAATCTCTTTTCTACAATCTTTTCCAGTTCATCGTATCCGAATCCATTGTAATCGGCTATCACATAGTCACTGTATGGCTGGATGCTCTCTGCAGAATTGGTGGTAGCGAGTCCGAGGGTAAACGCACCCGAAGCTCTCACGGCCTTCAGTCCGTTGAAGCTGTCCTCCAGACCCACGCATTCCTCCGGCTTTGCTCCGAAACAGGCAGCACCCTTGAGATAACAGTCTGGATCCGGCTTGCTCTTGGCAAAATCTTCGCTGGTGAGCACGCGGTCAAAATAGGTCTTGAACTCAGGATGATGCTTATACACCTGCTCCATCTTCTGCAGATTGCTGCTCGTCACCACAGCGCACTTCACGCCATGCGCCTTTACGTCTTTCAGGAAAGTTTCGAATCCGGGAATGTAAGGATACGACATATTCAGCTCGAACTCATCGAGCCGGGCTGTTATCTTAGCCTGTTCCGACTTGCAATCGGTGTATCCATCAATATGAGCGAATGTGGCATCATCAGAGAAGTACTTGTCGTAGATCTGAACCAGAGTCTGTCCCTTGATGCGAAGCGCAAAGTCAGGCATCTCCGGATGATACTCCCTGCCTATCATTCCCCAGAACACGGAATACTGGCTTTCGGTATCGAAAACCACGCCGTCTAAGTCGAATAATGCTGCTTTTATCATTACTTTTTATATTAAATAAATACTATCTAACATCTTTTTCGGGTGCAAAGGTACACATTTTTTTGCTAACTAGCCCCGAAATAACTACTAAATATACAAAAAAAGCTAATTTTATTTTGTTTTATCTACAATTTGCACTACCTTTGCATCGGTTTATATACATTAATAAATTATAGTATATACATTAATTATTATAGATAGAAAGAAACAAAAACAAGATAGAATGAATATCATAGAGAAATATTTCCCTCACCTCACCGACGAGCAGAAGAAGCAGTTCGCTGCCCTCGACGGTCTGTATCGCGATTGGAATGCCAAGATCAATGTCATCAGCCGCAAGGATATCGACAACCTCTACGAGCACCATGTGCTCCACTCTCTGGCTATTGCCAAGGCGATCAACTTCCGCCCGGGTTCAGAGATTCTCGACTTCGGATGCGGCGGTGGTTTTCCGGGCATCCCGCTCGCCATCCTCTTCCCTGAGTGCAAGTTCAAGCTCATCGACGGCACCGGCAAGAAGATTAAGGTGTGCAATGAGGTGGCTGGCGCTATCGGACTCAAGAACCTGGTGGCTGAACACCTGCGCGGCGAGGACGAGAAAGGCAAGTACGACTTCGTGGTGAGCCGTGCCGTAATGCAGTTGCCCGACCTGATGAAGATCATCAAGAAGAACTTCAAGAAGGCTGGTCAGAATGCCCTGCCCAACGGTTTGCTCTGCCTCAAGGGCGGCAATCTGAAGGAGGAGCTCAAGCAGTATTACAAGATTTCGGAAATCACCCCTCTCAGCACCTTCTTCGATGAGGAGTGGTTCAGCCAGGACAAGCAGCTGGTTTATGTTCCTGCATAGGAGTGAAATTCATCAGCTTCACTAATCATAAAGTTCAAAGTTCAATATTCAAAGTTCAAAGTAAAAAAGTAAAATGCTACATATCGAAAGATTCCAAGTCAACATGTTGCAGGAAAACTGCTACGTGGTCAGCGATGACACCCTCGAGTGCGTCATCATAGATTGCGGTGCCTTCTATCCAGAAGAGCGCAAGGCGATCACCGAGTATATCAGAAAGAACAATCTGAAGCCTGTTCATCTCCTCGTTACCCACGGTCATCTCGACCATAATTTCGGCAACGATACCATCTATCAGGAGTTCGGACTGAAGCCGGAAGTGGCACAGGGCGATGAGAAGCTGATGAAGGGTCTGGCTCATCAGGCAGAGACATTCTACCAGATGCAGCTCGACACCCACTTCCCTCCTATCGGTCATTTCTTTGAGGAAGATGAGGTAATCAAGTTCGGCAACCACGAATTCACCATCATCGAGACTCCAGGCCACAGCAACGGCTCCGTATGCTTCTATTGCGAGGCTGAGCACGTACTCTTCTCGGGCGATACCCTCTTCAAGAGCTCCATCGGCAGAACCGACTTCCCTGGCGGCAGCATGTTCCGCATCATCAACAGCCTGCGCCATCTCGGCATGTTGCCGGATGAGACACAGGTGCTGCCAGGCCACGGTGAGGCTACCAGCATCGGCGAGGAATTGGCTCATAATCCATATATGGACCGATAGATTCAGGAAGATACAGCATTCAGAATTCCAAGGATTCAGAAGATACAGCATTCAGATGATTCAGAAGAAATCGAACACAGAGAAAATCATCCTGGGCATTGACCCCGGCACCAACGTGATGGGCTATGGCGTGATACGCGTCATCGGCAACAAGGCAGAACTGGTGGTGATAGGCGTCATTGACATGCGCAAGGAGAAAGATCCCTACTTGCGACTCGGCAGGATTTTCGAGCGGGTGACTGGCATCATCGACTCCTATCTGCCCGACGAGATGGCGATAGAGGCTCCCTTCTTCGGCAAGAATGTGCAGTCGATGCTCAAGCTCGGCAGGGCGCAGGGAGTGGCTATCGCTGCTGCCATCCACCACGACGTACCCATCCACGAGTACGCTCCGCTGAAAATCAAGATGGCGATTACCGGACAAGGTCAGGCTTCCAAGGAGCAGGTGGCGGCGATGCTGCAGCGTATGCTCAACATCCGGGAAGACGAGATGCCGAAATACATGGATGCCACCGATGCCCTGGGCGCTGCCTACTGCCATTTCCTGCAGATGGGCAGACCCGAAACGGGTGCCAGGCACTATAGCAGCTGGAAGGATTTCGCTACCAAGAACGCCAGCCGCATAGAGAAAGGTACAGGCATGACGGGCCCGCAGGCAAAGCTTCTGGCGGCTATCAACCGTACTACGCACAAGTAGCCCAGCCCGGAAATATCATCCTGTTATCACGCAATCATATCAAAAAAAAAATAAGAGAGATGCAAAAGATTATCAGTATTCAGAATGGCGTAACCCGTATGCCGGAATGGCGTATGGAAGAGCCAGTTAACTTCGAGGCATGCGACGGCGAGCATATCGCTATCGTAGGTCCCAATGGTGGAGGTAAGTCGATGTTCGTGGACATCCTTGTGGGCAGACACCCGCTGTTGATGCACGATCCTGATTACGACTTTTCTCCTAGTACCAAATCCCTGGTGAGCGACAACATCAAGTATATCACCTTCCGTGATACCTACGGAGGCGACAACGACCGCACCTACTTCCTGCAGCAGCGCTGGAACCAGCTGGAAATAGATGAGAACACGCCTATCGTCAAGGATAAGCTGGAAGAGGCTTATCAGATGGCTGGCGAAGATACGCCGGAGCGCAGACAGCTGCAGGAACACATCTACAAGCTGTTCCACATGCACCACCTGCTCGACAAATACACCATCCTGCTGAGCAGTGGAGAGCTCCGCAAGTTCAAGCTTGCCTCTACCCTTTTCTCAGAGCCTCGCGTGCTGATCATGGACAATCCGTTCATCGGTCTGGATGCCGACACCCGCGACCAGCTCAAGGAGCTTCTCAAGTCACTCACCACCGAGCATCATCTGCAGACCATCCTCGTATTGAGTAAGAGCGATGACATCCCAGAGTTCATCACCCACGTGGTAGAAGTGAAGGATATGAAGGTATATCCTAAGCTTACCAAGGAAGAATATCTGGCACAGCGCAACCCCATCCCTGCCCACGTATTATGCGAAGAATTAGAACAAGCCATCATCAACCTGCCATATAGCGACCGGGAATATCACAGTCAGGAAGTGGTGAAGATGAACAAGGTTCGCATCCAGTATGGCGAGCGCATCATCCTCAACGATCTCGACTGGACGGTAAACAATGGTGAGCGCTGGGCGCTGAGCGGACAGAATGGTGCCGGCAAGAGTACCCTGCTCAGTCTGGTATGTGCCGACAATCCGCAGAGCTACGCCTGCGACATTGCCCTCTTCGGCAATCCTCGTGGCAGTGGCGAGAGCATCTGGGATATCAAGAAGCATATCGGCTATGTATCTCCTGAGCTTCACCGTTCCTATCAGCGTGATATGCCAGCCATCCGCATCGTGGCGAGCGGCCTTACCGATTCTGTGGGTCTCTATGTAAAACCAAAGGAAGAGGATATGGACCAGTGCCGTTTCTGGATGAAGGTGTTCGGTCTGGAGGGTTTGGAAGATCGTGGTTTCCTGAAGCTGTCAAGTGGCGAGCAGCGCCTGGTACTTCTGGCACGTGCCTTCGTGAAGGATCCTGAGCTCCTCATCCTCGATGAGCCTCTTCATGGTCTTGACAACAGAAACCGCCGCCTGGTAAAGGATATCATCGAGGCATTCTGCAAGCGAAAGAACAAGACGATGATCATGGTTACCCACTATAAGGAAGAACTCCCAGCCTGCATCGACCACAGCATCTTCCTGAAGAGACATACGAAATAGATATCCGTGTAAACAATATTCAAGGAAGAGAGAAACAGACGAAAACGCCTGGAAAATGGGGAAAGAAGAGATTGAGAATTTTCCTTTAAGGATTTTTATTTTTTCCTTAAGGGAAAATATATTTTTCCTTAAGGAAAACGGCAGCTTCTCTTAAGAGTTTTTTCCGCAACGTTTAATCTGTAAAGTTATTTATCACCGCCAGTGCAGCAGAAATTCTTTCGTGCAGCTGTCTTGGTTTTGTCGAGGTTAGCATACTCACGGGAAACGACAAGGGTCTATATGCCACGATGAAAAGGTGGCGTATAGACCCTTTTTACTTTCCGGAATCTTTGATTCTCAAGAATCAAAAACCATTATTTCTTCTCCTCAGGAACCAGGAACTTATCGCCACTCTGCTTGACAAGCTGCTTGGCAAACTTCTCTGGATAACCAGGACGAACTGGAGTAGCACCCAAACCGTATGGAGTCTTCTTGAAGGTACCATTCTTATCGGTTGGCTTGATGATCATATCATTGTACTTCACCACCATGAACTCGAAAAGCTGGTTCCAGCGAGCCAACATCTGCTGAGCCTTCTCTACACTGTAGTCGTTGAGATACTTCACTGCAGCCTGTGGGTTCTGGGCATAAAGCTCCTGAGCCTTCTTCTCAACACCTGCCTGAGCAGCAAAATAGCTGTTGTCCAAGCTATCACGAACCTCCTTCAAGGTTGGGAACATCAAACTGTAACGAGGATAAACCATGTTGCTGGTCATGTTGCAAACCCAGTAAGCGTTCTTCTTGCTGAAATGCACCGCATCAACACCAGGAGTATTGTAGCACTCAGGACGCTCGGTCATAGAGCAATATACTGGAGTAAACGCAGCCATATTGGCATCGTCGTTGGCAAACCAGAACACGCCACCAATCTCTCTTGGCAACCATGAACGCATCTGGCTCACGAATACGAAACCACTCTGCTGGGTGCTGACAGGACGCTCGTTGAAATACTGCTTGCCATCCACCTTGTACATCAATGGTGTAGGACGATATGGCATCTCCCAGATACCACCGCCGATATCAGAACCAACAGCTACAGAAAGAGGAGTACCCTCGTAATGGTCGCGCATCACATTCTCTACATCCTGAACGCTCACCTTCTTGTTAGGAACCACCCAGAGAGGCATATCCTGCGCATCAGGATTCTTGCCGAGTGCCCAATCCAGATAAGGACTCATATCATAGAAGTGGTTCAGCATCGCCCAGGCACGGGCATCGCAGAAACGACGACCAGAGAAGTCAGGCTTTGCATAAGCCATCTTCCAGGAGAAATCAGCATCCTTGCCCTTGAACCAGCCCTTGCTGCGGGCAAAAGATACCACATCCTTGGCATACATCACGTTCTTCTTGTCCTTCATGTTGAACTTGCCGATGCGGCTCTGGTTGGCATGTGCACAGATGGCATCATCCGGAATGCGGAGTGCTACCCATACAGCACCCTTGGAACCGGCACCCTTACCCATCATCTCCATGATCCAAGCCTCGTTAGGATCGCAGATGGTAAAGGTTTCGCCTTCTGAATTATAACCATAGGTATTGGCGAGGGTGGTCATCACCTTGATAGCCTCGCGTGCCGATTTACTGCGCTGGAGAGCTACATAGATGAGTGAACCATAGTCCATGATACCGGTAGAATCCACCATCTCCTCACGACCACCATAGGTAGTCTCGCCGATGGTAACCTGCCACTCGTTGATGTTGCCGATTACGTTGTAGGTCTCGGCAGCCTCAGGAATCTCACCATGATACTTGTTGCTGTCCCAATCGAAAATCTTGCGCATCTCGCCCTTGGCATGCTTAGCCGCAGGATAATGGCAGAGATACTGGAACATTCCGTAGTCGTCGGCACTGTAAGAACACATCACCGAACCATCTACTGATGCCTTCTTGCCCACGATAAAGTTGCTGCAGGCCTCAGCCTCAGAGACACTGCCCAACATAGCTACAGCCATCAAGGCTGAAGCAAAAATCTTATTCATAAAATATACCTTTATTTATATTAATCACAAGCCTTGAAGCTCATATCCAAACCCTTCACACTGTGTGTCAAGGCACCTACAGAGATAAAGTCAACACCCTGCTCTGCATAGTCACGGATGGTATCGTAGGTGATACCGCCAGATGACTCAGTCTCATACTTGCCAGCGATGATATCTACTGCCTTCTTGGTATCAGGCACAGAGAAGTTATCGAGCATGATACGGTTGACACCGCCGTGCTTCAATACCTGGTCGAGCTCATCGAAGCTGCGAACCTCGATTTCAATCTTCAGATCGAGACCCTTCTCCTTGAGATAAGCATGGCAACGGTCGATGGCGTTATCGATACCGCCAGCGAAATCGATGTGATTGTCCTTGAGGAGAATCATATCGAAGAGACCGATACGATGGTTCATACCACCACCAATCTTCACAGCCTGCTTCTCCAACATACGGAGACCTGGAGTAGTCTTACGGGTGTCAAGGATGTGAGTCTTGGTACCTTCAAGGCGCTTTACATACTTAGCGGTCATGGTAGCGATACCACTCATACGCTGCATAATGTTGAGCATGAGACGCTCTGTCTGAAGCAGAGAACGGGTCTTGCCCTCTACGATCATGGCGATGTCGCCTTTCTTCACGTGGGTACCGTCCTGCAACAGAACCTCTACCTTCATGGTAGGATCGAAGCGTGCGAACACCTTCTTAGCCATTTCTACACCTGCCAAAACGCCATCTTCCTTGATGAGCAAATGGCTCTTACCCATGGCGTCCTCTGGAATGCAACACAAGGTTGTGTGGTCGCCATCACCGATATCCTCAGCAAATGCCAAGTCTATCAACTTGTCTTCTAATTGATCTACGCTTAACATATTATTAATGTTTATTGTTTATAGTTTATTGTTTAATCTTTTCCCATTCCATAGGGCGCAGAGGTTGCCTTCCTCATCACGCTCTACCCTGATTTCTCCGCCCAGCCATTCGGTCATGGGCAACTCCTCACGGAACTCATAGTAATTGACTACTCTACCCTCGGCAATCTCCACCACTGCCTGCTGCAGGATGGTGCCATCGGGAAGCACCACGGTATGAGCACCGCATCTTCTCAGTTCCTCCATCGCTATCTCATCTTGAGAGGTTCTGCCATCATCGGCTTCATTTCCCTGAGCGGCCTCAGCGGTTTGCCATCAGAAGAAGCACTATCCTTGCGGAGACTATCGGATGATGCCGAGGAAGAGCTTCCTGACGGCGCTGCCACAGGCTTCTGCGGATGCATGCGAATCAGCTTGATATGCTCCAGGAACATCAGCTTCAAGGTGGTCTGAGAAGAGACACCCGTGCCGTTATCATCATTCATCAGCATGAAGTATCCCTTCACGCTCTTGATACCAAGTGAATCAGCATCAGAGAGTTCCACCGAATAATGCTGGGTACTCTGAATCATGATGGTACGCTGGGCAATACTGTCGTTACCAAACTGCACTGCGAGCATCGCAACACCATTGCGCATACCATCCTGGTAGATGAACTGCGCATCGAAATCGAGCATCAGGCGGTCGCCCTTATGGAAGGTAGAATCCACCTTGATATCGAAGCTGGTACTATTGAACGGCTTCACAGGCATGAACACCATCGATGTAGCGAGATTCCATACATTAGCCGTATCGCCGGTGGCAGAGAGATTAGCAAACTCTCCTCCAGCACTGGCACTACCGCCCATGGCTGTAATCTCGTTGTTGTAACGGTCGGTCAGGTCCTTATACACATCCTCCAGCAGTTCGGTATGACGCATATAATAAACCATGGAAGAATCAAACTCGGCAGAGGTGACATCGTGCTTCCTGAGCACCGCCTCGCGGTAAGCCAGGCTCTGTCCCTTGTCGCCGTTGTCATCCATGTGTGCCATCGCCAGAGCCAGGTGATAATCATAAAGAATATCCGTCATCTTGCCCTTCGACAAGACGCCGCTAGGCAGGGAAGGCTTGCAGGATGAAACGCAGAAAAGCAATGCCATCACTGCCACAAGACAAATCATTAACTTCTTCATTCTCATGCCTCCTTTCTATTTCTTATCTTCCTTATTAGCAGAAGTCTCCTTCTTCTCCCCTTCCTTTTTCTTATTACTTCCTCCGAGCTGCTCCAGTTCCTTGCGGCAGAAGAGCAGCATGGAGATGATACCCACGCTGACGCAGGCATCGGCAAAATTGAATACAGGATCGAAGAATGTTCCCTGCTGACCACCCCAGAAAGGTACCCACTCCGGCCAGGTATAGCTGAAGAACGGGAAGCGGAACATATCTACCACCTTACCCATAAAGAAAGGTGCATAGCCATCGCCGAACGGTACCATATAGGATACGTAATAAGGCGAGGATGCAGTGAACATCAGACCATAGAACATCGAATCGATCATATTGCCGATGGCACCCGTAAGTACCAGGGCTACGAGGATGATGTAGCGCAAACGATGCGTACCTCGCTTGATGATGCGATAGAGATAGACGATGAGAGCGACGATGGCTACAGAGCGCAGCAGGCTGAGCCAGAACTTGCCGATGAACGACATGCCCCACGCCATTCCGTTGTTCTCAATGAAATCGATAAAAAACCAATCTGTAACACGAACAGACTCGCCAAGGCAAAAGTGGGTCTTGATGTACAGCTTAATCCATTGGTCGATGATAAGCAGCACAACCACCATTGCCGTGACGAGCCAGCCGATATGTAAATTCTTTTTTTTCTCCATTTATTATTTCTTTCTAGCCTCCTTGGAAGCTACACTCAATGTGGCATGAGGTACTGCACGCAAACGCTCCTTAGGAATCAACTCACCCGTCTCGCGGTCGATGCCATAGGTCTTGTTCTGAATGCGGACCAGCGCAGCCTCCAGCCCCTTGATGAACTTCTGCTGGCGCTGAGCCATCTGGATGATTTCCTCCTTGCTCTGTGCCTCGCTGCCCTCCTCAAGAGCCTTGTAGGTTGGTGATGTATCTACCACATCATTACTATCTGAGTGGTTGAGCTGAGCCATACAGTCACGGTAGGTCTGCTTTGCCACCTTTAACTTCTCTTCAATGATAGCGCGGAACTCCTCGAGTTCTACATCGCTATAACGTGCTTTTTCGTTAGCCATAGACGTTGTTTTGTTATAAAAGTTATTATTAGACTAGAGTTTTAAGGAAAGAAGTTAGAAGCAAGTAGCTTCGGATAACTCCTGACTCCTAACTTCTAACTCCTAACTATTTAATTCTTCTCTACGAGAATGTTCAACTTAAAGTCATCAAACTCGGTCTCAACACCTGCGTTGTCACCGATTTCGATGCTGTCAGCCAGTACCTGACCCTTGATGTAGTCGCCGAATGACTCGATGGCGGCATTGGTCTCCTCATTAGGAGCCACTGTCACCTTGATGCGGTCGGTAATCTCCAGACCAGTCTCCTTGCGGAGGTTCTGGATACGGTTGATCAGCTCACGAGCCATACCCTCCTTCTTCAATTCAGGAGTCAACTCTACCTCAAGCGCTACGGTCAGATTGCCCTCGTTAG
>ULWE01018508.1_pt1 | contig 27387 bp, 23 predicted proteins | sample 1960071 | NCBI WGS metagenome assembly ULWE01 (sample SAMEA4835804, study PRJEB28245) | human gut metagenome | biome: gut microbiome; material: fecal sample | place: Denmark | collected 2008 | reverse complement strand
GCTTGTTAGGGACTTGCACCCATTAGAATAAGCTCATGCCGAGTATACAATGAAAAGCACGGCTAAGGAAGATTATGATACCTTAGCCGTGCTTTAAATGTTATTATTTAAAGAGTTTTGATATTTCTTCTATAGGGAGATGAGTGGCTTGGGCTATCTGCTCTGGTGATAATCCCATAGCTTTCAACTGATTAGCAATTTCTAAAGAACATTCTGCTCTGCCTTCTGCTCTGCCTTCTGCAATACCTTCTGCTCTGCCTTCTGCTCTGCCCGCCGCAAGTCCTTCATCTTTCCCCTCCTGAAAGCCTTCATCACGGCTAGTATCAAAGAGGCTCTTCATGTGCCTTATTGACTCCATGTGGCGATAATAAGCCTTTTTGTCTTTTTCAGAGAGCGAATCGACACGTAAGCACTCACGAGCCTCAGCAAGACCAGCAGCCTTTGCCTTGGCACTGATATTACCAGTCTTCAGAAATTCTATCCACTCATCTAATGGAGTGGTAGCTACCTGATCGAAATCATTCACACGGAGCACATAATACTCAGGGAAGATATCACCTGCAGCCTTACGCTTCAAAATATCATATTCTTTATTACCGAAGAATTTTTCATTTTGTCTGACGGATAGTTTCAAGGTATCATGAGGCTGATGAATACCCACAAATTCTGTCTTGCCGTGGTAAACATAATCCTTACCCTGACCCAATTCGAAATAAACAATATTGATGGAATAAACCTTTCGCACTTCTTCATAAGGTTTTCCTAAACCGATATATTCTGTGATAGTCTTGGAAACGCCATATAACATACGGTGGAAATATGATAATTCACGGCTATTCTGTACTTCAATAATGCAGAGTTCTCCCTCCTCGCTTTCGGCGAGGATATCTACACGATTGTATTTATCTTCTTCATCACTCTGGTTGCCTTCACTTTCGAGGAAGCGTTCTATCTTGAACTTTTTGCCTATCAGTGATGCCAAAAATCCCTCCAAGACCACAAAATTAGCCTTGTTGCGAAGTAGGCGTTTCATCGCCCAATCAAAACGAATATAATTTCCCTCCATAAGCAATATCATTTTTGTTTTACTGCAATGCAGCTTATATTTTTTCTGATCGGAATTTCGTTATAATGATCATCTCATGACAGCTGAGTCATATGATAGCCTAATGCTTTCAATTCAACGGCTATTCCCATCAAATACATCTGATGCAATGCGGCGATAAAAGCTCTAAATGCAGTCTCTGTACCTGGTTCTATTCCCATATGAGCCAATTGATTCAATGTACGGGAAGCACATTCTGCCACCACACGATTCATATTCTGATGAGATTCCTCATCCAAAAGAAGTATTTTCTCACAGATGTAATCATCCATGTGATCAAAATCAATACTATTTTTCAAGTATTCATAATGATTCTCTACCTTACTATACAACTCCCAATCTACATCCCAATATTTAGCCATTGCCATTCCTACAAACATAATCCAACCGAGTGATACGGTAGGATATTTTGTAAATTCCTTCATTGCATCTGGCAAATAGTTTTCACCAATCTTTGCCCAGAGTTCTTCCAAATCTGGAGCTTCTGGCAAATGTTCATCTACTCGATTAATAGAACATAAATACTGGTGAAGATCACGCTTGAAGATTTCCTCGAAATTCGTATTCTTATCAATTATCATGACAATCTTCCGATTAAAGCTGTTGTAAATATCGGTCTGCCTCAATAGCTGCTTTTGCACCAGAACCTGCTGCAACAATTCCCTGACGATAAACTGGATCTGCCACATCACCTGCTGCAAAAACACCAGGTACATTCGTGCTCGCAGTGCCAGGAACAACCTTGATAAATCCCTGCTCATCCAAGTCGATGTAGTCCTTAAACAACTCTGTATTAGGCTTATGACCGATTGCCAGGAAGAAACCATCAATGGCAATATCAAATTTTTCCTCATCACTTTCGCCCTTGCGCTTCACAAGGTGAGCACCTTCTACACCATTTTCGCCAAAGAGTCCTAATGTATTTGTTTCAAAAAGAATCTCAATGTTCTCTTTCTCCTTCACGCGCTGCTGCATAATCTCAGCGGCTCTAAGATAAGGTTTTCTTACAATCATATAGACTTTCTTAGCCAGTCCGGCAAGATACATGGCCTCTTCGCAGGCAGTATCTCCACCACCAACTACAGCTACAGTACGCTTACGATAGAAGAAACCATCACAGGTGGCACAAGCAGAAACACCTTGTCCGCGATATTTTTCCTCATCAGCCAAACCTAAATATTTGGCTGAAGCACCTGTGGCAATAATGACCGTATCAGCAAGGATTTCATTTCCACGCTCGTCAACAATATGGTAAGGGCGCTTACTGAAATCTACCTTAGAAATACTGCCATCACGGATATCGGCACCAAAACGAGAGGCCTGTTCCTTCAAGTCCATCATCATCTGGTTGCCATCCACACCATTAGGGTAGCCAGGGAAATTCTCTACGATTGTAGTGGTGGTCAACTGGCCACCTGGCTGAATACCTGAATAAAGAACGGGTTTCAAATCAGCTCTTCCTGCATATATGGCTGCTGTATATCCAGCAGGACCACTTCCAATAATCAAAGTCTTAACTTGTTCCATAGTTTTTATATTTATTTTATGCAAAGATACGGCAAATCACATGAACTGCAAAATATTTCCCTTTCTTTTTTATACTTTATACTAATATTATGCGAAATTTGGATATAATCCAGATATTTTTTACTAACTTTGCAAACAAAATAAAGAAAATAAATACGAAATGAATACTATTAAGAAAATCGTACTTACCGGTGGACCATGTGCCGGTAAGACTACTGCACTGGTGAAAGTTATTGAGCATTTCTCCAGCCTGGGATACAAGGTTTTCACGATCCCTGAGGTGCCTACGATGTTTACGCAGGCAGGTATGAATTATTTGACATCCAACAAAGATTTCTTCTACGTTGGAGAGAAAGCTACACTCCTGACTCAACTGCATCTAGAAGACAGTTTTTACAAAATGGCACAGACACTCGAACAACCTGTTCTCATCGTCTGCGATAGGGGAGTAATGGACATCTCGGCTTATCTTTCACCGCAACAATGGCAAGATATTATCGGAGAAGTAGGCTATACGCAGACTCAACTCAGAGACGAGAGATATGATGCCATACTTCACTTGGTTTCTGCTGCGGATGGGGCTGAGCAATTCTATACAACAAGCAATAATGCCCAGCGCCTGGAAAAGGCTGACGAAAAGGGACTCCAAATTGCCCGCGAACTGGACAAGCGTGTCATTGAAGCATGGACGGGTCATCCACATCTGAGAGTGATCAACAATCATGAAGACTTTGACAACAAGCTGAATCGCGTGCTCAAAGAGATTTCTAATGTACTTGGAATTCCTCAGCCAATAGAGGAGGAACGAAAGTATATTGTCAAATTGACTGGCAATGTGCCAAATAGTATTGACAGCGATATTGTACAGACATACTTGGCTGGTGAACCTAATTGCGAAATTCGTTTGCGCAAGCGCCGCTTTGAAGAAAAGGAAGTATTTGTACATACTACCAAGAAGAGAATATCTGACACTGAACAGATTGAAACAGAACGCCAGATAAGCAGTAATCTTTATGAGTCGCTTCTCCAGCAGGCGGATCCTTACCGCCAAACCATCAAGAAGCACCGCAAGAGTTTTATCTGGAAAGGTCAGTATTTTGAATTGGATTCCTTCGAATCTCCTGTGAATGATCTGATGATACTTGAAACAAAGGGTATTGCAAAACAAGAGAGCGTGAAATTCCCGCCATTCATTCAAGTTGCAGAAGACATCACGGGTAATACTAAATACTACAATTATAATATTGCCTTGAAAAAATAAAAGCATATCATCAATTACCCACTGATTTCAGAGATTTACACAATTCTTTTGGAAGCCCCAAATAAATCTGTAAAATCTGTGAAATCTGTGGGACTTTTTATGCCTATAGGGATTGGCTTATGCAGCCGTTTATATAGCCGTAACGTTCCTGCTTTAGGGGGTATCGCTACGACCGCAAGGTCGAGTTCCGTGAAAATCAGTGAGTAATCCGAGGGGGCAAGAATATTCCGTGAACTCTGCGTAATCCGATGAATAAGAAATATGAAGAACAAAAAAAAGATGTGTCATAAAACTATGACACATCCTCTTGATTATTTCGAGGTGTCTAGCGGAGTCGAACCGCTCTACACGGTTTTGCAGACCGTTACCTAACCGCTCGGTTAAGACACCTTGTAGATTGAGATATTGTATTTCTCATTTGCGGTTGCAAAGGTACTACTTTTATTTGGTTCCACCAAATTTTTTCCCAACTTTTTCTTGTTTTTTTTCACATTTCTCGAAAAAAGGGCATCCTGCACACTTATAATCGCCACATTTCAGCTGAGATTTGCCATTTTTCCACATAATAATAGTGGCATACACAAGGCATGCCACTATTACTATTCCTATTATGATGTATTGAAATACCATAAAGATTAACCTACGGCATTATAACCATTTGTAGAATTCTTGCGCATGATGTCGCGGATATTCATCTCCTTGAAACCATCAGCACGCTTCAATTCTTCCAATTCCTTCTCTTCCTCAATATCCTTTTCTGAACGGGTGAAAGTGAAGGCCTTATACTTAAACTCGGCGATAGCCCATCCGACAAGGGCTACAACTACTAAAGCTATTAAACCAATTAATGCATTCATTTTATTTTATTTTTTAATATTCATCATCGTCAGCGACATCATTCGCATCATCAAGACCTAAATTTTCAGGATCCTCAAATGTAGTACGATAACTTTCCTCTGTCAGCTTGTCATCATCGAAAGCGTCATCATCTTCATCGATATCATTGTAATGATCCTCAATCTCTGGTGCATCCTCATCGTCGTCTTCATCATCCTCAGCACGCGCACGAAGATCATCCTCACGATCCAATTCGTCTTCATCGGCAAATTTCATGCGCACCTTCTCAACCTGAGGTTTCGCCTTGGCAAAAATCGCCTCGGTCCATGTTCCCTTAGGAATTTCCAGCACTTCGAAACCATCATCAAGTTTCTTCTCATAGAGACCGCCTGGCTTATGAAGACGATCCTTAGGAAGGGTAGTTGTGCTGATATCAAAACCACTCTGAATGATATCTTGGATACTCTGTGGGAGAGATTCCCAGCCACCACCAAAGTTACGTTCCAACACTTCGATGAGTTTTGTAGCACTTATGTGATGGATATTCTCATAAGTCAAATCGGTAACACGAAGAATTGGGCGCTTCTTGATAGCGTACTTTACATTCATATCATCAATACGGAAGTTTCCGATTTTAAAACCTCGTTGGATATATTTATCAATAACGATAGGTTTATCAACTTTGATTTCCTCTATTTCGAAGGCACTACGGATGACATCCACATAGCGGCGCTGATTATCTTTCAGATCAGTATCCTTCTCCGCAGCTTCCCAAAGACGGAACACATCGTTCTCCTGTATTTCCCAAACACTTGACTTGGTCAAGTGTTTGAGACTCATATTATTTTCCTTTTTCATCATAAATTCTCTTTTATTTTGCAAAAGTAATTACTTATTTTTTAATATGCAAATTTTATGAGATATTTTTCATTATTATTCTCTATATATAATTCTCTATATATAATAAGGTGTACCTTCACAAATATCCATATTATATATAAGGTGTACTTCTTTCAATACTATTAAAGACCATTCCAATCGATTGTACGGATGAAATCCAAAGTCTTTATCCAATCGCAATCAATACAGAACTGGATAGGGTAGTCCTTACGGTCATAATAAGCTAAGGTTACCTCTGTATCAGTATCATTGAACAACTTATGATCTCGGGTTGCCTGCTTGAACAAATTGGTTACAATATCTCTGTTCTTCTTTTTAGCCTCATAAAGACGCTTCTGATAGAGAGCAACATATTGATTCATGGCTAAAGCCTGCTCATTGAGTACCTGGATGGTGGCATTCACCTTCTTCAAATCTACATTCTTGTCAAGCAGGTCAGCTGGTTGCAACAACTTGGAACGAAGATAAGTCATGGCATCATACTTGAAAACCGCAGTCTTGCGCACTTCGATATTTTGGGTTGTATCATTTACGGTTGCAAATGAGGTCTTCACTATTTCATTCAGCACATCCTGTGCAGAAGCTGATGCAAATGTGAGCGCTATGAGCGCCATTGCTATGATCATTCTTTTCATTTTTCTTATTTTTTAATTAATGTTAAAGATTTTTTATCTGTATCCAAACCTTTCACAAAAGTATCAAAGACTTTCTCTACTATCAGGCATGACGAATCAAGAAGATGCTGTGATCAATACAAGCAGGCAATTCTTCCTTATAATGGGTCACCATAATCATAGTCTTGTTTTTTCGCTTGCAGAATGCCTCTATGACATCTTTCACCAGCCTACGATTTACATTGTCAAGTCCATGAAGTGGCTCATCAAGGATAAGAAGTTCAGGATCCTTCACAAAAGCACGAGCCAACAAGACCAGACGCTGCTCACCGCTGGAGAGTTTGAGGAAACCCGCTTCTTCCTTTCCTTCCAATCCAAAGACCTTCATCCAGAAACGGCAGATAGCTAAATCCTCATCCTTAGGTTTAACATAAAGACCTACAGAATCCATCAAACCACTTGCTACAATACGGATGGCAGGAAGATCTCGCTGATAGGAGCGATGCAGTTCCGGAGAGACATAACCTATATGCTTCTTAATGTCCCAGATGCTTTCACCGCTTCCACGTGGATTGCCAAAGAGCGCAATATCACAAGCGTAACTCTGCGGATTATCAGCACAAACCAAACTCAAGAGGGTAGATTTTCCTGCTCCGTTCTGTCCGCTCAAAGCCCATCTTTCTCCATTCAGAACCGTCCAGTCCAGGTCCTTCAGAATAATACGTTCACCATATTGGATGCGAACCTTATTCATCTTGACAACTTCCTCATTATGGTATTCACGCTCACTATATGGTAGATCCACAATGGCCTGCTCCAATTCTGGACTTAAGATGTGATCAGGAACAGGCTGCCTCATCTTCAAATATTCCTCTTTTGTCAGTTTTGGCAATACTTTCATATCTTTCACTTCCACAACATGTGTGATGAAATCTGGAATATCGTCGCTCTTGCTCAAGACCAGAATGATTTGCAGCGCACGCTCCGAAGAGAGTGTTTTCAGAAGCTCTTTCAACTGATCACGGGTATCTGCATCAAGTCCGATAAACGGATTATCCATGATCAGCACACGTGGTTCTGCGAAGAGGGTAGAAGCCAGCTTGAACTTTCTCAACTCTCCACTGGACAAAAGTATCGTATATTTGTCAAGCAAATGCTCCATGTGGAAGAGTTCGTAAATGTGCTTTTGCAGGGCACGGCGCTCCGGCGTATCCTCTCCAGCCATCTGATAAGCTTCCTCCAGTTTATCTCTGACAATAGGAGTGGACTCATCTATCTCCAATTGGTTCCAGCGCTGCTGCAAGAAATAAGTACGGTCATTATCACCGCCATAGGTATCACGGAAAGTGATATATTTGATATTATCACTCACCATCGGCTTGTTGCTCGGAGAGAAATCATAATATGGATCATGCATTACTAGAGGATGGCGACCCACTATCATATCCACAAACATAGATTTTCCACCTCCATTAGGACCTACGATGGCAATATGTTCACCTTCACAAGCCTCAAAATTGACAGGCTCAGCCATACGCCATTCTGGCATACGCGTAACGCCATTTTCTATTTTGATAATTGTTTGCATCTTCTTATATCTTTATAATCAAAATTATTTATGTGTTGTACGGTTGAGGGCAGCCATCAACTGGGCTCTCGGTCCCGTCACAGGGGCGCTGCCAGCAACCTTTGCTTGATTTTTCGAAGCATAATCCTTCCAGCTGCTATAATGCCGGGCATTGGTTTCTGGCTTGCCCATTTGCAGGAAATGACAATAAGCTGCACCCAAGGCATCCGTAGCATCCATGAATTTCGGCATATCCTCGTCACTGATGTGCAGCATCCTTTGCAGCATGCCCGCCACCTGTTCCTTGGAAGCCTGTCCCTGTCCCGTAATGGCCATCTTGATTTTCAGAGGGGCATACTCATGAATCGGCACATCATGATGGATAGCTGCAGCAATGGCTACTCCCTGAGCCCGCCCCAATTTCAGCATAGACTGGACGTTCTTTCCAAAGAAAGGAGCCTCGATGGCCATCTCATCCGGGAGATACTCATCAATGATACCGGTAACACGCTCGAAGATTTTACCCAATCGGAGATAAGGATCACTCTCCTTGCGCATATCGATGACACCCATGACTACCAGCTGAGCCTTATTGCCTGTCACCCTGATGACCCCATAGCCCATCACATTGGTTCCAGGGTCAATACCAAGAATGATTTTTTCTACTTTATTCATCGATCCATATACGGATTATGAGCGAGTTCTTCGCCGATGCTCGTTGCCTGTCCATGTCCTGGCAATACTTTTACATCATCAGGCAACTGGGCCAGAAAACGAAGACTGTTGATAATCTGGAACATAGAACCGCCTTTAAAATCTGTTCTGCCAATAGAACCACGGAAAAGTGTATCGCCCGTAAAGGCTACCTTTTCTTCTGCACAGTAGAATGTGACTGAGCCACGGGAATGACCAGAAGTGAGGATGATTTCAAACTGATGGTTTCCGAAACGGATCACTTCATTTTCTTCAAAGAAATGACCTACAGGAGGAAAATCGTAATCCAACTGCATCTGATAGAAAACCTCAGCCTGCTGCTTCAGGTTCTTCATCAGACTCTCATCTGCTGCCGACACTTCCGGTTTCAAACCAAAAGTTTCATGGATTGTATTGTTGCCGAAATTATGGTCAAGATGTCCATGGGTTACAAGAAGATGAACCGGTTGAAGGTTATTCTCCTTGATATAATTGACGATGGCTGTTCTTTCTTCCGGATAAAAAGCTCCGCAATCAATGATGACACACTCTCGGGTTTCATCACTTACCACATAGCAATTCTCCTGAAGCATGTTAACTTCGAATTTTTCAATATGTAACATCGAATATTCTTTTAAATAATTAGAAACATTTGTATAATCAAAACTCTTAAGAGAGACTTTGCAATGAAAGACTCCATTATTAATTCAGCATGATGATATCACGCCGGCACATATACCAACTGCTTATCCTGCTTGAACCATTCTTCCTCAAAGAAATCACTCAACGGAGTTATCTCTGCAATATTTTTATATTGTTTCAATTCTTCTTGAAGATTCCCACCTTTCAGGCAAAGAAGACCATTAGGGAGGGAATTTTGCTGGGATTTTTTGAAATTCTTCTTGATAATTTTCATTAAATCAGGAAGTTGCATCACCGCACGACTGACCACAAAATCATATTTTCCCTTTTCCTCCTCACCGCGAATATGCTCCGCCTTCAGATTTTCCAGTCCAATAGCAGCAGCTACCTCATTACAAACCCTGATTTTCTTGCCAGTTCCATCAATCAATTTGAATTTGCATTCAGGAAAGAGAATAGCAAGAGGAATGCCAGGGAATCCGCCACCGCATCCGAAATCCAGGATTTCAGAACCCGCACGGAAATGGATGGCTTTCGCTATTGCCAAGGAATGCAGCACATGATGTTCGTAGAGATTGTCTATATCCTTGCGGCTGATTACATTGATTTTTGCATTCCAGTCACGATAGAGAGAATCCAATTTTGATATCTGTTCTTTTTGCTTATCCGTGAGATTCGGAAAGTATTTCTCGATTATCTTCATACCTTATATATTATTATTTGAGTGCAAAAATATAAAAAAAATACGAAATAACTGACAATGATTGTGATTATTTACTTTCTTTATTGATTTTAGAATAAAAACATGTAACTTTGCAACCAATTTCGAGAATTAAAAGAGATTGTATCAATCAATTTATCAAATAAAATAATGATTAAAGCAGCACTTTTCGATTTAGACGGTGTCGTTTTTGACACCGAATCGCAATATTCGGTTTTCTGGGGAATGATAGGGAAGGAGTATCATCCTGAGATTCCTGATTTCGCACAAATCATCAAAGGCCAGACTCTGGTTCAAATCTACGACAAGTATTTTTCCGATGACAAGATTTTCGCTTCTAAAGTTAATTTCTGTAGCGTGAAAGATGAACAGGCTAAAATTACCGCCCGTCTGGATGAATTCGAGCAAAACATGAGCTACAACTATATTGCTGGATTTGAGGATTTTGTAAAGGATTTACGCAATAACGGCATAAAATGCGCTGTTGTAACCAGCAGCAATATCCCTAAGATGCTCAATGTTTATCAGCAACGACCGGAATTTAAAGACTACTTTGACAGGGTTCTCACGAGTGAAGATTTTGCCAAGAGCAAACCTGACCCAGACTGCTATCTCAAGGGAGCGGCTTATTTCGGAGTCAAACCGGAAGAGTGTGTTGGCTTGGAAGACAGTTTTAACGGCCTGAAAGCCGTAAGAGCATCTGGTGCCTTTACGCTCGGATTGGCCACAACAAACGCTGCTGATGCCATCAGACCTTATTCTGACGAAGTGATTTCCGACTATATTGGCTTCACATTTGCAGATTTAGTTAAAATTGTTAGCCTATCTCGTAAATAATGTGTAACTTTGCAGTCGATTTATAAAAACAACACAAAAAATGGGATATTTATCAACAGATAAAAAGAAAATTACCACCAAGACTTTTGCTGAAATGAAGCAAGCTGGTGAAAAGGTAACTATGCTCACTGCATACGACTTTACAACTGCAGGTATTATCGATGCTGCCGGTATTGACAGCATTCTGATCGGAGACTCTGCATCAAACGTTATGGCAGGAAACGCTGATACACTACCTATCACCGTTGACCAGATGATTTATCATGCCAGAAGCGTAGCGCGTGCCGTAAATCATGCCATGGTAGTATGCGACATGCCTTTCGGTAGTTATCAGATTTCACGCGAAGAAGCCTTGCGCAATGCTTGTCGAATGATGAAAGAGACGGGTGTGGATGCCCTCAAACTTGAAGGTGGCGTAGAAATGATAGATACCATCAAAGCACTGATAGATGCCGGAATCCCAGTTCATGGCCATTTAGGATTGACTCCTCAAAGCGTCAACAAGTTCGGAGGTTATGGTATCCGTGCCAAAGAAGAAGCAGAAGCTGAAAAGCTCATCAGCGATGCCATCGCTCTGGATAAAGCTGGTTGCTTTGCCATCGTTTTGGAGAAAGTTCCTGCCAAAATAGCTGCTGAAGTTACACGTCAGGTAAAAGCCGTAACTATCGGAATTGGAGCTGGTAACGGATGCGACGGTCAAGTATTGGTTTATGCGGATGCATTGGGGATGACCCAGGGGTTCAAGCCTAAGTTCTTGCGCCACTTTGCACAGGTAGGGGCTGAGATGACAAAGGGCGTTCAGGCATACGTCGATGCTGTCAAGACAGGTGATTATCCCAATATTGAAGAAAGCTATTAAAATAGCTAATTACAAACACTATTTTAAAAGATGGATACTCAAAACACGCCGGTACACTTCAAGTTGTGGCATCGGGATTTCTGGTTGCTGGCAATAGCAAACCTTTTCTTGATGACGAGCACTTACATGCTGATACCGGCTCTTCCGCCTTATTTAATACAGGCTGGTTTCTCCTCACTTGAAGTGGGAAGTATCATGGGTGCCTATGGCATCGGAATATTCCTGCTTGGCGGTTTCTGCTCTTATCTGGTTCAGAAATATCGGAGAAATCATGTATGTCAGTTTGCGATTGTGGGCGTAGCTGTGTGTTTCGCGCTTATCTATTATCTGGAGTTTGTCCTGCAGGTAAAAATAGAGTTTTGGATGTTGATGCTGGCAAGACTGCTGCAAGGTGCATTCATAGGATTGGCTCAAATGACATTAGCCAGTACGCTCATCATTGATACCTGTGAGTCGTTTCAGAGAACTGAAGCTAATTATACAGCTGCATGGTTTTCAAGATTCGCATTATCTCTCGGACCAGTAATTGCCCTGATTTTATTCAAGTGGCTCAATTATAGAGGTGTAGTCATCGCCGGAGGATGCTTCGCATTAATTCCTGTCTTGCTCATCTCATGGGTAAAGTTTCCTTTCAAGGCTCCGTCAGACAATATGAAAATCCTTAGCCTGGATAGATTTTTCCTTCCTCAAGGTTTTCTCTTATTCCTCAACACGGCTGCAATAACAACTGTTGTGGGATTATTGTTTTCCATACAGCATTCCGTAGTATTTTACACCATGTTGATGGGAGGTTTCATCATAGCCCTACTGGCTGAGAAATTCGCATTTCCGAATGCAGAGCTGAAGAGTGAAGTCTTTTCTGGAGTCATCTTCATGCTGGCTGCAGTTTTGATATTCTTCACAAACCATCAGTCGGCCATCCAGTTCATCTCTCCATCTCTTATCGGATTTGGCATTGGTGTAATAGGAAGCAGGTTCCTGCTGTTTTATATCAAACTGGCCAAACACTGCCAGAGAGGAACCAGTCAGAGTTCATTTTTCCTGTCTTGGGAATTTGGAATCAGCCTCGGACTGTTTTTAGGATATGGCTTCTGGGGAAATCACAGAATTGTAGAACTGCAAAAGTTCTTACCCAAGATACAGACAGACCATGAATACATCCTGGCTATCAGTATAGTTTTGCTGGTACTTACTTTAGTATTCTATAATTATTGTGTTCATCCATGGTATATGAAACACAGAAACAGATAAATATAAATGCGAAAAAAGGGGAAGTTCCTTTCGGAACTTCCCCTTTTTACGCATGAAAATGCTTTATCTAAGTTTCACACTCTATTTTCTTACAAAATAGTCTTTACTGCCTCAAGCATACCCTTCTCCTGGATAAGATCAAGATCTTTCTTAACCAACTCTGTCAAACCAGGTACAGTCTTGTTCAGGTCTTCCTTCCAGATATAGTCGAAAGCAAGTACACCCTCAGCCACCTTCTGAGTATCACCTGTTGCCCAAAGCTCTTTCAACTTGTCGATAATCTTCTGATCGTCCTGTGGCTGGATAGGAGCACCATCAGCACGAGTACCACCCTTATAGTAAGTAATGATAGCTGCAAGACCGAATACCAAGCCCTGTGGCAACTCACCCTTACGCTCCAAGTAAACCTTTACACCAGGGAGATCACGAGTCTCATACTTAGGGAATGAGTTCAGCATGATGCTGGTTACCTGATGATCAACGAATGGGTTCTCGAAACGCTCCAATACGTCAGAAGCAAACTTCTGCAACTCATCCATAGGAAGATTCAATGTCTGCATCAACTCGTCAAACTGTACCTTGTGGATATACTTGCCCAATACTGGGTGCTCGCAAGCATCGCGTACGATATTGACACCGCTGAGGTATGTTACAGGGCTCAATACTGTGTGAGGACCATTCAACAAAGTAACCTTACGCTCGTGGTATGGTTTCTCGTTGTCTGTAATAAGAACATGGAGACCAGCCTTGTGAGCAGGGAACTCTTCCTGCATCTGCTCAACTGTCATATTCTCAGCCTTCTCGATTACCCAGAGGTGGAAGCTTTCAGCCTTTACTACGAGGTTATCCTTGTAGCAAACCTTCTGCTGAATTTCCTTGATGGTATCGCGTGGGAAACCAGGAACGATACGGTCAACGAGTGTAGCGCAAACATAACAATGGTTAGTAAACCACTCCTTGAAGCCCTCATAGTCAGCCCCCATGTCTTCCTTCCAAAGCTCGATATACTGGTAAATACACTCCTTCAAGTGGTGACCGTTCAAGAAAATCAACTCACAAGGCATCAAGATCATACCCTTAGTTGGATCACCCTCGAAGAACTTATAGCGATGGAACAGCAACTGAACCAACTTACCTGGATAAGATGCAGCAGGAGCATCTGTAAACTTGCAAGCGTCATCGAATGCAATACCAGCCTCAGTTGTATTAGAGATGATGAAACGCATCTCAGGCTGCTCAGCCAAAGCCATGAATGCCTGGTTCTGAGAATATGGATTCAGTGCACGGCTGATAACATCGATACGCTCCAATGTATTGACAGCCTGACCATTCTCCTTACCCTGAAGATTTACGTGATAGAGGCAGTCCTGACCATTCAGCCAATCTACCATACCACCAGCCAAAGGCTGTACTACAACGACAGAACCATTGAAATCGGTCTTCTTATTCATGTTCCATACAATCCAATCTACGAATGCACGGAGGAAGTTTCCTTCACCAAACTGAATGATTCTCTCAGGAGCGACACTCTTAGGAGCGGTACGCTTGTTTAATGCTTTAAGTTCTTTCATGATTTGTTTATGTTATTATTTTGTTTTAAATTTCCGATGCAAAGGTATAAAATATTCCCTTACCTTATATCATAAATGCACCAAAATCGTCCGTAAAGGTTTGCGTAATTAGAGGAGATATTCACTCACAAGGAATCTACACTTTTCATGCGTTACTCACATATTACTCACAAAAAGGCTATTTATACCTTATATATAATAAGAACTGACGGATAGGGGGGAGAAGAAAAAAATAAGGTATTAAAAACCACAACTATCTGATTTTCAACACCTTATCTTTCGAGCGGGATACGGGAATCGAACCCGCCTCCCAGGCTTGGGAAGCCCGTGCACTACCGATGTGCTAATCCCGCACAAATAGTGCTGAAAAGAGCCACGAGCGGGACTCGAACCCGCGACCCACGCATTACGAATGCGTTGCTCTACCAACTGAGCCATCATGGCTTTTCATTTTCAAAGCGATTGCAAAGGTAATGAAATATTTCTAATTGATGAAATAATTCATTACCCTTAACTTATATTAACACGGCAATCATCCAGGAGCACATCAGATTTTTATCTTCTCATGAGAATTTGCCACCCGAGGAAGAACTACTCTACTACTGCAACCTTGAAAGTAAGTTCCTCCCTGTTCGGATTCTTACCGATACTGATTGTATCACCCTTTTTAAGTTTGCCGCCCAACAGAAGTTCGCAGACGCCATCTTCTATATAGGTCTGAATAGCACGCTTCAGAGGACGAGCGCCAAACTGCACATCATAGCCCTTAGTGGCTACAAGTTCCTTCGCTTTATCAGTAATCTGAATTTCATATCCCATATCGTGAACTCTTCCGAAGAGGCCTCGCAGTTCAATATCAATAATACGCTTAATCGCATCAATATCCAACTGATTGAAAGTGATAATCTCATCCAAACGATTCAGGAACTCAGGAGAGAACTGCTTACTCAAACTTTTCTGAATGATACTTCGAGCATATTCCTTATCCTTCTCATCCATTACAGACTTTGTAATTCCACCAGCATTAAAGCCGATACCTGATCCGAATTCCTTCAGTTGACGTGTACCTGCATTGGATGTCATTATGATAACGGTATTGCGAAAATCTATCAGGCGTCCATTACCGTCAGTCAAACGACCTTCATCAAGCACCTGCAAAAGCATATTATACACCTTGTCGTGGGCTTTTTCTATCTCATCAAGCAGTACTATAGAATAAGGTTTGCGGCGAACTCTCTCAGTAAGCTGTCCACCCTCATCATAACCTACATATCCTGGAGGCGCTCCCAAAAGTCGGGAAGTATTGAAACTTTCAGAATACTCGCTCATATCTACACGAATGAGCGCATCCTTAGAACCGAACAGTTCCTCTGCAAGTTTCTTGGCAAGATAAGTTTTACCCACACCAGTAGGACCTAAGAACATGAAAGCACCGATAGGGTGGTTAGGATCTCTCAATCCTATGCGGTTACGCTGAATAGCCTTAACCATCTTTTCGATGGCATCATCTTGAGCAATTACATTTTTCTTCAGGATTGCAGACATATTTTTCAGACGAGCACCTTCTTCCTCAGCCATTCTCTGAACAGGAACACCCGTCATTTTACTGACAACATCAGCCACATCAGACTCCTTCACAGGAATACGCTCAGTACGATCTCCACGTTGCCATTGCTTGCGCATCAAATCCAACTTATTCTCCAAAGACAAGCCTTTATCACGATAACTGGCTGCCAGTTCGAAATTCTGATTACCAACAGCCTCCAATTTCTTGGATGTTACTTCCTCGATTTCATTTTGAAGGTCCAGAATATAGTCAGGAACTTTGAGATTTGTCAATCTCAATTTGGAACCAACTTCATCAATGACATCTATCGCCTTGTCAGGGAAAAAGCGGTCTGTGACATATCGTTCTGTCAGTTTGACACATGCTTCAAGAGCCTCATCACAGAATGTCACACCATGATGCTCCTCATAACGATCCTTGATATTTCTAAGAATAGTCAAAGTCTGTTCTGCCGTAGTAGGCTCTACAATAACCTTCTGAAATCTACGCTCCAAAGCTCCGTCTTTTTCGATACTGTTTGTATATTCCTTAAAGGTCGTAGCGCCTATACACTGAACTGTACCACGAGCCAAAGCAGGCTTCAGAATATTGGCAGCATCCATAGCTCCACCACCACCACCAGCTCCTATAAGAATATGTATTTCATCTATAAAAATGATGATGTCCGGATTGTTCTCTAATTCCGTAATAAGCCCCTTGATACGTTCCTCAAATTGTCCTCTATACTTGGTACCAGCCACCATAGCAGTAAGATCAACAGAAACAATTCTTTTGTTGAACAAAGCTGGAGAAGTCTGCTGTTTTACAATAAGTTGCGCCAGCCCTTCTACAATAGCACTTTTACCTACACCTGGCTCACCGATGAGTATGGGATTATTTTTCTTTCTACGACCGATGATTTCCAAAACCCTTTGGATTTCATGTTCTCTTCCCACAACAGAATCCAATTTTCCATCTTTAGCAGCTTGGGTCAAATCTGTACCATAATTATCTAAGAATGGAGTCTTATTATTATTGTGCAACTGCCCTTTTGCCGTACTGCTGTTAGCCTTAAAAGCAGATTCAGCAGAATCCTTTTTAGATTCACTATCATTCAGCGAGAAGTCATCATCTTCTGGAAAAGAAAAACCATCAAGAACAGTAATGCGTTTTATGTTTTTTTGACATTCCATATTTGCTCAATATTTTAAATTTCAATGATTCTTTTTATATATTCATATTTTTAAATTACCATATCACAAAATTTATGCCAAAAGAAGAGGAAAGAGAACACAGAGAGGAGAGCATAAGTCCATGACGGGGATACAAAATTGACCACAGAGTATAAGAGTATAACAGACAACAGCACACTACTCATAAAACTTAGAATATGAGTTCAACAAACATATCTAAAGAGAAAAAGAGAAAAAGGTAAAACAATACGGCTAATGAACAAAACAAGGAATATTTGCAGATAACAAGCAACTTAAAACACAAAAAACGCTAAATTCTTATTGTTTTTACGTCACAATGTCTTCTCTTAGAAAAAAAGTTTGTATCTTTGTCGTTAGTTTAGAGGGAACAAAATCGCTTAAAACGCAAACAAATGCCCTTCTCGACAATTTTCCACCAAAAGTAGATGGGTCGGAATCAGAAATTCCAAATGAAGTTCTAAGCTCCACAATAGAAGTATAAGATAACAATTCAAATAATCAATATAAAAAATGGACGAAAATCAGACTCTTGATCATGATAGAATCATGAAGATTAACATCGAGGAAGAAATGAAGTCATCCTATATCGACTATTCTATGTCGGTGATTGTGGCTCGTGCGCTTCCTGATGTACGCGATGGTTTCAAACCTGTACATCGTCGTATTCTCTACGGTATGTTGGGTATTGGAAACACCAGTGACAAACCATATAAAAAATGTGCGCGTGTAGTAGGTGAGGTACTCGGTAAGTATCACCCACACGGAGACTCTTCTGTATATGGTGCCCTTGTTCGTATGGGACAGGAATGGAATATGCGATACACCTTGATAGACGGACAGGGTAACTTCGGTTCTGTTGACGGCGACTCACCTGCTGCCATGCGTTATACAGAGTGCCGCCTCTCTAAGATGGGTGAGCACATCATGGATGACCTGGACAAGGAAACCGTAGATATGATGAACAACTTCGATGACACCCTTCAGGAGCCATCAGTGATGCCTACAAAGATTCCTAACCTTCTGGTTAATGGTGGTAATGGTATTGCAGTAGGTATGGCAACAAACATACCAACCCATAACCTGAGCGAGGTAATAGACGGATGCTGTGCCTACATAGACAATCCTGACATCGACACAGAAGGACTCATGAAATACATTCCTGCTCCAGATTTCCCTACAGGTGCTACTATCTATGGCATCCAGGGAGTAAAGGATGCATACGAAACTGGACGTGGACGAATTGTTGTGAGAGCTACAGCTGAAATCGAAAGCGGAGATGCTCACGACAAAATCGTTATCACAGAGATTCCATATGGTGTAAACAAGGAGCAACTTGTCATGGCTATTGCCGATCTTGCCAAGGAAGGTAGGGTAGATGGCATTGCAAATGTAAACGATGAATCTGGACGCCAGGGTATGCGTATCGTTGTAGATGTAAAGCGCGATGCCAATGCCAACGTTCTTTTGAACAAGTTGTTCAAGCTGACAGCCCTCCAAAGTTCATTCTCTGTCAACTGTATCGCTCTTGTCAAAGGACGTCCTCGTCTGCTTACCCTCAAGGAATGCGTCAAGTACTTTGTGGAGCACCGTCATGACGTAACAATCCGCCGCACACAGTACGAACTGAAGAAAGCACAGGAGCGTGCTCACATCCTGGAAGGCCTTATCATCGCATGCGACAATATCGACGAAGTAGTTCATATCATCCGAGCAAGCAAGACTCCTTCTGATGCACAACGCAATTTGGAGAAGCGCTTCGAACTGGACGAGATTCAGAGTAAGGCTATTGTTGATATGCGCTTGTCTCAGTTGACTGGACTCCGTCTGGAGCAGTTGCATAATGAATTCAACGAATTGATGAAGACCATCGATTATTTGAATCAGATCTTGAACGATCCAGAGCTTTGCAAGAAGGTAATGAAGGACGAACTCAACGAAGTAAAAGATAAGTATGGCGATGCACGCCGCACCATGATCAAACCTGACGACCACGAGTTCAACCCAGAAGATTTCTATCCAAACGACCCAGTGGTAATAACTGTCAGTCATCTCGGTTACATCAAGCGCACACCATTATCTGAGTTCCGTGAGCAGGCAAGAGGTGGAGTAGGTGCCAAAGGTGCCCGCACACGTGATAAGGACTTCACGGAGTTCATCTATCCTGCTACCATGCACCAGACCATGTTGTTCTTCACGAAGAAGGGACGCTGCTACTGGCTCAAGTGTTATGAGATTCCTGAGGGAGACCGTAATTCAAAGGGACGCGCCATCCAGAACCTGCTCAATATTGAGAGCGATGACCAGGTGAACGCTTTCCTCCGCTTGAGAGGTTTGAATGATGCAGAGTTCATCAACAACCATTATGTGGTATTTGCTACCAAGAATGGTACAGTCAAGAAAACTTGTCTGGAAGCATACTCTCGTCCTCGTGCCAATGGTGTGATTGCTATCAATATCGTAGAGGGAGACGAGGTTGTAGATGTTCGTCTGACCAATGGTCATAACGAGCTGATTCTTGCCAACCGTAATGGACGTGCAGTTCGTTTCGATGAAAACCAGATTCGTACCATGGGACGTACTTCTACTGGTGTTCGCGGTATGCGCCTCGATGAGGGTGACGATGCTTTGATCGGAATGATTGTAGTCAACGACCCAGAGCATGAGACCGTGATGGTTGTGAGTGAGCAGGGCTACGGCAAACGTTCTGATGTTATCGACTATCGCGTAACCAACCGTGGCGGTAAGGGTGTGAAGACGCTCAATATCACAGAAAAAACAGGACGACTGGTAGCCATCAAGAACGTAACAGACGACAACGACCTGATGATAATTAATCAGAGTGGTATCGTAATCCGACTTGCTGTGGCAGACTGCCGTATAATGGGTCGTGCTACTCAAGGTGTCCGCCTCATCAATCTGACTAAAAAGAATGATGTCATCGCCAGCGTATGCAAGGTGATGAGTTCTGAACTCGAAGCATCAGTAGAGGAGGAAAGTCGTTCTGCCTGGGCTAAGAAGAGCGAAGAAATCGAGAATGACAACGTAGGTGCAATGACTGCAGAAGAAGCAGCCGAGGCAGAGGCTCATCTCGATAACGAAGCTACAGAGTCTGAGGATTCTGACACCGGAAACGTGGATTTCGAATAAACGAAAAGACGTGTAAAGAATAAATAATAACAACTTTTAAACTCATTAAGAAAAATGAAAAAGTTAATGATTGCAGCTATGATGGTACTAGGTGCCACATCAGCTTTCGCTGGAGACAGCGATGCACTCAAGGCAGTACTCAAAGCCAAGACTTATGCAGATGCAAAGGCTTTGGTAGAGCAAAACCTCGGTTCAATGGCTAATGATGCTGAAAAAGCTAAGGCCTACAACTACCTCGTAGAACTCTCTATGAGGCAGTTTAACGACCAGCAGAGCATCCAGCAGACCAATCAGATTATGAAGAAGAACGACCCAGTTGACGAGGCAGCTATGTCTGAGGGTGCTTACAATGCATTGATCAATGCTATTGAGTGCTACAAGTACGATCAGCTTCCTAACGCTAAGGGTAAGATTGCTCCTAAGTTTAACAACAACGCTAATCGTGTATGGAGTGCTCGTATTCAGCTCGTTAATGCTGGTCAGACTGCAGCTCAGAACAACAAGGAGGCTGACGTATTGAAGTATTGGGGTGCATTCCTTGATACAGACAATGAGCCTCTCTTCGCTTCTGTTGACCAGAAGCAGAAGGATAGCGAGAAGGAGTATATCGGTCAGGTTGCTCTCTTTGCAGCCCGTTATGCATACCAGGCTAAGGATCCTGCCCGTTGCGAGAAGTATTGCGACATCGCCATGAAGAGCGAGAAGGAAGCAAAGGATGCCCTCAACCTCAAACTCTATGTAATGAAGGATGGTTTGAAGACTCACGAGGATTCTCTTGCTTATGTTAACAAGCTTAAGGATATCTTTGCGCAGGACGAGACCAATGAGGTTATACTCGATGGTTTGAACTCTATGTATTCTTCATTAAAGATGGAGAAGGAGCAGACTGATCTTTTGGACAATGCTATCGCAAAGAACCCTAACAACTTCGTAGCTCTTGCCAACAAGGGTATGATGTATATCCAGAAGAATGATGCAGACAATGCTATCAAGTATCTGAAGAAAGCTTTGGAGATTCAGCCAGAAAATGGTGCTATCATGGTTTATCTCGGTGCTTGTTTGAACGTTAAGGCTTCTAATCTTCAGGATCCTAACGGACGCAAGGTAGTTTACCAGGAGTCTATCAAGTACCTCGACAAGGCTAAGGAGCTCGATCCAGAGAAGAAGCAGTACAACTGGGGTTACAACCGCTACCAGGCTTATTATGGTCTCTATGGTCCTAATGATCCTAAGACCAAGCAGGCTGAGGCTGATAGCCAGAACTAATTAAAATCTATAAATCCTACGATTATAAAATCATCATATAATCGTAGGATGAAAGAATAAATAAAAGACTTCAAAGGAGGCATTATTTTGTCTTCATTGAAGTCTTTTTTTCAAATTAACCTAAAACTATCTCATCATCACAGTTGTCCAGATTGAATTTTGAAATATCCAAAAGATTCTGGCATTTTAGTCATGATTACTGTTTTATTTAGACAATAACGATTTCGTCTATTTATCATAATTTATAAATCAGGATGATTTCTTATCCATATTATAATAGGTAAACCTTACAAATTATGGGTTCACCACATTGATAGGATGCCCCTCAATAAAGGCTTTAACATTTGCAGCAACTTGCTTATTCAATCGAGTTCTTGCTTCTAAAGTGGCCCAGGCGATATGAGGAGTAATAAAGGCATTCGGCTCTTTGAAAAGTGGATTGTCTTGAGCTGGCGGTTCCTGTGTCATCACATCTGCGCCATAGGCTCCAAGCTTACCATGATGCAAAGCAGAAGCCACAGCTTCTTCATCAACCAGCGGACCGCGTCCCGTATTAATCAGAATACAGGAAGGTTTCATCTTTTTCAGACTGTCTGTATTGACGAAATGGTAAGTATCATCAGTCAACGGACAATGCAGTGACAAGATATCAGATACTGCTAAAAGTCCATCCTTGCTTACTTTGGTTATCCAATCAGGCAAATCACAGGCATTCTTACTGGTGCAGGCATAAACGTCCATTCCGAAATCACGAGCTATAGTAGCAACTTTCATACCGATATTGCCAAGTCCCATAATTCCCAGGCATTTACCGGACAATTCCATAAGCGGTGTATCCCAATAACAGAAATCCTTATTGTAAGCCCAGCGCTCATTGCGATTTTCGAGCGTGTAATGTTCAACTCTGTTTGTTATTGCCAAAATAAGCGCGAATGTCATTTGTGCAACACTATCAGTACTATATGCAGGAATATTGGTTACGACTACACCATGACGTTTGGCAGCCTCAATATCAACCACATTATAGCCAGTGGCCTGAATACCTATATATTTCAGTTTTGGAAGCTGATCTAAAGTTTCAGAATCAATCTGCACCTTATTAATTAATATAATATCAGCATCTTTAGCACGCTCAATTTTTTCTTCATCTGTGGTACGGGGATAAACAGTAACGTTTCCCAATTGCTCCAAAAGATCCCAATTCAAGTCGCCGGGATTTGAAGCATAACCATCTAAAATTACAATATTCATCATATTCTTCAAATTAATGTTGATTGTTCATAAAATCAATGCAAAAATACACAATTTCAGAGAAACATCAAAGAAAATAAGTAAGAAAATTCAATAAGAAAACAACAAATTATAGATTAAAGAAAAACAGAAATATGAAGGAAGAAATACAAAAGATTTCGATAAATAAACAAAGGGTAAATCAGAAACTGATTCCTCTCCTACAACATCCTACTATTTAGTTGTAAGCAACATTATACTAACAAATTTTAACGGACAAGATAGCTATTTAACTTTTGTTTTCACGTGGAACATTAAGAACGTTAGTAAATCAGTATTTTACTAACTTACAACTGCAAGCGGTATGGTATTAGAATTTAAACCCGCTTTTGCACTAATACATTAGTGTCGGATACCTATGTACCGATTGACAATATTAGGGCAAGTAGGCTAATGCCCTCAAGCTAAAGGGCATTATCTTGCTTATACGTGGCAATTAGGGGCGTTGCCCCTATAACCCCACTTCCGCCTAAGGCGCGGAAGCGAGCCTGTTTATTTATGGATATTGCCTACCGGCGGTTTTCTTTCTCTTCGAAAGAAACAAAGAGCGTGTTTTTCATAGGTTTGGGCGAGCCTTCCGGCTCGGCTTGAACGCTACTCGAGGGCTCCGCGAGACGTTTGTATGTCTCTTGGGGGGGTACACCCCCCGCACAAGGCGCCCCCTGAATTAGTCTTATAGATTAAGTTTGAGGATAAAAAAACGCGCGCGCGCGCAAAGATGCACGCACGCACGCAATATTAAAGGACAGTAGATAAATAATGTAAAAACATCATTAAAATATAAACACAGATAACAGCTAAAATGTAGCGTAGAATGTATATAAATATAGTTTTCATATATATATAACGCTAATTTACTTACTTTATTGTCTTACCTACATTATAAGAACCACTTAAAGGAAGCCAACCACCAAAGAGGTTACGAGCATGTTGACCAGCAGCAAAAGACCAAGTATCCTTCCAACCGCTATCATTAGCATAATTAAACTTAGCCGATTTAGCTTCCCAATATGCAGTATTACAATTGTTCTTGATAGTCTTGGCAGTAGCCGAAGCAATCTCAGGAGCAAAAGGAACTTTAGCCTTTTCAAGCATGTTAAGTGTCTCCTTATAAGCCTTATCAGCATAAGCAGAGGCAGAAGAAGCAAGAGCAGCCTCACCTTGTTTACTATTCAAGTCAATCCGTGAAGCAATTTCCTGCATTTCCTTGTCAAATCGTTCTTGCTGATGTTGAGTAACAAATTGAAGTTGCTTTAATTGCTCCTCATTCATTTGCTTAGTAATACCCATCATTTGCTTTTGCAAGTCTTCCTCATCAACCTTAATAGCGTTTATCTTTGATTGATACTGAGCAGTCAAAGTTGCCTGATGTTCTTGCTCAATCTTATCTTGCGCAGTCTGTTGTTCAACAAACAACTGATTTTTACGTCTATGATATTCAGCACGCGAAATGTCGCCATCAGCACGCATTTTTTCAAGTTCAGCCATGCGTCTATCATTTTCAGACAAATTATCAATTTCAGACATTTCTGCCTCAGCATTATTTTTTCGGGAAGCAGACTTATTAACATCAATTTGAGACAACAAAGAAGAAACATCTTTAAGGAAACTAAGCCCCTGAAAATCTGATGTCGAATCATCAGCCATGGGAGGAGACGGAAGCGAAGGCGAAGAAATATCAGGTGTAGAAGCAATAGACGTTGAACCATCACCTGCTAAAGACAAACCTGCATTTCGTTTGCCTTGTGCTTCCAACAAAGCAGAATCACGCGTAAGGGCATACGTATTTTGCATGTCCTGTTGATTATTCTGTTGTGCATAATATTGCTGAAGAGCAGCCAAACGCGCCTCACTATCCATGGCGCGTGTCTGTTTCTTATTGCCTAACTTACCTAAATTCACGTAGTTACCAGCTAACAAATAAGACGGACCTGTAGCTTTTTCTTTATTAGGATTGAAAATTTTGGTAAGACCTGAACCAATAGCACCAACACCAGCACCAACAGCACCACCAACAAGCGTACCAACTCCAGGAACGGCAGAACCAATGGCAGAACCAACGGCAGCACCAGCAGCGCCATCTTGTAAAATAGTACTCATAAATAAATAAAATTTACAAAGTTAACATAATATGCACATAAAATGTTAACTTTGTAACAAATTATGTGCAAAAAATAACTTACTCCTGTATAATAGTCTTAGAACTATTATCGGTATCATCATCATAGACATCGTAAGACATCGTAATAGGCTTCAAAGCATTCGTCAACTTCATAGAAATTACACTTTGTACGATGAAATTATCATCGACAGGTGTATTAGTAAAGTCGTTAGATGCATCACCTGATGAAGCATCATCAAACACCTCACTGCCTGAATTGTAGAAAATTCGGTTAAAGTTACCGAGCCAAGGGTAGCGGGTAGGATAGCGCCAAACCTCAGAGGCAACAGGCAAAGGGTTATTAACAGAAACGAAGCTATAAGAGCCATCAGCATTCTTTTCGCTATGAATAGCATTTTCGGTAAGAATTTTGTCCAGATAGTAAGGCGAATAACTTGCAATTGTACCACGACGGGACATATCTCCGTTGACGATGTTACGACGTGTCTTAAAACCTGAGTAGCGAGGAACAAAACCAAAACCCTTATTACTCGTAGATTTCTGTCCTGAAATAAAGATGTCATTATGAGCACAAAGGAAAGACGAAGGTGTAACTTCATACGAAAGTGCATCAAAATCCGCATTCGGCAAAGTAAAGCGGTCAACACCAAACAAAGTAGGGTCAATACCTTGGAAATACTTAGAATCAGGCACAAGACAAGAGACTACAACAAAATAGCCAAAAGTAGGGGCAGTGAAATTAAAACTACCATCACCAAAACCAAGACCTTTACCTGCATAAGAACCTAACTGCTCACCACTTCCATCACCTGATGTAGTATCCGCAGTACTGAAAACATCATTAATGTTGCAGGAAACGACAACATCAGGAAGCGAAACAGAATCTTTAAAGAAAGAAGAAGCAACGTCAGCGCCAAAATGCGCTTTTAACCACGTTGAAACCTTTCTACCAATAACAGTATCTTTGTTGATAAACTTGCTTACACGCTGCAATGTCTCCAAAGCAAACTGATTAACAGATTGCGTCGAAGGAATAACTGGTACAATAGAAGGACGAGCAGTAACTTGCGAAGTAGCAGAAGTTAAACTACCAGTAGGAGATTTAAGAGTATCAAAACTCGAGTTAGTAGTAGAAACAGCAGTTAAACGATGTGCACTGACATAATCGTCCTTAGCTACATACCAAGTATTAGCCAAATCCTCAAAGAAACCAAAACACGCTTTCTGTACCTTTTCAGTAGAACCCTGAGCAGTAGTAAAATCCTCTAAAGAGGTAAGATACTTTTGAAAAGCAGCATCTATCAAAATAAATGCGTTAGTCTGATTCCACTGAGTTTCACGCGATGGTGCATAAGAATCATACCATGCCTTAAAATAAGCAAAGAGAGGCAACAAAGAAACCCTATCAGTGCAAGAAAGGTCAAGGGCATAGCCAAGACCAAGAAGAACGTTACGCAAACGCTTACCTCTCTCAGTAAGACGGAAGCAAATAAAAGACGTAGAAGTAGAGACAAGATAATCGGCAGAATCAGGAGAAATCGCAATACCAACATTACCAACATGTGGCTTAGGGTCAGGAATGACAGAAGATAAGTCATCCTGAGCATTAATAGCCTGACGATAAACCTGTATAGCTTCATGCATAACAGAAGGGTTAGAAACATTCTGATAGACATACTTAGTAGTAGATGAAGAAGAATCTACTTTAAAATAGTCAATAACGGAATACTGCAAAACCATTTGCGTCAAAATGCGTACCTCTGTAGTTAACACTTCCTTTGGTAAATAATTAAGGTCAGACGTATTAACATAAGCACCTGACAACATAGCCTCATAATAAGGACAAATATCGGTCATTTGGACAAAGCGCAATTTATTAACCAAGCGCATACGACCGAACGAAGGAACAGGGAGAGGCGCAAGGCGAACAAGTTGACGAATATTACCTGATAACTTATCCTTATCATTAAGGAGTTGACAAAAAAGAGGCTGACAAACACCAAAACCAAGTGTAGTGTTATTATCAAAACTCATATCGTGAGTATAACGTTTAGTAGAAACACCCACAGAAACTTTTGAAAAATTACTCATAAACAAATCTTTTTATTCTTCATTTTCTTGTTCCTTTTCAGGAACAACCTTACTAACTATTGCATCAACTTGCGCATCAGAAGGCGCAGAATCGACAAGAAGGGAACTCACAGCATTTAAAGGAATACCCGCAGAAAGCAAAGTTTCCAGTTTATACTCAGAAGGTGGAGGCACATTTCCTTCCGAAACGTCCTGTTTAACACGGACATAATGCGAAACACCTCTATCGTCTGTAATATCCTTTACAGAATCGACATAAATCTTACGAGGTAAACAAGAACAACAAGGCTTAACCCACATTGCAGCCACCCGTTATGTAACTCCCT
>ULWE01028697.1_pt1 | contig 27412 bp, 24 predicted proteins | sample 1960071 | NCBI WGS metagenome assembly ULWE01 (sample SAMEA4835804, study PRJEB28245) | human gut metagenome | biome: gut microbiome; material: fecal sample | place: Denmark | collected 2008 | reverse complement strand
AGCAAATGCCGACGCGGGGACGCGTCGCCCCCAGGTGAGGACGTGATTCCCCCAGGTGAGGACGCGTTTTTTGCTCGCAATGAAAAAGATTAATGACAGATTAATGATGATTAATGTTAAAAAAAGACTCGCGAAGCGAGCCTTTGTATTATCCTAAGCATTATTCGTTTTACGCGAGCATTAACCTCTAACATAGATTTAAAATGTTTCGCGAAGTGTGAAAAATTCTCGTTTTTTATCTAAAATCAAGGGGTGAAATCTCAAAAAAGATTTATAAACTATCGAGTTTCTATTTTTTGTTTGTTTTTTCGGTTTCTATCGTTGTATCTTTGTATAAAGTTTAAGTGATTAGGTGCTTAATAGTTGCAATTTGATACATGATTGTTATCAGAGCCTTGTTTCGCACTTAACGCGCTTTGTGATAATTCAATTATGGTTGAATGTACACATACCTAAAATGCTTATGGATAGAATTCTACTTATATTATCCTCACTCCTCTTATTCACTTCGTGTGCTGAGCAATATAATATAGCTGGCAATTCAAACATCGCTTGTTTGGATGGTCGTATGCTTTATTTACGCGTTTCGTCAGTAGACAAAGATGGCGAACATCGTGCGGTGCAGCAAACGAGTTTGTCGGTTTGTCTGGACTCTTGCAAGGTGGTACACGGAAAGTTTAGTTTTGAGGGTGATGTTGATTCTGCACGCATGGCGATGCTCTATACGGGAAATCAGTGCGTAATGCCTTTGGTGCTTGAAAATGGTAATTTGAGTATCCAAGTAGATAATGCCTTACAACGCGTATCGGGTGGCCCGCTGAATGATAAATTATACAATTTCTTTAAAAAGCGTACTCGCTTAGACAATGAACTGTGGGAATTACAGCAGTCAACGATACGTATGATGCGTGAAGGGCAGTCGCCTTTAGAGATTCAACGCAAGGTAGGTAAGAAGATGCGGCAGTTAGCAAAGAAAACAGAGGAACTTGAAACGAAATTTGTAATGGACAATTACAATAATGTGTTAGGTCCAGGTTTCTTCCGGTTATTGTGTAGCCAATATCCTTCTCCAATCATGACTGAGCAGATACAGCATATCGTTAGTTCTGCTCCCTCACATTTCTTAAACGATCCCTTCGTCAATGCTTACGTAAGGCAAGCGCAGACTCGTATGGCTATTCAGACTGCTCCGTAAAGGATGACTCTTCAATGGAATTGTTAGTAAAACATTTATATTGCAAGATTACAAAGCATTCACTTGTTGAATAGGTGCGCTTTGTAATCTTTTTTGCTCCATAACATAACACATCGTGTGGGTAAAATCGACAAACTGCAATTTGTCTATTTTACCCACACGATGCGTTATAGTGACGTTTTTAGATGCTTATAGTCTTCTAAGCGCTCCTAATAATTCAGAATTTTCGATCGGTAGGCCGATGCTGATGCGCAAGCACCCTTTAATGGGGTAGGTGGCAATGCCTGCGCGTAAGAGGTATTTGTAAATAGCAGCGCTGTCGGTGAAGCGAACTAAGAGGAAGTTTGCGTCAGAGTGGTAAATGTGTTGACATTGCTTAAGGTCGCTCAAAGCAAGGCGCACCTTGTTGCGCTCGTCTATGATTTGGCGTGCCCATTTGTCGACGTTCAAGCGGTGCTTCACCATTTGTGTGGCTTGTTCGATAACGGGGGTGCTTACAGGGTGAGTGAGTCCGATCTTTGTAATCTCTTCAATCACTTCGGGGTGAGCCACAATGGCCGAAAGGTGGAGTCCTGCTAAAGACCATGCGTGAGAGAAAGAGCGAATGATGATAAGGTTCTTATACTTATTAAGGAGTTCAAGCACTGAAGCTTGAGGGGCAAAGTCGATGTACGATTCGTCTACAACGACGATACCTTCAAAGAGCTGTAAGATCGTTTCTATCTCTTGACGGTCTAACAAGTTACCAGTAGGAGAGTTGGGCGAACAAAGGAAAATGATGCGTGTCGTTCCGCTTACGGTGTCAAGCACGGTGTCGGCCGAAAGTTCATAATCCGTTTCGCGCAGCGCAGCTTCGCGATATTCAATGCGGTTGGCAAAGGCCCGACGCTTATATATAAGTCGTGTTGGTTCGGCTGCAACCACGCTGTCACGGTTGGGAAGCGCGTTGGCACGTATAATAAGGTCGATAGCCCCTTCCGTGCCGTCGCCACAGAGGTAGGTGCATTGTTCTGGAATATGTTCGTGTCGTCCCCAGTTGCGCTTCAACGTACGAAGTGCATTGTCGTCGGGGTAGCGATTATAAGGAGCGTTGAAGGGGGACTCATTAGCGTCCAAATGCAGTTTCGCTTTTGTGCGTGGACGTGGTGCTTTAATATTTTCGGGTAGTTTCATAGTGCAAATTTATATATAAACTGCGAGTTTGTGCATCGGTGCTGTAAAGAAAAGTTTTTTGTAATAAAGATGAATGAAAATGTTTAATATTTTCGTTTTATGATAAAGACGTGATTTCGTGCGTAAATAAGAATGTAATGAATTATAAATCAATGAGTAATGTAATTTATAGCAGTAGTATTGTTATAATAGAGAAACGTGCGAAAGTGGAAGAAATGAAGAAAAATATCACTTTTTTGCGTCAAAAGTTTGGTACTTTAGAAAAAAGTCGTACCTTTGCATCGCGTTTGAGAAACAACGCAACTAAGGTATAAGGAAGTTTGGGTGAGTGGCTGAAACCACCAGTTTGCTAAACTGACGTACGGGTTTACCGTACCGGGGGTTCGAATCCCCCAGCTTCCGCACTTGGCGCTTTCATCTAATGGTTAGGATACATGCCTCTCACGCATGGTATACGGGTTCGATTCCCGTAGGCGCTACAAATCGTAAAACTGCTGAAAATCAAGCATATCGCTAAATTTCAGCAGTTTTTTTTTATGCTTTCTCAAGCCGATATTTCGCTTATTTCTTGCAAAATATTGCCCAAAAACGACTATAGTTGTCAAAAAAGAGTGCAAAATCCGTGCATGATAATTATTAAAATCATTATTTATGATGACTTATGCCTAAAAAACTGAAGCTACTTTTGCAAAGTAGTACTACAAACATACACCTATAGCCTTACATATTATACAAAATATAACAACATAACAGCAGATAAGTTCATCATTAGAAAAAACTATAGTAAACCAAATCCTAAATAACATTTCTATGAAGAAAATCAGATATCTTTTTATGGTGTCAGCATTTCTGACAGCCATTCCCTTAGTTGCACAAACTGAGGAAGATGCCAAATTGGTGGCACAGAAATTCTTGCAAGCTAAGAAGGGTGCGTTGCTCAAACTATCTACTGTGGAGGTAAAGAGTGAAGTGCCTAATGCAGCAAAGGCAAAGGGCAAAAATATCAACGCGTCTCAAATCGGAGGGGGGAAAATATTTGCCTTCAATGCCGATAAGGGAGGCTTTGCAGTAGTATGCGCGAGCAATGGCCAAACTGCCATTGCTGGCTATTCTGATAAGGGTAAAATTGAGGTAGACAAGATGCCTGAAGCCATGAAGGCTTGGTTGTCGTCTTATGCCTCTGCTATGAACAACGCAGCTACTGATGCCACGTCCAAACCCTACTCTTATGTAGGACCTACCGTAGAGCCTGTAGCTCCCCTCATTAAGACACAGTGGGGGCAAAGTGCTCCTTTCAACGGCAAATGTCCGTCAAATGGTAAGCAAACGGCGGTGGCTGGTTGTGTGCCAGTAGCCTTAGCTCAAGTGCTTAACTATTATCATTCTGACCATAAAGGCACGGGAGAACTCTATTATGCTCATACCGAGTCAGAAACGGAATATAACATCAATTATGCCAACGTCTCGTATGATTGGAACAATATGCTTGACACCTACGATACGGGTAACTACTCGCAAGCTCAAGCTGATGCGGTAGCTAAACTGATGTTGGAATGTGGTGTGGCAAGTAAGGCTAAATATGGATATGGCGAAACCTCAGCTAGTGCTCCTTATGTTGCCCTCAATAAGTATTATGGCTTTGACTGTACTTACTTAAGAAGAGGGTATTTTGTACCTGGTCAATCTTTGGCGGGTGTATCACCAAAGCGTTACGCTCAACCTACCTCAAAGTGGATAAAAATAATACAAGACGAACTTACGGCAGGACGTCCAATCATCTATACAGCCGATAATGCAGACGATCCAAACTATGGACTCCCCATACATGATGACGACTATATGAGCCATTGTTTTATTATAGACGGCATAGATGCTGACAATTATGTACATTGTAATTGGGGGTGGCGTGGTGCATACGATGGCTATTACGATGTAGCAATGTTGCATCCAACTCCTGTGAAGGATTTTGATTATCATCATGAAATGATTGTGGGCATTCAACCTAGTCAAGAGCCATATGTGAAAAAAGTATCTATGGCATTGCAACCATATAATAACTATTATTTTTTGTATACCAACTCATATGGTTCAGATGATGATGCTGATAACGATGATGATAACGATAGCAGTGTAGGTTTCTCTATAGTGCTCGCGAAGGAAGGCTCTATTGAGAAAGTTGTAAGTAGTTATCGAGCTAATATTGTTGCGTATCCCTATGTCAATAGATATAGTTTACAAAATAGTTGGCCAATCAATACAGACGGATTGAAAGATGGCGTCTATCAAATTCGCTTAGCATATAAAGATAGCCAATCTCAGTATAAACTTAGCCCTTATCCAGATGCGCTTGTTCCTACAGTAACCATTCAGAATAATGGTGCAGATGTAACTTTCCAAGGCATTGGTGATGATGATCTTGTCGATGGCTTGACTATCGAAGATATTACTCCTGCCAGTGAAATCTATGCCGGCACAACATTCTATTTGGCAGTGAAGGCACATCATGGACGTTCGAACGGTATCGGTCTTATTTTTCGCAATATGGAAACAGGGGCCATTTATGGAGCATACAGTGGTGGTGAATCTAAAGTAAGATTTACATCTGCTTATGACGACCAGATCTCTACAGAAATATTCAAATTCGTTCCTAAAAATGAGAAGAATGGCTTCTCCATGCCTGCCGGACGTTACAAAATAGAATTGGATAATGAAGATTATGATGATTATGAAGAAGATGATGATGTTAAGCTAAATGGCGAATATTATATAGATGTAGCTGAACGTCCGACTTATCCTATCATGGATGGTAGTGATTGGTGTGGTATGGATTTTAATACAACTTATTATGATAGCGAGGATTATAAAGAACTTAATGCCAGTGATAGGTTAGGATATATCACTGTTGGTAAAAAAGGGAATTTTGAACTCAATTACTTAATTCCTCAGTATACCTATGCTAATAAGGTAGAAGCCCCCGTAACCGTAAAAGTATACATGATGAATGTTGATACAAGTGAAGAAATACCTGTAGGCATTGATTATAATTGGACACCTGGAAAGAAGATAGAATTAAACCTCCTTCCTACTCCTTTAGAAGGAAAGTTCAGATTTCGTAGCATATATGAAGTGAATGGAATCAAAAGAGGTGGATTGGTGCAACATAAGAAGAAACCATACTACAACATTCTTCACGACTCTAACACGTATGATGATATCTGCCAATTAGTTTCGACAAAAGTAGTGAAGGAAAATGATGACAACCACCTTCAGGTTGTACTCAAAAGAACTAATCAAGATGCTCTGTGGTATCCAGAATACGCCAAGGCTATTATCTATGACAAAGCGAATGATGAAATCAGCATGGAAGGACAAGAATTTACTTTCGCAAGCCAAGCAGAAGCAAATGCGCCATTTAAGGTAAAGTTTACAACTCCACTGTCGGAGGATAAAGAATACGACGTATGGTTACTGACTGCCAGTCGTGAAGCTTACAACAAATACTTTGTAACGGATGATAACGGGCAAATAGCTCATATCCACGTTGACAAGGATATGATTTCGGACATCTCACAGGTGTCTTTGGCGGACGAACTCTTTAGCAGGGGCGAACAAGTAAAGGTATATGACCTAAAAGGCATTTTAATAAAGAACATGGCAGCTTCTGATCACATGTGGAACGATCTGCAAAATCAATTGCCTTCAGGCATTTACATTCTAAAGTCTTCTAAACGTACCATTAAGTTTAAGAAGTAAGAGCGTAGTTAATAAAAGTGCTCAGAATTATTTCGATACAATAATTCCGAGCACTTTTATTTATGTATAGGCTCTGTAACGAATCGTGTGGATAAACTGCAATTTATCTGTCTAATTGGGGGGGCGCGTTAATTGGGGGGCGGGTTTTTAACCCGCGGCAGCAGCAAGTTGCTTATAGTCGCTTAGTGACTATAAGTAGATGTTCAAGCCTGCTGCTGCCGCGGGTTACAAACCCGCCCCCCAATTAGGCAGATAAATTGCAGTTTATTTTTGTCATTAAAGCATTTTACCCACACGATTCGTCATAGAGTCAGTTTAAAGCTTTAGCTTGTTAAACTTCTTGATTCCTCGGGCGTAGTAGAGCCAAAGAATGCTTTGGGAAATGCGTTCGGGAATGTCTTTTCCCTTGTTAATAGCCATATTAAGGTTACGTTGGCGGTCGGCTTCGAAATCGGGGCGGAGTCGCTTGTATTCCTTGCGTGCTCGGCGAACAGCTTTAAAGTTTGGAAGGTCGCCAGTAAGTAAGAACTTGATGGTTGCCACCCAGTCGAGCAAGGTGCGAGTGCGCATGACGGGGCGTAATTCATCGGAGGGCAAGTTCTTATAAAGCATGAAGAGATTGTTGCGAAAGTTGAGAAACGTCTTGCGTGGATTGCCTGCCTCAAGTGTGCCGCCCCCTACGTGGTAGGCTACGCTATCGGGTATGCACACGAGTTGGCGACCTCGTGCGCGAAGGCGCCAGCAAAGGTCAATCTCTTCCATGTGGGCAAAGAATCGGCCGTCCAATCCACCGCTTAGTTGCCAATCCTTCTTGCGTATCATGAGCGCAGCTCCTGTGGCCCAAAGAATGGGGCGAATGGTGTCGTATTGTCCTTCGTCCGCTTCGACATCGGCAAAGATGCGGCCACGGCAGAAGGGGTAGCCATAGCGGTCGAGGTAGCCACCTGCAGCGCCTGCGTATTCAAACATCTGTTTGTTGCGCTGGCTGAGCAACTTGGGCTGGCAGGCAGCTACTTCGGGGTGTTGTTCCATATAATGAAGGAGCGGGCGGAGCCAACCTTCGGTCACTTCAACGTCGGAGTTGAGCAATAGATAATAAGGTGCGTCAATCTGTTGAAGCGCTTGGTTGTAGCCTTCGGCAAATCCGTAATTTTTGGGTAGGGGTAACTGAATGACTTCAGGAAACTCTTCGGTGAGCATTTTGAGAGATTCGTCAGTTGATCCGTTATCAGCCACAATCACGCAACCTTCGGGTTGTGAACCTTTTACCACTGAGGGTAAAAATTGACGCATCATATCGCAGCCATTCCAATTAAGAATGACAACGGCTATCTTATCAGTTGTAATCATAAGGGAGGGGGAGGTTTAATAGGTTTAATGAGTTTAAGGAGTTTAATGAGTTTAATAAGTTTAGTGAGTTTAATGAGTTTAATAAGTTTAATAAGTTTAATAAGTTTAATAAGTTTATGAGACTAAAAATGTATATGGTGTTGGTGATAATCAGAGCTGATTTTATTAAACTCCTTAAACTTACTAAACTCATAAACTTATTAAACTCCTTAAACTCATTAAACTCATTAAACTCATAAACTCATTAAACACTCCTTGTCGTCAGTGAGTTCGCCTAAGTTGACTTGTGTTACGATGTTGTCGTCAACAATCGTGCCGGGGGCTTGTTTTACGCGAATGTAGTTGTCGGTAAAGCCTTGCATGGGTTCGCCATGGCGAGCGTGTTCCCAAAGTACGGGGCGCGTTGTGCCTATAAAACGTTGGTAGTGAGCCAAACGTTTTTGTTCAGAGAGCGCGAGCAAGCGTTGGCTGCGTTCGTGCTTCGTTTGTGGACTCACCACGTAAGGAATTTCGAGTGCTTTCGTACCAGGACGTTCGCTGTAACTGAATACGTGTAGTTGTGAGATGTCCAATTTCTCGATAAAGTGGTAAGCCTCTTCAAAGAGTTCGTCCGTCTCGCCACGCATGCCCACGATTACATCGACACCAATAAAGGCATCGGGCATAAATTGCTTAATGCGAGCTATCTTGCTGGCAAAGAGCGCTGTGTCGTAATGGCGGTGCATGAGTTTAAGCACTGTGTCGCTGCCGCATTGCAATGGAATATGGAAGTGGGGCATGAAGGCACGAGAGTGGGCGCAAAATTCAATAATCTCGTCGGTGAGTAAGTTGGGCTCGATGCTCGATATGCGATAACGCTCAATGCCTTTTACCTTGTCGAGGGCTTGTATCAGTTGCAAGAAAGTCTCGCCCGTAGAGCGACCGAAGTCGCCTGTGTTGACCCCCGTGAGTACAATTTCCTTTCCTCCTTCGGCTGCCACCTCTTCGGCTTGTTTTATCAATGAGGCAATGCTACCATTGCGCGAGCGGCCGCGGGCAATGGGTATGGTACAGTAGGTGCAGTAATAATTGCAGCCGTCTTGCACCTTGAGAAAGTAGCGGGTGCGGTCGCCACGAGAACATGAAGGAACAAAGGTGCGAATGTCCTTTGTAGGCACTCGAATAGCCTCGTGACAAGCATCACCGTTCAGCGCCAACTTCTGCGACATGCGCTCTTCGAGGTAGTGCAGCACGTCGCCCTTTTGTTCCATGCCCAATACGAGGTCAACCCCAGGGAAGGTGGCTATCTCGTCAGCCTTGAGCTGTGCGTAACAACCCATTACAACGACAAAGGCTCCAGGGTGTTCGCGTGTGAAACGGTGAATGGTTTGTCGACACTTGTGGTCAGCCACGTCGGTGACGGAGCAAGTATTGACAATGCAGATGTCGGCCTTCTCGCCCTTTTGTACCGTTTGTACGCCTTGGCGTTCGAGTTGGTCGCGTAGGGAAGAGGTCTCGGCAAAGTTGAGTTTGCAGCCCAACGTGTGGTAGGCCGCCTTCTTATTTTGTAATAATGACATGCGTATATGTATGTGGGTTGACAAGTAAACGAGTTGAGAAGTTAACAAGTAGGGGTATCTTATTAGCTGTCTTCGTATACCTTATATATATATAATATAGTGCGCAAAGTTACGAAGATTTGTTGAAATGATGTGATCGTAGAAAGGTGTAACGCATACTTTTAGAAGGAGTAAAAAAGAGAACGGAGTATTGAAAAATAAAATGTGTAACAAATTTGTAATGTGCACCTTTCAAATAATTAATACAAGATAAATTATTGTCAATTTCTTGAAGAAAAATCGAAAAAAAAAGGCGAAACATTTGCACGGAATGAAAAAGTCCGTACCTTTGCATCGTTTTAAAAAGGCAATTGATTGTTTTACTTAAAAATTTAAAAGACACAATGAAAAAGTTAGTTTTCATGTTCGTAGCTTTCGCAGCTATCTCTTTCGCTTCTTGCGGTAACAAAACTTCTGACAACGCAGCTACTACTGATTCTGATTCAGTTGCTACTGTAGATTCTACTGATTCAGTTTCTTCTGACTCAGCTGCTACAGTTGACTCAACTGCTGCTACTACTGCTGACTCTACTGCTAACGCATGAGAGCCAGAAGCTTAACTGAAGTTTTTTAGCTAAGCGACTCGCTACAACAACGAGAGAAACTGAAACCTGTAGGACCGCGTTCTGCAGGTTTTTTTTGTGCCCTTTTGGGTAATAATATATTCAAGTTTGGGATTAGATAAACTGTAAATTATCGGGGCCTCTCCCCCTAACCCACTCCCCCATAGGGGAGGAGGTTAGGGGGAGAGGCCCCATTAAATTTCCTTATCTGGAATAGATCAAATCGTTACGCCCACGGTGAGCATCTTGTAGTTGATCGGAGAGAGATCTCCCCATGTGTTCATCGGAGTGTACTTGAGATAGACTCCGAAAGATTTGGTCGAACGAAGCCCAATGCTCACGCCCACATTGAAACGTTGTCCACCGACCCCATGCTCCTTGTTTTTCACTTTGTGCGAATCAAGTTTGTACTTTGTGTGGATACGGTTGCCTACAGCTACCTGAGGTTCAACGGCCAGATCTAAGCAGAGCCTCTTCGTGAAAGCGTGTGAATAACGGATTGGCAGAGTAAGGTTGGTGGTAGTGAGTCGTGAACGTGTATTCCTTGCTTCGTCCATCGAATTTGCCACATCTACACCATTCGTGGCCTTGATCCAACGTGAATGGTCGGAGGCACGGAGAAAAATCCAGTCAATGCCCAAACCAATATACAAGGCATCGTTTCCGCTGGGCAGACAGTACTGGATATTCAAGAGGTCTGCTCCCAAGTTCCAACCTGCATTGACTGGCACATTCCCCCTTGGCATTTACGGGAACTGCTGCACCGACATGGATAAAGTCAATCAAGTTAAGATCCACGCTGGAGGGCTTGAATGCAGAGTTGCTCTGATTCTTGGATGGCTTGGAAAATGGAAGGTTGAAATCCCAACTACTAGAATGTTCGTTGACAGAAGCAACAGCCGCAAGATTGTCGGCCATGGTATAAGTAAAACGATAATCATGGTCGTCTTCACGACCATAAATCTGTACGGATGTTTGTCCGCTGTCGCTGCGTACTACAACACTATCAGGACGGGTGGCATTGACAATCGTGTCGTTAGAACAAAACGGAGCTGAGAGCATGCTGAGAAGAAGAAGTGTATTCATGATTTTTTGTATTTTTATGATTTACGATTGATAAGATGACGAATAAGCTGACGGAGATTCTACCACCATCCTTATTTTTTGAACGTACGCTTGAGTTCGGACAACGTAGCCGTACCTTCCATATAGATAAGGGTAATCTTCGAAGCCGCTGTTCCACGTCCAGCTCCACTATTGGAATAAAAGATATAGCGGTGGGTCTTGCCTCTGGAAGGTAGTTGGTAGAAGGCCATAGCCAACCGACCTCCTTGTATACTCATTTCCTTGTCGATGGCATTGCGTCCATCAGCCTTCACCAAGGGTTCGATGGTAGCGGCATTGCCGCTTCGCGGCCCTAGAGTAAGGCTACGGAAGAGACTGAGTTTATAGGCATTCAGTTGACGTCCTTTCATGAGCACTTCTGTAGCATCCTTGTTTTTATGGTATCGGCCGTCGAAGAGTCGTGCTATGTTCAGCCCGCTCTGTGCCGATACATTTAGGCTCATGATCAAGCCTATTATGAGAATAATAGTTCTTTTTGGCATAGTTGATCTATTTTACTTGCTCGGGGGTAAGCTGCTGAAACATATCGTTGAGCTGGTTCTCTACGGAAGGAACTTTGTCCGCTTGCTCCATCTGGTTAATACTTTGCTGCATGGCTTGTAGCACTTGCTGTGGGTCTGTTGTTCGATTTCCGCTGATGTAAGCCACACATTCCTGCTCCGACGGACGTAACAACATCGTTCCTATCAATGCCACTAACACACAGGCTGCGGCTGTAGATATCAAACGTATGAGTTTCGGGCGAATAATCCGCATTCGTTGTCCTTGTCGAGATAGGGAAACTGCCTTGTCATCAGGTAGGGCAGAAGCATTGGCTGAATCCTTATTGGCCAACCGCCTTCCCATTGCAGCCAATCCCATCACGGCCCGTAGTTCATCGAAACGAGCATCTGCAGCAGCTTCATCTGAGGCAGCATAGCATTTCAATGCCAATTCTTCCGTCTCCGAAGTTAACGCTTCAAAGTAGCGTTCAGCACAGGCCAATGCCTCCTCAGCCGAAGCAAAGTAATGATGTGCTACCGATGTATTGCGTATAGGTATGGATCGACTCATGATTCGAAATAGTTTTGAGGGTGAAATGAATGTTGTTGGCGGTATGCCTCACGCACGGCCTTGCGAGCCCGGGAGAGTTGCATGCGGACTGCAGTTTCCGATAGTTGGAGTAAGCAGGCTATTTCCTCATAGCTTCGGTCCTCATAGTCGCGCATTCGCATTACTTGAATTTGTGACGGAGTCAGGACCTTACTCATTAAGGCTTGCACCTCAAGGAAACGTTCATCAATGGTAGCTTGCCGTTCGGCTTCGCTATCGTGAAAATCTTTGCATTCTGCATCGATTTCCACTTCCGCGTGGGTCGCTTGTCTGCGATAGGCATCCACACTTAAGTTTCTGACTGTAGTCGTCATGAGCGCGGAGGCCTCGTCTTCCGAGAGTATAGCCTTCCGCCTTTCCCACAGACGGGTGAAAGCCTCCTGAAGTGCATCGTCAGCATCATCGCTGTTGCCTGATATTTCGCGGGCCATACCGCGCAACCGCCTCTTCAATCTATTGAAGGCTGAGAGAAGGAAACCACTTGAAGCAGATGTTTCTTCTGGTTCTTTGGGTGGGGGGTGTATTTCTGCCATGTGGAATGTGAGTATTTTTGTTTCATTGCTATAAAGGTAACGAGGAATGTGAGAATTTGTAACACAGAATGAATATTTTTTTTCTTATTTTTTTTGTAATGTAATAGAGAAAGACTCGTAAACTGCAAATTGTCGAACAGACGGCTAGGCTTTCAGCATAGCCCGTCTGTTCGACAATTTGCAGTTTATCTAATTCGAAATTTGAGTAAATGTAATAGCGCAGCAAGTGGGGTAGGCCCCCCTCTTGCTGCGCTACTAATGTTTTGATTTTTTGCGTATTTTTTTGATAACAGCCTTTATTACTGGTCGTCGTTCTTGACGTAGCCTTGATACTTCTTAGGTAGGGCGGCCATGATGACTTGGTATGACTCATTCATGGTCTGCTTAATGTCCTCCGCACTGTATGAAGTAGGGTAGATTGGTTTGTGAATGATGAGGCGCATGGGGGTACGATGAACAAAGTTGATACCTGCCATGCGTGTAAGTACATCGAACGAACCGTCAATCGTAACGGGCACTACGGGCAATTGTAAGTCGTCGGCCAAGAGGAAAGCCCCTTTGCGAAACAACCCCATGTGGCCCGTAAACGTGCGCGAACCTTCGGGGAAGACTACCAACGACGTGCCGCCTTGTAGTGTGGCGCGTGCGCGGTCAATCGTTTCTTTAATTGCCTTCGGACTAGACTTGTCGACAAAGATGTGGCGAGCGCGTTCGCAAGCATAGCCCACGAGAGGCATCTTGCGCAAGGCCTTCTTCATCATCCACTTAAAGTTGCAACCTAAGTAACCGTAAATGAGAAAGATGTCCATAGGGCCTTGGTGGTTGGCTACGAATACGTAGCTCTGTCGGTAGTCAATGTTTTCGCGTCCTTCGACGTGAATGGGGAGCAACAATACGCGACAGATGAAGCGCGACCAAATCTTGCCTGGATAGTAGCCAAACACGTGAGCGTTAAATAGTCCACCAATGATTGTGACCAATGCCGTAATGATGGTGGCTATTAAGATAAGGGGGAGGGCAATGCAGAGTTGATACACCTTATATATAATAGGTATGTTTTGTGTTGGTTTCATCACAAAGAGAGATTTTTTTATCGGTTGTAGCAAACGGCCTGTCCGCGGAACTTCTCGTCAGTTACGTGGCCACGGTTGAAGATAGGGAATCCATTGCAGAAGGTGCGTTCAACGCGCCAACGGAAGGTGTGACCTTCAAGCGGACTCCAATTACACTTACTCTGAATGCGGTTGGGCGTGAGCGTCCAAGGCACGTTGGGGCGAACCATTACGACATCAGCCTTATAGCCTTCGCGTAGGTAGCCACGATTTTCGATTTGTAAGAGTTCGGCAGGGTTGTGACACATGAGTTGCACCAAACGTTCAATGCTCAGCACACCTTTGTCTACCAGTTCGAGCATCGAAACGAGTGAGAACTGTATAATCGGCATACCTGAGGCAGCACGAGCGCATCCACCCACCTTTTCGGCCAAGCGGTGAGGTGCGTGGTCCGTACCAATGGTGCGAATAAGTCCTGTGTTGAGTGCAGCGCGTAAGGCATCGCGGTCAGCCTCTGTCTTGATAGCGGGGTTTACCTTAATGCGCGAACCGAGTCGAGCATAGTCCTTGTCGCAGAACATGAGGTGTCCCACACAAGCCTCAGCTGTAATGTTGGGGTCGTCAGCGGTGAAGAGTTCCAACTCGCGAGCGGTAGAAATGTGCGCTACGTGAAGGCGTGCACCCGCCTCTTGTGCCAAGCGAATAGCCAAACTTGTAGACGCATAGCAAGCTTCTTCGCTGCGTATCTCAGGGTGGTGACGCACGTCAGGGTCTGCGCCGTATTGCGCCTGTGCCGCTTTCATATTTTCGTCAATCAGACTTGAGTTCTCACAATGCGCCATGATGGGCAACTTCGCATTTTCGAAGATGGCGCGTAGGGCTCGTTCGTCGTTGACCAACATATTGCCCGTTGACGAACCCATAAATAGTTTGATGCCCGCTACCTTGCGAGGGTTGAGTTTGCTCAACTCGTAGGCGTTTCCTGCTGTGGCACCGAAGAAGAATCCGTAGTTGACAACACTCTTATTGGCAGCAATCTGCCACTTTTCGTCAAAGGCTTCCTTCGTTGTAGTTTGCGGCACGCAATTTGGCATGTCAAACACGGTGGTCACACCGCCTGCTGCGGCAGCGCGGCTTTCAGAGCAAAAGTCGCCTTTAGCCGTTAGCCCTGGGTCGCGAAAGTGAACGTGGTCGTCAATGACACCGGGCAAGATGTAACAGTCCGTACCGTCAATGGTTTCGTCAACAGGTATAGAGGGGGCAGCGTCTATGCCCTCAAGTATCTCTTCTATTCTGTCATCGTCAATAACGAGGGTGCCCAAAAACTTGCGGCCTTCGTTAACGATCGTGGCATTCTTAATCTGTATACGGAAGTGCATTTGTTTAAATGTGTAAGTGCTTAGTTAATGTGCAAATGCTTAGTAAATGTGTGAATGTGCAAATGTGTGAATGTGCAAATGTGTAAATGTGTGAATGTGCAAATGGTCGCCTTAAATTGCCGCGTTTAGGAATGAGCTTTATGACATTCAATCATTTGCACATTTTCCTATTTGCACATTTGCACATTTTCCCATTTGCACATTAACCAAGTTTCCTTGGTTTTATTCCTCCCGTCATTGCGGCCCAGCGAAGGCGCATTACGCCAAAGAGCGCTTCGCCAAAGATGCCACCGCTCATTTTGCTTGTGCCTAACTCGCGGTTGACAAAGATAACGGGTACTTCTTTGATCTTGAAGCCCAACTTATAAGAAGTAAACTTCATCTCAATCTGGAAAGCGTAGCCCTTAAAGCGAATGGCATCGAGGTCGATCGTTTCGAGCACCTTGCGACGATAGCAAACGAAGCCTGCTGTGGTGTCGTGGAGGGGTACTCCCGTAATCAATCGAACGTATTTAGAAGCGTAGTAGCTCATCAGTACGCGTCCCATGGGCCAATTGACCACATTTACGCCACTTACGTAGCGCGAACCTACTGACACGTCGTAGCCTTCGTTGGCACAAGCGTTGTAGAGGCGAGGAAGGTCTTTCGGAGCGTGGCTAAAGTCAGCGTCCATCTCAAAGATGTATTCATAACCATGCTCTAAAGCCCATTTAAAACCTGCAATGTAGGCTGTGCCCAAACCCAGCTTGCCCGTGCGCTGTACGAGGTGAAGCTCGTGCTTAAACTCGCTGGCCATGAGGCGCTTCACGATGTCGGCTGTGCCGTCAGGAGAACCATCGTCAATGACCAAGATGTGAAAGGCATGCTCCTTTAGTCCAATGACAGCACGTATGATATTTTCTATGTTTTCTTTCTCGTTGTAAGTGGGTATGATTACAACGCTGTCGCTCTTTTCCATGTTTTAATATATGTGTATTATTTTTATTTACGATACAAAAGTAAGCATTTTGCCCGACATTGATTAACTTTGCTGTCTAAAACAACGAACATTAATATTAATAAGCGATATGAAAAAAATAGCTTTAGCACTTTGTGCACTCCTTGCCCTGCCCACAATGGCACAGAAGTATACCATTACGGGTAAAGCTCCTAAGGGAGCCAAGATGGCTTATCTGCAACGCCTCCACACGGCATTACGCCCAGATAGCGTAGCCGTTACGAATGGCACGTTTAAGTTTGAGGGCGATGCCAATAACAACTTGTTTGGCTACGTTATTATCGATAAGAAAGAACGCTTGAGCGTAGTGCTCGACGGCGATGTGAAGGTAGACTTTCCGAAAGAAGATGTGACGGGAACGGCTGAGAACGAGGCTTTGAATAAGTGGGAACACTTGATGAACGAGCCACAAGTCGGCTATCAGAAGGTGATGACAGAGTATTATGGCTATCGTCGTGAGGGCAAGCAAATACCCGATAGCGTCATGGCACGCATCGAACGCGAGGCTGATGCCTGTGAGAAGCAATTGCTCGACTTGACAAAGCAGTGCTGCAACGAAAACAAGCGAATGAAGTTCCCAGCCTTGTACTTGGCACAGTTTGGCTCGATGATGGATCGTGCCGACGTAATCGCTTTGGCTGAAGAGGGCAACCCTGCTTATATGGACACCAAGATCGTGGCCAATATTAAGAATAGCATAGCTGGTTGGAAGCGTCAATTGCCTGGCGTACAGTTTACCGATCTCGAGATGAACGACGTTGACGGCAAGTCCCACAAGCTGAGTGAATACGTAGGTAAGGGTAAGTACGTATTGGTTGACTTTTGGGCTTCATGGTGTGGCCCTTGCCGCAAGTCAATGCCTGCGGTGAAGAAGTTGTATGACGAATACAAAGACAAGGGTTTTGACATCGTCGGACTCTCATTCGACAGTGATAAGGCCGCTTGGGAGGCAGCTATTAAGAAACTCGAATTGCCTTGGCATCATCTCTCTGACCTCAAAGGTTGGGAAAGCGTAGCCGGTCAGACGTATGGTATCAATGCCATTCCTGCCACCTTGTTGATTGGCCCCGATGGCAAAGTTATTGCCAGTGGCCTGAGTGCCGAAGGCGTTGGCAATAAATTGAAAGAGTTGATAAAGTAAATGAAATAAAAGTGCATAAAAGCAACGCAGCAACAAAGGGATTGTCCTTTTGTTGCTGCGTTGTTTTTTATCCCTCCTTCTCCCCCCCAAAAAAAAACTTTACAACCAATTTTACTTCTTCTTTCTTTTGCGGTCATATAATTAGAACGCCCGATGAAGAGCGCGTCAAGAAAAGAAAAATATGAATATTAAAAAGGAAGAAACGATGAAGAAAGTAATGAAACTTTTGAATCGCTTAGCTGCGATGATAGGCTTAGCCTTGTTGTTCTCCTCATGTTATACTGCAGATGCAGCTTCACCTCGAAAGCATCGTCACCACCATCATCATCCTAAGCGTGGTGTGATAGTAGTACACCGCTTTGTTTCGACTGATCAAGTGCGTACTGATAATTCAATCTTTAATATTAGTTTGGCCATGGCCGAATCTCTCCATAACAATGACTACTCCTAATGATAACGAAATCGTCTTGGCGTTGAAGAACGATGCCGAACGCGGCTTTAAGTTGCTCATGGTAAAGTATAAGGCCCCCATCTATTGGCACATACGCCGTTTGGTCGTGGCGCATGACGATGCACAAGACGCTACGCAAGAAGCCTTTATTCGCGTGTTCCGCTCGTTCTCTCAGTTTCGGGGTGATAGTCCGTTCTCGGCTTGGATATATCGCATTGCCACAAACGAGGCCTTGCGACTGCTTGAACAACGAAAGCGAGAGCAACTCTCGTTAGATGAGAATGAGGCAGAAGCCAATCGCTTAATGGCAGATAATTATGTAGACTACACCGACCTTGAAGCCGTAAAGTTGCAACGTGCCATCTTGTTATTACCCGCCAAACAACAAATAGCCTTCAACCTTCGTTATTACGATGAGTTAAGTTATGACGAGATAGCTCAAATAACAGACTCAAGCGCAGCCAGCGTTAAGACGAATTACCATTTGGCAAAAGAAAAAATTGTCAAATACATGAAAACAAACTTGTAAGTATCTCAAGACAAAATGGATAAGGATTTTAATTTAGATAAAGTGGGCAAACGCATGCCTTACACTACGCCCGAAGGCTTTCTCGATCAACTCGAGGCCAATGTTTGGCAAGAGGTAAAAGCTGATATGAAGATGCATCAGACGAAGCCACGTCGCAAGTTGTATCGTTTGTCCATCGTTTCTACCCTTTTAGCCGTAGCGGCTTGTGTAGCGGTAGTGCTAATGATTCACCCCTTTGCTCCCAAGCAATCTACTACTCCCACTGATAGTTTTGCCCCTGTTGAGCAAGCTTATGCTCAACTGAGTGATGACGACCAAGCCTATATGATTGAGGTGTATCAAGACGATGTGTTTTTGAACGAACAACAACAATAAGAATATTCAACATAACTCATAGCGCGGTGCACAGCGTTATAACACAAAAACTTTTTAAAATGGAATAATCATGAAACGTATTATTAGTTACATGCTGATGCTCGTAGCCTTTGTAGCCTTCAGCACTCCCACCTTTGCACAAAATAACACTAAGCAGCGCAAAACGCGCGAACAAATGGTTGAAGCACAAGCTCAACACATAGCCAAAACGATGGCCTTTGACGATGCCACCAGTACACGTTTTATTAAGACCTTCTGTGAGTATCAAAAGGAAGTATGGGCTCTCGGACCGCGTCAACGACCACAGCGCAAGGAAGGGCAGTCACAAAGTGAGGCCGATGCTGAGAAGGCAATGAAAGAGCGCTTTGCGCATAGCCAAAAAATTCTCAACTTGCGTGAGAAGTATTATGGAGAGTACAGTAAGTTCCTTACGCAAAAGCAAATTCAGCGTGTTTACCAACTTGAGCGTCAAATGATGCAGCGCCTCTCAAAGCAGCGTATGGGCAAACAAGGTCGTCCTGGTAACAAGCCTATAAATCGTTCTAATAAATAAAGAGAGCGTAATTGAATTGATTTTTTTTGTACGGGGGCGTAGGTTGTGAATATTCTAACCTACGCCCTTATTGTGTCTTTACATAAAAAAACAAGAAAAATGAAGTCAACTAATCTTACGAATAAAGATTAAAGTGGGCAACTAAAATTGTTAAACCACATGACCGATTAATCAAAATCGCACTTTCTGTTGTCGTTCACTGGCCTGTGGACGTGTTTCCACTGGCCAGTAGACGTGTTTCCACTGGGCCTGTGGACGTGCTTCCACTGGCCAGTGGACGACAGCTGAAGGTGCAAACTTGATTAATGGTTCAACTGCGTTGTGACTATTCTTGTAGTGTAGTGCTATTGTAAACAATGGGTAAACATAAAATAGACACGTCGCACTTAAAATGAAGATACAATACCAACGAGCAGCGCAGCGAGCGTTGCATTTTTACTTTATTTTTATTACTAACCATAAAGTACAAGTAGCGCAGCAACTGGGACTCATACTCCCTGTTGCTGCGCTACTTATAATAGTTAATGATATATGATTACTCCACCTCTTCGCGTTCCATGATGCTTGAAGCCAAACTGTCGGCTGCGTGTATGATCATCACCAAGGGGTAGAGATTGTGAGCGGTGTCGAACGAACGCTCGTCTTCATACGAGTTCATGTTCAACCCCCATGCTCCCATGTGCCAACGAATGGCCAACATCTCGGCATCGGTCATTTCGAGTCCACTGCACAATAGGAGAATGACCGACTTCTCACCATGCCCCATGGGAAAGTTCTTGTAACTCACATTATAGCCTGGCACGTCTTCCCAAACGCCCATCGCATTCTTCTTGCGCTTCATGGTGGGCTTGTAAATGTCGGTTTTGCATACATCGTGTAACAAACTGGCTAAGATGACACTCTCGCGTGGCGTTTCCTTTTCGAGTGTAGGCTCTAATTCTTTCATTCCTTCCCACACCTTGAGAGCCGCCTTGCAAGTATTGAGTGAGTGCATGACGAGTCCCCCTTTTACGTTGAGGTGGTGACCAGCCGAAGCAGGAGCCTCAAAGAAACCCCATTCCTCTAAGTCGTTGATCACATCGTCTATGCCGTCGCGCTTGCAGCTACGCAATAATTCTATAAATTCGTTTTTATACGGTGTTAAATCTATATCCATTTTTTCTTGATGTTTTATCGTTTTCGGAGCGAAGTTAAACAATAACTCGCGATTTTGGGTAAAAGCAAATGGCTTTTCTTGCTATTATGAGGCTTTAATGTTAAATTTGCCCTTAAGTAGGTGTTCAAAATAATGTGGACTCGTAAATACTAAAATAAATTTGAACACTTACTTATATATTATGGCTATTTCTAAAAATAGCTAGCTTTACGTTTTAAGGTTTATGGGCGTGATGTAACTTTATAACCTCATAGCCTATAAACTTAAAACCGAATTATTAGGACAACTATTATAATGTATTATGAAGACCGACAACAACATACGTTCCTATATAAAAGAAAATGAGGCGCGCTTTCTTGACGAACTCTTTAGTCTTATTCGCATTCCGAGCATAAGTGCTGAACCTGCTCACAAAGCCGACATGTTGCAATGTGCCGAACGTTGGCGTGAACTGCTCATAGCAGCTGGTGTTGACCATGCTGAAGTAATGCCTTCGGCAGGCAATCCGCTTGTCTTTGCCGAAAAGCACGTTGATGACGATGCACCAACGGTGCTCGTTTATGGTCACTACGATGTGATGCCTGTCGACCCATTGGAACTTTGGCAGTCTGTTCCATTTGAGCCCGAAGTGCGCGATGAACGCATCTTTGCTCGTGGTGCTGACGACGATAAAGGGCAGAGCTTTATTCAGCTCAAGGCATTTGAATATTTGGTACGTACTAGACAACTCAACCACAACGTAAAGTTTATATTCGAAGGGGAAGAGGAGATAGGTTCACCCTCGCTCAACGGATTTCTGCAACAACACCACGACTTGTTAAAGTGCGACATTATATTGGTGAGTGATACCTCGATGTTAGCTGCCGACTTGCCTTCTCTCACTACGGGATTGCGCGGATTGTCTTATTGGGAAATAGAGGTGACAGGGCCTAACCGCGATCTGCACAGTGGACATTTTGGTGGAGCGGTGGCCAATCCCATAAATGTGTTGTGCGAAATGTTGGCGCAAGTGGTTGATAAGGACGGACGCATAACCATACCTCACTTTTATGATGAGGTGGAGGATATATCGGCCGAAGAGCGCGATATGATAGCTCATATACCATTTGACGAAACACGTTACAAACAGGCCATTGGCGTTGAAGAGTTGCGAGGCGAAAGGGGGTATTCAACCATAGAGCGTAATGCTTGTCGTCCATCGTTCGACGTTTGCGGCATTTGGGGTGGACACACGGGTGAAGGGGCAAAGACGGTGTTGCCGTCAAAAGCTTATGCCAAGGTGTCAACTCGTCTTGTGCCACATCAACAGCATGAACGCATCTCTCAACTGTTCATTAATTATATTGAAAGTATTGCGCCTAAATGCGTGAAAGTAAAGGTAACGCCCATGCATGGTGGCGAGGGCTATGTATGTCCTATTAATTTGCCAGCCTATAAGGCGGCCGAAGCTGGATTTACTGCAGCTTTTGGCAAACGACCTTTGGCCGTTCGCCGTGGGGGAAGCATACCTATTATTAGTGACTTTGAGCGCGAGCTGGGTGTGAAAACCATATTAATGGGCTTTGGGCTTGAAAGTAATGCCATTCACTCGCCTAACGAAAACATGCCGCTTGACATGATTCGTCGTGGTATTGAGGCCGTTGTAACTTTTCATCTAAATTATATTTCTTAGTTGACAAGTTAATGAGTTGACGAGTAAGTTTGTATTTCTTCGGAAACTTACTTGTCAACTTATACCTTCGTCAACCATTCCCTAAAAAAAGATATGAAACTACCTTTATTACTTGCCTTTGCTGCATTGAGCACAAGCGTGCAAGCGCAAACGAATGATAAACTCTTCGTGTCATGGGGTTCAAAGGACGTACACTATGCTGCTACCGAACGCCCTAATCAAAAACTTACGACCGACACCGTATTACAAGCGTGGCGTGGCGAACGCGCTGCCATGCAAGCGATTATCTATGCTCCCAAGACGGTGGGCAAACTCCGCGTACGACTCACCGAACTGAAAAGCGGACGCAATACGTTGGCTGCGAATAGCGCACAAGCGCGATTTGTGAATTACGTCACGACCGACAATTATCAATACTGTGGCTATCACCCTGCAACGCTTACTCCTTATCAAGTGCCCGATGTGATAGACCTTGACGTTGCTCAACAAGTGGACGAGGGTACGGCACACCCTGTGTGGTGTACCATTGAAGTGCCGCAAACAGCCGCGCCTGGCAGTTATGCAACACAACTTGAGGTGGTGGACGATGCGACGCAAAAGGTGGTCAATCGTTTGCGCCTTAACGTGAAGGTGAATGCACATGCGCTCCCTACACCGAAGGAGCAAAAGTTTCACGTAGACTTTTGGCAGCAACCGTATGCGGTGTCGCGCTACTTAAATGTGGCGCGTTGGAGTGACGCTCACTTTGAGGCGCTTCGGCCTTATCTTCAGCTCTTGGCGCGCAGTGGGCAAAAGGTGGTGTCGGCTATTCTCTTTTACGAGCCTTGGGGCGACCAAAGCAACGATAAGTTTGATGCAATGATTAAGACGACGAAGGGGCGTGACGGACAGTGGCATTACGATTACACCGTGTTCGATCGTTGGGTTGCGCTCTGTGCTGAGTGTGGTATTGATGAACAAATCAACTGTTTCTCAATGGTGCCTTGGGATATGACTTTCCGCTATTACGATGAAGCTACGGGCAAGGACGTTGACCTTAAAACGACGATTTCAAGTAAGGAGTATAAGGAGCTTTGGAGCAATTTCTTAAAGTCGTTTGCTACTCATCTAAAACAAAAAGGGTGGTTTGACAAGACTTGTATCGCCATGGACGAACGCGGACTTGATAATATGCTTGATGCGTACCGTGTAGCGCAAGAGGCTGTGCCTGGTATAAAGATGGCTTTGGCTGGTACTTATCACTCCGAATTGCTCGACAAACTTTATGACTATTGCATAGGCTTTGGTGAAGCATTTACGGCCAACGAGTTAGCTGCACGTAAGGCGAAGGGCTATAAGAGTACGACTTACACTTGTTGCAGTAACACGGAGCCAAACCTCTTCTCCAACAGTCTGTCGGCCGAAGCGGCTTACATTCCCGTATGGTGTACGGCCAACGGCTTTGAGGGCTACTTGCATTGGTCGTGGATGAATTGGACGGACAGTCCGCTCTCTGACACGCGTTTCCGTCTTTTTGCTCCAGGAGATACGTATCTTATCTATCCTGGTCCTCGTTCGTCGGTGCGCTACGAACGATTTATTGAAGGCATCGCTTTGGCCGAAAAGGTGCGCTTACTGCGTGAGGAATATCAACGCACGAATAACACTGCGGCACTTAGTCAACTCAACGAAATGGTCAGTGCCTTCCAACCCGCTGGTATTCCGCAAGGCCGCACCGCGGCCGAAATGGTCAATGCCTTGCAACAGTTGGTGAATAAGTAAAGGAAAGTAATTTTAGAATCTGGATTAGATAAACTACAATTTGTCTACGTTTTCGAAATCTTTGCTTTATCTTTCATGTTTCATTTTTCCTTTCGAAATAATTGAATATCAATTATTTCGAAAGGTGAAATATATAACTTGAATGTTTCACTTTTAGTTTCATGTTTCATTTTTCAAAACACAAAGGGAGCGCTTTCGCGCTCCCTTTGTGTTTTTATTTTTCTCCCTCAGTGTTTTGTAATCGCTCCCTCAGTGTTTTTGTTTTTTTCCCTCAGTGTTTTTTGTATGAAACATTGAAACTAAAATGAAACATAAATATACGATGTTTCACCTTTTGAATGCATTGATTATCAATAGCTTTGAACTAAAAAGTGAAACATGAAAGCAAAAAACGCCGTAGGTGAAATATACGTAAGCCCCAATGACTATTTAGGGATAGACTTTAACGAAAAGGAGGCCAACGCTATTTATTACGGCATCATGGCAACTGCATCAAAGCACAACTTGTCACTTGATTCTGCAAAGAGAGTGGAAGCAACTACTGACAAATTCCTTGGATGCATGAATTGGGATGGTTGCAGTGACTTCCGAAGAGAATGTGTCACATCATGGACAAAACTCTTCGCTACAAAGGATGTCGTTTATACCGAATCCCTTTAACAACTTCCTTTTGTTCGTTGACCACATGTCTTGCAGTGCCGATACATACGTTTCGCTTGGTGGTTCAAGTGGATGTGCTGACCAACTTACGAATTGGGACGGAACACAGAAATTGGGGTTAGGAACACCATCAAAAAAGAAGTCACAAGATTTCTCCAGATAACGACAATTTGAGGCGATTTTAGCGTTGGTTACTGCAAATCGCCTCTAATTACAGAAATGTGATGCCCAAAATAAAGATTTCCAATTATTTATTCTTTCATTTGTGAATAAGATTTCCTACTTTTGTGGTCAATAATTGGCAATTCTATAAGAAAAAAGTCTATTGGTTTAATCTAACCTCTGAGCAATAACATTGGAAGATAACACCAAACAGCCTTTAACGGCTGACGCTTCATTGTATAATGGGCAACCTCCCGACACAGGTTCATCGTGTCCTAGTGCAAGACTTACCTCTTGTACGCCCTCCATCTCAAAGAACAAAGGTGGGGTGTCGGTAAAGAATGTGCCTACAGAAAACAAGCAATGGTTTGTTCTGCGAGTATCGTATGGTCGCATTCTGAAAGCAAAAGAACTATAAATCTTCGAACAAACATTAAGTAATTGATTATTATGGCATACATCTTATTATGGCATACATCGATGATTTAAACACTATGAGAGAGGTGACCTTTGATAAAATTTTAGGTCTTGCTTCTCACTATCTTCCTGAAGTAAACAGGAATGCCCCATGGATAGGACTAAACCACGGGACAAAGGTTTTGCAAAGTGAAACTGAACTTTGTCAATATCTGTGTGCATATGGCAACTTGCATAGAAACAAAATAAATATTGCACTTGACACTATAAAAAACACAGAGTCATTATCTAAGGACTTGATCATCTTTGACTGGGGCTGTGGTCAAGGATTGGCATCTATGTGTCTTATTGATTATCTGCGAAACGAAGGTCTGCACGTTGACATTAGTAAGATTATTCTTATAGAACCCTCAAAGTGTGCTCTGAATAGAGCTGTGGAACATTTAAATAAGTATGTTGCAGCATCAAAGATAGTTGCCATAAACAAGTGTATTGACGATGTAGATGCAAAACAGATTTCCATTAATAAGGGAAACGTTGTGCACCTTTTCTCTAATATTCTAGACATTCCTACTGTCAATTTACAGACCCTGCATGATAAAATAGAATCAGAAATTAACACTTTTCAGACATTTATCTGTGTCGGTCCCAATAATATTGGTGCAACACGCATAGAAAACTTTGCGGGGTTATTCAATATATCCAATGAAGTTTTACTGGGTAGGCAAATTGGTAATCTGGTACAAGGCGGAACCATCAATCTGCTTGTGTTTGAAAAGAAAGGCGATGAAATTGAGGTTGTAAAGACCGAGTTTCAGGTACATCGCCCTACCCCAAATAACGGTTTGACTACAGTTCGGCAGCTTTTGATGAATGTTACTCCTGCGGAAAATGACATTAAGAGGTTGGAGCAGTTCTTTGAACTTGTTGTCCGCTTGGAAAGGATGAAGTCTGGTGAGGTAAAAGATGATTACCCCACAGGTATTCATGTTGATGAAAATGCAGATCAGCTCACATTCAATATAGATGTAGAAGAAAACGAGGATTTTGCGAATTTGTTTCGTAAGAATTTCGACCGTAGATATACGCAATGGCCAAAGAATCTGAATATTGGTTTGTGCATAATCATCAACAATAAATGCATAAGACTCCTTCAGTACGTATTCTCTCAGGAGGATTTAAGGGCAATAGATATCAGCAAACAGTTTATTCCAGCCCAGTTATCATCTTTCTCTGTCAGTGCAGATGCAGCAGAAAATTTGGAGTTGAGTCAAGAAATTGTTTCTGTCATCGAAAGTGTCTTGTATGAACCAACAGTCACATTAGACCGCCTTGAACAAGTGTTGCGCGATGCTATAGCACATGACCTAAAGCTATATGAACTGAGATTAGCTCTTACCGATGAAACTCCTGCACTTAGCCAGACTACAGCTGAACTTAATAACCTTATCAACATAGAGGCATCGTCATTGCTTCACAGTTTTTTAAGTGGTAACGTAAACAACAACAAACTTCATCATATTGACGAAGATGTCTTAATTTCTGTTGTTCCAATGGATAAAAGTCAGAGGCGTGCCGTGTGCTCGGCTCTAAACCAAAAAGTGTCTGTCGTTACAGGTCCTCCGGGAACAGGTAAGACGCAGATGATTGTCAATCTGATTGCAAATGCATTGTTGTTCGGTAAGAAGGTGCTTGTTGCGAGTAAAAACAACAAAGCTGTAGACAACGTTAAGGAACGTTTTGATGGTGTTGACCCTACTCAATATTTATTGAGATTTGGTTCCAAAGATGCTATAAACAATCAATTGATGCCATCGTTACAGCGCTTTATCAATTATATTCCACAAATTAATTCAGCAGACATTGATGAGCACCTCTTTGCAAAATATAAGCGTGCTTATTCGATAATTACGGAGGGACATAAGAAACTATGTGAGCTAAACAAGAACAGAGACGATAAGAAAGCTATCTCCGAGCAGATAATAACTTTGCTTAATCGTAAAGAGGAAGCGAATGTCAAGTTTAATAGGGATATTCAATCACTAGAGAACAGCCAGGTTCATCCGCAAATGTGCTTTGACACTTATGCAGACATAGCATCGGCCAAAGAGCGAATTATTGCCATATACCAAAAAATAAATCGTCACAAAAGTTGGTTGAGAAGGCTTTTATTTAATCTATTCAGTAAGACTAGTTCTGTAAATGACTTGCAAGGCAATTTGTTGCATCTACCCTCAGAGTTTAATGATGTTCTTAAAAAAGAAGTCAATATTTCGGATACTTCTATTGAAGGACTCATCTGTTCTTGTAAGAAATCAATTTTTTTACTTGACGAAGTCATTAAATACAAAAATGGGTATCAGAAGATAAAACGAGACCATTGCTCTGCCATATCATTGCTTGATACACAGATGGAAACTTGCAAAGCTAAGGAAGAAGAACTAGAGAGGAGAATATCGGCAATAGACGAAGATGCTATCTTTAAGAGCATTAAAGAAGAATTTCAATATATCGAATCTGTAGAACTTGGCAAAAGGCTTTTGAATCAATTGATATTAAAGAGATTGTCGCAAAATGACGTTATTGCTAAGATTTCTTCATATATGCAGTCTATGCCATTGAATGGGCAGTTGGCATCATCTTTCCTTGATGTGTTCAATTTGAACTGTGTTACCAATCTTTCTATTAAGAGTGCGTTCCCACTAGAAAGAGACTTGATAGATTT
>ULWE01028915.1_pt1 | contig 28934 bp, 20 predicted proteins | sample 1960071 | NCBI WGS metagenome assembly ULWE01 (sample SAMEA4835804, study PRJEB28245) | human gut metagenome | biome: gut microbiome; material: fecal sample | place: Denmark | collected 2008 | reverse complement strand
GACAATTAACCTTATTCTAATTCGTCGAACTCACGTTAAATTATTTCTCTCATGAACTGGAATACGATTATACTCGTCACGACGAGTATAATACCATTGCTTTCTTTCGTCATGTGTCTCTAATTCATAAAAGGAGGTCTGCAACTGGCTCAACTCCCTTAACAATCCGTCACAATGATTCCTAATCATACGATAACAATTTATTAACGCAGGATTTATGTCATTAATGACCACTCTAACTATATTATCATATTGACTCAACATATGAAACAACATAGCACCTCCACCTACAAATGGCTCAATATAGGTTACTTCTTCGTGAGTAACAAAATCGTCAGGCAGGTTATTCACCAGTACGGGTAATAATTTTCCTTTACCACCAGCCCATTTTACAAACGGTTTTGCCATATATAAATTCGATACACAAGTATAATCAAATCAACTCAGGCTTTTGTCTTGGCATACAGGAGAGTTTTCGCGTACATAACGAAATTATCTATACGATTAAAGTCAAGTACAACAAAGGGGGCAAACTACAATATTGTTGCCAGTCATAAGACATTGAGAATTTTCAGATACAGGATGTGATTAATGTGCCGATTGAATCAACCAAGGTATCAGCTAAGTTAGACATTGGGATGTGCCTTTATATAAAAACGTGGGATTCGCACTTTGCCCATCTCACCTTCGAGGCCTTCGCATTGCCTAATCGTCAAGACGGACAACGCGAAAGCCCACGTAAAAGATATATAGATACCTACGTGAGTCATCAAAAACATACTTGACGTATGGATACGACAACCCACGGCAGGATATAATATACCTCCCGTGAACATTCACCGTTGTCTTGTCTTCTGACGATTTTCGAGAGTTGCGAAGTTTCGAAGGTCAAAGACAAGCGTAAAGTAAACGCTCTTTCTATAAAAGTAGCCACTCTACATACAGAATACCATATATTACGATAAATCCGTAAGAGAATATGCATCTGCAAAGTTAATGAAATATTTTATGACGAACAAAACAATTTTTCGTTAAAAACAACGATGTAGTCAATACTTGCACAATAATCTTTAACGGTCTTTTTCGTTTAAGAAAGATCTAAAGGTTTCTAAATAGAATACTTTAGGATCTAACAAGATCTAAATGATTTGTTGGTTTGCGATTGATCTACGACCTTTGCAACCGACAAATCATTATTGTTTAACAATTAACTTCAATTTATTTATGGACAGAGAATGGATTACAACTTCCGAGCTTTTGGCCTATCTCAAGGCTCATCCCGATGACGAAAAGGAATGCAGGCTCTACTTGGGCCATCGCCTTGGTTCAACACATTATTGGCAATGGAGTTCACAAGAACAGACCTTTATGCATACCCGCGACTGGCCTCCTTCATCTATCAGAGAAAGCGAGATAATAGACAGGTATGGTGACTACAAATGGAAGATTGAACAGTGAAGCCATAATCAGTACTTTCAGAATTCTTTCAGACATTAAGACTGTTTGTGTTCATCAGAAAGTCGTAGACATTTTCGAGTGTGGAACGTTGGCATTTGCCACCTTCCACACTTTTCTGATGAAACATCAATTACCTGTTATTTCAATCTATATTGCTGTGGAGAGATGCCTACATGTGTACGGAAATAACGTGTTAGTGCTGTCTGATCTGAGAAATGGAAGTCGTGGGATATCTGCTTCAAACTACGCTTGGATGTTCGCATCACCAACTTTAATCTCAGAATAATATATTCGTCGATAATATGCTTTGGAGATATACCTGTCTTGCCTCTTACGATAATGCCAAGATATCGTCGCGTAATACTCATACGGTCAGCGTAATAATTCACTTCATGCCCCTTATTGTACTCATGTTCAAGCAAATCCATGAATCTATTGAACAACTCATCACTGCGCTGAGTGCCCTTACTTCGAAGGTCTTCTCGTGGATTGGAGAGAAGATAATCGTAAAAGCCCAAGAAAAACGCCTGCAACTGCAAGGCTACTATACGATCGGTCATGGAGTAATGTTCCACTGTAAAATAGAATTTGAATATACGGAACATGCTGTCCACCACTTCATTAATCAGATATTCATACCCACAGCGCCTGTCAGACTTCAGTGAATCATAGACGGCATGCTCCACATTCATGCTTGCTGAACGTAGGATATCACTACTGTATCTGATAACATATGCAGAAAAGTCATCATCTACGACTTCCCATTTCACCATATCTCCAGGAAAGAAGATAAGGACATCCTTACTACTTAAATCCCAATACTCAAAATTGATTCGCACTCGAGCATTACCCGAGTGTGAATAGACGATAGCACCATGGTCGATTGCATGAACTTCCTTATCTATCGCTGATTTATCAAAAATTATAAATTCTGTTTCGTTCACGCTGCAAAGTTAAGAAAAAGAGAATACTACAGCAAATAAATAGTATCAATTATAGATGTAGGAATTGACATAAAACGCCTTACATTTCCCGTATTGTCAAGTTCTGACTACATTTTTGTAAGTCTACGCTCTCCAAAAACCTGTAACTTTGCACTCGAAAATTCAAAGAGAATATGAATAACAGAATGATTTTGGCGATGTTTCTCGCCTCTACCCTATCAGCTTCGGCTCAGCACAGGATGAGCATCGAAGAAATGTTTAAACTGATAGACAAAAACAATACCAGCATTCAGGCCGGAAAGACTTCCGTAGACGCTGCGCAAGAAGGCATCAAAGCAGCAAAGAGCCAACGACTGCCAGACATCAGTGCCAGGCTCAGTGCAAGCTACATCGGCGATGCCTTAATGACAGACCGTGACTTTACCAATGCACAGAACCTCACTTCCCCGCATTTTGGGAATCAGTTTCTGCTGGATGTGCAGCAAACAATATATTCCGGTGGAGCTATCAATGCTGGCATACGTATGTCAGAACTCAGAGCTAAGCAAGCCCAATTAGACTTGACGCTCAACGAACAGAATCAGCGATTTATAGCATTGGGGCAATATCTTGACTTGGAGAAAATCGCCAATCGTGAGAAGGTGCTCAAAAGCAATATCGCGCTTACTCAGAAACTTATTGAGAATATAAAAGAGAAGCATCAGCAAGGTGTAGCTCTCAAAAACGACATCACTCGTTATGAACTGCAAATGGAGACACTGAAACTAAATCTTACCAAGCTGCAGAACACTCGTAAGATTCTGAATCACCAACTTTGCAACACGCTCGGCATTGACCAGACAGAAGAGATAGACCCTATTGATGATGTTGCCACAGCAGTATTTAATAAGGACAGCGAAGATTATTGGCAACAGACAGCAGAGGCAACAAGCCCTCAACTGCAAATGGTGGCTGTCAATGAACAAATGGCAAAACAGCAGGAAAAGCTTGCCAAGAGCGAACTGTTGCCCAAGGTGGCTGTGGTGGCTCAGAATAATCTGAACAGTCCTATCACTTTCGAGCTGCCTCCCATCGACAAGAATCTCAATGTGTGGTATGTGGGCATTGGCGTAAAATACCAACTGTCGTCGATTTTCAAAAGCAATAAAAAGTTGAACCAAGCCAAACTTCAAAGTAAAGCAGCCTCAGAACAGAAAGCTGTAGCAGCCGAACAACTTAATAATAATGTTCAGGCGGCACATACCAACTATCTGCAGAGCTATGTGGAACTGGAGACCCAGCAGAAGAATGTGCAACTGGCTCAGCAAAACTATGAGGTGGTAAACAACCGTTATCTCAACCAGCTGGCACTCATCACAGACATGATAGACGCCAGCAATATGAAGTTGGATGCTGAACTGAACGAGGTGGATGCACGTATAAATATCGCATACGCATATTACAAAATGAAATATATCACAGGACAATTATAATAAATTATAGAAATGGAAAATATCAAGAAATACGCTTACAACACTCTTGTTATCTGTCTGATTGCCGTCGGAGCAATCATTGTTATTATGAACTTCAGCCACTTTGGCAATGTGGAATTTACGGACAATGCCCGAGTGAGACAGCATGTCACACCTCAGAACACTCGTGTACAGGGATTTATCAAGGAAGTAAGATTTGAGGAATTTCAGCATGTGAAAAAGGGTGATACGCTCGTTGTGATTGAGGATGCAGAATTTCGTCTGCAACTGGCTCAGGCAGAAGCAGCCGTCAAAGGTCAGCAGTCTGGTTCGTCGGCTGTAAGTGCCAGCATGAATACCGTGGAAAACAACGTAATGGTGGCTGCTGCAGGTATGCAAGTGGCAACAGCCGGCATTTCGGAGGCTAAAGAAGGTATGGACAATGCCAAGAAAGACTATGACCGCTTTGCTGCCTTGCTGAAGAAAGGAGCTGTAACCCAACAGCAGTTTGACAATGTGAAAACACAGTATGAACAGGCTGTCAGCCGCTATCGTGCTGCGCAGGCACGACTGTCGCAGGCATCAGCCTCCCGTAAGGCTACGGCTGTGGTCAATAACGAGCAGAAGCATCGCCTTGGACAAAGCCGTGCCGGCGAGAGTGTAGCCGAAGCACAACTCCGTCTTGCCCGTCTGAACCTTTCGTATTGCTATATCATCGCTTCATGTGATGGCGTCGTAGGCACAAAAGACATTCAGGAAGGCATGCTTGTACAGCCAGGTCAGACGCTGGTAAACATCGTAGATGCCAACAGCATCTGGGTGGAAGCCAACTATAAGGAAAGCCAGCTGCCCAACATCCATGAAGGAGCTGAGGTGGAGATGAAAGCCGATGCGGTGCCAGGCGTTAAATACAAAGGACATGTTGAGCGTATCAGCAGCGCCACGGGCAGTGCTTTCTCGCTGTTGCCAATCGACAATGCCACCGGCAATTTTGTCAAGGTGGAACAGCGTGTCTCCGTGCGAATCAAGTTTGACGGCAACAAGCCTGAGGACATGAAGAAGCTACGTGCCGGCTATAATCTGGAATGTGAGGTGAAATACTAATCCGAAGACTATGCTTCCATTACCTCCTCCCCCTCCAGCCGGCATGGGTTTTGCCATGCCTATGTTTCGCGACTGGGTTCCTAAATGTATTCAGCCATGGATATATGTGCTCTGCGTGTTTGGCTTTCAGTTTTCTGGCGGCATGTATCTTGGTGCGCTTGAGGACATACAGGGTTCCACCAATTTTATGATTGAAGACCTGATGATGTTGCTCTATGCCAATCTTGCAGGTATGGCGATTTATTTTCCGATGCTTTTCCGCATGAAGTTTCGCTTTACCAACCAACAGCTCATCATCGGATCAGCCATAGTGGTCTCGGTGTGCAATCTCGTCACCATCCACACCACCTTCATGCCACTGCTGCTTGTGGTGTGTTTCATCGAAGGAATGGCAAAACTGCAAGGCACTTTCGAGCACATGAGCAACATACAGCTGTGGATTACGCCTCGTCGCGACTTTGCAGTATTCTTTCCTGTGCTACATATCGTGCTGCTCACCTCCATCGAGGGTAGTGCTTTTCTTGCAGCATGGTTCGGCTATCATTTCACCTGGCAGATGATGCACATCTTCATTGTGGGATTCATGTGTCTGATCATGACTGTCCAGCTGGTGCTATGCCGACCGTTCTGTCCTATGCCACAACGCTTAAGCCTCAAGGGTATTGATTTGCCAAGCGGACTGCTCATCAGCTTGATAATGTTAGTGGTATGTTATATATGCGTATATGGTGACTACAAGATGTGGATGGACAGTCGCGAGCTTCGTATTCTCGTGGGTGTTGCGATACTTCTGACCGGCGTGTTGATACATCGCTTGCTGAGAGTGAACAATCCGTACGTCGATCTCAAGATATTCAGATTGCGCAATGTGCTCCTTATCATGATGGTTGTGATTGTCGGAGAATTTCTTTTAGGATGCGAACATACGCTGGAGGAGATACTCTGCGCTGAGGTTCTCAAACTCGAAGAGCATACCAAGGAAGAGTTGTTTCTCTGGGCATTGCCCGGCTTCTATATAGGCATTGCCATCGACCTGCTGTGGCTCAAAGTGCTAAAATGGAAAGTCTGGAAACTCTTTGCCATTGGTTTTGGGTTTATCCTTGCATATGCAATGTTGATGTATTTCACCCTTGATATGGGCGTAAATATCGAGCAATTCCGTCTGCCTATCATTTGTCGAGGTGCTGCATACTCCATTCTTGCTGCCACACTGATGTGGTCGCTCGACGAGTCGGTTCCCGATCTGGAGCAATTCTTCATGGGACTGTTTGTCTTCAACATCTTCCACATGTATCTGGCTGGAGCCGCCGGTTATGGCATCTACACACACTGGTTCTCTACGTTTATGAATGATGATATTGCACGCTACGGACAGCAGCTTACGCTTACTCACATCAACATGCAGCAGTTTGACTTTACAGCATTCATGGACAGTTATCTGCCAAGCATGATGAACGTGGCTATAAAGCAGATCTACGGTATTGTCATCTGGATAAGCGGCATCATGACGCTCTTGTTCATGGCACTGGACATTCCTGCCGTAAGAACCAATATACGCAAAGTACCGATGTGGCCGGTTTACGGTATTGAATATCTTGCACGACTGACTGGCAAGAAGAAAAATTAGTAATATATCGTGAGTTCGACGTTAACGGACTCAATGATTCTATCTTTATAAGCAAGAACCTGTTCCGTCAATGAAAAAGTTGACAGAACAGGTTCTTGCTTATATCAGTTTATTCCAATAACTCCTTTCGCTTGCGAAATTTGAGAAAAAAAGAAAAAGATTAATGTTAAAAGAATGGTGAGTCTGAGAAAAATTCCCTAAATTTGCACCCGATAGCAGCTAAATCGCCAAACTTACTAACCTATATATATATAAGGACCCTAAACAAAACTGAAGAGAATGAAAAAGAGAAAAATACTTATAGCAGTCATACTGTCAGCTGCCTTCCATGCTCAGGCACAGAAGCTTTCGCCTAACACAAGCCTGATGCTGAACGATTGGGAAGCACAAAAGAAGGAAGCTGTACAGAAAAACGGAATGAATGCCCCAGCCGACAGAATGGTATCGGCATTTATCAGCGTGGACGACAGCAAGGTGGCAGACGAATTGCGCAAGCACGGCGTGAAGGTCCGCTCGGTCCTTGGTGGCGTCATAACGGCATCGCTGCCCATTTCCTCCATCAACAAGATAGCAGCCATTGACGGCGTGACGAACATCCAGGCTGGCACGGAAGCACGCCTCCTCATGGACAACGCACGCGCTGACTCCAACGTGGACGCTTGCCATACAGCCACCGAAAGCCTTGGCGACTACACCGGCAAGGGCGTAGTGGTGGGCATCGTGGACAACGGTTTTGAGTATGCACACGCCGACTTCCTCAAGAACAACTATACGGAAACCCGCGTGGCACGCGTCTGGGACCAGTCAGCCACGAGTGGCACAGCACCCGAGAAATACGGGTATGGCGCTGAGTATACCACACTGAAGGAGATGAAGCTGCAACGCTGTGACATGTCAGAGACTTTCCACGGCACTCACGTGGCTGGCATTGCTGCAGGTTCTGACCAGTCGTCTAAATATTATGGTGTGGCTCCTGACGCTGACATCGTGCTGGTGAGCTTCTCATCGCAGAACACCAGCGTCATCGACGGCATCAAGTATGTGTTTGACTATGCAGAGAGCGTGGGCAAGCCATGCGTCGTAAACATCAGTCTGGGCACACACCTCGGTCCGCACGACGGCACGTCAGCCACCGACCGCGCCTTGGCAGAACTGGCGGGTCCGGGCAGAATAATCGTGGGCGCTGCCGGCAACGAGGGCGCTACGCAGGTGCATGCCTCGAAGACATTCAAGGAGGGCGACACAATGATGAAGACCATGATTGGCTTCAACGACGCTTCTGCCGGCGCCAAGACAGCCCGCATCGACATCTGGAGCGACAAGGACGCTGCGCTGAAGGTGAAGGCTGTGGTGGTGGACACGAACGACGGAAGCATTCTGGCTGAATCGTCAGAGGTGGCTACGGACGGCGCTGCCGACATGAAGTATACGTTCCCAGACGGATGCGGCGTGGAAGGCAACGTGCAGATGGCTCTGCAGGTGGACTCGCACAACGACCGCCCGGAGGTGCTGGCGCTGTATCGCACATCCAGCTTCGAAAACAACCGCCGCATCGGACTGGTGGTAACCGGCAGCGAGGGCAGCACCGTGCACATGTGGAACTGTGACGTGACGGGCAACTTCCTCAGCGAGGGCAAGACAGGATGGACAGACGGCGATGCCAACTACACCATAGCAGAGATTGGCGGCATCAGTCCTGACGTCATCACGGCAGGATCGTATAACACCAAAGACAGCTATCAGAACTTCATGGGCAACGTGTACGACCTCAATCCTGAGGTGGTGGGCAATCTCGGCGAACGTTCGCTCTTCTCAAGTTGCGGTCCTACAACAGACGGACGCTACAAGCCGGACGTAGCAGCTCCCGGCTGCGCCATCGTTTCAGCTACATCAAAGTATTATCAGGGCTTCTTCCCATTGACAACGGTGGACAAGAGCAGCTACGGCAACGACTATTATGACGTGAACATGGGTACGTCAATGTCGTCACCCTTCGTGGCTGGCACCGTGGCACTCTGGCTTCAGGCCAACCCGACACTAACCCCGGCTGACATCCGCTCCATTCTGAACGCTTCGTCACGCCATGACTATAACACCGGCAGCGCTGACTCATGCGACCGCAACAAGTGGGGCGCAGGCAAGATAGACGCTTACGCAGGTCTGCAGATTGCAGCCGGCAAGACCGGCATCAGCGACACGCAGGCTGACGTACAGCTGTTCAGCATCACAACAGACCGCAACGCACGCACCGCACGGGTGATGTACGCCGCCAAGGGCAACGCCACGCTCAGCATCTACACCACCACCGGACAGAAGGTGGCAGCCAAGAAAATCACAGCCAGCGGACAGACCGTCAGCCTCTCACAGCTCAGCCACGGCATCTACGTGTTCAGACTGGAGCAGGGAGGAACAGCGCATACTGTGAAAGCGATGCTTTAACAGTTGAGAGTTGAGAATTGAGAGTTGAGAGTCTCAATAAAAAAATAATAAGTTATAAATAATAATAAGTAAAAAAAGCATCATGAAAAAAACTTTACTTTCCGTATGTCTTGCCGCACTTTCATTAACCTCAGTGTCGGCACAGGATGAGAAGCCCTTCACCGAAAAGCCAAAAGGTGAGGTAGTAGATCTTTACCGTTCGTCGAAGGGCTACTACGGCTTCTTTGGTAACGCCAAAGCTTATACATCCCACGGCGAGTGGACCCGTATGGTATTCGCCGAGGACGGAGCTGTATGGCTGGAGAACCCCATCAGCAGCCTTTATAGCAAGTCGTGGATTAAGGGCTACAAGGCACAGGGCGACACCATCGCCTTCGATCTTCCACAGGTAATCTGGGAAGAGACCTTCAGCGACGTCACCAGCTACGGCAAGCTCTACAAGATGGTTGTGGAGGAAACCGACAAGTACGGAACTTACGTAAGAGACGAGGAATCGCAGACTCTGAAATATCTCTGGAAGGACGGCAAGCTGACCCTTTGCGATGGTATGGCTTGCGGTATGTGTACGCCAACCGGCGGATGGACCGGTTACGGCGAAAACAACTTTGAGGGCATCAACATCGAGAACAACACCACCAAGCCTTCCGAGAACGCAAAGGTTTATGACGGTCTGATGCTTTACCTCGACCTCAACGACCAGGCACAGCAGTGGCCCGTGAAGTACGCCATCGACGGCGACGACGTATATCTCGGCAACCTCTCCACCAACCTCAAGGGTTACTGGATTAAGGGTACGATGAAGAACAACGAAGCGACATTCCCGTCAACATCGTTCGTGGGCATCGACACCACAACAGTATGCTATGCTTATGCTTCACGCGTGGACTATAAGACGGCCTACACTCCCTACGGCGACGCTTATGACAGCACCTACATAGTGAAGGAGCCGCTCGTATTCACATACGACCCGTCAGTCAACACACTCTCTTCAAAGCAGAAGATGGGCATCCATCAGAGCGACGGCGAGCGTGAGCCGCTGAAGAGCACAGACATCTTCGACGTTTACCGCGTGCCACTCATCAGCCCGTGGGTGGAGAAGCCTAACAGCCCGCTGCCTCCGAAGTTCTCTTCATACATGCCTTGGTACACTGGCGTGACACCTGCATACGGTGGCGTGGAGTTCCTCTTGAGCTATTACTCAGTGGACGGCAATTACCTTGACCCGTCAAAGCTCTACTACAGCTTCTACATCGACGGCGAGATGCTGACATTCACACCGGAGGAATATCCGAACGTGGAGAAGGAGATGGACCTCGTGCCTTACACATTCGACGACGACCTCCACTTCTACAAGATTGACGACAACACACGCCGCCTCTACTACTTCCACGAGCCGAAGGTGAAGGTGGGCATGGAAGCTCTCTACGTGGACGAAGTGGACGGCAAGCCCGTAACTTACTCGTCAGGCATCACAGAGTACTACATCTCTGACCCGACTGGCATCAAGACCACAACTCCCGAGGAAAGCAAGGTGGAGTCAATCACATTCACCGACCTCTCAGGACGCCAGATCCTGCGTCCGGGCAAGGGCGTATACATCCGCACCATCACTATGAAGGACGGCACAAAGCAGTCGAAGAAGGTGGTAAGATAATTCAAACAATTAAGAAATAAATGTTGAGAGTTTTGAGTCAGAACGGCTCTAAGCTCTCAACTTTTTTTATATTATTCCAAAATCACAACCACTTATTAAAAAAATGCCTACGAAGAGTAAAGCATTAAAAAAGATAAACAAAAGGAGGATTTTGATGAATTGTCTTTGATGGTCGGCAATTAATTGTTAACTTTGCATAAACAAACAAAGCATAACCGCTACGGCGGTAAATGAGAAGACCGATTTTCAACTAACTCATGACTGCTTATTTAGTTACAACTACTACTACAATCAAACAAAAAGTGTTCCGGTGTGATGCCGGAGCACTTTTGCAATTTAACAAAAATGTATAGAATAAGCAGCCACGACACACCACACCCCATGACTTCTTAAAACTAAAACAAATTCACTTAGGTATGAACAGAATTATAATAATCATATCTCTCATCATGACAATGATAACAACCACGACAAGCGCCGCGGTCAAGGCGAGCTACGACATCGTGCCGTTGCCAGCAAGCGTAAGCATGCAGAAAGGCGAACCCTTCATGCTCTCCTCTGCTACACGCATCGTATACGTAGGCAGTGACGAGGCGATGAAGCGTAACGCAAAGTTCCTCGCAGACTATCTGGCTCAGACCACTGGCATAAAGCTCTCCACTAACGCAGCTTCAGGCAAGGCGCAGAAAAACGCCATCACACTCAGCACGGACAACAAGCTCGGCGAAGAGGCTTATCGCATCAGCGTGGATAAGAAAGGCATCGTCATTACCGGCGGTTCGGCAAAGGGCGTGTTCTACGCCATCCAGACGCTGCGCAAGTCTGTGCCCGTCGGAGAGCAGACAGACTGCATAGAGTTGAGTCCGGTAAGAATAGCTGACCAGCCACGCTTCGGTTATCGCGGCATGATGCTCGACTGCTCGCGCCACTTCTTCACCGTGGACTTCATCAAGAAATATCTCGACCTCATGGCTATGCACAACATGAACGTCTTTCACTGGCATCTCACCGACGACCAGGGATGGCGAATCGAGATAAAGAAGTATCCGCGTCTTACGAGCATAGGATCGAAGCGTTCGGGAACCATCGTCGGATTCAACTCGATGGTGGACGACCAGAGAGAATACGGCGGATTCTACACTCAGGATCAGGCTCGCGAAATAGTGGAGTACGCACGCCAACGATACATCACCGTCATCCCCGAGATTGACATGCCAGGACACATGAAGGCTGCTCTCGCCGCCTATCCCGAGCTCGGATGTACGGGCGGTCCTTACGAGGTGGGACACAGATGGGGCATCTATCTGGACGTGCTCTGCCTCGGCAACGAGAAGATTTATGCTTTCTGCGAGGACGTGCTGAAAGAACTCTCTGACATTTTCCCATCCGAATTTGTCCATATCGGAGGCGACGAAACTCCTACAGAGCGTTGGGCAGAATGTCCGAAATGCCAAGCAGTGGCAAAGGAGCACGGACTGACAGCAAAGACGCTGCAGGGCTACTTCACCAACCGCATGGAGCGATTCCTCAATCAGAACGGAAAACGCATAATAGGCTGGGACGAGATTCTGGAAGGCGACATAAACCAGAGCGCCACCATCATGAGCTGGCGCGGAACCGCCAACGGAGAGAAGGCGGCAGAAAAGGGTCACGACGTGATAATGTCGCCCACGACATACTGCTACTTCGACTTCTGCCAGACGGACACCAGCACACTCTATGAGCCGTCGCCGCGTGACGGATTCATAAACGTGGAGAAGGTTTACGGATACGAACCGCTCGCAGAAGGCATGTCAGAAATGGCAAAGAGCCACATCCTCGGAGTGCAGGCTAACGTGTGGACAGAATATCTGACTTGCCCGCAAGCCGTGGAATACTATAGCCTTCCGCGTATGTCGGCGCTCAGCGAGGTGCAGTGGAGCAGCGCCCCGAAAGACTTCGATGCCTTCAAGCAAAGACTGACACGTATGACCAGCCTCTTCAAGCTCTGTGGATATACATACGCACACCACCTGTGGCCCGAAGAGATGATCTCGCCGTGGGAGGACAATTAAACCACACGGATATACATACATATATATAATGTAAACATAATCAACTAACATACATATTTATAATATTATGAGACTAATTATTGAAAAGGATTATGACCAGCTGTCAAAGTGGGCTGCTGAGCATGTTATCGAGCGTATCAACAAGTTCAACCCGACACCCGACCACAAGTTCGTGCTCGGTCTGCCTACCGGTTCATCACCCATCGGCATGTATCGTGCTTTGGCACAGGCTTGCAAGGAGGGACGCGTATCCTTCAAGAACGTCCTCACTTTCAACATGGACGAATATGTAGGTCTGCCTGAGAGCCACCCCGAGAGCTACCACTCATTCATGGCAAAGAACTTCTTTGACCACGTGGACTGCCCGAAGGAGAACATCCACATCCTCAACGGCAACGCAGAGGACCTCGAGGCTGAGTGCGCTCACTACGAGCAGATGATCGAGGAAGCAGGCGGCATCGATCTCTTCATCGGCGGCATCGGTCCTGACGGACACATCGCCTTCAACGAGCCGGGATCTTCACTCACTTCACGTACACGTATGAAGACTCTGACCACAGACACCATCGTGGCTAACTCACGCTTCTTCGACAACGACGTTAACAAGGTTCCGACAACAGCTCTCACAGTGGGCGTTGGCACAGTTATGTCTGCACGCGAGGTGATGATCCTCGTAAACGGCCACAACAAGACCCGCGCGCTGCAGGCTGCAGTAGAGGGTCCTGTTACACAGATGTGGACCATCTCTGTTCTCCAGCTCCACCAGCACGGCATCATCGTAGCTGATGAGGCTGCTACCGATGAGCTGAAGGTTAGCACATACCGCTACTTCAAGGACATCGAGAAGAACAACCTGTAAAAAGAAGGTGGTTTAACAAAAACCAATATATGGAGAAGAAATTCAACATAAAGCGAATCTCAGCCACCAATGTAAAGGCGGCTGAGATTTGTCGTATTATGGACGAAGCCGGAATAGGTTTCGTACCCGTGGACAACCATTGCTGGGCAGAGGCGTTCCCCTATCGCCCGAAGATGGAAGTAAGAATGGCACACAACGGCGCACAGCTGCTCATCAACTACCGCGTGACGGAGGAGACAGTACGTGCCGTGGCTCCTCACGACGACGGCAATGTATGGGAAGACTCGTGCTGCGAGCTGTTCCTCTCGCCAGTGGCAGACGGCACTTACTATAACATGGAGTGCAACGCCGCAGGAACAATGCTCATCGGCTTCGGTCCGAAGCGCGAGGGACGCGAGAGAGCACCGCAGGAAGTGCTCGACAAGGTGGACCGCTGGTCATCGCTCGGACGCACTCCATTTGACAACATCGAGGGAGAACAGACATGGCAGCTTTGCCTCGCCGTGCCGACAAAGGCTTATTATCATCACAAGCTCGAGTCGTTCGCAGGACTTCAAGTAAAGGGAAACGTGTATAAGTGCGGCGACAAACTGCCTCACCCACATTTCCTCTCGCTCTACCCCATCGACCTTCCCAAGCCCGACTTCCACAGACCCGACTTCTTCGGAGGCGTGGTTTTCGAGAAATAGACAGGAAGACATGTATTAAAGAAATCATTCATTTTACATTTATAAAAAATGGATGATTTCTTTTTGTTTTGTCTCCGATTTGCAGTATCTTTGCAGATAGAATAAAATACCAAACACTTTTAAACAATATAACATTATGGCATCCACACCAGATTTCAAGTATGCTCCTATGTTCCAGATGGGCGAGGACACTACTGAATACCGTCTGCTCACCAAGGAAGGCGTAAGCACCGGCGAGTTTGAAGGCAAGACAATTCTGAAGGTTTCGAAGGAAGCTCTCACACTGCTCGCACAGCAGGCTTTCCACGACGTTGAGTTTATGCTCCGTCGCGAGCACAACCTCCAGGTGGCTAAGATTCTCTCAGACCCTGAAGCATCAGAGAACGACAAGTACGTGGCTCTCCAGTTCCTCCGCAACGCAGAGACTGCAGCTAAGGGCGTGCTTCCCTTCTGCCAGGACACAGGTACAGCCATCATCCACGGCGAGAAAGGCCAGCGCGTATGGACTGACTTCGAGGACGAAGAGGCTCTCTCACTCGGCGTATACAACACCTTCACACAGGACAACCTCCGCTACTCGCAGAACGCTCCGCTCAATATGTACGACGAGGTGAACACACGCTGCAACCTCCCCGCACAGATTGACATCGAGGCCACTGAGGGCGACGAGTATCGCTTCGTAATGGTGGCAAAGGGTGGCGGCTCAGCCAACAAGACATACTTCTACCCCATGACAAAGGCTACCATCCAGAACGAGGGCACACTGCTCCCCTTCCTCGTAGAGAAGATGAAGAGCCTCGGTACAGCGGCTTGTCCTCCGTACCACATCGCATTCGTCATCGGCGGAACATCAGCAGAGAAGAACCTCCTGACAGTGAAGCTCGCTTCCATCAAGTACTATGACTCGCTCCCCACAACAGGCGACGAGACCGGACGTGCTTTCCGTGATATCGACCTCGAGGAGAAGCTCCTCAAGGAAGCTCACAAAATCGGACTCGGCGCACAGTTCGGCGGCAAGTATCTCGCTCACGACATCCGCGTAATCCGTCTGCCGCGTCACGGTGCAAGCTGCCCCATCGGTATGGGCGTAAGCTGCTCTGCAGACCGCAACATCAAGGCTAAGATCACAAAGGACGGTGTATTCCTTGAGAAGATGGACGCCAATCCTTCTGAGCTTATCCCCGAAGAGCTTCGTCGTCCGGGCGAGGGCACAAAGGGAATCGAGATAGACCTTGACAAGGGCATTGACGCAGTTCGCGCAGAGCTGTCTAAGTATCCTGTAAGCACACGCGTCAACCTCAAGGGCACCATCATCGTGGCTCGCGACATCGCACACGCCAAGCTGAAGGCCCGTCTGGACGCTGGTGAGCAGATGCCTGAGTACTTCAAGAACCACCCGATTCTGTACGCAGGACCTGCAAAGACTCCGGAAGGATATCCTTGCGGATCTATGGGCCCGACAACAGCCAACCGTATGGACCCGTACGTTGACGAGTTCCAGGCTAACGGCGCCAGCCTTGTGATGATAGCCAAGGGCAATCGCTCACAGGTGGTTACAGACGCATGCAAGAAGCACGGCGGTTTCTATCTCGGCACAATCGGTGGCGTAGCCGCTGTTCTCTCACAGAGCAGCATCAAGAGCATCGAGTGCGTGGAGTATCCGGAGCTCGGCATGGAGGCCATCTGGAAGATTACGGTGGAGGACTTCCCCGCATTCATCCTCGTGGATGACAAGGGCAACGACTTCTTCCAGCAGCTTAAGCCTTGGTGCCCCAACTGCAAGTAATGACTACTGACGCATAAAAACACTTGTGGTCCCAACGATGCCACACAAACCATGACCTATAAAGGCTATTGGATATAGCGACATCGTTGGGACTCAAGATAATCTCTCATAATTTCCTGTTAAAGGAAAGGATACGAAATAAAAACCCCACATCCCAACATTATAATATATATAGACAAAGAGCACAAACTTTACATTAAGATTACGCACTGCTACAAAACACACTACACGTTTAAAGACTTAACTACGATATAAAAAGAGAATCGCTAATTGTAAAATATAAATAACGTGTAATTATGGAAACTGCAAAGAACGATAAGAATGAGATTATGGTGAACTGCGTGAACAAGAAACTCGTCGCAGCAATCAAAAAACTGAAGATGGAAATACAAAGACGCATCGAACACGAACGCGAGCTGCAGAAGGCTTCACAGCCAAGCGCAAAGGCACTCGTTTCTGAAATCATCTTTAAGGACACAGAAGGAAACACACAGACTGTCTTGCAAGTAAAGACCTACGTATCACCACGTTTTCTGGAAAGATGCCTTAACAACCAGTGCCTTTGGGAACTTGATGAGTCGGCATATCCTACAGAGAACGGACTCTGTCGCGCCCTTGCCAACATGAAGCGCGACAAGGGCTATGAGATGAACGACATCTACAACATCAATGATTTTGAGACCGTTGTAAGCAACGCATAACGCTACAACTACATTAGTAAACACCTCCGTAACCGTGGCAAAAGTCACGGTAGGGAAGGTTTGCACCCTAAATTATTACATTATTAGAAAAAAAAGATATACCTTTGCAATGGTTTACGAAGCGTAAGCCAAGGGGTGGCGGAACATTTCCGTCTGAGATAATACCCTCTGAGCTGATCCGGACAATACCGGCGTAGCGAAAAAGGTACGAACAAGACATAAAAAGCCATAACCCCTTTTTGTGTATTTATATAGTCTTAGGTATAGATTGCTAAGATTCAGGAGAACTATTAAAACATTTAAAAAGATGAAGAAAATCATCAGCGCAGCTATGGCTGCAGCATGTGTTGTGCCGTCACAGGCAGAGAACACACAGACAAAGCTCGACACCACTAACGTGCAGAACATCAGCGAGGTAGTGGTTAAGGCTGTTCGCGCTCCTCAGAGCGCACCATTCGCCATCACTAACGTACAGAAACAGCAGCTTCAGAATTTCGCCAAGAGCGGAAAGGAGCTTCCGTTCCTCTTCTCACGCACTCCGGGTGTGCTCTCATGGAGCGAGAACGGCGTGGGAACCGGTACAACATACATGCGTCTGCGTGGCGCTGCCGACAGCCGCATCAACGTAACGATTGACGGTGTGCCTCTCAATTCGCCTGAGGACCAGTGCATATTCTGGGCTAATATGAACAGCTACGCTTCACTCTTAGGAAGCGCACAGATACAACGCGGTATCGGAACTTCCACTAACGGTGACGGCGCTTTCGGCGGAAGCATCTCACTTGCGACTGCCACACCGGTAGAAACACCAGCTCTGGAGCTTACCGGATCGTACGGTTCGTTCAATACAATGAACGCTGGAGCAAGCTTCTCAACAGGACTTCTTTGGAACCGCCTTATCTTCGACGGCGCTTATCATGAGACAAGCACGGACGGATTTATCCACGGTACGGCAGGTCGCTCAGGATCTTACTACGGCGGACTGACATGGCTCGGCAACAAATACAAGATCAGCTATAAGAATATCGGCAACTTCGAAAAGACCGGACAGGCTTGGAACGGCGTGGCTGCATGCAACTATGACGGCGACACAAGTCTGCGCGACTACGGCATGCAAAACTATACTGATATGTATGAGCACGGATTGGGCAAGTTTAACTCGCTCTATGAGAAGCTCATATTCCCTGACACCAAGGACGGAAAGTTCACCACCAAGCGCTATCAGATGCGCGACGGTAGCTATTGGGACAAGACCACGGACAACTTCTATCAGAACCACAACATCCTGAACTTCGCCTGGACGCCTTCAGAGCACTGGAAGCATAGCGTAACACTCCACTATACTTACGGTTACGGCTACTATAAGGAGTTCAAGCAGAACACCACTCTGGCTTCAAAGTTCGGTATCAACGAGACATACATCAACGACAGCGGCAAGACAAAGTACACCAAGTCGGACGCAGTCCGTCAGAAGGGTCTTACACAGAACAATTACGGCGCACTCTATAACGTATCCTACACTGACGGTGCATGGGACGTTGTCGGAGGTGCCAACATGCAACTCTTCCGCTGCAACCACTGGGGATACGTGACATACATCGCCGACGAGGCTATAGAGAAGAAGTATCTCGGCAACGGAAAGTATAAGTATTACGACTCGGACGCTCACAAGAACGACTGGAGCGCATTCATTAAGGCCAACTATAAGTTCGGTACCGGATGGAATTACTTCGTAGACTTGCAGATGCGCTACGTCAACTACACTACGGACGGCATCAACGACCGCTTCGTCAGCGACGCCAACGGCAAATACACCAACCAGAACCTTGACATCAAGGAGAACTATTTCTTCGTCAATCCGAAGACTGGCATCAGCTACACGCACAACGGACACAAGGCTTACGCATCACTCGCCTACGCCAACCGCGAGCCGGAACGCAACAACTTCACAAACAACGGCAGCTACGGCGCACCAAGCCCGGAACGACTCCTCGACCTCGAATGGGGTTATCAGTATCAGGGCAAGAACTGGTTTGCAGGCGTCAACTTCTACTATATGAACTATGTCAACCAGTTTGTGATGACCGGAGAGAAGAGCGACATCGGCGAATCGCTGACCACCAACATAAAGAACAGCTATCGTCTCGGTGCTGAGATATCAGCAGGATGGAGCCCGCTGTCATGGTTGTCGTTCGAAGGCAATGCCGCTCTCAGCCAGAACAAGCTGAAGAACTTCGACGAGTGTGTAGAAGACTGGGACAACGGCGCCACATGGAACCATTACGACAAGTCTACTCTCGCTTACTCGCCGTCTGCCATCCTCAACGGATTCGTGGATATCCACTTCGCCGGTTTCCGCGCCACATGGCATACCAACTACGTGAGCAAGCAGTATCTCGACAACTCAGAGAGCGCTGACCGTCAGCTTCCCAGCTACTCACAGACCAACATCAACGCCAGCTATACATTCAATTTCGGCAAGCGCGTGCTCGGTCTGAAGCAGGTGGTGCTCGGTGCTGACTTCAACAACGTCTTCGATCGTCACTACGCAGCATCAGGCTACGTATACTATGACTGGTATTATCAGGGCAAGCGCACATCCACACTCGCCTATATACCAATGGCAGGATTCAACTGCATGGGACATCTGACTCTTAAATTCTAAGTATGGCAGAATACCTCTCCATCCATTGGCTCGACATCACCACCACCATCCTCGGCATCGCCTACATCGTACTGGAGTACAGGGCGAGCATTCTGCTGTGGATTATAGGCATAGTGATGCCAGCCATGGACATCTATTTATATTGGAGTCATGGACTTTACGGCGATGCCGGAATGGCGGTTTACTACACAGTTGCCGCCATTTACGGCTACGCTGTATGGAAGTTCGGACGCAAGAGCAAGGCTGCGAGCGAAGACAAGGCTACGAGTGAGATGCCGATAACGCATTTCCCGAAGCGCCTTATCCTAAAGACCACAGCTGCGTTCTTCCTCGCTTGGGGAGCTACGTATTACGTGCTGAAGGAATATACGGGAAGCACGGTGCCCGTGCTTGACGCATTCACCAACGCCATGAGCTTCGTAGGACTTTGGGCACTTGCCCGTAAGTACGTGGAGCAATGGGTGTTCTGGATTGCCGTGGACGCCATCAGTTGTTATCTCTACATCATTAAGGGCATTCCCTTCAAGGCTGGACTTTACGGTCTGTATGTCATTATAGCCGTAATGGGATATATGAAGTGGAAGAGAATGGCTATCAAAGAATAGAAATATACTAAAAAAAAAACAAACTATGAATAAAAAACTACTGACAGGAGCTTTGGCTGCAATGGCCTTCCTCCTACCCTCTACCGCAGCGGGACAGACTGCGGACTTCAACATCATTCCGCGTCCGCAGCAGGTGAACGTCAGCAATGACGCACCGTTCACACTGAACGCAAAGACCGTCATCTGCCTTGGCACCAACAGCCAGAACATGAAGCGCAATGCCAACATGCTCGCCTCTTACATCGAGCAAGCCACAGGTATTCGCCCTGCCATCGGCAAGGGCAAGAGCGGCGCAGCCATCGTCCTCACCATCGACAAGACCATCGCCAATGCTGAGGGATACAAGCTGGACGCTGACGCAAAGCAGATACGCATCGCAGGTGCATCAGCAGCAGGCGTTTTCTATGGCATCCAGACCCTGCGCAAGTCGCTGCCTCTTGTCAACGGCAAGGCATCGAAGGTAAGCATTCCAGCCGTTCACATCGCTGACGCACCACGCTTTGCCTATCGTGGCACCCATCTCGACGTATCGCGCCACTTCGTAACTGCCGACTCCGTGCGCCAGTTCATCGACATGCTTGCGCTGCACAACATCAACCGCTTCCACTGGCACCTTACTGACGACCAGGGATGGCGCATCGAGATAAAGAAGTATCCGTTGCTCACACAGATTGGTTCGAAGCGTGCGCAGACCGTCATCGGTCACAATTCAGGCAAGTATGACGGCAAGCCTTACAGCGGTTTCTATACCCAGAAGCAGATTCGCGACATCGTCAAGTATGCCGCAGACCGCTATATTACCATCGTTCCTGAGATTGATCTCCCCGGCCACATGCAGGCAGCTCTCGCCGCTTACCCAGACATGGGTTGCACCGGCGGTCCTTACGAGGTATGGCAGAAGTGGGGCGTGTCTGACAACGTGCTCTGCGCCGGCAACGACAAGACCCTTACATTCATTGACAATGTGCTGAAGGAAATCACACAGCTCTTCCCGTCGAAGTATATTCACGTCGGTGGCGACGAGTGTCCGAAGACCCAGTGGCAGAAGTGCCCCAAGTGTCAGGCTCGCATCAAGGTTCTTAACCTTGAGGCAAAGGACGGCCATTCTGCCGAGGAACGTCTGCAGAGCTACATCATCACTCATGCTTCCAACTACCTGAAGTCGCTCGGACGCAACACAATCGGATGGGACGAGATACTCGAAGGAGGACTCGCTGAGGGCGCCACTGTTATGTCATGGCGTGGCGAATCGGGAGGCATTGCCGCAGCAAAGCAGCATCACGACGTGGTGATGACACCTAACAGCTATCTCTACTTCGACTATTATCAGTCGCTCGACAAGGCCAACGAGCCTCTTGCCATCGGTGGTTACCTGCCGCTTGAGACCGTCTATTCTTACGAGCCGATGCCTAAGGAGCTGACAGCAGACGAGGCACGCCACATCATCGGCGTACAGGCAAACATCTGGACAGAATATATGCCCACTTTCAAGCAGATGCAGTATATGGCTCTGCCCCGTTTGGCAGCACTCAGCGAGGTGCAGTGGAGCCAGCCCGCACTGAAGGACTACAACAGCTTCACCAACCGTCTGACAGAGTTCACTCACCTGTATGACCGTCTCGGATATAACTACGCAAAGCATCTCTATAACGTGGCCATTCACGTAGACAGCGACAATAAGTGGCGAGAGATTCTCATCCACATGACCACAGCCGGCAATGCTGAGATCCGCTACACACTCGACGGCACAGAGCCGACAGCCAACAGCACTCTCTATACTGGCGCCATAGTTTTGCAGAAGTCGGCAAAAATCCGTGCAGCAGCCTTCCGCACCGGCAAGAGAAGCAGCGTAACCAGCCAGGACATCAGCTTCAACAAGGCCACAGCTTGCCCCGTAGAACTGCTCCAGCCCACTCACAAGAACTACACATACAAGGGTGGAGCCACTCTCACTGACGGACTTCTCGGTGACAAGGGCTTCGGCACTGGACGCTGGCTCGGCTTCAGCGGCAACGACCTTGAGGCAGTCATCGACCTTAAGCAGAACACCGATGTCTCAAGCGTGAGCCTCAACACCTGCGTGGACAAGGGATCATGGATTTTCGATGCACGCAACATCGAGGTGAGCGTGTCTGCCGACAGCAAGTCATTCACGAAGGTGGCAAGCAAGTCGCTCCCCGCACTGGAGGAGCAGACACCTGACAACATCTACACTTACGAGCTGACTTTCCCGCAGACCACCACACGTTACGTGAAAGTGACTGCCACATCAGAGCACAACATCCCTGAGTGGCACGGCGGCAAAGGCAAACCTGCCTTCCTCTTCGTTGACGAAATCAGCGTGAAGTAGAGTTAGGAATTAGGAATTCCATCCCTAACAAATAATAAATAACAAATAATAATTACCAATTAAAAAAGGCTTTAATATTGGGCATTCATCCACCCGATATTAAAGCCTTTTTTATTATTCTTTTATATTCCAATCGCCTTACTTCTTCACCTTCGTAGCGAATACGAAGTAGCCTATGAGGCAGCAGTAAGCCACGAGCGAAGCCACCTGCGACAGCGGGTTGGCAAGCCATCCGCTCATCCATTCTTCGCTGACAAGATGTACGTCGCAGAAGCGCAGGATGGCAGAAACCACGCCCATGAGCGCACCACCGGCAATAAATCCGCTGGCAATCAGCGTACCCTTCTCATTGCGTTCACGGTTGACCTCCGGGTTCTTCGAGCGTGACGAAACATACCAGCTTACGATACCGCCCACAAGAAGCGGAGTGTTAAGCTCCAGCGGGATGAACATACCGAGAGCGAAGGCAATGGCAGGTATCTTAAAGTAAGTCAGCACCACGGCGATGACAGCACCGATGCCATACAGCGCCCAAGGAGCACCCACACCGTTCATCAACGGATCGATGACGGCAGCCATAGCATTGGCCTGCGGAGCTGCGAGCTGTCCGCTTGCAAAGCCGTATGTCTGATTGAGAATAATCATAACGCCACCCACGGTAGCAGCCGAAACCAACGTACCGAGGAACTTCCATGTCTCCTGCTTCTTCGGAGTGGTGCCGAGCCAATAGCCGATCTTGAGGTCAGTGATGAATCCGCCAGCCATAGAGAGAGCCGTGCAGACCACGCCACCCATGATAAGCGCAGCCACCATACCGCCCGTGCCTTTCAGACCCACAGCCACGAGCACCACAGAAGCAAGGATAAGCGTCATGAGCGTCATGCCCGACACGGGGTTAGATCCCACGATGGCGATTGCGTTGGCAGCCACAGTCGTGAAGAGGAAGGCGATGACAGCCACAAGCAGGATGCCCACAATGGCGAAGAGCAGATTGCCCTCCATAACGCCGAACCAGAAGAAGAAGAATGTTACGATAAGCGTAACGATGGAACCGATGGCAATAATCTTGAACGAGATGTCGCGCTGTGTGCGGACAGTCTCTTCGCCGTCATTCTTACCACCCTTCATCTCTTTGGCAGCCAGCGACACAGCCCCCTTGATGATGCCCCATGACTTGATGATGCCGATGATGCCAGCCATAGCGATGCCACCGATACCGATGCTCTTGCCATAGTTCTTGAATATCTCCTCGGCACTCATCTGACCCACCGTCTGCGTGATTTCGGGATTCCATATATTCAGCACCTGGTCATGGAACACGATGGACATACCGGGCACGATAAGCCACCAAACCACGAACGAGCCGAGGCAGATAATGAATGCATACTTCAGACCGATGATATAGCCCAAGCCAAAGACAGCAGCTCCCGTGTTCACCTTGAAGACGAGCTTCGCCTTATCAGCAGCCATGGCGCCCCACTCCACCACACGAGTGGTAAAGGTCTCGTTCCACCATCCCACTGTGGCGACGAGAAAGTCGTAAAGACCGCCTACCAGACCGGCGAGAAGCAGCGGCTTTGCCTGATTGCCACCCTTTGCGCCGCTTACAAGCACCTGCGTCGTGGCAGTAGCCTCAGGGAAAGGATACTTGCCGTGCATGTCCTTGACGAAATACTTGCGGAACGGAATCATAAACAAGATGCCGAGGATGCCACCGAGCAATGACGACATAAACACCTTGACGAACGACACGCTCATCTCCGGATACTTAGCCTGTAGGATGTAGATGGCAGGGAGCGTGAAGATGGCACCCGCAACAATAGTGCCCGAGCAGGCACCGATACTCTGGATGATGACATTCTCGCCGAGAGCCTTGTTGCGCTTCGCAGCGGTTGACACACCCACAGCAATAATGGCGATAGGGATGGCAGCCTCAAACACCTGACCAACCTTAAGACCGAGATAAGCGGCAGCGGCAGAGAAGAGCATCGCCATTACGATACCCCACGTCACCGACCATGCGTTCACTTCCGGATACTCCCTCTTCGGGTTCATCACCGGCTCATACTGCTCGCCGTCCTTCAGTTCGGTGAAGGCATTTTCGGGAAGCTGAATGATTTCTTTTTCGTTTTCTTCCATGTTTAGTTATGTTTTATGGTTAATAATAATATGCTTATACAGAGTGAGTACAAAATTAATTAAAAAAGAGTGAAAAAAGAGGGTTACAATAATATTTCTGAACAAAACTGTAAGATGCGGAAATAAAAATGTGTAATTTTGCATTTGTTTTAACTACTACTGACAATAAACTATCTTATTTCATATTAGCATTAACATTTTTATTTATATAACCAATCACACTTTATGAGAAAGACAATACTGTCATTATGCCTTGCATTTCTCGCTACGGCCTCATGGGCAGCTCCTGCCAAAAAAGGTCTTACGCGCGTAATACGCCTCACAGACGGCACAGAGCTGACCGTTGAGCTCAAAGGCGACGAGTTTCTGCATTATTATCAAGCCGCTGACGGAAAGTGTTACACCGACAACGGCAACGGCACCTTTGTGCCCTTCGACCTTGAGACAGGAAAAGCCAATGCCATTGCAAAGCGTACTGCTATGCAGCAGGCAAGCCAGAAGATGAAAGCCAAGCCGCTGCGCTCTATGCAACAGAACGCAGGTCCGAACAAGGCGTTCGGCGACGGAACAGGATATTACGGCAAGAAGAAGGGACTCATCATCCTCGTGGAGTTCCCTAACAAGAAGTTCAAGAGCGGACACGACAACGAATTCTACACAAAGCTTGCCAACAAGGAGAATTACGTGGAAGGCGTATTCAAAGGTTCGGTACGCGACTATTATTATGCTCAGAGCAACGGTCAGTTTGAGCTGACGTTTGACGTTATCGGCCCCATCACCGCACCGGAAAACTATAACTACTACGGTCAGAACACCGCCGGCGGCAGCGACGCACACGTAGGCACACTTGTCTCATGGGCGTGCAAGTCTGTAAAGGACCAGGTGGACTTCAACGACTACGACTGGGACGGCGACGGATATGCTGATCAGGTGTTCGTGCTCTACGCCGGACCCGGTGAGAACAACACCAACAACAGCGACCTCATCTGGCCGCACATGTTCTATCTCTCAAACAGCGACATAGGTCAGGCTGTATACATCAATGGTATATACGTCGACACATACGCATGCTCTTGCGAGCTCAACGGATATGGCACAGCGGACGGTATGGGAACCATCTGCCACGAGTTCTCACACTGCCTCGGCTATCCTGACCTCTACGACACCACATACAGCGGCAGCTACGGTATGGACGCGTGGGACCTCCTCCATCAGGGATGCTACAACGGCAACGGATTCAGCCCCGCCAACCTCACCGGATACGAGCGCTGGATGGCAGGATGGACAACTCCCGTTGAGCTCAAGACCGACACCGTCGTAAGCGATATGAAGTCGCTCACAGACTACGGCGAGACATACATTATCTATAACGAGCAGAACAAGAACGAGTTCTACTTCGTGGACAACCGCCAGCGTACAGGATGGGACGAGAGCATCCCCGGCAACGGACTCCTCATCACACACGTCGACTATAACAAGAAGGCATGGCACTCCAACAGCGTGAACAACGACCCCAACCATGAGCGCATGACTCCGTTCCACGCAGATGGATGGAACAACCGTACGGGCTCGACAATGAGAACTTCGGACGGCGACCCCTATCCTTATCAGAACAACGACAGCCTTACAAACACTTCTATACCTGCCGCCACACTCTACAATGTCAACGTGGACGGACGCCAGTATATGAACAAGGCCATGCTCGACATGAAGCGCAACGGTGACGGCACAATGTCATTCCGTTTCCGCGGTATGCAGGGCACATCCAACCATAAGCCGGGCGACGTGCTCTTCAACGAGACCTTCGACGGATGCGCCTCAACAGGTGGCAACGACGGCATCTTCAACAAGGGTGCCAACGGATCGTTCAAGCCGGACGTAGCTGGATGGACCTACTCTAACAAGGCTTACGGCGCCAACAAGTGCGCACGCTTCGGCACCGTTACTCTCCCCGGCGACGCCATCACTCCTATCTTCAGCATCAACGGCAAGACCGTCCTCACCTTCAAGGCAGCTCCCTGGCTCGGCAAGGACAACACGCTGGACGTATTCTGGGGCAACCAGATGCTGAAGCGCATCTTCATGGACGACGGCAAGTGGACAGACGTTACCATTGAGTTCGAGGGAACCGGATACAATTCGCTGACCTTCTCAGCAGAAGACCGCTTCTTCCTCGACGAAGTGAAGGTGATGGTTCCGTCAGGCGAGACAGGCATCGTTACCGTAAAGAACGATAATATCAAGAACGTACGCAAGGGTGTCTACACCATCGACGGACGTTATCTTGGAACAGACGTCAACCGTCTCGGCAAGGGCCTCTACATCGTAGACGGCAAGAAGATGGTGAAGTAATATACAATTGAGAGTTAAGAGTTGAGGGTTGAGAGTTATGATTACCTTAGATAACAATCAGAATATTATCTATAAAACAAATCATAACTCTCAACCCTCAACTCTTAACTTTTAACTTTTAGAAGCTATAGTAAAGTCGTGCGCTTAGCACCGTGAAGTCGCCATTGGCATTATTTACATACTGAAACGTTGGCTGTATGGCTATATTCTTGTTTATCTGTCTTTTCCACGTCAACTCCAACGAATATTCCTTTCCCTGATGATAACGTGCATACTGTCCTGACACGCCACACTCATTGAGGCTGTCGCGGTAAGCTCCTCCAATCTCCGCATACCTGTAACATCCGTTCCTATGGGACGTATTCTCCGAATACTGTGCCATGAGCGACACGTCCTTATCCGCCGACCTCCATAAGCTCTGTTCGCCATACACCCACCAGGCGCAAGTGGTCTTACGCTCCGCTTCGTCCGCAGACACCATCTCGCCCTCATCGTCAATAGTGAACTGGCGCGTATGTACAGCCACGCCTGCAAAGTAATTGCCACGATAGTGCGAATACTCCAGCTGAGCCATGTCGAAGATGCCGTCCTTCTTGGGACGAACGAGGAACGGATTGTCACCGTGTTTCCATCCGTTATATCCAACGCCGTTATACAGACTGTTGCGGAACAGCCATCCTCCCTTCTGCACGTCAAAGTAGACTGTCAGCCCAGAGAAGGGATAATTGGCAATAGGATAACTTGACGCTATCGTGGGCACGATGCCGCAAGAGCTGTTGGTGAAGAGCGCCGTTATGTCCGACGTGAAGAAGTCCTCATTCACATTGCGCACACCCACGAACACATGACCCGCCTTCCATTCATGCATGTAGCCCAGCACGGCAATGCCGCCGAACATATTGTCAGCCTCAATGTTGGAGAATCCCTGCCAGTCGTCAATGATGCCGTCGTTGGTCTTAGCCACATGCAGCGTGGCAGCCTCAAAGGTGCCCCCATTCCACAGCGGGACGTTAAGCTCCAATCTGAGCAGATTCACAAAGTTAGTGTTCTTGTTCATGTCCCACTGCCATTCCGCAGTATACGTGCCACTGAACGTCTGGGCTTGGGACAACGAAAAATTCATAATGCCAAACAGTATAAGAACAATAATACGTTTCATTCTTCTTTTCTTCTTAGTTTTTTTATTCGCTTTTCTTATTGCAGTTGCAAAGTTACAGCATTTCACAATTTTCGGCAATACCTAAATATAGGTAACAATCTCTCGGTAAACACGAAAGAGAGTAATGCAAGTCTAAAGAACAATAGCTTAAAAGTCCTCCTGCGGCGTTTCTCTCCTGTCCCATCCAGCGCTGCTCACCTCTGGACGCGAGCGCAGACGCGACACCACAAGGTCGAGCAACACCTTGTGTTCTCCCAGTATCTGTATGTCGCAGCATACCATTACGTTCTTCTCGCCATCCCCCTTATAGAACATCGAGTTCATCTTCACCTCCTTGTTAAAGGCGAGCGTGTCCATGATGATGCTCTGAATCTGGTCCGACGCACTTCGCTGACACTCCACGCGTATGGTGTAATGATAAACCTTGGTGGTGCACTTCACGATGTACTTGCATAAGGGTCGGAGCAGGCAATGCGTCAGCAGCACGAATATCACCAGCACAAACCCTTCCTTATACATAGCCACGCCCGAAAGCGTTCCGCATGCAGCCGAACACCATATCGTCGCCGCAGTATTCAGACCTCTAACGGTGAATCCCTCCTTCAGAATAAGACCGCCACCCAGGAAGCCAATACCAGAGACAATCTGCGCCGCCACACGTGACGGGTCGCCACTATCCGTGGTCATCGTTACGGACAATACCGTGAAGGCAGCCGATGCCAACGCAACGAGGATGTTGGTGCGAAGTCCGGCATTATGCTGACGGAACTGCCGCTCCAAGCCAATCAATGCGCCCATCAGAAAGGCGCAACCTATTCTGAACATATAATCAGTCATTCCCATCATTTTATTATTTATTCATTAGTGTCCCGTTAAAATCGGGACCAGTTAAATATTA